>PJUA01000436.1_pt1 | contig 23470 bp, 21 predicted proteins | sample 1512151 | NCBI WGS metagenome assembly PJUA01 (sample SAMN08177678, study PRJNA422409) | Soil metagenome, whole genome shotgun sequencing project. | isolation source: Soil enriched on filter paper: beechwood xylan treatment | place: USA: Madison | collected 2015-01-15
AGGTAGAGGAAGCCCAGGTTGCAGCCGGCGACCGGACCCAACCGGTCGAGGCAGGCCTTGACCGTCGGTCCCCATTCCGCCCCGGCGGCGCAGGCGGCGTGAAAGCGGGTGTCGCTGTCCAGGGTCACGGTCATGGGTCAGCCTCCGGTTTTGACGGTAGTCTTGCCGATATTGGGGAGGCCGTCGAGCAGCGCGGTGACGGAGGGCAGGATGCGCTCCACGATCACCGCCACGCCCTGGGCATTGGGATGCATCCCGTCCGGCTGGATCAGCGACCGGTCCAGCGCCACCCCGTCGAGGAAGAAGGGATAGAGCGGCAGGTCGTAGGCTTTCGCCAGATCCGGGTAGATGGCGTTGAACGTGTCGGTGTAGGGCTTGCCCAGGCTTGGCGAGGCGAGCATGCCGGCCAGCAGGGTGGGAATCTTCCGCTCCGTCAGCGTCTTGAGGATGGTGTCGAGGTTCGCCTTGGCCTGACCGGGGTCGAGCCCGCGCAGCATGTCGTTGGCGCCCAGCTCGACGATGGCGGCGTCCGGCTTGTCGGCCAGCGCCCAGTCCAGCCGCGCCCGGCCGCCGGCGGTGGTGTCGCCCGACACGCCCGCATTGATGACGGTGACGCTGTAGCCCTTGGCGGCCAGCGCCTTTTCCAACTGGCGGGTGAAGCCCTGCTGTTCCGGCAACCCGTAGCCCGCGGTCAGGCTGTCGCCCAACGCCAGCAGCTTCACCGGCTGCGCGGCATCCGCGCGGGTCGGAACGGTCATCGATACCCCTGCGGCAAAGACGAAGGCCAGCGCCGCAGCGAAGGCGCCCGTGTTGAAAGCCCGGCGGGTCGTTCCATATGGCGATGGTCCGTTCCGCTTGTGCGAGAGTCGCATGTCCAAGGCTCAGTCCCCTGCAACGTCGTCAAATTCCATCGCCCGGTCTTCCAACGACTTCATCGTTGAACTCGACGACGTCCACCTGAAATTGGACAGCGGTGCCGGACCCGTCAACATCCTGCGCGGCGTGAATCTTCAGGTGGCGGCCGGGGAACGGGTCGGCGTGGTCGGCCCCAGCGGTTCCGGCAAGTCGACCATGATGATGGTGATGGCCGGTCTGGAACGCCCCAGCGGCGGCACCGTCCGCGTCGCCGGCCAGGATCTCGGGCACCTGGACGAGGATGGCTTGGCGCGCTTCCGCCGGCAGCATGTCGGCATCGTCTTCCAGGCCTTCCATCTGGTGCCGACCATGACGGCGTTGGAGAATGTCGCCATCCCGCTGGAATTCGCCGGCGTCGCCGACGCCTTCGACCGCGCCCGCATCGGGCTGGAGCAGGTCGGGCTGGGGCACCGCATCCATCATTATCCCGGCCAGCTGTCCGGCGGCGAGCAGCAGCGCACCGCATTGGCCCGCGCCTTCGTGACCGAGCCGTCGCTTCTGCTGGCGGACGAGCCGACCGGCAATCTCGACATCGACACCGGCGCCACCATCGTCAAGCTTCTGTTCGACCTTGCCGAGCGGCGGGGGACGACGCTGGTGCTGATCACCCACGACCAGACGCTGGCGGCACGCTGCGACCGGACGGTGCGTCTGGCGGACGGCCGCATCGCCGACGACGGGCAGGCGGCCCGGCGCGCGAAGCTGCAGGCGGCGGGGGAGTGAGGGGGATGGTAATTACGATGGCGGTGGACTCTCCCTCTCCCCCCCGCTCACGCGCAAACTTCGTTTGCGCTGACGCGACAGGCGGACCTCCGGTCCGCCGAAAGCGGGGAGAGGGTCGGGGTGAGGGGGATGCGCGGCGTGGCGCTACTCGGCGCGCAAACCCCTCGTCATCAACTGACTCCTCGCCATGCGCCCCCCTCACCCTAACCCTCTCCCCGGGGGGGAGAGGGGATAAGTGCGGGCGCGTGGGGAGGGCGACACGATGACCAACCTCAGCCTCGCGCTCCGGCTTGCCCGGCGGGAGCTGCGCACCGGTCTGAAGGGCTTCTGGGTCTTCCTCGCCTGCCTCGCCCTTGGTGTCGCGGCCATCGCCTCGGTGCAGTCGGTGTCGAGCGGGCTGCTCGACGGGCTGGCGAGCGACGGGCGGTCGATCCTGGGCGGTGACGTCGCGTTGCGGCAACTCTACAGCCCGCCGACCGACGAGCAGATGGCGGCGCTGAAGGCCGATGGCCGGGTATCGACTTCCGCCGAGATGCGGGCGATGGCCCGTGCCGCGGACGAGACGCGCTCCTCCCTGGTCGAGTTGAAGGCGGTCGACGGCCTCTATCCGCTCTACGGCGCCGTGACGCTGGAAGGCGGCGGCGACCTGCGGGACGCGCTGGCGCAGAAGGACGGCCGCTGGGGCGCGGTGATCGAGGCCGGTCTGGTCGACCGGCTGGGGGTCAAGCCCGGCGACAGCATCCGCATCGGCGAAGGCGCCTACCGCGTCGCCGCCGTGCTGGACCGCGAGCCCGACCGCGCCTCCTCCAACGCCTTCTCGCTGGGCCCTAGGGTGCTGGTGGCGCTGCCGTCGCTGCAGGGCACCGGGTTGCTGCAACCCGGCAGCCTCACCTGGTGGAGCGCCAAGGTGGCGCTGCCGTCGCAAACCGACCTGAAGGCGTGGCAGGAGGGGTTGCGTGCCCGCTTCCCCGATGCGCCCTGGCGGATGCGCGACTACACCAACGCTTCGCCGCAGATCGAACGCTTCATCGACCGCATGACGCTGTTCCTGACCCTGGTTGGGCTGACCGCGCTGCTGGTCGGCGGCGTCGGGGTCGGCAATGCGGTGCGCAGCCATCTGGACTCCCGCGCCCGCACCATTGCCATGATGAAGTGCATCGGCGCGCCGGGGGCGTTGGTCTTCGAGCTCTATCTGGCCCAGATCCTGGCGCTGGCATTGCTGGGCATCGTCATCGGGCTGGCGCTGGGCGCGGTTGCGCCGCTGGCGCTGGGCCGGCTGCTCGACGGCGTGCTGCCGGTGTCGGCGCATATCGGCGTTTATCCCGGAGCTTTGGCTCTCGCCGCGCTCTATGGCGTGCTGACGGCGCTGACCTTTTCGCTGTGGCCGCTGGGCCGGGCGCGCGAGGTGCCGGCGGGCGCCCTGTTCCGCGACGTGATCGCCCCGGCGGGTGGGCGGCCGCGCACGCCCTACACCGTTGCGATGATCGTGTCGGCCCTTGCGCTCGCCGGGCTGGCGGTGCTGACCGCGCATAACAAGCTGTTCGCCCTGTGGTTCGTCGGCGGGTCCATCGCCACTTTCATCGCCTTCCGTGCCGCGGCTGCGCTGGTGACCTGGGGGGCGAAGCGGGTGGGGCGCGTCAGGCGGCCGGGGCTGCGGCTGGCGCTCGCCAACCTGCACCGGCCGGGCAACCCGACGGCGGCGGTGGTGCTGTCGCTGGGGCTCGGCCTGACGGTGCTGGTCGCCATCGCGCTGATCCAGGGCAACTTCTCCCGCCGGGTGTCGGAGACGATCCCGCAGGACGCCCCCGCCTTCTTTTTCGTCGACATCCAGCGCGACCAGTTCGATCCCTTGCGGGACCTTGTGACCGCCGTCCCCGGCACCAGCGCCTTCGAAGCGGTGCCGAGCCTGCGCGGCCGGATCGAGCGGGTGAACGGGCAGGAGGCGGAAAAGGCGCTGATCAATCCGGAGCAGGCCTGGATCCTGGCCGGCGACCGCGGCATCACCTATTCCGCGACGATCCCGAAGCATTCGACCGTCACCGCCGGCAGTTGGTGGCCGCAGGATTATGCCGGACCGCCGCTGATCTCCATCCACCAGAGCGTCGCCGAGGCCTTCGGCATCGGTCCCGGCGCCACCATGACCATCAACATCCTGGGCCGCAGCATCGAGGCGAAGGTCGCCAACGTGCGCTCCGCCGATTTCAGCAGCATGGCGATCAACTTCACCATGGTCTTCGCCCCCGGCACGCTGGAAGGCGCGCCGCAGACCTGGGTCGCCACCGTCCGCGCCACGCCGGATGCCGAAACCCAGGTGCAGCGCGCCGTGCTGCAACGCTTCCCCAACATCACGATGGTGCGGGTCAAGGACGCGCTCGACACGGTGGCGGAGATGCTGGGCCATATCGGCACCGCGGTGCGCATCGTCGCCGGCATCACGCTGGCCGCCGGAACGCTGGTTCTGGCCGGCGCGGTCGCCGCCGGGCACCGCCGCCGGGTCTATGATGCAGTGGTGCTGAAGGTGCTGGGGGCGACGCGCGGCGACGTGCTGCGCGCCTTCCTATTGGAATATGGGCTGCTCGGCCTGCTGACCGCGGTGATCGCCGGCGTCATCGGCACGCTGACCGCCTGGGCGGTGCTGAAGTTCCTGATGCATTGGGAATGGAGCTTCCTGCCGTCGGCGGTCGTGACCACCGCATTGCTGAGCACGGCGATCACGCTCGCTTTCGGGTTCTATGGTACTTGGCGGGCTCTGGGCCAGCCTTCGGCGCCATTGCTTCGGAACGAGTGACTCCTGTGTCATGAAGCCGCAGGAAAAACGAATCGTGAAAGCTTTTTCATCTGGAAAAAGCGCTGCCGATTCCTATTGAACCGCCTGACGGACTCGCCAATATGTCCTGCGACGGGATCACCCAATTCCACCGAGGAAACCAAACCATGGCAGACCCGACCTATAACCGCTTCGCGACCGCAGGCCGCGCGACAGATCGGGGATACTTCGACGAAGGCCTGCGGCAGCACATGCTGCGCGTGTACAACTACATGGGTGCCGGCCTGATCCTGACGGGTCTGGTCGCCGCGCTCGTGTCGTCCAGCCCGGCCATGCTCCAGGCCATCTTCGGCACGCCGCTGAAGTGGGTGGTGATGCTGGCCCCGCTGGCCTTCGTCATGGTGCTGTCCTTCGGCATCCAGCGCCTGTCCTTCGCATCGGCACAGATGATCTTCTGGGCCTATTGCGGTGCCATGGGCCTGTCGATGTCGGCCATCTTCCTGGTCTTCACCGGGGCGTCGATCGCGCTGACCTTCTTCGTCACCGCCGCCACCTTCCTGGCGATGAGCCTGTACGGCTACACCACGAAGGCCGACCTGTCGAAGATGGGCTCGTTCCTCATCATGGGCGTCATCGGCCTGGTGATCGCCGGCTTGGCGAACATCTTCTTCCAGTCGCCGGCCCTGCACTTCGCGATCTCCGCCATCGGCGTGCTGATCTTCACCGGTCTGACCGCCTATGACACCCAGGCGATCAAGGAAAGCTACGCCGAGGGCTATGACCACGAGAGCACCGGCAAGCTGGCTCTGATGGGCGCCCTGACGCTGTACCTGGACTTCATCAACCTGTTCCAGTTCCTGCTGCAGTTCATGGGCCAGCGCAACAACGACTGACCCCGAGACGCCTGATCGGACAAGCATCGGATCAAGCAGCAGCCGCCCGGAAGCCCCCCGCTTCCGGGCGGCTTTCTTTTGGGGCGGTTCAGGACTCCACGGTCACTGGATCGCCGACCGCCAGCCCCAGCACCCGGTCGGCCCGCCCGCGATTGACGGCGATCTCCGCCAGCCCGTTGGAGTTCTCGTACCACAGCGGCTGTCCCGGCCCGACGGCGCCGAAGGTGCGGGCACGGGCGATGCGGCTGCCGGCAGTGGACAGCACCGCGTCGACGGGCAGGGCAGCGGCGCGCATGCCGGTCATGGCGTTGCCGTAGACATCGACATAGACGATACGGGCCAACTCGTCCGGCCAGTCGGGACGATTGATGGCGGCTGGGGCGAGCAGGCTGCGCTCGATGCTGCGGCCGGTGGCGAGACCGGCGGCGACGGGGGCGAACAGGTCGCGGCCATGGAAGCTGGCGGACAGCCGGTCCGGGATCCAGTCGATGGTCCAGGCGTTTAGCGACGTTGCACGGCGGGTCAGCAGGGCGAACAGGCCGTTGTCCGGACCGACGAACCAGCGCCCGTCGGCCTCCACGATCACCGGCCGGCGGTCGGTGCCGACGCCGGGATCGACGACGCAGAGGAAGACGCTGCCGGCGGGAAAGGCCGGAGCGTAGGCGGCCAGGAGGTAGGCGGACAGCTGCGGGTCGAAGGCGGGGGCGTCGGCGAACAGGTCGATGACGGGGACGCCGGGCGCCTGTTGCGCCAACACCGCCTTCATCTGGCCGGTGTAGGGGCCGGAGAGGCCGAAGTCGGTGAAGAGCAGGATCATGGGAGCAATCTCACCAGTGCCGCTGCTGACTTGCCCCCACCCTAACCCTCCCCCGCTGGGCGGGGGAGGGGACAAGTGCTTAGGCAGGAGAGTACTTGTTCGGGAGAGCGGCGGCAGTCCCTCCCCCGCCCAGCGGGGGAGGTTAGGTGGGGGCAATCGAAGCCAGCAATCCTCACACCGACTTCGTATCCAGCGCATACCCCGCCGACCGCACGGTGCGGATCAGGTCCAACTCGTCCTCTTCGTTCATCGCCTTGCGCAGGCGGCGGATGTGTACGTCGACCGTACGCGGCTCGACGTACACGTCGTGGCCCCACACCAGATCGAGCAGCTGTTCGCGGGAAAAGACGCGGCCGGGATGCTGCATGAAGTGGCGCAGCAGGCGGAATTCGGTCGGTCCCAGATGTACGTCCCGGCCGTTGCGGCGTACGCGGTGGGCGGCCAGATCCATCGTCACGTCGGCGAAGGTCAGAACCTCGTCGGTCATGCCGGGAGAGGCGCGGCGCAGCACGGCGCGCATGCGGGCCACCAGCTCGGTCGGGGAGAAGGGTTTGGTGATGTAGTCGTCGGCGCCGGAATTCAGGCCGCGCACCCGGTCGCCTTCCTCGCCGCGGGCGGTCAGCATGATGATCGGGATGTCGCGGGTCTTGGCGTTGCGGCGCAGCTGGCGGCAGACCTCCAGCCCGCTCATCAGCGGCAGCATCCAGTCGAGCAGCACGATGTGCGGCGTCTGTTCGCCGGCGGCCAGCAGGGCCTCCTCGCCGTCGCTGGCGGTGGCGACGCGGAAGCCTTCCTTTTCCAGGTTGTACTTCAGCAGCGTCAGGATGTCGGCCTCGTCCTCGACGATCAGGACGAGCGGCTTGAGGGCCGCGTTCATGGTGGCTCCGTTCACAGCGCGCGTCTCGACGTTAACCGGCATGGGACAGCCTTTTCAACAAAGGAGGGAAGGGGGGCGCAGGCGTAAGGCAGGACTCAGCCGTAGCGGCCGGTGATGTAGCCCTGGGTGCGCTCGTCGCGCGGGTTGGTGAAGATTTCCTCGGTGTCGTCGCACTCCACCATCTCGCCCAGATGGAAGAAGGCGGTGCGTTGCGACACGCGGGCGGCCTGCTGCATGTTGTGGGTGACGATGACGATGGTGTAGTTGGCCCGCAGCTCGTCGATCAGCTCCTCGATATGGGCGGTCGCGATGGGGTCGAGCGCAGAACAGGGCTCGTCCATCAGGATCACCTCGGGGCTGACGGCGATGGCGCGGGCGATGCACAGCCGCTGCTGCTGGCCGCCGGACAGGCTGGTGCCGGGTTCGCGCAAGCGGTCCTTCACCTCGGCCCACAGGCCGGCGCGCTTCAGCGAAGTCTGCACCACCTCGTCCAGCTCGTCGCGTCCGGAAGCGAGGCCGTGGATGCGCGGGCCGTAGGAGACGTTGTCGTAGATCGACTTCGGGAAGGGGTTCGGCTTCTGGAACACCATGCCGACACGGGCGCGCAGCTGCACCGCATCGACGGCCTTGCCATAGACGTCCTCGCCGTCCAGCGCGATCCGCCCCTCGACCCGGCAGCCCTCGATGGTGTCGTTCATCCGGTTCAGGCAACGCAGGAAGGTCGATTTGCCGCAGCCGGACGGGCCGATCAGCGCCAGCACCCGGTTTTCCTGGATGTCGAGATCGATGCCCTTCAACGCCTGCTTGGCGCCATAGAACACCTTCACCCCGCGGGCGGTCATCTTGGCAGGCAGCGCCGCAGCGGCTGCCCGGTTCGGTTGCCGGTCGCCACGGGGCCGCAGCTTCAGCGGGCTCGGGATGCTCATGGGGCGCTCACCACCGTCTCTCGAAAATCTTGCGCAGGATCACGGCCGCCCCGTTCAGCAGGATCAGGACGCCGAGCAGGATCAGGATCGCCGCGGAGGTGCGCTCGGTGAAGGCACGTTCCGGGCTGTCGGCCCACATGTAGATCTGGACCGGAAGCACCGTGGCGCTGTCGGTCAGCCCATGGGGGATGTCGACGATGAAGGCGACCATGCCGATCATCAGCAGCGGCGCCGTCTCGCCCAGGGCTCGGGCCATGCCGATGATGGTGCCGGTCAGGATGCCGGGCATCGCCAGCGGCAGCACATGGTGCAGCACCGTCTGCAGCGGTGAGGCGCCGATGCCCAGCGCCGCCTGACGGATCGACGGCGGCACCGCCTTCAGCGCGACGCGGGAGGCGATGATGATGACCGGCAGCGTCATCAGCGCCATCACCAGCCCGCCGACCAGCGGCGCCGAGCGCGGCATGCCGAAGAATCCCAGAAACACCGCCAGACCCAGCAGGCCGAAGATGATCGACGGCACCGCGGCGAGGTTGTTGATGTTCACCTCGATCAGGTCGGTCCAGCGGTTCTTCGGCGCGAACTCTTCCAGATAGACCGCGGCGGCGATGCCGACCGGCACCGACAGAGCCATGGTCACCAGCAGGGTCAGCAGCGAGCCGACGATGGCGCCGCCGATGCCGGCCTGTTCCGGTTCGCGGCTGTCGCCGGCGGTGAACAGGGTGGTGTTGAAGCCCTGCGCCAGCGCGCCGGAGGCCAGCAGCGCGTCGGCCGCGGCGACCTTGGCGTCGCTGAGCCCGCGCTCGCTTTCCGGCAGGTCGCGGCGGTAGCCGCCCTTCACCAGCTGGTCGATCTGGTCGTCGGCGCGGACCCAGACGGTCTGGGTCGTTCCGACCAGCGCCGGGTCCTTGGCGACCATCGCCTCCAGCTCATACGGCGCGCCCGACGACAGCAGATCGTTCAGCACGCGCTTGCCAGCGCGGTCGGTGATCTGCGGGAACTGGGCGTAGAGCGCCCGGCGCAACGGGGCGGTGTAATTGCGGTCGGCGACCTCCGCCGGGTCCAGCGTCACCTCCAGCCGGATGCGCGCTTCCCAAAAGGCACTGGCGCCCTTGGCGACGATGGAGCCCAGCAGCAGCACCAGGATCAGCGCCGCCAACGCCACCGCGGCGGCACCGGCCAGCCGGAAGCGGCGCTCCGCGGCATGGCGGGCGCGCAGACGGTGGGCGAAGGCTTCGCTGCGCAGCCGCGATTTCACGGGGGTTGTGGTTGGCGTCACGGCCGCCACGTCCTGCTCGACGAGGTCAGTCATATTTTTCCCGATAGGTCCGGACCACCCGCAGGGCGACCATGTTGAGGCAGAGCGTGACGAGGAACAGCACAAGGCCGAGGCCGAAGGCCGACAGCGTCTTCGGGCTGTCGAACTCCTGGTCGCCGACCAGCAGCGTGGCGATCTGGGTGGTGACGGTGGTGACCGCCTGCAGCGGGTTGGCGGTCAGGTTGGCGGTCAGGCCGGACGCCATGGTGACGATCATCGTCTCGCCGATGGCGCGGCTGACCGCCAGCATCACCGCGGCGACGATGCCCGGCAGCGCCGCCGGCAGCACCACCTGCCTGATCGTCTCCGACTTGGTGGCGCCGAGGCCATAGGAGCCGTCCCGCAGGCTCTGCGGCACCGAGTTGATGACGTCGTCCGACAGCGAGCTGACGAAGGGGATGATCATCACCCCCATCACGATGCCGGCCGCCAAGGCCGATTCCGAGCTGACGTCGAGCCCCAGCGCCTCGCCGACCGAACGCACGAAGGGCGCCATGGTCAGCGCGGCGAAGAAGCCGTAGACCACCGTCGGGATGCCGGCCAGGATCTCCAGCGCCGGCTTCAGCCAGGTGCGAACGCCGCGCCCGGCATATTCGGACATGTAGATCGCCGCCATCAGCCCGACCGGCACCGCCACCAGCATCGCGATGACGGTGATGAGAAGCGTGCCGGCGAACAGCGGGATCGCACCGAAGGAGCCGCTGGACCCGACCTGATCGGCCCGCATCGCCATCTGCGGGCTCCAATGGGTGCCGAACAGGAAATCAAGCGGCGAGACGACGGTGAAGAAGCGCAGTGCCTCGAACAGCAGTGACAGCACGATGCCGACCGTGGTCAGGATGGCGACCAGCGAGCAGACCACCAGCGCCACCCGCACAACCCGCTCCACCGCCGGACGGGCACGCAGGTCGGGGCCGATGCGGAGACGACCCCAGGCGAGCCCTGCGACGGCGAGGCTGGCGCCGAAGGCCAGCAGGCTCCAGTCGGCAAGGTCGCGGAGGGCGGAGTAGCGGCGGGCCGCCTCCGTCACCAGCGGATCGGCCTCACGCCCGGTGGCGATGCCGTGGGCGAGATTGAGGATATCGGCCTTCAGCAGGGCGACCGACTGGCCATCGCCGGTGGTCAGCCGGTCGGGCAATGATGACAGCACCAGTTGCATCGCCAGCCAGCCTTCCGACGCCGTCCAGGCGACGAACAGCAGCAGCGCCGGCAGACCGGCCCACAGCGCGACATAGACGCCATGGTAGGAGGGGACCGAATGCAGCTCCGCCACCCGTCCGCCGACCGACGACGCCGCGCGCGACCGGCCGATCAGGAAGCCGATCACGGTGAGCAGGGCCAGGATCAGGGCGAGGAGGGTCAGCTGCATGCGGGTCGCTTCGGGGGAAGAGGGGCAGGCGGAAAAGAGGCGGGCGGAGAAGGGCTGGTCAGAACTGGAGCGGGGTCAGGTTCACCGCCTCGATGCGGGCGGTATCGCGCAGCGCCTTCGGTTCCGGGATCAGGCCCTTGTCGACCAGATAGCCGTCGTCGCCCAGCGCGAGTTCCGAGGTGTATTCGCCGATGAACTCGCGGATGCCCGGAATGACGCCTGCATGGGCGTTCTTGACATAGATGTAGAGCGGGCGCGCCAGCTCGTACTTTCCGGCGGCCACCGTCTCCGCCGTCAGGTCGACCCCGTCCATCTTCGCCGCCTGCAGCGTGTCGCGGTTCTGGTCGAGATAGCTGTAGCCGAAGACGCCGAACGCGGTGGGGTTGGCGGTCAGCTTCTGGACGATCAGGTTGTCGTTCTCGCCGGCCTCGACATAGGCGCCGTCCTCGCGGATGGTCATGCAGGCGCGCTCACGGGCCTTTTCGTCGGGAACCGCCTTGGCGACTTCGGCCACCTTCCTGCAGCCTTCCAGCATCGCCAACTCGTTGAAGGTGTCGCGCGTACCGGAGGTGGGCGGCGGACCCAGCACCTCGATCGCCGCCTTGGGCAGCGACGGGTCGATGTCGGACCACAGCTTGTAAGGATTGGCGACCAGCGCGCCGTTCACCGGCACCTCCTTCGCCAGCGCCTTCCACAGCACGACGGTCGACAGCGACACCGGAGCGGCCTTCTTGGACGAGGCCAGGGCGATGCCGTCATAGCCGATCTTCAGTTCGGTGATCGTGGTGACGCCGTTGGCGGCGCACTGGTCGACCTCCGACTTCTTGATCCGGCGCGAGGCGTTGGCGATGTCGGGATGGGCCGGGCCGACGCCGGCGCAGAACAGCTTCAGCCCGCCGCCGGTGCCGGTCGATTCGATCACCGGGGTCTTGAACTTGCCGGTCTTGCCGAAGGCCTCCGCCACCGCGGTGGTGAAGGGGAAGACGGTGGAGGAGCCCACCGCGCGGATCTGGTCGCGCGATTGCGCCGACGCGGGGGCGGCGGCAAGGCCGAGCGCCAAGGCCAGGGCGGTCGCGGCGAAGACATGCGTCCGGGTGGTCACGGGTGCCCCTCCTTGAGGAAACGGAGACTGGTCCATCGGAATGGCGCGGACCATAGACCGGGAGGGCGACCGAATGATTGCGTTTTTATGACACTTTCATGACGGCGTCACAGAATGATGGGTTTCTCTCACACCCCACCCAATCCCCTCTCTCCCCTAGGGTGAGGGGGGAGCGCGGCGGTAGCTTTGGAAACGATACGCAGTGTGTCCCCCTCAGCCCGGCCCTCTCCCCGGGGGGGAGAAGGAGATGCGGCCTCTCCCACCGCCGGCAGATAAACCGTGAAGGCGCTGCCCACCCCGACCTCGCTTTCGATGGTCAGGCGGCCGCGGTGACGGTTCAGGATATGCTTGACGATGGCCAGCCCCAGCCCGGTGCCGCCCATGGCGCGGGATCGCGCGGCATCGACGCGGTAGAAGCGTTCGGTCAGGCGGGGCAGATGGGTGCGGGCGATGCCGTCGCCCCGGTCGCGCACCGACACCGACACCATCGCGGTACCGCCACGCAATGCGCGCTTGTCCTTCACCGCACCGCCGGACGCGGGCAGGCCGGTGAAGCCCACCGCCGCCCCGTCGGCCAGTGCGACGGTGACGATCACGTCGGTGTCTTCGCGCGTGTATTTGATCGCGTTGCTGACGAGGTTCTGGAAGACCTGGGTCAGCTGGTCCTCGTCGCCGACAACGGGCGGTAGTTCCTCCGGCGCTTCCAGACGCAGGCGGATGCGGCGCTCCGCCGCCTTCAGCTGCAGCGCGGCGATGACGTTCTCCAGCTCCTCCACCACGTCGACCCGGCCACTGGGCGGCATATGCTCGTCCAGTTCGATGCGGGACAGCGACAGCAGGTCGTTGACCAGCCGGGTCATACGGCTGGCCTGATCGTGCATGATCGCCAGGAAGCGGTCCTGCGCCTCCGGATCGTCACGGGCGGGGCCGCGCAGCGTCTCGATGAAGCCCAGCAACGAGGACAGCGGCGTGCGCAGCTCGTGGCTGGCGTTGGCGATGAAGTCGGCGCGCATCTGCTCCGACCGGCGGGCGGCGGTGACGTCGTGCAGGGTCAGGATCGCCATGCGGGCGACGGTGGGCGGGCGCGGCGCCGGCTCCTCCTCGATATCGCCATCAAGCAGGGACGGATCGGGTTCGGGCACCAGCCGCTGGAACGGCTTCACCTGCGCTTCGAAACTGCGCTCCACCGGAACCGGCAGCGTGAACTCGATGATGCGCGACGCACCGCCGCGCAGCACGGAGTCCACCGCCTCCAGCACCGCCGGCGTGCGCAAGGACGAAGCGAGGTCGCGGTCGACGACCTTGTCGCCGAACAGCTCCCGCGCGGTCCGGTTGGCGCGCACCACCTGCCGTTCGGCATCCATCAGCAGCAGCGGGGCGGGCAGGGCGTCGATCACCGCCTCGTCGGCATCGAGCTGCATCCGCACGCTCTCGGCCCGGCGCAGGCCGACCCGGTGCAGACGGCCGATGGTCGCGGCCAGCGCCTTCAAGGCGGGCGGCGTGCCGGCCGGGGCCAGCGGCTCGTCGGTCTCGGCCAGCCGGCCGGCGTAGTCGGTCATCGCGTCGGCATCGCCGCGGTAGGTGCGCAGGACCAGGACCGCGCCCACCAGCGCCGCCGCAGCCGCGGCCAGCGCAAGCCCGCCATGCAGCGCCCCGGCATGGACCGCCCAGGCCAGCACGCCGGCCATCGGCACCAGCATCAGCAGGATCGCAGTCAACAGCGGGGCGGGCGGCAACGCCTTCGGGCGCATGGGGTCGGCACCGGGTTCGAGTATGGGCAGGGGCGGACAGCGTGACGTTCAGTCCTTTTGCATGGCCCTTCTACACCATCGTCGCGCACACCGCGCGACGGTCATAAAAGATTCATGGGCATGACAATGCGGTGGATCGTTGACTCCACTATCTTGGAGCAGCATTCTATCTTCATGGAAAGTGCTGGAAACGATATCGACAGCCGTCTCGCCACCCGGTTGCGCGCCCTGCGGGCGGATCGGGGCCTGACGCTGGATGGTTTGGCCGAGCGCTCGGGCGTAAGCCGCTCGATGATCTCGCTGGTGGAACGGGGGGAGAGCAGTCCGACGGCCTCCGTGCTCGACCGGCTGGCCGCCGGATTGGGGGTGACGTTGGCGGCATTGTTCGCGGAAGCCGAGCGCGAGGATGCCAGCCCGGTCGCACGCCGCGCCGACCAGATCGCCTGGGCCGACCCCGCCACCGGCTATCGTCGGCGCAATCTGTCACCGCCGGGCTATCCGTCGCCCATCGAACTGGTGGAGGTGGAGCTGCCGCCGGGCGCTCGCGTCTCCTACGACAGCGGCAACAGCGCCGCCGTGGTGGAGCAGCAGGTCTATCTGCTGGACGGCACCATCGAACTGACGGTGGGGGAGGTGACGCACCGGCTGTCCGTCGGCGACTGCCTTGCCATGCGGCTCGACCGGCCGACCGGCTTCCACAATCCGACCGACCGGACCGCCCGCTACATCGTGGCGCTGACCACCGACGGGCGCCCAGCTTTAAACGCGGTTAAACGCTGATGGAGCATGCCATGGACAGCGCCTGCGCAGATGCCAGACAGCTGAATGGAGAAGTCGTGACGGTGCGCGTGCTGTCTTCTGTGGAGGCTCACGCAGCCGTGCCGGGGCTGACCGACGTACTGCTGGATTGCGTGGCGGGCGGTGCGTCGGTCAGCTTCATGGCGCCGCTTGACCGCCCCACCGCCGAAGGCTTCTGGCGGCAGGTGGTTGCCGGGGTGGAGCAGGGGGAGCGCATCCTGCTGGTGGCGGAGGACGGGGAGGGCGTGCTGGGCACCGTCCAGCTTGTCGTCGGCCAGCCGCCGAACCAGCCGCATCGTGCCGACCTGTCCAAGATGCTGGTTCACCGCCGCGCCCGCCGCCGGGGCGTCGGCGCCGCCCTGATGCAGGCGGCTGAGGACGCGGCTCGTGCCGCCGGCAAGACCCTGCTGGTGCTGGACACCGCATCGCCCGAGGCCGAACGGCTGTATGAACGGGCCGGCTGGGTGAAGGTCGGCGTCATCCCGAACTACGCTTTGTGGCCGAAAGGCGGGTTCTGCGATACGACGTACTTTTACAAGGCGTTGGGGTGAGCGGCAGTTTAGATAGAGCTAGGACGCAAGGAATTCCTCGAGAGCCGATGCGTTAGCCGGGGAGAACGGGTTCATAAAGCGAACCCCTTCAAGCTCCCGGCCATCCTGCAAATCCTCGCTGAATAGGACACGAGCACCCACACGCTTGACCACCGACCAAATCATGCCGTCCCAGAATTGGACGCCATGGTCGCGGTGCACGCGCATGGCATCAGCGACATCCGCGAAGACAGCCTCGCGGACGGAGAAAACGCCGCTCCACACATCGACGTATCGTGAGGCCTGTTCCGGAGGAGCACGGTATTTCCTGACCGCGACTGAATAGAACTCGGTCAGCGTCTGAAGCGGCAACACCCCTCGCCCGCTGGCACCCAGCCGATCGAGAAGGGTGATGGCGATGTGATGCTTTACAGGGTCACCGGCGCTGTCAGCGGCATAGAGAAGAATGTTGGTATCGATGCCAGTCAACATCATCGGGCATGCACATCGTCACGGTCGACTCCGCCACGGAAATCGAGCGGCAGTCCTTGCGCAAGCAAATCCATCATCCGCCGATGTGCGTGGCTGCGATCGACGTCCATGGATGCGGCGGCCGGCGAGAGGATGGCCACCGGTTTGCCATCCTTGGTAATGGTGATGCGTGCGCCGCCTTCGACTTCGCGCAACATCTTTGTAAAGTCGCGGTTCGCTTCCGCCGCACTGACGAGACTGTCCGGCATGGGCAGCCCTCACTCGCAAGATATCCTTTACGGACTATAGGCCACCCCAGCCGGAAAGACCATGCTCCCTCCTTCACCGGAATGGAGGAGGGAGCACCTCACCTCACCAGGGCAGCGAGTCGTGCGCCGCCAGCGCTGCGGCGGTGACGATGTCGTTGACCGAGGCGCCCATGGTGACGATCTGCGCCGGCTTGTCCAGGCCGATCAGCAGCGGGCCGATCATCTGGCCGCCGGCCATCTTGTTCAGCAGCTTGGCCGAGATGTTGGCGGAATGCAGGCCGGGCATGATCAGCACGTTCGCCGGACCGGACAGCCGCGAGAACGGGTAGACCCGCTTCATCAGCTGGTAATCCAGCGCCACGTCGGCCGACATCTCGCCGTCATACTCGAAATCGACCCGGCGGCTGTCGAGGATCGACAAGGCTTCCCGCAGCGGATCGGTGTTCGGGTGCGGCGTCTGGCCGAAGTTGGAGAAGGACAACATCGCGATCCGCGGCTCGTGCCCCATCTGCCGGGCCTTGGCCGCGGCACCGACGGCGATGTCGGCCAAGGTCTTGCCGTCGGGACGGACATGGACGGTGGTGTCGGCGATGAAGACGGTGCGGCTGCGGGTGATGAACAGGTGCAGGCCGAACACCGGCTCGCTCGCCTTCGAGTCGATGACGCGGCGGATTTCCTCGTACGCGACGCCGAAGCTGCGGGTCAGGCCGGTCACCATGGCGTGGGCGTCGCCCTGCGCCACCATGCAGGCGGCGAAGACGTTGCGGTCCTGGTTGACCATCCGCTGGCAGTCGCGCAGCAGGGCACCCTTGCGCTGCAAACGGCGGTAGAGGTGGTCGGCATAGCGGCGGTTGGCGTCTGACAGGCGGGCGTTGTGGATTTCGAACTGGATGTGCGGCTGGCCCATCGCCGCCAGCTGTTCCTTGATGACCTCCTCGCGGCCGATCAGAACCGGGATGCCATAGCCGTGGGCGCGGAAGGCCATGGCGGCGCGGATCGTCCGCTCCTCCTCGCCCTCGGCGAAGACGACGCGGCGCGGGTTGGTCCGCACCTTCTCCAGGATCAGCTCCAGACTGTCGGCGGTCGGATCCAGACGGGTGCGCAGGCTGTGCTTGTAGCTGGTCAGATCGAGGATCGGCTTGCGCGCCACGCCACTTTCCATCGCCGCCTGGGCGACGGCGGCCGGGACGGTGACGATCAGGCGCGGGTCGAAGGGCACCGGAATGATGTAGTCCGGGCCATAGCGCAGCCGGCGCCCGGAATAGGCGGCGTCGACCTCGTCCGGCACATCCTCGCGCGCCAGCGCCGCCAGCGCCTTGGCGGCGGCGACCTTCATCGCCTCGTTGATGGTGGTGGCGCGGACGTCCAGCGCGCCGCGGAACAGGTAGGGGAAGCCCAGGACGTTGTTGACCTGGTTGGGATAGTCGGAGCGGCCGGTCGCCACGATGGCATCGGCGCGCACCGCCTTCACATCCTCCGGCGTGATCTCCGGATCGGGGTTGGCGAGCGCGAAGATGATCGGCTTGGCCGCCATCGACTTCACCATCTCCTGGGTCATCGCCCCCTTGGCCGACAGGCCGACGAACACGTCGGAGCCGGCCACCGCCTCTTCCAGCGTGCGCTTGTCGGTGTCGACGGCGAAGGACGACTTCCACTGGTTCATGCCGTTGGTGCGGCCGCGATAGACCACGCCCTTGGTGTCGCACAGGATGATGTTTTCACGTGAAACACCCATCGTGCAGAACAGCTCGGCGCAGGCGATGCCCGCCGCGCCGGCGCCGTTCACCACCATCTTCACGTCTTCGATTCGGCGGCCGGTGATGTCGCAGGCATTGATCAGGCCGGCGGCGGCGATGATCGCGGTGCCGTGCTGGTCGTCGTGGAAGACCGGGATGTCCAGCAGCTCGCGCAGCCGCTCCTCGATGATGAAGCAGTCGGGCGCCTTGATGTCTTCCAGATTGATGCCGCCGAAGCTGGGGCCGAGGAAGCGCACGCAGTTGACGAACTCGTCCACGTCGCGGGTGTCGACCTCCAGGTCGATGCCGTCGACATCGGCGAAGCGCTTGAACAGCACCGCCTTGCCTTCCATCACCGGCTTGCCGGCGAGCGCGCCCAGGTCGCCCAGACCCAGCACGGCCGTGCCGTTGGAGATGATGGCGACGATGTTTCCCTTGGCCGTGTAGTCATAGGCAAGGGACGGATCCTCGGCGATGCGCAGGCAGGGCGCGGCGACGCCGGGCGAATAGGCCAGCGCCAGATCACGCTGGGTGGTCAGCGGCTTGGTCGGAGTGATTTCCAGCTTGCCGGGCCGGCCGCTGGAATGCAGCAGCAGGGCCTCTTCGTCGGTGACGCGCTTGGTGTCGGACATGGATGTCGTGTTCCTCAACGGAGTGCTGATGCCCGTCGGTCTTCGTTGGTGCCTTTTGTGCGGTGCGCTGCCGACGGTGGGGCCGCGATGGTATACGCCGCACGCGCAACTCGCCAAGCCTCCATCGCCTGCTTTTTGTACGAATCATGCATTTTTTTGACGATTGGCGACACATCCAGTTTGCTTCACGTCCTATCTGATCCGCTTTCCGTGCATGACCATGCCGGTTGGGACGGCTGGGAGACGGCTGGTATAATGCGGTGCGGAACACAACCGACGCGCTTATTCCCTCCCGGAGCCGCCATCTTGTCCCTGGCCCCCAAATCTGCGGCTCCCATCGCGCTGACGCCGGACGAACGCCGCATCACGCTGGTGATCGCGGCGGTACAGTTCATCAACATCCTCGATTTCATGATGGTGATGCCGCTCGGTCCCGACTTCGCCCGGGCGCTGAACATCCCGGCGGCGCACATCGGCTATATCGGCGGCAGCTATACCGCCGCTGCGGCCTTGGCCGGGCTGATCGGCTCGATGCTGCTCGACCGCTTCGACCGGCGCCGGGCGCTTGCCGTCGCCATGGCCGGACTGATCGTCTCCACGGCATTGGGCGGGCTGGCCTGGGACTTTCCATCGCTGCTGGCGGCGCGCGTGCTTGCCGGACTGTTCGGCGGCCCGGCCGTCGCGGTCGCCATCGCCACGGTGACCGATCAGGTGGCGCCGCAGCGGCGGGGGCAGGCGATGGGTGCGGTCATGTCCGCCTTCTCGCTGTCGGCCATCGCCGGGGTGCCGGTGGGGCTGGAGCTGACGCTCTATGGCGGCTGGCGGCTGCCCTTCTTCGCAGTGGCCTTCGCCGGCCTGATCGTCGCCGTGGCCGCCATCGCCATCCTGCCGCCGCAGCGCGCGCATCTCGCCGGGACAGGGGTGAAGACGGGGGCCTGGGTGCGGATGACGGCGCTGCTGTCGCGCCGCAAGGTCTGGCTGGCCTATGCCACCGTGGCGCTGGTGCAGGTCCAGCAGTTCATGATCGTCCCCAACATCGCCGCCTATGTGCAGGGCAATCTGGGCTTCCCGCGCGACCATCTGAGCCTGGTCTATATGACCGGCGGCACGCTGAGCTTCTTCGCCGCGCGCTGGGCCGGGCGGCTGGTCGACCGCCATGGCTCCAGCGCCGTCACCTTCGCCGCGACGGTGGGGCTGAGCCTGGTGATCTTCTTCGCCTTCATCGGCTACCGGCCCTGGATGCCGGTGCTTGGGCTGTTCCCCTTCTTCATGACCTTCGTCGGCATCCGCATGGTCGCCAACGGCGCCGCCTTCTCCCGCGTGCCGGACCCGCAGGAGCGCGCTGGATTCATGGCGCTGGTGTCGGCGGTGCAGCATCTCAGCTCCGCCTTCGGCGCCTTCCTGTCGGCGGAGATCCTGACCAACGGCGCCGACGGCCAGCTGGAGCATGTGACGACCATGGCGACCATCTCCATCACCATTGGGCTTGCCGTGCCGCTGCTGACCCTGTGGCTGGAGCGGGCGACGCGCCCGGCACCGCCACCAATGATCGCCGACGCCGTGCTGGACGGGGGCGGGCAGAGCCGTTAGCTTGCCGCCGAACCGCAAACGATCTTCGGAATGATGCCCATGCGCCCCTCCGGCCGCGCCTTCGACCAACTGCGCACCGTCTCCCTCGAGCCCGGCTTCAGCCGCTATGCCGAGGGCTCCTGCATGGTGCGCTTCGGCAACACGCATGTGCTGTGCACCGCCAGCGTCGACGAGACGGTGCCGCGTTTCCTGAAGAACACCGGGCTCGGTTGGGTCACCGCCGAATACGGCATGCTGCCGCGCTCCACCCACAGCCGCACCGACCGCGAAGCGGCGAAGGGCAAGCAGTCCGGCCGCACCCAGGAAATCCAGCGCCTGATCGGCCGTGCGCTGCGCGCCGTCACCGACCGGTCTGCCATGGGCGAGAAGCAGATCAAGATCGACTGCGACGTCATCCAGGCCGACGGCGGCACCCGCACCGCCGCCATCACCGGCAGCTATGTCGCCCTGCATCTCGCCTTCCAGCACCTGATGCAGATCGGCGCGCTGAAGACCATGCCGCTGACCGATCAGGTCGCCGCCGTGTCTTGCGGCCTCTATCAGGGCAATGCCGTGCTCGACCTCGACTATGACGAGGACTCCAAGGCTCAGGCCGACGCCAACTTCGTCCTGACCGGCAAGGCCGGCATCGTTGAAATCCAGGGCACCGCCGAGGAAACCCCCTTCTCCGAGCCGCAGTTCATGGAGCTGCTGGCGCTCGCCCGCAAGGGCGTCAACGAGCTGGTGGCGTTGCAGAAGCAGGTCCTCGGCATCAAGTAAGCCGGCATCTGCCAGAGGTCCATCATCCAGAGGTCCGTTACCATGTCCGCTCCCCGCCGCTTCACCGGCGACACGCTCGTCATCGCCAGCCACAACAAAGGCAAGGTGCGCGAGATCGCCGATTTGCTCGGCCCCTATGTCGCCACCTTCACCTCGGCCGGGGAACTGGGCCTGCCCGAACCGGAAGAGACCGGGACCACCTTCATCGCCAATGCGGAACTGAAGGCGAAGGCCGCCGCCGCCGCCGGCCATGTCGCGCTCGCCGACGACAGCGGGCTGGTGGTGCCGGCGCTGAACGGCGATCCCGGCATCTATTCCGCCCGCTGGGCCGGCCCGACCAAGGACTTCGCCATGGCGATGCGGAAGGTCGAGGACGGGCTGACAGGGAAGGCGGACCGCAGCGCCTATTTCGTCTGCGCCCTGTCGCTCGCCTGGCCGGACGGCCATGTCGAGACGGTGGAGGGTCGCTGCTACGGCACGCTGGTGTGGCCGCCGCGCGGGCCGCATGGCTTCGGCTATGACCCGATGTTCCTGCCGGACGGCCACGAGCTGTCTTTCGGCGAGATGGATCCGGCCAAGAAGCACGAGATGAGCCACCGCGCCGACGCCTTCCGCCAACTGGTGGAGCGGTGCTTCCGGTGAGCGTGTCTGATCCTGGTTTTGCCCTCTACGTCCATTGGCCCTTCTGCAAATCGAAGTGCCCCTATTGCGATTTCAACAGCCATGTCCGCGAGCGGGTCGACCATGACCGCTGGCGGGCAGGGCTGCTGCGCGAGCTGGACCATTACGCCGACCTGACCGCCGGCCGCACGGTCACCTCGATCTTCTTCGGCGGCGGCACCCCGTCGCTGATGGAACCCTCGACTGTCGGTGCCGTCATCGACCGTGTCGCCCAACGCTGGCCGGTGGCCGACGGGCTCGAGGTTACGCTGGAGGCCAACCCGACCTCCGTCGAAGCCGACAAGTTCCGCGCCTTCCGCACAGCCGGGATCAACCGCGTTTCGCTGGGCATCCAGGCGCTGGACGACGCCAGCCTGAAGTTCCTCGGCCGCCAACACAATGCGGCGGAGGCGACCGGCGCCATCGAGCTGGCGGCGCGGACCTTCGACCGCTTTTCCTTCGACCTGATCTATGCCCGTCCCGGCCAGACGGTGGCGGCCTGGCAGGCGGAGCTGGCGCGGGCGCTGGATTACGCGGTCGGCCATCTGTCGGTCTATCAGCTGACGATCGAGGAGGGCACCGCCTTCTATCCGCTGCATGCCCGCGGCGATCTGGTGCTGCCTGACGAGGATGTGGCCGGCGATCTCTACGAGGCGACGCAGAGCCAGCTGACGGCGGCCGGGCTGCCGGCCTACGAGATTTCCAACCATGCCCGCCCCGGCGAGGAAAGCCGCCACAACCTGACCTATTGGCGCTATGGCGATTATGTCGGCATCGGTCCCGGCGCCCATGGCCGGCTGACGCTGGATGGCGGGAAGTCCGCCACCCGCGCCCACCGCGCCCCGGAGATCTGGCTGGAACGGGTGGAGCGCGACGGGCATGGTGCCGCCCCCCCCGATCCCATCGACCGTGATGCCCGCGGCACCGAACTGCTGATGATGGGGCTGCGCCTGAGCGAGGGGGTGCGGCTTGCCCGTCTGGTGGAGGAAACCGGCCGGACTCTCGACGATTTCGTCGATCCGTCGGCACTGTCCCGCCTGATCGACGGCGGTTTCCTGACGCGCGATGCCGACCGTCTGGTTGCGACATCGGAGGGGCTACAGCGTCTGAACGCGGTGCTCAGCGCAATTCTGGCGTAAGATCCCGTGTCTTCAATCGGGAAAGGGCAGGGGATGCTCATCAGCCTGATCGTCGCTGCCGCAACGAACGATGTGATCGGCCGGGACGGCCGGCTTCCCTGGCATCTTCCCAGCGACCTGCGCCGGTTCAGGGAATTGACGATGGGAAAACCGATCCTGATGGGTCGGAAAACCTGGGAGTCGCTGCCGCGCCGCCCGCTGCCCGGCCGCGACAATCTGGTGGTGAGCCATCGGGGCCTCGTCGGCGAGCATGACGGCGCCCGCTGGTTCACCGGTCTCGGGGCGGCGGTGTCGTGGGCACAAGGCTCCGGTGCGGCCGAACTGTGCGTCATCGGCGGTGCCGCCCTGTTCCGCGAGACGCTGCCGATCGCCGATCGCCTGCACCTGACCCGCATCGAAAGCACCGTGGACGGCGACACGGTGATGCCGCCCATCGGGGCGGAATGGGCAGAGGTGTGGTCGAGCGCGCCCATGGAAGAGAATGGGCTGTTCTATCGCTACATCGATCTCGAAAAGGTGCGCGGGTAGGGGGCAAGCGCCCCCCTTTAAGCCCCTTACTCTTCGCCACCCAGCCGGTGCAGAACGTCGTCCAGCTGGTCGAGCGTCTGGTAATGGATGGTGATCGTCCCGCGTTGGCCCTGCGGATTGATCGCGACCTTCAGACCGATGCGGGCGGAGATCTCCTCCTCGAGATTGATCAGGTCGACGTCCTTCATCGCCGGAGCGTTGCCGGATCCGCCGTTCGCGGCCTTGCCTTTCTTCGCCTTCGGCTGATCGCCGCGCATCAGGTCTTCGGTCTGGCGGACGTTCAGGCCGCGCGTCACCACCTCGCGGGCTACGGCGGCCGGATCCGGGGCGGTCAGCAGGGCGCGGGCATGGCCGGCGGTCAGCGCGCCGTCCTGAACCATCGACTTGACGGGATCGGGCAGGGCCAGCAGGCGCATCATGTTGGCGACATGGCTGCGGCTCTTGCCGACGGCGCGGGCCAGATCCTCCTGCGTGTGCTCGAACTCCTCCATCAGGCGGCGATAGCCCTCCGCCTCTTCCAGAGGAGTCAGATCCTGGCGCTGGATGTTCTCGATCAGCGCGATTTCCAGCGCCTCGCGGTCGCTGAGATCGCGGATGACGACCGGAACCTCATGCAGGCCGGCGATCTGCGCGGCGCGCCAGCGGCGTTCGCCGGCGATCAGCTCGTAGGAATTGGCATCCTCGCCATCGCGGCGGACGAGAAGGGGCTGCAGGATGCCCTTGTCGCGGATGGAGTCGACGAGGCCCTGGATGGCCTCCTCGTCGAACTTTCGCCGTGGCTGGTACTTGCCGGGGTGCACGAACTCGATCGGCACCTGCTTGGACTGCCGCACCTTGTCGAGTGCCGAGTAATCCTCGGTCGCCTCGCCGAACAGGGCGGAAAGGCCGCGGCCCAGGCTG
>PJUA01000437.1_pt1 | contig 23421 bp, 21 predicted proteins | sample 1512151 | NCBI WGS metagenome assembly PJUA01 (sample SAMN08177678, study PRJNA422409) | Soil metagenome, whole genome shotgun sequencing project. | isolation source: Soil enriched on filter paper: beechwood xylan treatment | place: USA: Madison | collected 2015-01-15
AGTCCGGCGCCATCAATGCGTTGAATGCGGCTTCATTGCCGTTCTGAATGACCTCGATGTTGAAGCGGCGAACCAACTCCTTGTTGTCAATCGTCATACTCGGCCTTTCAAGAACGGTTACCGAATGTACAGTCTCACTGTATATCCGGTAACCGTTCCGACGCCCGATTGCAAGCGATCTCGAAGACTGAAACACCTGATATCACCATCCCCGATGACCGCTTCGGGTCAGAAGCGGACACCGGAGGCTGTTGCGAAAGGGGCGGTATGGCCACCTCGCCGGCGCTAACGGTGCCGACCAGGCTGCTGATCACCGTCCCAACCGGTCGGCCGCGCCTCCCGTGTCCGTCCGCGCGTCGGCAGACATTAGCATCACCGCCGCGTCGGAATATTTCCGCGCATGGTAGCCTTGCGCGGCGTAGATTCTGTCAGGTCAAAGGATGACCCTCCACTCTATCCAAGAAAGTCGGTAGGCCCCATGCCACCCCCCAGGCCCCACGTACCAGTGCAGCGACCGAATTTCAGCAAGTCCCGTCCCACCACGGCCATGTCGACCGGGGTTCGACCATCACCCGCCCGTGTGAACGGATCAGCGCTTCAGAAACAATCTCAGTGGCTTGCCCGCGCGGCCGATGCCGAACGTACCGGAGATGGCGTCGAGGCTGAATTGTATCGGCAGTATGCTGAGCATTGGTTCCGCGTATCGCGGGGAGAGGACTGAGGGAGAGGATCCGTTGAGCGACATCACCTTGACGCCGCGAGAGCGGGCTCTGATCCGCAACGAATTCATGGTGCGCTTTGGGCAGGCACCGCGGCTGGACAACGGCATCCCGGTGAAGCGGTGGGCCACCGGGCCGAATAAGGGGCAGCCGAAGCCGGGGGCGGTCATTCAGGGGATGCTAGACCGTGGGCTGCTGGAGTTGCGGGATGACGGTGGCCATTGGCTACGGGCTCGGTTTACCAAGGCGGGCTTCGCTGCCTTACGGCACATGGCAGAGGATGCACGCGCCCTGCCACCGGGCGAGTACCAACATATTCTGGACGAACTCGGAAGCGGGCAACGGGCAGAGGTAGAGCACGGCTGAGCTCACGTTCACGCCGGGTTCTCAGATCGCGCACTTTCGTGTAGTGACCCCTCTCGGGACTCGTTTACGGACGTTGACGCCTTCCTCGATGAGGTGCTGACGGAGTTGGTGGCCATGACGGCGGACGGCTCCATGCCGACGGGCTCCGGGCCCAAGCCCGCGCTGGGCAGGGCGGCTTTGCGCAAGGCGATCATGGCACTGTGGCGCGTGTGTTTTTGCGGTATGCATTGGCGCGCCATAGGCCGGCTCCGGGGCATTCCCTTCGGCACGTTGTGCACGCCATTCGACCACTGGATGCGGGTCGGCCCGTAGCGCCGGATGCTCGACCGCTTGCAGCGGATCTGGCGCGTCGCGTGCGGCGACTTGCCGGGTCAGAGGTTGAAGGCGCTTTCGACGAGGAGCGCCCCCATCCCCCCAAAGTTCTTGATCGTCGCGTAGACTGTCCTCAGGGTCTTGAAGCCTCGCACTGGGCGGATCGGCTGCTTCGGCTTACCATGGCCGGCTTCTTCCAGGCCTTCAGACCGTTCAGCGCCTTGGACGGGAAGCGCTTGGCGCCGCCGACGACGACTGCGCGGCTCTGGCCGCCCCCGTCCCGTCAGCTCCAGTCATGGAGCGGCGGGTTGACGCCGTCAGGGTGTGGTTGCCGAGGATGGCGTATTTCCAGCGCACAGGGTCGTGCAGCGTGTGGGTGCGGGCGTTGCGCCAATGGTGGTCGAAGTTATGCTCAGTCAGGACGGAGCGGGTTCCGGCCAGTTCGAACAGGGTGCTGCTCGCCTACAGCGCGATTTCGGTGCTGAGGATCTTCGCCTCGGCCACCGCCAATTGGGCTTTGGCGGCCGGCTCGGCGCCGGGGGCAGCGACGGCGGCACGCGGCTTCACCCTGACGGAGGGGCGGCCCTGGCGAGCATCGGGTGTAGCCAGCGCCACCGAGGATCCCTATCTGCTGCATCATTTCGGCGAATTACAGTTGACCATCCCGCGGCCGATGCGCTGGGCGGGCTGGCGCTTGACCGGTTGCAACGGGCATGGGAGCGCGGGCGGTTGCCTGGGGCGCAGGAGCGGGGCGAAACCTCGCTCGCCGTCGCCGCCGGCCGGCTGTACGATATCACGGGCGCGCGGGGGGCCGCCGGGCGCTATGGCTTCGACCGCTTCTGGCGCAATGTCCGAACCCACTCCCTGCACGACCCGTTAGACTAGAAGCTGAAAGAGCTGGGCGTCCATGCCCTGACGACTGCGCTGCCGGAACCGGGCTTCTACTCCTGATCCGGCTGGCAGCGGTGAGCGGGCTTGCCATACCATTATCCAGGGCGACGTCATCGCCGCAGCCGGCGCTCCAACCACAGGCTGTAGCGCGACGCGATCACGCAGACCGTCAGGTAGATCAGCGCCGCGAAGCCGAACGCCTCGTCGTAGAATCCCAGCCACGCCGGATCCTTGGCGGCGGTGCGCGCGGTGTTCAGCAGGTCGAACAGGCCGATGACGATGATCAGCGTGGTGTCCTGGAACAGCCCGATCGCAAGGGTCACGATGGAGGGGATCACCGTCCGCAGGGCCTGCGGCAGGATCACCAGCCGCATCGATTGCCAGTAGCCGAGCCCGAGCGCCTGGGCGGCTTCATACTGGCCCGTCGGAATGGATTGAAGGCCGGCGCGGACGATCTCGGCCAGATAGGCGGAGACGAACAGGACGATGGCGATCTGCGCCCGCAGCAGCTTGTCGATGGCGGCGCCGGCCGGCAGCATCAGCGGGAGCAGCAGGGTCGCGACGTAGAGCACCGCGATCAGCGGCACGCCGCGTGTCACCTCGATGAACAGGACGGCCAGCGTCCGCACCCCGCCCATGGAGCTGCGCCGGGCGAGCGCCAGCAGCACCGCCAGCGGGAAGGCGCCGACCAGCCCGACGACGGCGAGCAGCAGGCTGACCGGCAGGCCGCTCCAGCGCTCGGTCGGTACCGCCGGTCCGCCGGGACCGCCGGTCAGCAGCAGCAGGGTGGCGGCCAGCCCGAAAAGCCAGAGCCAAAGCGTCGCCCGCCGCCAGAACAGCGGCATGCCGCTGAGCCCGGCCAGCGCCAGCAGGATGGCGCCGGCCGCCGCAGGGCGCCACTGCCGGTCCTGGTCATAGAAACCGAACAGGATGTAGCGCAGCTTCTCGCCGATGAAGGCCCAGCAGGCGCCGGCCGCGTCGGCGCAGCGGTCGGCGGGACCAACCCACACGGCATCCAGCAGGGTCCAGCGCAGCAGCGGCGGCACGGACCAGCCGAGAAGGGCGAGGCAGCAGAGCGTCACCGCGGCATTCAGCGGCGTGCCGAACAGGCCGGTCCACAAGCGCTGCCAGCGCGGCTGTGGCGAGATGAGGAGCGGGGTGCTTTGCAGAACGCCGTCTGTCATCGCACTCCCCTCGCCGCCAGCCGGCGATTGTACAGGTTCATCGCCGCCGAGACTGCGAGGTTCACCGTCAGATAAGCGCTCATCATGATCGCCATGGTTTCCAGCGCCTGGCCCGTCTGGTTGGCGCTGGTGTTGATGACGCTGACCAGATCGGGGAAGCCGATCGCCACGGCGAGGCTCGAATTCTTGGTCAGGTTGAGATAGCTGGAGGTCAGCAGCGGCACGATCACCCGCATGGCCTGGGGCAGAACCACCAGCCACATGATCCGGCGGCGCGGCAGGCCCAGCGCGCGGGCGGCCTCCCACTGTCCGGCCGGCACCGCCTGGAGGCCGCTGCGCACGATCTCCGCGATCATCGCCGCGGCGTTGACGACCAGCCCGACCAGCAGGGCGGAGAATTCCGGCGACACCGTCGTCCCGCCGATGAAGTTGAAACCGGCAAGTTCGGGACGCTCGACCTGCAACGGCACGCCCGGTGCCAGCAGCAGCGCCACGGGCAGGCCGCATGCGACAGTGGCGAGCGCCGCCCCGGACAGCGCATCCCGCCGCCCGAGGCGCCGGCGCAGCGCAGTCCCGGCGAGGGCGAGCGCTAGCGCCAGTGCGATGGCCGCGAGCAGCCATCCGCCCGCCCGTCCGTCGGCGAAGGCCGGCAGCTGGATGCCGCGGTTGCACAGGAAGACGCCCGGCAGCGGGTTCAACGCCTGGCGCGGGGAGGGCAGCGCCTGGAAGGTGGCGCTCCAGAAGAAGAGCTGCAGCAGCAGCGGCGTGCTGCGGACCAGTTCGACATAGCCCTGCACCAGCCCCGACAGCAGCGCGTTGCCGGACAGCCGCGCCACTCCCAGCAGCACGCCCAGGACGGTGGCGATCAGGCAGCCGGCCACCGCGACCTTGACGGTGTTCAGCAGCCCGACCAGCAGGGCCAGCGCGTAGCTGTCCTGTGGCCGGTAGTCGAGCAGCGCCTCCCCGATCTCGAAACCCGCAGGGCGGCCGAGAAAGGCGAAGCCTGGCGTGATGCCGAAGCGCTCCATGTTCGCCAGCGTGTTGGAGCCGAGCAGGAAGCCGCCCAGCAGCACCAGCGCCAGGATCGCCGCCTGAAGGCCGCTGCGGCCACCCCACCAGAGGGTGACCGCGGCGACCGGACCGGAGCGTACGGCGCCGGGCAGCACGGGGCTGCTCACCGGAAGGGCGGGGCGTAGAGCAGGCCGCCCTGGGTCCACAGCTTGTTGAAGCCGCGGTCCAGCCCGACCTTGGTCGCCGGCCCGACGTTGCGTTCGAAGATCTCGCCGTAATTGCCCACGGTCTTGACGATGGTGTAGGCGAATTTCGGGTCGAGCTTGGCCGCTTCGCCCAGGCTGGGATCGACGCCCAGGAAACGGCGGACCGTCGGATCGGCGCTGGTCAGGAAGCTGTCGATGTTGGCCTGGGTGATGCCCAGCTCTTCCGCCTGGATGGTGGCGTAGACCGCCCAGTTGACGATCTCCAGCCACTGGTCGTCGCCATAGCGGATGGCCGGGGCCAGTGGCTCCTTCGAGATGCGTTCGGGCAGCAGGACGTAATCGTCGGGCTTGGACAGCTGGGTGCGGGTGATCGCCAGATCGGAGGCGTCCTGGGTCAGCACGTCGCAGCGGCCGCTGGAGAAGGCCTTCTGGTTCTCGGCGGTTTCCTCGATCACCACCGGCTTGAAGGCGATCTTGTTCTGCCGGAAGAAGTCGGTGATGTTCAGCTCGCCGGTGGTGCCGGTCTGGACGCAGACGGTGGCGCCGTTCAGATCCTTGCCCTTGCTCACCCCCAGCTTCTTCGGCACCAGCAGGCCCTGGCCGTCATAGAAGACCACCGGGCCGAAATGGAAGCCCAGCTTGGTGGCGCGGGTGAAGGTCTGAGTCACGCCGGAGAGCAGAATGTCGAACTCGCCCGATTGCAGGGCCGGCAGGCGCTGCTGCGGCGAGGAGGAGACGAACTGCACCTTGTCCGGGTCGTTGAACACGGCGATGGACAGCGCCCGTCCGAAATCGACGAAGAAGCCCTGCCAGCGGCCGTTGCTGTCAGGAGCGAAAAAGCCCGGCTGGGTGCCGACACCGACCTTGATGCTTCCGCGCGCCTTGATCGCGTCCAGCGTCGGACCGGCCTTGGCGGCGCCGGTCAGGGCGAGGCCGATGGCGAGGCTGAGGGCGCCGGCGATCAGAAACCGCGGCGACAGGTCGCTTCGGGATGTTGGACGCGAAGGAGCCTGCGAAGGAGTGCGCATGGTGGTTTCCCGCAATGAGTTTGTTGTTTTGTGAAAGAGGTGGAGCACCGCAGTGAAAGGGCGCCCGACCTGCCGGATCCGTTTGTGGGCCTGCGGTTGGCAGGGCAGCCGTGAAGGGCAGTGCTTATTCCCTAATTAGCAGATAGAGAAATTCTTCTGTCAAAGGTTTCGTGAAAATTTATATATCAACATATTTAAATTGTTAATTCCGAACTTTCCCGGCTCATAACTCCACAATTATGATAGACAATAAGAGTCTTCCGCGTAATGATCGGATGTGAAACCGGGATGCCGCCAGGAGTTCCGTGACCCCGGCGGCCCTGCCAAGCCTCAAGCCCTAACCTCCCAAGTCGTTGTACTGGAACGCTATCATGGCCAATCCTCAGACGGCCCGCCGGGCCTCCGCCTCCGCAGCGTCCGAACAGACCATGGTCTGGATCCCGCTTCCGGAAGCCATGGGGATGTGTGCCGTGACTGACGGGCCGTCGCCGCAGGCGCCGGTCGGCCGGCTCTGGGCGCAGATGCGCGGCACCTGGCTGAAGGCGCGCAGCTGCACCGACTGAGCGGCCGCCCCCGCTTCCACAAAATCCGATTTCACATGTCGCTGCACGAAGCCGGCGTTCCCGAACGCATGTCCGCAAAGGAGAGTCCTGTGACCGCGCTTCCCTCTTCGGCCGAGCGGCCGCCGCTGCCATTTCTCGATCTCGCCCGCCTGGATGGCGCCGCGGCGGACCGCGCCATGTTCCTGTCGAAGCTGCGGGCGGCGATCCGCCGCTTCGGCGCCTTTTATGTGACCGGTCACGGGATCGATCCTGCCTTCATCGACTCCGTCTTCGACCTGTCGCGCGGCTTCTTCACCTTGCCGGAGCAGGACAAGCTGTCCATCGAGATGGTCAATTCGCCCCATTTCCGCGGCTATACCCGCGCCGGCTGGGAGCGCACGCGCGGTCAGGCCGACTGGCGCGAGCAGCTGGACGTCGGCGCGGAACGGCCGGCCTTGCCCCAAGGCCCGGACTCGCCGCCCTGGGTCCGCCTGCAGGGTCCCAACCAATGGCCGGAGACCCTGCCGGAGTTGCGCCCGGCGGTGCTGCGCCTCCAGGACCAGCTGACCGCGGTGTCGCGGCGCATCCTGTCGACGGTGGCGGTGGCCCTGCGCCTGCCGGAGGATGCCTTCGATCCGATCCTGACCGAGCAGCCGACCCAGCTCGTCAAGCTGATCCGCTATCCGGGCTATGACGCGGTTCCCGCCGCCGATGCCCCCGTCGACGATGCGGAGGGGCAGGGCGTCGGACCGCACAAGGACAGCGGCCTGCTGACGCTGGTTCTCCAGCACCGCCAGAGCGGTTTGCAGATCGAAACCGACGGGGGCTGGGCCGATGTGCCGCCGGTCCCCGGCACCTTCGTCGTCAATGCCGGCGAATTGCTGGAACTGGCGACCGACGGCTATTTCCGCGCCGCGGTGCACCGGGTGGTGACGCCGGCGGCGGGGGTAGACCGGCTGTCGACCGCCTTCTTCCTGGGGGCCGGCCTGGATGTCCGGGTGCCGGTGCTGCCGCTGCCGGACGATCTCGCCGCCGAAGCGCGCGGTCCCGAGCGCGACCCGCTGAACCCGCTCTACAGCTCGGTCGGGGAGAACACGCTGAAAAGCCGCCTGCGCTCCCACCCCGACGTGGCCCGCCGCCATTACGCCGATCTGGTCGGCGCCTCCGCCTGACCGCCGAACTCTCAAGGAATAAGAAGGAGCCCTGCCGATGACCGACCGCAAGCCGCACTTCGAAACCCTAGCCGTCCATGGCGGCGCCTTCCGCGCCGATCCCGTCACCGGATCCGTCGCGGTGCCGATCCACCAGACGACCTCCTACCAGTTCCAGGACACCGCCCATGCCGAGCGCCTCTTCGCGCTTCAGGAACTGGGCCACATCTACACCCGCGTCACCAACCCGACGGTGGAGGTGCTGGAACAGCGGCTTGCCGTGCTGGAGGGCGGTGCGGCGGCGGTGGCGGTCGCGTCCGGACAGGCGGCGTCCTTCTATGCGGTGCTGAATCTGGCGCAGGCCGGCGACAACATTGTCACCTCCACCGACCTCTATGGCGGAACCTGGAACCTATTCGCCAACACACTGAAGCAGATCGGCATCGAGGCGCGCTTCGTCGATCCGGCCGACCCGGTGAATTTCCGCCGCGCTACCGACGAGCGCACCCGCGCCTATTACGCGGAGACGCTGCCGAACCCGAAGCTGAACGTCTTCCCGATCCGCGAGGTCGCCGACATCGGCCTGGAACTGGGCGTGCCGCTGATCGTCGACAACACCGCCGCACCGCTGACCGTGCGGCCCTTCGACCACGGCGCGGCGGTGACGATCTATTCGGCGACCAAATACATTGGCGGCCACGGCACCACCATCGGCGGCGTGCTGATCGATGGCGGCACTTTCCCGTGGGAGGCGCATGCCGCCCGCTTCCCGCTGCTGACCCAGCCCGACCCCAGCTATCACGGTGCGATCTGGACGGAGGCTGCCAAACCGCTCGGCCCCATCGCCTATGCGCTGCGTGCCCGTGTCACCCTGCTGCGCGACATCGGCGCCGCACTCAGCCCGCAATCGGCCTTCCAACTGATTCAGGGGCTGGAGACGCTGCCGCTGCGCATCCGCCAGCACAACGCGAACGCCGGCATCGTCGCGAACTACCTCAAGACGCATGCGAAGGTGACGTCGGTCATCTTCCCCGGCCTCCAGGAGGGCGAGGCGCGGCGGCGCGCCGACACCTACCTGAAAGGCGGCTATGGCGGGCTGGTCGGCTTCGAACTGGCCGGCGGAGCGGAGGCGGGGCGGCGCTTCATCGACGCATTGAAGCTGTTCTACCACGTCGCCAACATCGGCGACGCCCGGTCGCTGGCGATCCACCCGGCCACCACCACCCATTCCCAGCTGTCGCCGGAAGACCAACGCGCCAGCGGTGTCACCCCCGGCTATGTCCGTCTGTCGGTCGGCATCGAGCATCCCGACGACATCATTGCCGACCTGGAGCAGGCGCTGGCCGAGGCGTGATGCCCATCGTCCAGCTGCTCCGGAATCGCCGCTTCGCCCAATCCGCATGATCGACAGTCCTGGAGGATTTTTCCGATGGCCAACGTGCCCGGCGCTCCTGTCAGTTCATCCGCCGCATCCCTCGACCTTGAGACTGACGTCCTGATACTGGGGGGCGGTCCCGCCGGGACCTGGGCCGCCATCGCTGCTGCAACCGGCGGTGCCCGCACCATTCTGGCCGACAAGGGATTCTGTGGCACGTCCGGCGCCACCGCCGCGTCCGGAACCACGCTGTGGTATGTCGATCCCGATCCGGCCAAGCGCGCGGCAGCCAAGGCATCGCGCGAAGGGCTGGGCGGCCATCTGGCCGACCATGGCTGGATGGACCGCGTGCTCGACCGCACCCATGCGGCGGTCGGCCAACTCGCCGACTGGGGCTATCCCTTTCCACGCGATGCGGACGGACGTGAGCGCCGCGTGTCGGTGCAGGGGCCGGAATATATGCGGCTGATGCGCCGCCGGGTGAAACAGGCAGGCGTGACGATCCTCGACCATTTCCCGGCGCTGGAGCTGCTGGTCGACGACAGCGGCGCCGTGGCCGGTGCCGTCGGCTTGCAGCGGCAGAAGGGCGGGCGCTGGACCGTGCGGGCGAAGGCGGTGGTCATCGCCACCGGCGGCTGCGCCTTCCTCAGCAAGGCGCTGGGCTGCAACGTGCTGACCGGCGACGGCCTGCTGATGGCGGCGGAGGCCGGGGCCGATCTGTCGGGGATGGAGTTCTCCAACGCCTACGCCATCGCCCCGGCCTTCGGCTCGGTGACCAAGACGCTGCTCTACCAGTGGGCCAGCTTCACCCGTGCCGACGGCGAGCCTATTCCCGGGGCGGCCTCCAAGGGCGGCCGCTCCGTCATCGCACGCGTGCTGACGACCGAACCGGTCTATGCCCGCCTCGACCGGGCCGAACCGGAACTGTGGGCGGCGATGCGTCAGGCCCAGCCGAACTTCTTCCTGCCTTTCGACCGCGCCGGCATCGACCCCTTCACCCAGCGTTTCCCGGTGACCCTGCGGCTGGAGGGCACGGTGCGCGGCACCGGCGGCCTGCGGCTGGTGGACGGGACCTGCGCCACCGCGGTCCCCGGACTGTTCGCCGCCGGCGATGCCGCGACGCGCGAACCGATCTGCGGCGGCTTCACCGGCGGCGGCAGCCACAACGCCGCCTGGGCGATGTCGACCGGCCATTGGGCCGGGCTCGGGGCCGCCGATCATGCCCGTGCCCTGGGGAATGGAACCCGCGCCCTGCGGCGGGCGGGCGGCGCCGGATTGCAGGACAGGCCGCGGGGCGGACATGGTGCTGCGGTCGATGCCGGCAGCCTGACCCGCACCGTCCAGGCCGAGGTGTTCCCCTACGACATCAACTACTTCCGCACGGAGGAGGGGCTGACCGGCTCTCTCGGCCGGCTGGACAGGCTGTGGGCCGATGCCGCCGGGGCCATGCCGGCCTCAGCCGACACCGTCCTGCGCGTACGGGAAGCGGCGGCGATGCTGGCGACCGCCCGCTGGATGTACCGTTCGGCGCTGGCCCGCACGGAATCGCGCGGCATGCATCGCCGCATCGACCATGCCGCCCTCGACCCGGCCCAGCGCCATCTGCTGACGGTCGGCGGCCTGGACGAGGTGCATGTCTCGACCCGCCCGGCGCCGGTCCGCCCGGATCCGACCGAGGCCGGCCGGGAGTTGGTCGCATGATCGAGCTGATCAGCCCGACCCGCTGCACCGGCTGCAACATCTGCGTCTCCGTTTGCCCGATGGACGTGTTCCAGCCGACCGGTGGCGGCCGGGCCGAGGGGGCCGCCCCCGTCATCGCCCGGCAGTCCGACTGCCAGACCTGCTTCCTGTGCGAAGCCCATTGCCCGGACGACGCCCTCTATGTCGCTCCCGATGCCGAAACGGTGACGGGGATCGCCGAGGACGCGGTTGCCGCCGCCGGCCTGTTCGGCAGCTACCGCCGTGCCATCGGCTGGACTGCCGCCCATCGCGAGAACCGTTCCGCCGACCAGACCTTCCGGCTGCTGGCGCCCCATTGAGCGCCCGGCCGCATCCGACAGGAGCCTTTTGATCATGACCGTGTTCGATCCCTCCGGTATTCGCCTGAACCGCCGCCGCCTGCTGACCGGTGCAGCCGTCACCGCCGGTATGCTGGCCGCCGGGCCGCTGTGGACCGGCCGCGCGCAGGCCGCCGCGGCCAAGGCGACGCTGGCCTATGGCAGCACCGGCTACACCTGGGCGGTTCCCTTCGTCGCCGAGGCTGCCGGCACCTGGGCCGAGGCCGGCTTCGATCTGAGCACCATGGAGTTCGAGAGCGGGCGCGATTCGATGCAGGCGCTGCTCGCCGGCTCGGCCGATTTCTCCGCCTCGACCGACACGCCGGTGGTGTTCGCGGTGCTGCAGGGGCTGCGGCCGCTGATCCTGGTGAATTACAGCCGCTATTCGCGTGACATGAAGATCGTCGTCCGCAAGGACGGCGGCATCGATCCGACCAGGCCGGCCAGCCTGAAGGGGCGCAGGATCGCCACCCGCGTCGGCACCTCCGGGCAATATATGCTGGCGAAATATCTGGAATTCGCCGGGCTGGCGCCGGGCGACGTCGAGGTGGTCGACCTCACCCCGAACAACATGACCTCCGCCCTGGTGCGCGGCGACATCGACGGCTTCGCCTGGAGCAGCCAGTCCGCCGCGGTGGCCGAGCGTCAGTCCGGCGGCAAGACCGCGGTGATGACCCAGGACGGGCTGGAGAAATTCTTCCAGAGCCATCAGTTGCTACTGACCACCGAAAAGATGGTGAAGGAGAAGCCGGAGCTGGTGGCCGGCGCCATCCGGGCGTTGCAGGGGGCGGAACGCCGCATCCTGGCCGACGGCGGCTGGGCCGACCTGATCTCGCGCCGCATCCACACGCCGCCGAAGGAGATTCTGGAGGCGACCTCCGAGTTCACCTTCAAGATCGCTTTCGACGACCGCTTCGTCGACGATCTGGTGGCTGAGGCGGAATGGGCCATCGCCGCCGGTCTCGCCAAGCGTCCGGCGGGGGACCTGCGGGCCCTGTTCCGCGGCCTGATCGTCGATACCCCGCTGAAGGCGGTGGCGCCCGACCGGGTAACGCTGTCATGAGCGGGGTCACGAGTGGGGTCACGGGCGGGCCGCTGATCGATTTCGACCGCGTGTCGCAGATCTATGCGGCGCGCGACGGGTCGCCGGTTTGGGCGCTCAGCGATGTGTCGCTGCGGGTGGAGGCCGGCGAGTTCGTCTGCCTGATCGGCCCGTCCGGCTGCGGCAAGTCCACGCTGATCCATCTGCTGGCCGGCTTCCTCAAGCCGACGTCCGGCGCCGTGCGTTTCCGCGGCCGGACGCTGGACGGGCCGGGGCCGGACCGCGGGGTGGTGTTCCAGGAATATGCGCTGTTCGCCTGGATGACCGCGCGGCAGAACGTCGAGTTCGGGCTGCGCATGCAGCGGGTCTCCGCCCCCGTCCGGCGCCGCCGGGCGCTGGAGGCGCTCGACCGGGTCGGGCTGCGCCATGCCGCCGACCGCTACCCGCACGAGCTGTCGGGCGGCATGCGCCAGCGCGTCGCCGTCGCCCGCGCCCTGGTGGTGGAGCCGGAGGTGGTGCTGATGGACGAGCCCTTCGCCGCCGTCGACGCCATGACCCGCACCACCTTGCAGGAAGACCTTCTGCGGCTGTGGCGGGAGACCGGGGTGTCGGTGCTGTTCGTCACCCACAACATCGACGAGGCGGTGTTCCTCGCCCAGCGCGTCGTGGTGATGGGGGCCGGGCCGGGGGTGATCCGCGAGGATCTGACGGTCGATCTGCCCTATCCGCGCGACCGGGGGTCGGCGGAGTTCGGCCGGGAATACGCCCGCATCGCCGCGGCGCTGGCCCGCGGCAGCCGGGGAGCCGACCAAAGCGACGGTGAACGGAGGGCGGCGTGACGGCGGCGACGGATGACGTGACCGGCAACGATCTTTCTTCCTCCCGGCGCCCGGCGGTGGAGGCGCCGTCCGACAGGGACGCCTTCGCTAAAGAGTTCCGCCGCGCCCATCGCCGTGGCCTGCGGCGGGCGGCCTGGCTGCGCGCCCTCCTGAACGTGACCGGCATCCTGCTGTTCCTGGCGGTCTGGGAGGCGGTGCCGCGGCTGGGGACCTGGGTCAATCCGGTGCTGCTGCCGCCACCGTCGGCGGTGTTCGATACCTTCGTCCCGATGCTGCTGTCCGGCGAGATTCCGGCCAACATCCTGGCCAGCCTGCGCCGGGCGGCGCTGGGCTTCGCCATCGCAACGGCAACCGGTGTGACGGCCGGGCTGCTGACCGCGCGCATCGGCCTGCTGCACCATGTCAGCGAGCCGATCCTGCATGGTTTCCGCTCCGTCCCCTCCATCGCGCTGGTACCGCTGTCGGTCCTGTGGTTCGGCATCGGCGAAGGCTCGAAGGTGGCGCTGGTCGCCTGGGGCAGCTTCTTCCCGATCTGGATCACCACCTTCATCGGCGTGCGCGACGTGCCGGCGGCCTATCTGCGCTCCGCCGCCTGTCTGGGCGCCGGGCGGCTGGCGACGCTGCTTCTGGTCGTGCTGCCGGCGGCCCTGCCGATGATCCTGGCGGGCTTGCGCCAGGGCATCGCCGTCTCGCTGATCCTGCTGGTCGCCGCCGAACTGTCCGGCGCGCGGGAGGGGGTGGCCTACATGATGTCCACCGGCCACCAGATGTTCCGGGTCGACATCATGCTGATCGGGCTGGTGCTGCTCGGCACCTTCGGCTTCATCGCCGACCGCCTGTTCGTGGCGCTCATCCGCCGCCTGTTCCCCTGGTACACCACCGCCTCGTGAGGATCGCCGGATGAGCGGACCGAGTTCTTCCCCCACCCTGATCCTGCGCAACGCCAACGTCCTCACCTTCGATCCGGCCCGGCCGCGCGCCAGCGCGGTGGCGCTGGCCGGCGACCGCATCCTCGCGGTCGGCGGGGAGGAGGTGGCGGCACTAGCGACTGCCGGCACCGAGGCCATCGACCTGGGCGGCGCGACGCTGATCCCCGGCTTCAACGACGCCCACGCCCATATGGAGCGCGAGGGGCTGAAGCGCCTGCGCCCCTCGCTGGCCGGCGCCCGCAGCGTCGGCGACATTCTGGAGCGGGTGCGGGCGGTGGCGGCGGAGACGCCGCCTGGCCAGTGGATCGTCACCATGCCGATCGGCACGCCACCCTTCTTCTTCGACGGTGCGGCGACGCTGGCCGAGGGAAGGCCGCCGGACCGCCACGAGCTGGACCGCGCGGCACCGGACCATCCCGTCTACATCCCCGGCCTGTTCGGCAACTGGGGCAAGCCGCCGGGGCACAGCGCGCTCAACAGCAGGGCGCTGGCGCTGAACGGCATCACCGCGGCCAGCGTGCCGAGCTGCGGCGGCGTCGAGATCCTGAAGGATGCCGACGGCGAGCCGACCGGCGTGATCGTCGAGCACAACAGCCGCCCGACCGTCGAGTTCGACCTGCTGCCCGCGGTTCCCCGCTTCGGCTTCGCCGAACGGCTGGAGGGCGTCCGGCTGTCCCAGCGGCTCTACAACGCCCAGGGCACCACCAGCATCTACGAGGGGCACGGCTCCGCGCCGCAGACCATCTCGGTCTACCGCCGGCTGTGGGAGCTGGGGGAGCTGACGGTGCGGGTCGGGCTGGTGGTCAGCCCGAGCTGGGCCGACATCGCCGAGGCGCGCCGCGCCATGCGCGACTGGCTGGCCCACGCGCGCGGCGCCGGTCTGGGCGACCCCTGGCTGAGGCTGTCGGGCGTCCACATCGCCTATGGCGGCGACCCGGCGGTCGCCTGTTGCGCCCGCGACAATCTGCCGGACACCGGCTGGTCCGGCTTCGTCGAGCAGGCGCTGACCCCGGCCGACTTCCGCGAGGCCTGTTTCCTGGCCGCCGAGCACGATCTGCGCCTGCACACCATCGTCAGCGACAGGCTGCACGAGGTGGTGCCGGTGCTGGAAGCGGTCAACGAACGCCATCCGCTGTCCGGCCGCCGCTGGGTGATCGAGCATATCGGCCGCGCTCGGCTGTCCGATTTGGAGGCGCTGAAACGGCTGGACGTGCTGGTGACGACGATCCCGACCTATTTCCTGTGGAAGGGCGGAGCCGCCTATCTGGACGAGCCTGATGGCGGCGATCTGGTGGTGCCGCACGCCCATTTGCTGCGGCTTGGCATTCCGACCGCCATCGCCACCGACAACATCCCGCACGACCCGTTCTTCACCCTGTGGTCGGTCTGCAACCGGCTGGAACGGACCAGCGGCCGGGTCATCGGTCCCGACCAGAGGCTGGATGCCGAAACGGCGCTGCGGCTGTTCACCATGGCCGGCGCCGCCCTGACCTTCGACGAGGGATGGAAAGGGCCGCTGCGTCCCGGCTTCGCCGCCGACCTCGCGGTGCTGTCGGAGGATCCCACCGCCATCGACCCGGACCGGCTGCGCGACCTGCGCTGCCGCCTGACGCTGGTCGGCGGACGGATCGTCCATCGCGAGGGGCTGTGACCGTGCCTCGGCCGTTTCGGATCGTCATCGTCGGTGCCGGCGTGTCGGGTAGCGGCGTCGCGGCCGGGCTGGTGCGCGCCGGTGCCGCGGGCGGATTCTCCGCCGAGGTGGAGCTTGTGGACCCGCGGCCGTCGCCCGGAGCCGGGCTGACCTACGCGGCGGGCGGCGACTCGCGCCACCGGATGAATGTTCCCTCCATCCGCATGGCGGCGGTGACCGGCGGGACGGCCGGGGAGGGCGGGGAGGAGGATTTCCATCGCTGGTGTCTGGAGCGCGGCGTGCTGGAGGCCGATCCGGCCGGTTGGGCGGACGGGCTGCATTATCCGGCGCGGTCGGTGTTCGGGCGTTATCTCGACGAGAGGCTGCGCGCGCTGTTCGCCGCGGCCGGGCCGGTGCGGGTGACCCACCGGCGCGACCGTGCCGTCGCCGCCCGCCGGCTGGCATCGCCGCAGGGAACCGGGTTCGTCGTGGAACTCGCCGGCGGCAGGGTGCTGGAGGCCGATGCGCTGGTGCTGTGCACCGGCAACCCGAGGCCCGAACTGCCGGGCGTGCTGGCCGGGCTGGCGGGGCACAAGCGGGTCGTCGCCGATCCATGGGCGCCCGGCGCGCTCGATCCCATCGGCCGGACCGACCGGGTGCTGATCGTCGGCACCGGCCTGACGATGGGTGACGTGGTGTCGACCCTGCTTGGCCAGGGCCATCGAGGACCGCTGACCGCCCTGTCGCGCCATGGTCTGGTGCCGCGGTCTCGCCCTGCCGGGCATGCCGACTCCTGGACCGACTTCACCGCCGATCCGCCTGCCGGTGTCCGTGACCTGCTGCGCCGGGTGCGTGCCGCCGTCGCTGACGCGGGCCGGCAGGGGCGGCCCTGGACCGACGTGCTCGAAAGCCTGCGCCTTCAGAACGGTGCCTTGTGGGCGGCCCTTCCCATCGAGGAGCGGAGGCGGTTCCAGCGCCATCTGCGGCCCTGGTGGGACGCCCACCGCTTCCAGGCGGCCCCGCAGGTCGCCCGGCTGCTGGCGTCCGCACAGGCGGACGGGCGTCTTTCGGTCCTGGCCGGACGGTTGGTCGGGGCGAACGCCGACGCCGATTCGTCAGGCACCCGCAGTGATGAGGGTGGCGGTCTGTGGGTTCTCTATCGGCCGCGCGGCGGCGACGCCCTGACCGGGCGAACCTACGATGCCCTGTTGAACTGCACCGGCGCCGGCCATGGAGTTTCTTTCGGCCGGAACCCGCTGTTGGCGGCCCTGACCGCCCAAGGGTTGATCCGGCCGGATCCGCTTGGTCTGGGTGTGGAGGTGGACCGACAGCACCGGGCATTGGATGCCGGTGGCCGGCCGGTCACCTCCCTGTTTGTCGTCGGGCCGCCGACCCGCGGCTGCCTGGGCGAAGTGACCGGCGCATCGGAGATCGTGCCGCACGCGCTGGCGGTTGCCGAGGCATTGACGGCATGGCGGCACGGCATGTTTCCGCGGTCCCCCTGATCCGCGGATGCGACCCGCGATCCCGGCGAGCCGGCACTGCGGGCCAAGGCGATCACACTGTCAGGAACAGCGCCGAGGTCCACACCCGCGACTGGTCGCGCTGGCGTCCGGTGAGGAACAGCGGATGCTCGCGGCCTTCCTCCAGCCCCAACCCGGCCAGCGGGATGCGGCCGGCAAGGTCGCGGGGCAGCGGCGCCTCGGTGACACGCTCCACCGTCACCTCCAGTTCCGTGCCGGGCAGCTGGCGGGTGACGGCTCCGGCCGGCGAGCGGGCGGCATCCAGCAGCGCGTCGCCGTCGATCTCCAGCACCGCCTCCGGCGCATGCGGGTTGGGCGGCGGGGTCAGCGGGTTGCCGACCTTTACATAGGTGCCGATGTCGAGCTGCACCCGGATGCGGGTGCCGGCCAGTCGCGACAGCGTCAGTTCCACCCCGTCGGTGTCGCCGTGGGTGACGGTGCGCAGGGCAACCGTGGTGGCGTCCTGCCGCCAGCAGCCCTGTTCGGGATGGTCGAAGCCGAAGGGCTCGACCCGCTGCACCGCCGCTCCGGTGACGGTGATGCCGCCGCTCCAATAGGCGCCGCGGTAGCGGTCCTTGATGCGGGCGCCGCCCAGGCGCAGGCGGATGCGGCGCTCTGACAATCCCAGTTCGCGGTGCAGGTCGCGCTCCCACAGCAGGGTCTCGCCGTCGTAGAGCCGCAGGCTCTCCCAGCCGCGATCTCCCAGCAGCCGGTAGTCGAGTTCGTCCCCGTCAGACGCCGTGACCACCTCGCCCATCCAGCGGTCGCCCAGCCGCAGGCTGGCGAAGCTGCGCTCGCCCGTGGTGGCGAAGGTGCGGCGCGCGCGCAGCGCCCGGCCGATGGTGGCGCGGTCGAGCCGGTCGGCCAGCACGCCGGTCAGCCCGCCGCGCGCGCCGAACACCGCGGTGGCTGGCGCGCCACCACCGCAGCGGCCCTGATGCTCGTCGCTGCTGGCCGAGGCGCCGAGCCGGTAGCCGCGGGCCAGCGCCTCGGCATAGACCCAGTGGAACTGGCCCCAGGCGGAACCGATCTCGATCAGCCGTTCCAGTTCGGGATGGTGCCAGTCGAGATTGCAGCGGCGTCCGCCGACATGCGGGATCAGCAGATGCCCCTCGGGGTCGTCCTGATAGGCGGCATAGAGATCGTCGAGCGGCCAGGCGCCGGGGCGCAGCTTGCCGCGGGTGGACTCGTTCCACTCGAAGGAGCGGACCGGCTGGCCTCGGCTGTCGGTGGGGAATTGCGGCACGCCGTCGCGCAGGAAGACGACATTGTGGTCGCCGCCGGCCGCCGAGTTGCCGCACCATTCGGTGCCGGGATAGCAGACGAAGCGGCCCGCCTCGTTGAAGCGGTCGATCAGCCCGACCGCCTCGTTCCAGGCCCGTTCGGTGACGTTGAAGTCGTTGGCAGTATAGCCCAGCACGTCCAGCCCGGCGATATCGCGGCCGTAGGACAGGTTGTAGGCGGTGTCGTTGGTGCCGACCGTGTCGTTGGAATGGACATGCAGATCGGCGTAGTAGGCGCGCGGCGCATTCTCCTCGACGGTGACGAAGGCTTCGGCCGGGACCAGCCCGTCGGCGGTGGCGGCGATGCGCCATTCGCCTACCGGCAACGCCGTTTCCTGGCGATGGACCAGCCAGCCATAGGCGTCCGGGTTGGGCGAGAGCGTCAGTTGCTGCGTGGTCTCACCCTGCGGGCCCGTCAGCGTCAGGGCGGCATCGATGGCGCCGCCGGTGCAGCAATTGCCCCAGACATCCTCGGCGCGCAGCAGCAGGCTGGCCGGGCCGGGCGCGATCAGGCGCGGCGCCACCAGACGCAGGGCGGCCGGTGCGCCGGGGACGATGTCGATCATGCAGTCGCCCGGCACCTCGGCGTATTTCTGGCTGCCGAGCGGGTCGATGAAGACGCGGAAGCGGAAGCCCTGCTCGACGAAGCTCTGCACCCGCGTGCCCGGCCCGCCGCGCCGCCGGTCGCCCAGACGGATGACGATGCGGTCGCCGGGGTTGAGGTAGCCGTCGATCACGTCGATGACGATGGCCTTCTGATAGGGGCGCTCATGTCCCTTCTGGTCGAAACGCACCTTCAGCGCCTGGATCGTCGCCGGGCTCTGCCCCGGCACCAGCGGCCCGGCCTCATACTCCGCCGAGACATAGTTGGCGGCCTGCGGGTCGCTGGTCTGGAACAGCGACCAGTCGGAATAGAACTTCATCGCCAGCTTGATGCCGGCGCCGTCGGCAAGCCCCGACGCGCCGACCTCATAGACCAGCTGCAGTTCGGTCCATTCGCCGGCGACCAGCCGGCGGTGCGAACAGCTGGTTGATCCCAGGAAGGGACGGTCCTTGTTGCGCTCGTACAGCCCGACGGGGGCGATGTGGCGGACAGGCGGCTGGGCTTCGGACATGGCGGCGTTTCCTCCGGTTTCGCGGTTTTTCGGGTCAGGCGAGGTGCCAGTGGCGGTAGCGCCGCTCGATGCGGCGGAAGACGAGGCTTTCGGTGATCCAGGCGGTCATGCCGATGATGGCGACGCCCAGCAGCACCTGGGTGGCGTTGCCGATCTGGCCGCCCATCGCCACCATCCAGCCGATCCCCTGCGAGGCGCCCAGCATCTCGGCCGCCACCAGCGCCCGCCACGCCTGGCTGAAGCCGATGCGCAGCGCCGCGGTCAGGAAGGGCAGCGAAGCCGGCAGATAGACATGGCGGATCAGCTGCCAGCGGCGAGCGCCCAGCACGCGGGCGGCGCGCAGGTTGCCGTTGCGGATGGCGAGAAAGCCCTCCTGCACCGTCACCGCCATCGGGAACAGGGCGGCGACCACGATCACCATGGTGATGGCGACATAGCCCAGCCCGAAGAAGATCATCGACAGCGGCGCCCAGGCGATGGGCGGGATCGCCATGAACAGGCCGGTCAGCGGCGCGGAGAAGGCGCGGAAGCCCGGCGACAGCGCGCCGGCCAGACCCAGCGCCAGCGCGCCCAGCACGGCGACGGCGAAGCCGCCGGCCTCGCGCAGCAGGCTGGCGCCGACATGGGCGGCGAGCTGGCCGCTGTCGAGCCAGCGCAGCGCCTCCGCCACCACCGCCCAGGGCTGCGGCAGGACATAGGGCGGCAGGTTCCAGGCGGCCGCACTCCACACCAGCAGCAGCGCCGGAAAGGCCGCCCAGCCGTAAAGCCGGGTCCGCATCAGCGGCCCGCCCGGCGCAGATAGGAGCCGTCGACGATGTCCGCCGCCTTCATCGGCACCGGAATGAAGCCGAGCGCCAGCGAGCTGTCCATCAGCCGCTGGATGAAGGCGAGGTCGCTCTCCTCCAGCCGGTCCGACCAGCCCAGCCGCTTGCGCGCCTCTGCGGCGACCGCGGCCGGCGCGATCTCGGTGCCGTCGGGGCGCTTCACCGTCTCCAGCTTGAACGCTTCGGCGATCAGGGCGTCGCCCTCGGCCGGGTGGTCGGACAGCCAGGCGATGGCCTTCGCATGGGCGCGCAGCAGCTTCACCACATCGTCCGGCCGTTCCGCCAGCGTCTTCTTCGGCGCCATCACCACGTACCAGGGATAGCCGGGCAGCGCCTGGTTCACGTCGAAAAGCACATGCGCGCTCCCCCGCAGCACCTGCTGGCTGATGAAGGGTTCCCAGGTGAAGGCGGCGTCCACCGTACCGCTGTCCAGCGCGGCGTTCATGTTGCCGACCGGCATGGAGACCACCGACAGGTCGCGGTCGGGGTCGAGGCCGGCGGCCTCCTTCAGCACGACGCCGCGCAGCAGCACGTCCATTCCGCTGCCGCGCGCCACCCCGGCGACCTTGCGGCCGCGCAGGTCGGACAGCTTGGCGATGGCGGGGTTGTTGGCGATCATCGCCGCCTGCCCGTAGTTGACCTTGGCCAGGATGCGGCTGTCCAGCCCGCGCGCCGCCCATTGATAGACCGGCGGCGCGCCGATATAGGCGACATCCAGTTCGCCGGCAGCCAGCGCCTGCTGGATGACCGGCCCGTCGCCGAAAGGCTTGGCCTCCACTGTCAGCCCCTCTTCGGCATAGAAGCCCTTCCGGTCGGCGACCAGCGCCGGGGCGTTGGCCATGGCGAAGACCCAGCCGACCCGGAGCGGCCGGCTGTCGCCTGTTGTGGCGGCCCCGGCCGGGGCGATGCCGGCGAGCAGGACGATGGAGCCGTACAGGGCGGCGGACAGCGCCGCGGCGAACATCCGGTTCATGCGCGAAATCCTTTTGGTAGGGGGCTGGCCGGGGATAGTCCCGGCCGCGGCTCAGGCCGCGGCGACGATGGCGGAAATCCGCTCCAGCAGTGTGTCGGTCAGGGTGGTGAAGCGCTGCAGCCGCCGCGTCTCGCGCAGGCGGCGCGGGCGGGGCAGGTCGATGGTCAGTTCGCTGTGGATGCCGGCCGGGGCGATGCCGAGCAGCACGACGCGGTCGGCCAGGAACACCGCCTCCTCGACGTCGTGGGTGATGAACAGGACCGTCTGGCCGAGCTGGCCGCACAGCCGCAGCAGTTCTTCGTTCAGGGTGGCGCGGGTGATGGCGTCCAGCGCGGCGAAGGGCTCGTCCATCAGCAGCAGGCGTGGCTCCAGCACCAGCGCGCGCGCCAGAGCCACCCGCTGCTGCATGCCGCCCGACAGCTGGTGGGGGAATTTGCCGGCAGCAGCCTCCAGCCCGACCAGCGCCAGCGCCGCCATCGCCTTGTCCCGCTGGTCCGCATCCGGCAGCCGGCCCGCCATCCGCAGGCCGAAGCGGACATTGTCGAGCACGTCGAGCCAGGGAAACAGCTGCGGCGATTGGAAGACATAGCCGAGCGCCAGCATTTCCGGCGTCACCGTCTCCCCGTCGATGGTGATGCGGCCGGAGTCGGGCGGCAGGAAGCCGGACAGCAGGTTCAGCAGCGTGGTCTTGCCGCAGCCCGACGGGCCGAGCAGCGCCACGAACTCTCCGGGCCGGGCGGACAGCGCCAGCGAGCGGAACACCGGGTGTGCACCGTCATAGGCGAAACCCACGCCATCGACGTGGAAGGCGGCACCGCCGGAGCGATCACCGGAAAAAGCACCGAAGCGGCTGCTGGATGGAGAGGTCGGAAGTCCACAGTCCATGTCCGTTTTATCCCCTCGATCAACCGACCCAATTCGATAATACATTATAATACATAGTATACAATACGTGGCAACTAGGGAATTGGATTGGATTCACGCGGCTGGCACCGTAGCGGCATGGACGCTTGAGCCATCCCGTCGCCGGTGGCATCAAGGCGGCCTCGATCCATTGGCTGGGTCGATCAATCAGGGAGGTACGCCAGGGTGCCCGTGGTGCGAGACAACGCGACGGCGCTGTACCGGCAGATCGCCGACCGGCTGCGCGACGAGATCGCCGCCCGGCTGTTCGAGCCGTCAGGGCGGCTGCCGACGGAAAGCGAGATCGGGACCCGCTTCGGCGTCAGCCGGGTCACCGTCCGGCTGGCGCTCGACCGGCTGGAGGCGGACGGGCTGATCGAGCGCCGCAAGGGCAAGGGCACCTTCACGGTGGGCAAGCGTGTCCAGCATCCGCTCGACCGCCTGCGCAGCTTTCACGAATCCCTGCGGCTTCAGGGGTTGGATGCCGCGATGCGGCCGATCTCGGCGCGGATCGTCGTGACGCCCCCGGACCTGCGGGAGGATTTCGGCCCCCATTGCCTGGAGGTCTGCCGCCTGCATCTGGTGGATGGCGAGCCGGTGGCGCTGGGTCGCAGCCTGCTGCCGCAGGCTCTGGAGCCGGTCGACTGGCAGGCGGCAGGACACCGGCCGATCTACGGCATCCTGCAGGACATCGTCGGCAAGCCGGTCGGCGGCGCCGACATCGAGGTGAAGGCGGCAGCGGCCGATGCGGAGGTGGCGGCGGCGCTCGGTCTGCCGGCGGGCGCGCCGGTGCTGGTGATGGACCGCCGCTCCGTCTTCGTCGGCGGCGGCTGTGCCGACCGTTCGGTGTTCCACATCCGGTCCGAACGCTACAGCTTCATCCTCTCCCACCGCTGGGAAGGGTAGGGTTTGGCGGTAGCCGGCGCCGCTCCGGAACTTGATTTGCCGGGGATGGCCTCAGCGGCGATGATCGACCCGGCGCGACAGCCATTCGCCGCCGAACTGCACCGAAGTCACCAGCACTATGAGGATCACGATGATCTCGAACAGCACCTGGGTCTCGTAGCGTTCATAGCCGTAGCGTATGGCGAGGTCGCCCAGGCCGCCGGCGCCGACAGCCCCCGCCATTGCCGAGGCGTTGATCATCGCGATCACGCAGACCGTCATACCGCCGATCAGGCCGGGCAGGGCCTCGGGCAGGATGACATGGCGGACGATGTGCCAGCGGCGGAAGCCCATGGCGTGGGCCGCCTCGATCAGCCCATGGTCCACTTCGTTCAGGCTGACCTGGGCGACGCGGGTGTAGAAGGCGATCAGGTGGATGCTGAGCGGAACGGCGTTGGCGCGTAAATCGGTCGGAGATTGGCCTTGGGCTTGGGGTATTGGGTAGAAAAGCGGCCCCTCTGAGACCGAGAGTGTGATGCCGTACAAGGCCAACGGGCCTCGCCGTCACAAGATCCCGAAGGCCCGATACCGTGTGGAGAACTGGGCTGCCTACGATGCGGCGCTGCGCCGGCG
>PJUA01000438.1_pt1 | contig 23399 bp, 18 predicted proteins | sample 1512151 | NCBI WGS metagenome assembly PJUA01 (sample SAMN08177678, study PRJNA422409) | Soil metagenome, whole genome shotgun sequencing project. | isolation source: Soil enriched on filter paper: beechwood xylan treatment | place: USA: Madison | collected 2015-01-15
CCAGCGACGGCAGCAGGTCGAAGCGGCCGGTTGGATTCAACACGATGACGACGCCGACGAATCCGACCAGAACCGCCACCCAGCGGCGCCAGCCGACGCTTTCCCGCAGGACCAGCACCGACAGAGCGGTGACGATCAGCGGCGCCGACATGTAGATGGTCATCACGTCGGCCAAGGGCAGATAGCCGACCGCCCAATAGAAACAGGCGACGTCCACCGTCATCAGGACCACGCGCAGGATGTGCAGCGGCAGCCGGTCGACGGCGAAGACCGCGGCGAAGCCGTCGCGCCAGATCATCGGCGCCAGAACCGCCAGCCCGAACAGGCTGCGCACCGCGATCAGCATGGCGACCGGATGGTCGGCCACCAGCCATTTGCCGAGCGCGTCGTTCAGCGTGAACAGCGTCATGCCGCCCAGCATCATCAGGATGCCGAGGCGGGTGTCGGTCGCGGGGGCCGCGGTCATGGACGGGATCCGGGGATGGTTTGAGGGCGTGATCCGCAGGAGCAGGCCGGAGGCCTGGGCGGGCAGCGATTTTGCTGGATTGGCGGACGAACGCAACCCCCGCCCGGCGGGCAGGAGCGATGCGAAAATTCCATCGGCTGCGAGAGCCGGACCGTCAGCGGAAGGGCTCCGCCAGAACGGGCAGCCGGTTCGTCGCCTTCATCTCCCGCAGGGAGAGGTTGGACCGGATGCTGGCGACGCCCGGAAGCTTTCGCAGCACCGTGTCGACGAACCTGCTGTAATCGTCGAGATCGCGGGCGACGACGATCAGCAGAAAATCCGCCTCTCCGGTGGTGTTGTGGCAACCCAGCACATAGGGGCAGGCCTGGATGACCGCCTCGAACGCCGCGGTCACCTCCTCGCCATGCTGCGTGCAGACGATCTGCACGAAGGCCATCACGCCGAAACCCAGCTTCCGGCGGTCGAGCACCGCCTGATAGCCCTTGATGACCCCGCTGTCCTCCAATCGTTTCTGACGGCGCCAGCAGGATGCCTCGCTCAGCGCCAGCTGCTCGGCAAGCTTGGCGTTGGACAGCCGGCCATCCTGCTGCAGCCGGTCCACGATCGTGGCATCCATTTTATCGAGCGCGTCCATACCGGCGAATTCCTTCAAGAAAGCCGATTTTCCCGAAAAACCCTTTCATATCTCGGGAACGCCCTGTCTTCAATTGAAAGGCAATTTCAGCGGCTTCGCCGTAGAATGCCGGGAAAATCCAGCAGGAGAATCCCGATGAAAGCGGTGGTCTACGAGGCGTTTTCCGCACCGCCCCAAATCATGACCGTGCCCGATCCGACGCCGGAGCCGCATGGCGTCGTCGTCAAGGTGATGGCGACCGGGGTTTGCCGCAGCGACTGGCATGGCTGGGTCGGCCATGACACCGACATCCGGCTTCCCCATGTGCCCGGTCATGAGCTGGCCGGCATCGTCGAGGCGGTCGGCAAGGATGTGACGAAATGGAAGGTCGGCGACCGGGTGACGGTCCCGTTCGTCGGCGGCTGCGGCGCCTGTCCCGAATGCCATTCCGGCAATCATCAGGTCTGCGACCGGCAGTTCCAACCCGGCTTCACCCACTGGGGGTCCTTCGCGCAATATGTCGGCCTGCATCAGGCGGACATCAATCTGGTGCGGTTGCCGGAGACGATGGACTTCACCACGGCCGCCAGCCTCGGCTGCCGCTTCGTGACCTCCTTCCGCGCCGTCGTCGATCAGGGCAAGACATCCGCCGGACAGTGGGTGGCGGTTCACGGCTGCGGCGGCGTCGGCCTGTCGGCAATCATGATCGCCAACGCGGTGGGCGCCAATGTCGTCGCCATCGACATTTCGGAAGACAAGCTCGACATGGCCCGAGCACTCGGCGCGGCCGCCACGGTGAACGCGTCGGAGGTCGGTGAGGTCGCCGAGACGATCCTCGAGATCACGCGCGGCGGCGCCCATGTCTCGCTCGATGCGTTGGGACACCCCACCACCTGCTTCAATTCGATCAGCAACCTGCGCAAGCGGGGCAAGCATGTGCAGGTCGGCCTGATGCTGGCGGAAAACAGCACGCCGGCCATCCCGATGAGCCGCGTCATCGCCCAGGAGTTGGAAATCCTCGGCAGCCACGGCATGCAGGCTTACCGCTACGACGCCATGCTGGAGATGATGCGCTCCGGCAAGCTGGCACCGGAGAAGCTGATCGGCAGAACGATCACGCTGGAGCAGTCCATCAACGCCCTGATGGCCATGGACAGGTTCGAGGGCGCCGGCGTGACCGTGGTGACAGAGTTCTGATCGGGCAGCCGGAAAGTCGGCGCTTTCCGGCTCCCCACTCCTGCGATCAGATCACGCCCTTCTCGCGCAAGGCCGCGATGTCGGCCTCGCTTAGGCCGAGGGATTCCGCCAGCACCGTGTCGGTGTGCTGGCCCAGCGTCGGCGGGGCGGTGTCGTGCACCAACGGGGTGCCGCTGTAACGGATCGGGCTCGCCACCGTCGGCACGCTGCCCTGGGTCGGGTGCGGCAGATCCTGGTGGATGTTGCGGGCCTTCACCTGCGGGTCCTCGAAGACCGCGGTCAGGTCGTTGATCGGGCCGCAGGGCACGCCGACCCCTTCCAGTGCGGCCAGCCAGTCGTGGCTGTCGCGGGTGCGGATCAGCTCCTCCAGCAAGGCCACCAGCTCCTTGCGATTGGCGACGCGGGCCGGGTTGGTGGAATAACGCTCGTCCTTCGCCAGATCGGGACGGCCGGCGACCGTGCAGAACTTGGCGAACTGGCCGTCGTTGCCGACCGCCAGGATGATGTAGCCGTCGCGGGTGGCGAAGGCCTGATAGGGCACGATGTTCGGGTGGGCGTTGCCGAGCCGCTGCGGCGCCTTGCCGCCGACCAGACAGTTCATCGCCTGAGTTGCCAGCACCGCCACCTGCACGTCAAGCAGGGCGAGGTCGACCTGCTGCCCCTCGCCGGTGCGGTCGCGGTGGGCGAGCGCGCCCATGATGCCGATGGTGGCATAGAGGCCGGTGAAGATGTCGGTCACCGCGACGCCGACCTTGACCGGGCCGCCGCCCGGCTCGCCGTCGGGCTGGCCGGTGATGCTCATCAGCCCGCCCATGCCCTGGATCATGAAGTCGTAGCCGGCGCGGTTGCGGTACGGCCCGGTCTGGCCGAAGCCGGTGATCGAGCAATAGACCAGCCGCGGGTTGACCGCCTTCAGGCTGTCATAGTCGAGGCCGTACTTGACCAACCCGCCGACCTTGAAATTCTCGATGACGACATCGGCCTGGGCGGCGAGCTTGCGGACAAGCTCCTGCCCTTCCGGACGCTCGAAGTCGATGGTGATGGAGCGCTTGCCGCGGTTGGTCGACAGGAAATAGGCCGACTGGTCGCCGGCCCAGGGCGGACCCCAGGCACGGGTGTCATCGCCCGCACCCGGCCGTTCCACCTTGATCACGTCGGCGCCGAGATCGGCCAGCGTCTGCGCCGACCACGGCCCGGCCAGCACGCGCGACAGCTCCAGCACCCGGATGTGCGACAAGGGTCCGGCCAAGGTCTTCCTCCTGTTGGTTTTTTATCGCCCTCTCCCGTCCCGGGAGAGGGAGGGCCCCGCCGAAGGCGGGAGGGTGAGGGGTGATCCAAGGAACCGGAAGCGCATGGTTCCTTGCACTACCCCTCACCCTTCCCAAGCTTCGCTTGGGCCCCTTCCCTCTCCCGGGACGGGAGAGGGAGCAATTACGCCGACACCAGTTCTTCCAGCGAACGCTCGATGATGTCCAGGCCTTCATCGACCAGGGCATCCGAGGCGGTCAGCGGGACCAGGATGCGGATGACGTTGGCGTAGGTACCGCAGGACAGCAGGATCAGGCCCTTTTCCGCCGCCTTGGCGACCAGCGCCTTGGTCAGGTCGGCCGCCGGCTCCTTGGTCTCGCGGTCGGTCACCAGTTCCATGGCGACCATGGCGCCCAGGTTGCGGACGTCGCCGATCACCGACAGGCTGTTGCGCTGGGCCATGGTGCGGAAGCGGCCGGCGATGCGCTCACCGAGCTTTTCGGCGCGCTCGATCAGCTTCTCTTCCTCGATGACGTCGATGACGGCCAGCGCGGCGGTGGTCGCCAGCGGGCTGCCGGCATAGGTGCCGCCCAGGCCGCCGGGGATCGGCGCGTCCATCAGCGCCGCCTTGCCGGTCAGCGCCGACAGCGGGAAGCCGCCGGCCAGGCTCTTGGCCATCGTGATCAGGTCCGGCTCGATCCCGGCATGCTCGACGGCGAACATCTTGCCGGTGCGGGCGAAACCGGTCTGGATTTCGTCGACGATCATGACGATGCCGTGCTTGTCGCAGACCGCGCGGATCGCCTGCAGGAAGGACGGGCTGGCGATGTTGAAGCCGCCCTCGCCCTGCACCGGCTCGATGATGATCGCGGCGACGCGGGCCGGATCGACGTCGGACTTGAACAGATTGTCCAGCGCCTTCAGGCTCTCCGCCTCGCTGATGCCGCGGTAGGCGTTGGGGAACGGCACGTGGAAGATCTCGGCCGGGAAGGGACCGAAGCCGACCTTGTAGGGCACGACCTTGCCGGTCAGGCCCATGGTCAGCAGCGTGCGGCCGTGGAAGCCGCCGGAGAAGGCGACGACGCCGGGACGGCCGGTGGCGGCGCGGGCGACCTTGACGGCGTTCTCGACCGCCTCGGCGCCGGTGGTGAAGAAGGCGGTCTTCTTCGGGGTCGGGCCGGGGACCAGCGCGTTCAGCTTCTCCGCCAGCTCGACGAAGCTGTCATAGGGCGTGACCATCGCGCAGGTGTGGGTGAAGCGCTCCAGCTGCGCCTTCACCGCCTCCATCACCTTCGGGTGGCGGTGGCCGGTGTTCAGCACGGCGATGCCGCCTGCGAAGTCGATGAAGCGCTTGCCCTCAATGTCCCACATCTCGGCGTTTTCAGCGCGGTCGATGTAGAAGGGCATGCCGGCGGAAATGCCACGGGAGACGGCGGCCTCGCGACGGGCGACGAAGGACTGGTTGGTGCTCATGGTCTTCTTTCCTTTGACGACGGTCAGGCGCCGAGGCCGACGCAGAGATATTTGACTTCCATGAAATCATCGAGGCCGTACTTGGAGCCTTCGCGGCCGATGCCGGACTCCTTGACGCCGCCGAAGGGGGCCACCTCGGTCGAGATGATGCCTTCGTTGATGCCGACGATGCCGTATTCCAGCTGTTCCGCCACGCGCCAGACGCGGCCGATGTCGCGGCTGTAGAAATAGGCGGCGAGTCCGAACTCGGTGTCGTTCGCCATGCGGATGGCGTCCTCTTCCGTCTCGAACTTGAACAGCGGGGCGACCGGGCCGAAGATCTCCTCGCGGGCGACGCGCATCTCGGTGGTGATGCCGGTCAGGATCGTCGGCTCGAAGAAGGTGCCGCCCAGCGCGTGGCGCTTGCCGCCGAGAGCGACCTTGGCGCCCTTCTCCAGCGCATCGCCCATCAGCTCTTCCACCTTGGCGACGGCGTCGGCGTTGATCAGCGGACCCTGGGTGACGCCCGGCTCGGCGCCGTTGCCGACCTTCAGCGCCTTCACGGCTTCGGCCAGCTTGGCGGCGAAGGCGTCATAGACGCCGGCCTGGACCAGCAGGCGGTTGGCGCAGACGCAGGTCTGGCCGGCGTTGCGGTACTTTGACGCCATGGCGCCCTTGACCGCCTCGTCCAGATCGGCGTCGTCGAAGACGATGAAGGGGGCGTTGCCGCCCAGCTCCAGCGACACCTTCTTGACCGTGCTGGCGGCCTGCCGCATCAGCAGCTTGCCGACCTCGGTCGAGCCGGTGAAGCTGACCTTGCGGACGATCGGGCTGTGGGTCAGCTCATGGCCGATGGCGACCGGATCGCGGCCCATGACGATGTTGAAGACACCGGCCGGGAAACCGGCGCGCTCCGCCAGTTCGGCCAGCGCCAGCGCCGACAGCGGGGTGTCCTCGGCCGGCTTGACCACCACGGTGCAGCCGGCGGCCAGCGCCGGAGCCACCTTGCGGGTGATCATGGCGTTCGGGAAGTTCCACGGCGTGATCGCCGCGACGACGCCGATGGCCTCCTTCAGGACAACGATACGCTTGTTGGCGGCGAAGCTGGGGATGACGTCGCCATAGGCGCGCTTGCCCTCCTCCGCGAACCACTCGATGAAGGAGGCGCCATAGACGACCTCGCCGCGCGATTCCGTCAGCGGCTTGCCCTGCTCTGCGGTCATCAGCTGGGCCAGATCCTCCTGGGCGGCGAGGATCAGGTCGTACCAGCGGCGCAGGATGGCCGCGCGCTCCTTGGCGGTCTTGGCCTTCCACGCCGGCAGGGCGGCGTTTGCGGCGTCGATCGCCTCGCGCGTCTCGGCAGCGCCCATGTCGGACACTTCGGCGATGACGGCGCCGGTGGCGGGGTTGGTGACCGGGAAGCTCTTCCCGGAATCGGCCGCGCGCCACGCACCGTTCACGTAGCCCTTGGTTCGGAGAAGGCCCTGGTCGTTCAGCGACAGCATGTTCGATCCGCCCTGCATGAAGATTGTGGAACCGTCCGGCCGCGCCCGGTGGAAATGTCCTTGCCAATCAAGGATTTCCGTCACGGGGGCCTGGACCTTGGACAGAAGCCTACCATGTTTAATAAATTAAACAACCCCTGTTTAGCTGTTCATATTCTGATGACGGGGTTGCACGAATGGGCTATTGCGTTAACGGATGTGGAGCAGGAGTCCCGTGATGGAATTCGACGTCGGCGCAAGGTTGAAGCAGATCCGCGAACAGCATGGACTGTCGCAGCGGGCGCTCGCCCAGCGGGCCGGAGTGACCAACGGCACGATCTCCCTGATCGAGCAGAACCGCAGCAGCCCATCGGTATCGTCGCTGCGCAAGGTGCTTCAGGGCATCCCGATGACTCTTGCCGAATTCTTCTCCTCCGACGATCTGCCGCCGCCCGAGCAGATTTTCTTCAAGGGCGACGAACTGATCGAACTGGCTGATGAGTTGAAGGGCACCGTCGGCCGGATTTCCTTCCGGCAGGTCGGCGACCTGCGCAGCCGCAACCTGCAAATCCTCCACGAACGCTACGCTCCCGGCGCCGACACCGGCCGCACCATGCTGCAGCACGAGGGCGAGGAGGGCGGCATCGTCATCAAGGGTCAGATCGAGCTGACCGTGGGCGACCGCAAGCAGTTGCTCGGTCCCGGCGATGCCTATTTCTTCGACAGCCGCGTGACGCACAGGTTCCGCAACATCGGCGAGGAAGAGTGCGAGCTGATCAGCGCCTGCACGCCGCCGTATTTGTGAGGGGCGGATTCTTGGCAGGTTAGACCCCCACCTAGCCTCCCCCGCTGAGCGGGGGAGGGACTGCCGCCGCTCTCCCGCTTCAGCACTTGCCCCCTCCCCCGCCCAGCGGGGGAGGGTTGGGGTGGGGGTCATGAGCGACCACTTCAGCCCACATTCCCCTTCAGCCGCTCGTTGCGCCGGCGCAGGATTTCCAGCGTCGACAGCATGAAGACCGAGATCACCGTCAGCACCACCGCCACCGCGGTGATGGTCGGGCTGATGTTCTCGCGGATGCCGCTGAACATCTCACGCGGCAAGGTGCGCTGCTCAGGTCCCGCAAGGAACAGCACCGTCACCACCTCGTCGAAGCTGGTGGCGAAGGCGAACAGCGCGCCCGACGCCAGACCCGGCAGGATCAGCGGCAGGATCACCTTGCGGAAGGTCAGCAGCGGCGGCGCCCCCAGCGAGGCGGCGGCGCGGGCCAGCGTCATGTCGAAGCTCTGCAGCGTCGCCGACACGGTGATGACGACGAAGGGCGTCGCCAGCGCGGTGTGGACCAGGATCAGGCCCAGATAGTTGCCGGTCAACCCCAGCGGCGCGAAGAAGAAATAGACGCCGACCGCGGTGATGACCACCGGAACCACCATCGGCGACAGCACGACGGCCAGGATCAGCGGCTTCCACTTGCTCTTCCACTGGGCCAGCCCCAGCGAGGCCAGCGTGCCCAGCGCCATCGACAGCATGGCCGACGACACGCCGATGATGAAGCTGTTCTTCAGCGAATTCATCCAGCGCGCCGAATTGAGGAATTCCTCGTACCAGCGCAGCGACAGGCCGGGCAACGGGTAGGTCAGGTAGGTGCTGGAGCTGAAGGACAGCGGCACGATCGCCAGGATCGGCGCCATCAGGAAGATGAACACCAGCGTGGAGGCGACGATCGTGGCGATCCAGGCGATGCGCTGGCTGGCGGTTTGGGGGGAATGGTTCGCGCTCAATTCTTCAGACCTCCCGTCGTCTGGCGGCCGAGCGCCAGCTTGCCGTAGACCAGCGCCAGCACCAGCGTGGAGAGCAGCAGCACCGCACCCAGCGCCGAGGCGAGGCCCCAGTTGACCGTTTCCGTGGTGTAGAAGGCGATGAAGGACGAAATCATCTGGTCGGCGGCCCCACCGACCAGCGCCGGCGTGATGTAGTAGCCGATGGCCAGGATGAAGACGAGCAGGCAGCCGGCGCCGATCCCCGGAATGGTCTGCGGCAGGTAGATGCGCAGGAAGGCGGTCATCGGCGGCGCGCCGAGCGAGGCGGCGGCCCGCATGTAGGCCGGCGAGATGCCGCGCATGACGCTGTAGAGCGGCAGGATCATGAAGGGCAGCAGCACATGGGTCATCGCCATGTAGACGCCGAACCGGTTGTAGATCAGCCGCATCGGCTCGTCGATGACGCCCAGCCATTGCAGGGAGCCGTTGACGATGCCCTCGCTCTGCAGGATCACGATCCAGGCGCAGGTGCGCACCAGCAGCGAGGTCCAGAAGGGCAGCAGCACGAAGATCATCAGCAGGTTCGACCGGCCGGTCGGCAGGTTCGCCAGCAGATAGGCCACCGGGAAGCCCAGGATCAGGCAGAGCGCCGTGACGCCGAAGCCGATGGTGAAGGTGCGGACGAAGACCTCGCGGTAGATCGACTGGTCCGCCGGGGCCTGGACGATGGCGCCGTCGGCGTTGCGGGTCAGGTCGACCGCGGCCAGCAGGTAATAGCTGGTGACCGGGCCGCTGGCGCTCTTGATCGCGGTCCAGCTCTCGCGTTCGCCCCAGGCCGGGTTGATGCCGATCAGCGTCTCCTTGGCGGTGCCGGGTGCCGGCTGCTCCTTCAGCTTGCGACCGGTGGAGAGCAGCGTGGTGCGATAGCCGTTGACGATGTAGTTCAGCCGCTTGGCGGCGACGGCCAGCGTGCCGGCGTCATACGCGGTGCGGAGGTCGGCGGCGAGCGCGGCGAAGGCGGCCTCGTCGGGCAGCCCCTGGCCGTTCCAATGCTCCAGCGCCGCCACGGTCTGCGGCATCGCCTGCGGCACCTCCCAATCGTCCACCGACTTCCAGATCATGCCGGCGAGCGGCACGACGAAGGTGAACAGCAGGAAGGCCAGCAGCGGCAGCACCAGGCCCAGCGCACGGAACTGCCGGGCCCGCTCGGCCCGTTTCAATCGACGCTTCAACGGCACGTCGGCGCCGGCAACGAAGGCGGCTGTCATCGGCATTGTCCTGTTGAGAAGACGCAGTGGGTGCTTACGCACTTGCGCACCATCCCCTCTCCCCCCCCCCCGGGGAGAGGGTTAGGGTGAGGGGGACGCGAGGCGTCCAGTCACCGAAGGGCGGGAAGTGATCCGCCAAAAAACTGAAGTGGGAAGCACATTTCGGCCCGATGTGTGCCGCTGTGCGTCCCCCTCACCCCGCCCCTCTCCCCGCTTTCGGCGGACCGGAGGTCCGCCTGTCGCGTCAGCGCAAACAAAGTTTGCGCGTGAGCGGGGGGAGAGGGGGTTTTCTGGGGTGTCGCTGGGTAAGCTTACTTCGCCGCCCACTTGTTGAAGCGTTCGGTCAGGCGGTCGATGTTCTCCAGCCAGAAGTCGGTGTTGATCTCGATCGCGTTCTTCATGTTGTCCGGCGCGGTCGGCAGGTCGGCCAGAACGGCCTTCGGCAGCAGCGACGGGGCCTTCTTGTTCGACGTGCCGTAGGCGATGCCTTCGGACAGCTTGGCCTGGTTCTCCGCCTTGCCGACGAAGTTCAGGAACTTGTAGGCGGCGTCCTGGTTCGGGCTGCCCTTCAGGATCACCCAGCTGTCGATGGTGTAGAGCGCGCCGTTCCACACCATGCCGAAGTTCTTCTTCTCGTTCTTGTTGGCGGCGTCGATGCGGCCGTTGTAGACCGAGGTCATCGCCACTTCGCCCGAGGCCAGCAGCTGCGGCGGCTGGGCGCCGGCCTTCCACCAGACGATGTCGTTCTTGATGGTGTCGAGCTTCTTGAAGGCGCGGTCGATACCGGCCTCGGTGCCCAACACCTTGTAGACGTCGGCCGGGGCCACGCCGTCGGCCATCAGCGCGATTTCCAGCGTGGTCTTGGCGCCCTGGCGCAGGCCGCGCTTGCCCGGGAACTTCTTGGTGTCGAAGAAATCGGCCCAGCTCTTCGGCGCGTCCTTCAGCTTGTCCTTGTCGTAGCCGAGCACGAAGTCATAGACGATGGCGCCGACGCCGCAGGGATTGACCGTGGCCGGCAGATAGATGTCCTCGCCGCCGATCTTGGAGTAGTTGATCTTCTCGTACAGGCCCTCGTCGCAGCCCAGCGCCAGTTCCTCGCTCTCGACCTGGACCACGTCCCAGGTGGAGGCGCCGCCCTGGACCTTGGCGCGCAGGACGCCGACGCCGCCGTCCCAGGATTCGTCGTTCATCGGGGTGCCGGTCTCCTTGAACGGACCGAAATACACCTTCTTCTGGACGTCCTGATAGGCGCCGCCCCACGACACGACGGTCAGGTCGCGGGCGCTTGCGGCCGAAGCCAGGGCCGTGAGGGCGGTGAAGGTCGCAGCGAAACCGAGAGCCACCTTAATCTTCGACATGATTCCCCGTCCTTATTCGTCGTGGTTGTTGTTGCTGAAAGGCATCCTGGCGCCGAGGAACCACGTCCTCAGACCGGATCGAGCGCCCGGCAGTCCTCCGGGCGGAACGCGATGTAGACATTCTGGCCCGGCGCAAGACCGGCATAGGAGCCGGCCGGCAGCTTGACCATGAATTCCGGGTTGGCCGGCGTGTTCAGCACCGCCAGCGTGTGGTCGCCGAGATAGATCAGGTCGGTCAGCGTCGCCGGCAGCCGGTTCATGTCGCTGTCGCCGCTGTCGCCGGTTTCGATGGCGACGCGCTCCGGCCGGAGCGACAGCGAGGTGCGGTTGCCGGCGCCGCCGATGTTCACCGCCTGCGCCACCACGGACCCGCCGGCATCGAGCCTCACCCGCGCCCAGCCCTGTTCGATATTTTCGACAACGCCGCTCAGGACATTGTTCTCGCCGATGAAGTTGGCGACGAAGCTGTTCACCGGCCGCTCGTACAGCGCATCCGGCCTGTCGATCTGCTGGACGATGCCGTCGTTGAAGACCGCGATGCGGTCGGACATCGTCAGCGCCTCCCCCTGGTCGTGGGTGACGTAGACGACGGTCAGGCCCATCGTCTCGTGCAGGCGCTTGATCTCCAGCTGCATATGCTCGCGCAGGCGCTTGTCGAGCGCGCCCAGCGGCTCGTCCATCAGCACCAGCGCCGGGTTGAAGACCAGGGCGCGGGCGAGCGCCACGCGCTGCTGCTGGCCGCCCGACAGCTGACCGGGATGGCGGCCGGCGAGGTTGCCGAGCTTGATCATGTCGAGCGCGGCCCGAACCCGCTCCTTCACCTCCGCCTTCGGAACGCCGCGCACCGACAGCGGGAAGGCGACGTTTTCCTCGATCGTCAGGTGGGGGAACAGGGCGTAGTTCTGGAAGACCATGCCGATGTCGCGCTTGTGCGGCGGCGTGTTCTTGATCGGCCGGTCGCCGATGAAGATGTCGCCATGGGTCGGCACCTCGAACCCGGCCAGCATCATCAGCGTGGTGGTCTTGCCCGACCCCGACGGCCCCAGCAGCGTCAGGAATTCGCCCTTGCGAATGTCGAGATCGAGGCTTTTCACCACGAGATGCTCGCCATCGTAGGTCTTCTGCACCCCGGAAAAGCGCACCAGGGTATCTGTCGTCGCGATCATCCCGCCGTCCATCCGTCCGCTCCCGTCACAGGCGACCTGGATCCGGGTACGCCACCCCGGTCCGGTCCGTCTTTCTGACCCTGACGGTACCACGCGTTTAAGAAAATAGACAAGAGGAATGACTATGTCGTGATCAATTCAACGCTTTGCTGAAATTTTGTGCAACTGCGAAGGCAATGCCCACGCTTAGACCGGCAGTGTGCTCCATTCGCGTGCGATTGAGAAGACCAATGATCGAGATTGCGGACAGAAAGACCTGAAAAAATCAGCCTTTTCAACGAAAGGCGGGGCGAATCGCCGCAGGCGGTCCGCCCCGCGACGCGACTCAGCGCTGCTGCGCCGACTGGCTGTAGACGAAGCTGTCGAAGCCGTTCTCGGCGACGCGGAACCACAGCCGCTCCTGCTCCAGGAAGGGCTTCCAGCCGTCATAGACCTTCTTGAAGCGCGGGTTGCCGGCGGCGAGCTTGTCGTAAAATTCGAACGCCGCCTTCTCGCAGGCCTGCATCATGTCGCGCGGGAAGGGGCGCAGCACGGCGCCGCCGCCGACCAACCGCTTCAGCGCCGAGGCGTTCAGCGTGTCGTACTTGGCGATCATCCAACTGTTGGCTTCCCAGCAGGCCTGTTCCAGGATGGTCTGGTAGGATTTCGGCAGCTGTTCCCAGGCCTGCATGTTGAACATCAGCGGGATCTGGGCCGAACCCTCCCACCAGCCGGGGTAGTAGTAGTATTTGGCGACCTTGTGGAAGCCCAGCTTCTCGTCGTCATAGGGACCGACGAACTCCGCCGCGTCGATGGTGCCGCGTTCCAGCGCCGGATAGATGTCGCCGCCGCCGAGCTGCTGCGGCACCAGACCGAAGGGCGTCAGGATCTGGCCGACCAGACCGCCGATGCGCATCTTCAGCCCCTTCAGATCCTCCAGGCTCTTGATCTCCTTGCGGAACCAGCCGCCCATCTGGGCGCCGGTGTTGCCGGCGGGGATGTGGTGGATGTTGTAATCCTTGAACACCTCCCGCATCAGCTCCAGACCGCCGCCATGCATCATCCAGGCGATGTGCTGGCGCGTGTTCAGGCCGAAGGGCATGGCGGTGTCGAAGCAGAAGGTCGGATCCTTGCCGACATAGAAATAGGCCGCCGACTGGCCGCACTCGACCGTGCCGTTCTGCACCGCGTCCAGCACCTGCAGCGCCGGGACGATCTCGCCCGCCGCGAAGGTGCGGATCTGGAACTTGCCGTCGGTGGCGTCGGACACCCGCTTGGCGATGAACTCCGCCGCGCCATAGATGGTGTCGAGACTCTTGGGATAGCTCGACGCCATGCGCCACTTGATCTCCGGCTGGGAGGTCTGGGCGATGGCCGGAGCCGCGATGGTCGCGGCGGTTCCGGCGGCGGCAATGCCGACACCGGCGCTGGAGAGGAACGCACGCCGTTTCATGATGAGGAGTCTTCCCGGCTGTCTGGTTCGTTGGGCTGACATGATAGCGCAACCAACCGTTTGGGGAATCCCCCTTCCGCCGGGGCAACACCGATATTGGCGAAGATTCTTGCGGCTGAAACGAAAAATCCAGCCACATCGGGCTGGATTTTCGGCGACGCAGCATTATTTGTTTTTTCGATCGCCTTTCAGGCGTTTCCTCCCTAAACTCGGGCCGCGGCTGTATAGCTAGCGGCCTTTTCTCTTTTACGCAATATGCTGAAAGTCAGCTTCGCAAACTTTTTTGGCTGACGTACGTCCGGGACGTGCTGGAAGTTCGGCAATTTTCCCTTTTACATTGTAAATGCATCGCTTCGGTTCCGCTTGACCCTTTATAAAGGGCTGGGATGATACAGTGTCTGCACTGATCGTCTCCCACCCGGCTCGGCCGGCGCCGCTTGATAAGGATCTTGCCACGATGTCGCCCCTTGGACAGCCAAGCGGCCGGACCGCCGAACACCATGTCGCCACCATCCGTGTTCCGCGCCGGGCCTTCGGCCTGCGGATGACCGTGGCCGTCACCGTCGCCGTGCTGCTGCTCGGGTCGACTCTGGTGAAGGGGCTGGTCGTCGGCAATGGCGCGGCCGACGCGCTGGCGAAGGAGATCGGCAATTCGATGACCGGGCTGGCGCAATCGCTGGCGCGGCAGCTCGATCTGACCATGTGGGCGCGCGCCAACCAGATCGCCGCGCTGTCGCGGATCGACGCGCTGAAGGACCCGGCGGTGGCGCAATCGACCATCGACGAGCTGAAGCGCCGCGACCCGACCATCGCCTGGATCGGCATGACCAACGCCGACGGGCGGGTGGTGGCGGCCTCCAACGGGCTGCTGCTGGGGGCCGACATCGCCAGCCGCCCGGTCCATCAGGAAGGCATGAAGGGCCTGTTCGTCGGCGACGTGCACGAGGCGGTGGCCCTGCGTGGCAAGGTGCCGTACCTGAAGGGCGAAACACCGAAATTCGTCGACGTGTCGGCCCCGCTGCAGAAGGCGGACGGCACCACGGTCGGCGTGCTGGCCGCCCATTACAGCTGGGAATGGGCCCACGCCTCGATCCGGCAGCTGATCGAGCCCTTGTCCGACCGCAAGGGGCTGACGCTCTACATCCTGTCGGCCGACGGCACCGTGCTGATCGGTCCCGATTCGGCGGTCGGCAAGCCCCTGCCGGTGCCGACGCTGACCGCCAAGCTGCGCGACGGCTGGAGCAGCGAGGTCTGGCCCGACGGCGTCACCTATGTCACCGGCGTGGCCCACGGCAAGGGGCTGCACGATTACGCCGGGCTGGGTTGGACCGTCGTCGCCCGCCAGCCGGCCGATATCGTCTATGCCGAAACCGACCGCCTGCGGCTGACGATCATCGGGTCCGGCGCGGTGCTGGCCCTGCTGTTCAGCTGCATCGGCTGGTTCGCCGCCGGACGCATCGCCCGGCCGCTGGGCGCCATCGCCGACGCCGCCGAGCGCATCGGCAAGGGCGAGCGCGGCGTGGCGATCCCCGATGTCGGCGGTGCGGCGGAGATCCGCCGGCTGTCGGTGGCGCTGCGGGAGATGGTGGACAGCCTGACCAACAAGGACGTCGCCCTGATGCGGCTGGAGGACATCGCTTACGAGGACCGGCTGACCGCGCTGCCGAACCGGCGTTACTTCGAACAGTATGTCGAGGCGTCGACCGGCGGCGGCGGCGGATCGGCGACGGTGATGTACATCGACCTGGACGGTTTCAAGCCGGTGAACGACCGGCTGGGCCACGATGCCGGCGACGCCGTGCTGCGCCAGATCGGCGGCCGGCTGGCCAGCATCTTCCGCGACGACGACGTGGTCGCCCGGCTGGGCGGCGACGAATTCGCCGCCGTGCTTCCCCGCCGCGCCGACCGCCCGGCTCCCGACACCGAGGAACTGGCGGCGCGCATCATCGCCGCCGTCAACGAGCCGGTGTCGTTCAACGGCGAGACGGTCCGCGTCGGCTGTTCCATCGGCATCGCCTCCTGGCCGGAGGACGACAGCGACATGGCGACGGTGATGCGCCATGCCGACTCCGCGCTCTACAAGGCCAAGCGCGACGGCCGCAACCGCGCGGTGCGCTGGGTGCGGACGGTTGTGGGGGTCTAACGTCCCTCCAGCCCCCGCACCATCCCGTTCATGAAGCCCAGCTTTTCGATCACTGCGGCCGACAGGATGAAGGGGTACAGGTCCGGCTGGCCCATGCTGCGGTTCAGGCTGTTCACCGCGTAGGTCAGCGGCAGCCAAAGGTCGATCAGATCCTCGATCCGCCGGGCCTTGTGGGGGTTGAAGTCGACCTCCGCCTCCAGTTCCGCCCCTTCGGTGATGCGTGGGCGAACCCGCAGACCGAAGGCGCGGGCCGTTTCCAGCGTGTCGACGATGTGCAGGTAGTGCGCCCAGGTCTCGGCGAAATCCTCCCACGGGTGGGCGGTGGCATAGGTGCTGACGAAATTCGCCTGCCAGTCGGCCGGGGCGCCGTCGGCGTAATGGCGCTTCAGCGCCTCGCCATAATCCTGCCGTTCGTCGCCGAACAGGGCGCGGAAGCGCTCCAGCAGCGCCGGGTCGTCGCGCACCAGCCGGTCCCAGATGTAATGACCGCTCTCGTGGCGGAAATGGCCGAGCAGCGTGCGGTAGGGCTCGCCCATCTCGGTGCGGCGCTTCTCGCGCTCGGCATCGTCGGCCTCGGCGACGTTGATGGTGATCAGGCCGTTGGCATGGCCGGTCAGCACCGGCGTCACCGTGCCGTCGGCGGCGACGGTGTCGGTCAGGAAGTCGAAGGCGAGACCTTCCTCCGGGTTGTCGATCCGGCTCTGCAGGGGCAGCTTCAGGTTGGTCAGGGTGTAGAACAGGTGATGCTTCGCCAACTCCAACTTGCGCCAGCGCGTGAGGTTGGCGGTGTCGGACAGGTCGGGTATGGTGCGATTGTGCCGGCAGGCGGCGCAGTGGGTGTCGGCGGAGTCGGCCGGCAGCATCCAGTTGCAGGCGTCGAGATCCGCATTCGCACAGAACTTGTAGAGCGGTTCGCTGGTGGCGAGCGCGCTCCACACCCCGTCATGGTCGGTGGGGTCGAGCGCCGACAGCGTCCCCACATCCGGCAGATAGCCGAGCCGGTGCCCGCAGCGCTCGCACAGCGTGTTCTCGAAATAGAGCGGCTGGTGGCAGTTCTGGCATTCGAAGAGTTTCATGGCGGGGGATCCGGAAGCCGGAGAATCCCCTCTCCCCGGGGGGAGAGGGGGATTAGGAGATAGGTCAGGTGGGTTTCTTCGCGGGCGCTTCGCTCTTCACCGGCGCAGGCTCCGCCACCGCTTCGGCCTTCACCGGTTCCTTCACCTCCACCGGTTCCGCCGGCTTCTCCTCTTCCGTGGTCTCCTCGCCATAGGACGACACCGCGGTCGGGCTCTCGGCGACGCTGCGGAGCGCGCGGGCGGCGCGGCGCAGCGCGAAGGAGGTCTTGCCTTCCGGTTCCAGGGCCAGCAGCAGCAGCGACCGGCCGGTGACGATGTAGCCTTCGCCGGTGTTGACGCGCGGCACCTCGTCGGGGTCGGGCAGGTTGGTGTCGAGCAGACAGCGCCAGACGCTGCCGCCGGTCACCTCCGGCAGGGTGAACTCCACCACGTCATGGTGGGCGTTGATGACCAGCAGCAGGGTGGCGTCCATCGCCGGGCGCTTGATGCCGCTGGCCTGCCCGCGGCCGTCGAGCAGCATGCCCAGGCAACGGGCATTGCCGTCGTGCCAATGGCTCTCGTCCATCTCGTCGCCGGCCGGGGTCAGCCAGGTGACGTCCTTCACGTCGAACTCGGCATTGTATTCACCGGACAGGAAGCGGCCGCGGCGCAGCATGGGGAAGGACTGGCGAACCGCGACGACGCGGCGGACGAACTCGATCAGAGCCTGCCCGTCCTCGTCGATGCCGTCCCACTTCAGCCACGCCGTCTCGTTGTCCTGGCAATAGGCGTTGTTGTTGCCGTGCTGGGTGTTGCCGAACTCGTCGCCGGCCAGCAGCATCGGCGAGCCCTGAGACAGCAGCAGCGTCGCCAGCATGTTGCGCTTCTGCCGTTCACGGAGCGCCTTGATCTCCGGATCGTCGGTCGGCCCCTCCACCCCATGGTTCCAGGACAGATTGTGGGAGTGGCCGTCGTTGTTGCCCTCGCCGTTCGCCTCGTTGTGCTTGTCGTTGTAGGAAACGAGGTCGTTCAGCGTGTAGCCGTCATGGGCGGTGATGAAGTTCACGCTGGCCCAGGGCTTGCGCCCGCGCTTGTCGAACAGGTCGGCAGAGCCGCAGAGCCGCGGCGCCACCTCCGGCAGCTTGCCCTCGTCGCCCTTCCAGAAGGCGCGGACGGTGTCGCGGTAACGGTCGTTCCACTCCGCCCAGCCCGGCGGGAAGTTGCCGACCTGATAGCCGCCGGGGCCGCAGTCCCACGGCTCGGCGATCAGCTTGACGCTGTTGAGGATCGGGTCCTGCAGGCAGCTGTCGAGGAAGCCGCCGCCCTCGTCGAAGCCGTAGGGTTCGCGGCCGAGGATGGTGGCGAGGTCGAAGCGGAAGCCGTCGACATGCATCTCCGTCGCCCAATAGCGCAGGCTGTCGGTGACCATCTGCAGCACGCGCGGGTGGCTGAGATTGACGGTGTTCCCGGTCCCCGTCTCGTTGATGTAGTAGCGCTGCTGGTCCGGGATCAGGCGGTAGTAGGAGGCGTTGTCGATGCCCTTGAAGGACAGCGTTGGCCCGCGTTCATTGCCCTCGGCCGTGTGGTTGTAGACGACGTCGAGGATCACCTCCAGCCCGGCATTGTGGAGATGCGCCACCATCTCCTTGAATTCCTTGATGGCGTTGCCCGACGCGGCATAGCGCGGTTCCGGCGCGAAGAAGCCGATGGAGTTGTAGCCCCAGTAGTTGGCCAGCCCCTTGTCGACCAGATGCTGGTCCTGGACGAAGGCATGGACCGGCAGAAGCTCCACCGAGGTGACGCCGAGCGACTTGATGTAGTCGACCACCTCCTTCACCGCCATGCCGCCATAGGTGCCGCGCAGGCTGTCGGGCACCGCCGGGTGCAGCTTGGTGAAGCCCTTCACATGGGTTTCGTAGAAGATGGTGCGGTCCCAGGCGGTGCCGGGCTTGTGGTCGCGGCCCCAGGTGAAGGCCGGGTCGATCACCTTGCATTTCGGCATGAAGGGCGCGCTGTCGCGCTCGTCATAGGTCAGGTCGTCGCCCGATTCCATCACATAGCCGAAATGGGCCGGGTTCCAGCGGATCTCGCCGACCAGCTCCTTGGCATAGGGGTCGAGCAGAAGCTTGTTCGGGTTGAAGCGGTGGCCGTTCTCCGGCTCGTAGGGGCCGTACACGCGGTAGCCGTAGAGCAGGCCGGGACGGGCGTCCGGCAGGTAACCGTGCCAGATCTCGTTGGTGAATTCGGGAAGCTCGATGCGCTCAAGCTCCTCCTCGCCGCTTTCATCGAACAGACACAGTTCGACCTTCGTCGCGTTGGCGGAAAACAGCGCGAAGTTGACGCCGAGCCCGTCCCAGGTCGCGCCCAACGGAAAGGGCAATCCTTCACCGAGCCGTGTCGCTTGTTTCAGGATATTCGCCATGATCGCCCGTTTCTCCGCCTGTATCGAAAGTCGCACCCGTCCCCTGAACAGTGAGGAGAGCGGGCGGAGCCTTCAACCCGGCCGATGGGCGCTTGTTCCTTCCCCCCGTCAGTCATCTCTTTGGGATAGGGCGGGCTCCGTGCCGGCCGGCAGGTCGCGGCGCAACAAGTCTGCCAGTTGACGCAGGCCACGGTCGCGCGGGTCGCTGGCGCGCCAGACCAGACCGATGACGCGGCCGGGCGGATGCGGACCGTCGAAGGCACGGTATTCCACCAGCCCGCCGACCGTGGCGGCGCGGCCATCCTCCCCCTTGGCCGCCCCTTTGACCGCCAGGACCGGCATCAGCGTGCAGCCGGCCCCCGCCGCCACCATGTGGCGCAGCGTCTCCAGTCCGGTGGCATGGACGCCGCCGCCCCGCGCGCTGAGACCGCAGGCGGCCAGTGCCTGATCGCGCAGGCAGTGCCCCTCCTCCAGCAGCAGAAGCTCCGCCGGGTCGAGGTCGCTCAGCGACAGGCCGGGTATGGCGCAGAGACGGTGGCCGGCAGGATGGGCGAGCAGGAACGGCTCGAAGAACAGCGGTTCGGCCGCCAGCCCGTCGCCCTCCACCGGCAGGGCCAGCAGCACGGCGTCGAGCCGGCCGTCGCGCAATTCCTCCAGCAGGCTGTCGGTGCGGCCTTCCGACAGGATCAGGGTCAGGTCGGGCCAGGTCGTACGCAGCGCCGGCAGGATGTGGGGAAACAGGTAGGGGCCCAGCGTGTGGATCGCCGCCAGCCGCAGCCGGCCGGTCAGTGCCCCGTCCGACCCGTCGGCCAGCGTCAGAAGCCGCCGCGCCTCCTCCAGCACCACGCGGGCTTGCGCCACGATGGCCTCGCCGCGCAGGGTCAACAGGACCTTACGGCTGGTGCGTTCGAACAGCGACAGGCCAAGGGCTTCTTCCAGCTTGCGAATCTGGGCGCTCAGCGATGGCTGGCTGACGGCGCAGCGTTCGGCGGCGCGGCCGAAATGGCGCAGCTCGGCGACGGCGACGACATATTCCAGGTCACGCAGGGACAGGCCGGAGAGATTCATAGGTGGAGCCTATTGGTGCATTTCCTTCTATGTCTTGGATATATCGTTCAAGACGCCGGATAACCAGGGGCGAGACAATGATAGCGCACAGACAATGACGCCGCTTCAGGCGACACCGCCCCAACGAGGATGACCCGGATGAGCACCCTGACCACCAGCTTCGGCCAGCCCGTTCCCGACAACCAGAATTCGCTGAGCGCCGGGCCGCGCGGTCCGCTGCTGCTGCAGGATTTCCACCTGATCGAGAAGCTGGCCCACTTCAACCGCGAACGCATTCCGGAGCGCGTTGTGCATGCCAAGGGCGCCGGCGCCTACGGCACCTTCCGCGTCACCCGCGACGTGACGCAATGGACCAAGGCAGCCTTCCTGTCGACGGTCGGCAAGGAGACCGGCGTCTTCCTGCGCTTCTCCACCGTTGGCGGCGAAAAGGGCTCCGCCGATGCCGAGCGCGACCCGCGCGGCTTCGCGGTGAAGTTCTATACGGAGGAAGGCAACTACGATCTGGTCGGCAACAACACACCGGTCTTCTTCCTGCGCGATCCGCTGAAGTTCCCCGACTTCATCCACACCCAGAAGCGCAACCCGGCCACCAACCTGAAGGACCCCACCGCCGTGTGGGACTTCTTCTCGCTGTCACCGGAGACGATGCACCAGCTGACCATCCTGTTCAGCGACCGCGGCACCCCGCGCAGCCATCGCCACATGGACGGCTTCAGCAGCCACACCTTCTCGTGGATCAACGCGGCGAACGAACGCTTCTGGGTCAAGTACCATTTCAAGACCCGCCAGGGCATCGAGAACTTCACCGCCGAGCAGGCGACCGCGATGGCCGGCATCGACCCCGACCACGCCACCCGCGACCTGTACGCCTCGATCGAGGACGGCGATTTCCCGGCTTGGACCGTCTCGGTGCAGATCATGCCGGAGGCCGAGGCCGACGCCTACCGCATCAACCCGTTCGACCTGACCAAGGTGTGGCCTCATGCCGACTATCCGCTGATCGAGATCGGCGAGCTGGTGCTGAACCGCAATCCGGAGAATTTCTTCGCGGAGACCGAGCAGGCCGCCTTCAGCCCCGCCAGCGTGGTGCCCGGCATCTCCTTCAGCCCGGACAAGATGCTGCAGGGCCGGCTGTTCGCCTATGCCGACGCCCACCGCTACCGGCTGGGCGGCAACTACGCGCAGATCCCCGTGAACAAGCCGCAGGGCTGCCCGGTCCACAACTACCAGCGCGACGGCGCCATGCGGGTCGACGGCAACGGCGGCGGCCGGCCAAACTACGAGCCGAACAGCTTCGGCGGCCCGGCCCAGACCGGGGTTGCCAGCGAGCCGCCGCTGCGCATCAGCGGCGACGCCGCCGCCTATGACCACCGCGAAGGCAACGACGACTATGCCCAGTCCGGCGCGCTGTTCCGCCTGATCGGTGCCGAGGCTCAGGACCGCCTGATGGACAACATCGCCGGCAGCCTGGGCAAGGCCCCGCTGTTCATCCAGCAGCGCCAGCTGAAGCACTTCCTGGCCGCCGACCCCGCCTATGGCGAGGGCGTCGCCAAGCGGCTGGGCCTGACCGTGGCGCAGGCCGCGGAATGAGGTGAGTTTTCCGGTCCTTCCGCTGGAAAGCGGAGGGGCCGGCTTCGAGATGCCGCGCCCATCCCCGTGGGTGTCGGCATGGTTGCCGGCATCCAGCCGCGCATTTCCCCGACTGACTTGCAGCCCTCTTCCCGGCGACGGGGAGGGGGTCGTTTTTATTTCGTGATCTGCCGCAAGACTTTGGTTGACCGGCCGAACATTTCTTTGAGAGCATCCGCACAGCCGAAGGTCGAATGGAGTGCGGGAAATGCCAGTTAACAACGCGCCGAACGGAATGGTGGCGGAATCGAATTGCGCCGTCTGTGCCCTGGCCGGCCTGATGGACGAGAACTATGGAACCATCATGCAGGAACTGAACACGATTGTCGGCGGCAACGTCAACGCTCCGTTCAGTGGCGAGTTCGTTTCGCAAATCTTCGTCCGATATCAGGAAAAGAGAAACGGAACGAAGATCGACTCCGCCCGCTACATTCAGGGACAGGTCGAAGGGATTGTGAGCTATCTCCGCTCACGCGGTTGCCAGAACATCGTCGTGAACGGCTCGCAAGACAACCCATTGATGATCCCCGCCGCAGAGCATTTCATGAATGGATATCCGGATGGGGCCTACTTCCTTGTTCTTGTGGGAAAATACAACAGCGACTTCAAACAGATTATTGGTGCGCATTGGATCGCAGCTGTGCGCGATAATGGACAGCTAACCTATTTCGACTATCAGACCGATGTTCCTCTTGGCGCTGCGCAATTCAAAAGGACACATAACTTCCCGACGGGGTTTACCGGCGTCCACACGTCGAACCAGCCTTTGAGGCCGTTCTTCAAACCGGCCAAGGCTTCCGACCGCATGATCGTCGTAGCGTTTCGCGATTGAAGCCGACGGAGTGGGGTGCCCTCCCCCACCCGAATGGTGTGGTCTCCGCATGGGGGCAGACAAATCCTGTCGAGCCGTCCTAAAGTCCGCCTTCAGCGCGACAGCAATGATGACGGAATGGGACGGGACCGCGACACCGATAAATCCAGCAGCGAACGATCCACCAGCGCGCTGACCGGCAAGGGGCTGGATACCCTGCTGGCGGCGGCGGAGACGCTGCCGCATGCGCCGGAGGATGCGTGGCGACTCGACCTGCTGCGGGTGGCGCTGCGCATCGCCCGCTCCACCGAGGATCTGGCCGACCTGGAACGCGCCAACCTCGCCTTCAGGGCGCTGCCGCACCGGCTGCGCAACCCGCTGGTCGACCGCGCCGCTATGCTGGCCCGGCGCGAGGCGGAACGCGCCCAGATGGCCGAGGAGCCGGAGGAGGAGCCGAAAGCCGGCGGCCTGCTGGGCGGGCTGAGAGGCGGCTTGTTCGGGCGTGGCGGCAGCCGGCCAAGCCGCAAGACCGCCAAGGAACGGCTGATGCGCGAACTCACCACCCGCCGCGATCCCGACGACGATCGCGAGAGCTGATCGCCCTTTAAACCCAGGCAAGGGAAATCCCGGCATAGGCTGCGCCGGACGGCAGATACCCGGACGGCCGCTTGTCCGTCCGAAGGATTGGAAGCCCCCTCCCCTCCCGCGCTCTCCGGCCGCGTCGAAGGTCACAGCTGGGACGGTTTACGGCGGGCCGGGAATGTGCAAAGGTCTCTACCTCCAAATCGGGCTTATCCTAAAGTTGAACTGAACGATGACCGGGGGTTCC
>PJUA01000439.1_pt1 | contig 23369 bp, 23 predicted proteins | sample 1512151 | NCBI WGS metagenome assembly PJUA01 (sample SAMN08177678, study PRJNA422409) | Soil metagenome, whole genome shotgun sequencing project. | isolation source: Soil enriched on filter paper: beechwood xylan treatment | place: USA: Madison | collected 2015-01-15
AGCCGCCGCACGCTGCCCGCGAAATGAGCAAGATGCATGGCCGGGCCGATCTTCCGTCCGTCCGCCGGAACCGCGCCCCTCCCCCTGCCGTTGATTCGGTCGGAACACGCCTCTTGTGGCATTGCCGATCCGAGGAGCACGCGACCGATGCGGACAGATTTCATGAGGCTTGGCACCGTCGCCCCCGTCGCCCCCGTCGCCCTCATCTTGGCGGCCGGGTTTCTCACCATCCAGCCGGCGGCGGCCCAGACGGGAGGAGCGGCCCCCGCGGGCTGCGCCGCGATGGTGGAGCAGTTCGCCGCCGACCAGCGCCTGTCGACCGAACCGCCGCCGGTCGCCGTTCCCGGCACCGCCGCGCCCGGCCTGTCCGGCTCCTCGCCGCGCGACGAGCAGGGGTCGGGCGTCAGCAGCGGAGAGCTGGCGCAATCCGGTGGCATGGTGGCTCCGCCCGCCGTCGGCGATCAGGCGGTGATCGAACCGCCGGCCATCGGCAGCAACATGCCGACCGCTCCCTCGGTCGGTCCGCAGGCCAATTCGCGCGCCACGCCGGACAGCGGTCCGGGTGGTTCCGGCGGGGGCGACGGGCTGATGGGGCAGGCGGCGCGGAACGCCCAGCTGGAATCGCTGGTGACCGCCGCCCGCAGCGCCGCCCGCGACGGCGACGAGACCCGCTGCATGAACAGCCTGAACGACGCCCGCCGCCTGTCGCGGACCGCCCCCGGCGGCCATGGCGGCTGATGGAGCCGGTTGCCCTGAACAGAGTCGAGGAGCGATGCATGACCTTCAGTCTTGGACCCTTTCCGCCGGCACCGCCGCGCGAGCCGTCCGTGCCCGACGAGCCGATGCCGGTGCCGGGCGATCCGTCGCGCCCGCCGCTGGGGGAGCCGCCGGGGCCGATCCCCGTTCCGCCGCGTGAGCCGCCGCCGGCACCGGACCGTCTGGCCTCGGACCAGTTGGCCCCGGACCAGTTGATGGACCGACTGATGGGCTGAGGCCAGCCCGTATGGCTTCACTTGTGTGATTTCATGGCCCGTCCGGCCTATTCGGAGCGGTCCCGACTTGCCAAGAGCGCCCGGACGGGCGATTTGTCAGGGGTTGGCGTCCACCGGTCCATAGATGGGCTGGCAAGGGCGCCGCTTCTGTTTGCCGGAGTTCGGGTTTCCCATGCACAATCAGCCGCCCCGCAGCCACGTCTATCGCCAGCCCAACGTCGTCGCCACCCAGGTGACGGCCACCGTGAAATGGTTCAACCCCGAACGCGGCTACGGCTTCGTCAAGGTCGGCGACAGCGGCAAGGACGCTTTGCTGCCGGCCTCGCTCGTCGTGCCCGCCGGCCACACCACCCTGCCGGACGGCGCCACCGTCGTCGTCGACATTGTCGAGGACCGCAAGGGCCAGCAGGTCAGCGTCCTGCATTCCGTCGACCTTTCCACCGCCGCTCCCGCCCGCCCGCAGGCGCGCGACCGCGGCTTTGGTGATCGGGGCGGCGATCGGGGATTCGGCGACCGTGGGAATCGCGGGTTTGGCGATCGTGGTCCCGGTGATCGTGGTCCCGGTGATCGCGGGTTCGGGGCGCGCCGCGATGCCGGCGGTCCGCGTGAGCGCAACTTCGGCGACCGCAACTTCGGTGATCGGGGCGGCGACCGCGGCGGCTTCCAAGGCCGTGGGCCGGATCGTGGCCAGGACCGGGGCTTCCAGGATCGTGGCCAGGATCGCGGCTTCCAGGACCGGGGCCCGCGCCGGCCGCAGGCCAGCGGCCCGACCAGTGAGGTGGGCGCGACCGTGAAGTGGTTCAACGGCGGCAAGGGCTATGGCTTCGCGCAGCCCGACGACGGCGGTCGCGACGTCTTCATTCCCGCCCGTGCGCTGGAAAGCGCCGGCCTGCGCGGTCTGGATGACGGGCAGCGCGTGCGCATGACCGTCCGCCAGGGCGAAAAGGGGATGGAAGCGGTCAGCATCAAGGTCGAGTGACCGCTTCCCCCGCTTCAATGCCGGCCGTCAGCTGTCCGACGGCACCGAGGATTGGCCCAGATGCGCCGCCGCTTCCCGCTGGTTGCGGGCGGCGACGTCATCCGGGACCGCCAACCCGGCTTCCGGGCTGTTGACATGGGGGCCGCCGGAGTTGCGGCGGTCCTCCTCCTCGATCTCGCGCGCGGCCTGCGCCCAATGGTCGAGATGGCGGTGGTCGGGCCGCCCTTCCTGTTCCCAAAGCTGATAGGCCCGTTCACGGACCCGCGGGTCGTTGGGACCCAGAGTGTGTTCCATGATGGTCGGCTCCAGTTGCTGAAGGGGGGCTGGTCAGGTCCGGTCCGGCTGGGAGGGGGAGGAAATCCGTTCCAGCGCGTCCTGAACCGCGCGGTCGTTCTTGGCATCGGTGGCAAGGTCGCCCAGCGAGACGATGCCGGTCAGCCTGTCGTTGCGGTCCACCACCGGCACCCGCCGGACCTGCTGGCCGGCCATCAGTTCGGTCACGCTGCCGACCGGGTCGTCCTCGTAGCAATAGCGCGGGTTGGCGGTCATCACCTCCGACACCTTGCAGCGGTCGGGCTGCTTCCCGGCGGAAATCGCCCGGACGGTGATGTCGCGGTCGGTCACCACGCCGATCAGATCCCGCCCGTCGCAGACGGGAAGGATGCCGACGTTCAACTGGTCCATCAATTGCGCGGCCCGGCGGATGCTGTCGTCGGGCCGTACCGTCTGCACGTCGCGGGTCATGATCTCGCGGATTTTCATGCGGGAGCTTCCTGGAACAGTGGCGGAGGGCACGGTGGCATCGGGCACAGTGGTGGAGAGGCGCGGTACTCCTGTCCCGTTCTCAACAGATGCGCCGGTCCGCCATCCCGCTCAACCTATCCAGTAGAGTGGATCCACCCCGAAGAGCAGGGGGTGCAGCATCAGCATGCCCCCATATGCGGCAAGTCCACCGGCCAGCCGCGCCGGTCCCATCTCCGCCAATCCGCGCAGCGCCCCGCGCCAGCCCTGCGGCCCCGCCAGCGGCAGAAGCGAGGTCTCCGCCCGGAAGGCGCGGCCGCCGGGGCTGCGGCGCAGCACGACCTCGTTCTTCACCAGCGCGAACAGGGCGATGGCCGCCATGGTGCCGAACAGCAGCACGCGGCGCCCGTCGCCGGTGGCGTTCAGATGGGCCAGCGCCCACAGCAGCAGCGCCAGGCTGCCCGGCGCGCGGGTCAGGCGGTAGACGCCGCGCGGCGGATTGGGCTCGCTCTGGCTGCCGAAGCGGGTGGTGACGCGGGCGACCAGAAGCAGGAAGACGATCGGCATCACCATGGCGACCAGCGGAGCCGCCCAGTCGAAGGGGGTGAACACCACCTCCCCGCCGTCGGCGGCACGGTAGGCCAGCACGAACAGGGCCAGCGTCAGCAGAGAGCCGACGGAATGGATCGTCGCGAAGCCGCCGCGGCCGAGCCGGGCGATCAGGGCGGGCCGCACCCCCGGCCAGGACGGCAGGGCATGGCTGAGGAACAGCAGGGCGGCGGCGAGGGTGAGGGATGCGGTCATGATGGAGACACTAAACCGTGGACGAACGACTCACGCCTTGATTGGAGTCAAGAAGACGGGAAATGGGGAACGCCCGCAAGGCCCGCGCGGTTCACAGGTGGAGAACCGGCTCATCCCCCGACCCTTGTGGACACCATGACCGAGTGGATCATCCAGATCGTGCAGCAGTTCGGCTATCTCGGCATCTTCCTGATGCTGATCCTGGCCCGCGTGCTGCCGCCGGTGCCGGCGGAGACGGTGATCCCGCTGGCCGGCATGGGTGCCGCGACGGGGGAGTTCAACCTGCTGCTGGTGGCGCTGGCCGCCGGTCTCGGCTCGGCCGTCGGGGAACTGGTGTGGTACCTGCCGGCGCACTGGATGGGGCGCGAGCGGTTCGAGGCCTTCCTGCGCCGCCATGGCCATTGGCTGACTGTGAAGCCGGAGCAGGTCCACCGCGCCACCGAATGGTTCGCCCGGCGCGGCGGCCTCGCCGTGCTGCTGTGCCAGCCGCTGCCGGGGCTGCGCACGCTGATCTCCGTTCCCGCCGGGGCCTGCGGGCTGCCGATGGGGGTGTTCCTGCTCTATGCCGCCGCCGGTGCGGCGCTGTGGTCGCTGGTGCTGGCCGCCACCGGCTATCTGGTGCGGGTGGGCTTCCCCTGGATTGCCGACTGGATGGTGCCGGCGACGCTGGTGTTGTTCATCGTCCTGCTGGGGACCTATGTGCTGCGGCTGGTCCGACATCGCCGCGAGAACCGTCGGGAGGAGCGCCGGGCGGCGCAGAGCGGCGTTTCGCGCGGCGGCGGCTGAGTTCCTGCGGAACCTTCACCCCGCTTTGCGCGTTTGAGGCGCGAGACATCCCCGAAAGGACATGGACCAGAAGGACATAGCCTTCCGGCCAGACCACGGTTTCCGGCGTGAAGCCCGATCCGAAAGGAACCGATCCGATGACCCGCAAATCCGCGAACCCGATCCGATGGCGAGCCGCCGCCGTGCTGTCGGCGGCGCTGGGCATGGCCGCCTGCGCCTCCGACGTGCCGCCGCCCACCGCCCAGCTCGGCGCCGCTTCCCAGGCGGTGCAGGAGGCCGAGCGCGCCAACGCCCTGCAATACGCTCCCGTCGCGCTGCAGAGCGCCCGTGACAAGCTGGCCGCCGCCGACAAGGCGATGCGGGCCGACGAACGCACCCGTGCCCGCCGTCTGGCCGAGGAGGCCCGCGTCGATGCCGAACTGGCGACGGTGACCTCGCAGCGCGCGGTGACGCAGCAGGCCGCCACCGCGGTCCGCAAGTCGGCGATTCCCAACGCCCCGCAATCGGCTGCCGCGCCGAACGCGGCGCCGGTCTACAGCGGGTCGAGCTATGGCACGTCCGGTTACGGCGATTCCAACCTGAGCGGCTCCAGCTACGGGGCTCCGGCCACCGTTCCGAATGCCGTTCCGCCGGCCGTTCCGCCCGCGCCGGCCGGCTCCCTCGGCACCAATGGCGGCACGAGCGGCGGCAACAGCTGGGGCTACAGCTATCCGGAGGTGCGTCAATGACCGCGTTCGCTCCCCGCACCATCCTCGTGCTGGCCGGGCTGGGCCTCGGGCTCGCCGGTTGCGCCACCCAGCCGACCGACAGCGCCGCCCTGACCCAGGCGCGCCAGGACTACAGCCTCGCTGCCGCCAATCCGCAGGTCGCCGGCAACGCTCCGCTGCAGCTGCGCGATGCCGAGCAGGCGCTGCGCCGGGCCGAGGCGCTGCGCGACCAGGGCGCCGACGCCGCCGAGGTCGACCATCAGGCCTACATCGCCAGCCGCCGGGTGCAGATCGCCCAGGAGACGGCCGGGGTGAAGGGCGCCCAGACCGTGGTCGCCAACGCCGACACCTACCGCCTCCAGGCCCGCAACACGGAGCTTGAGCAGCAGCTGCGCGACCTGCAGGCGCAGCGGACCGAGCGCGGGCTGGTCATGACGCTGGGCGACATCCTGTTCGCCACCGGCCGGGCGGAGCTGACCCCCGGCGCCTATGACCGGGTCGACCGGCTTGCCCGCTTCCTGCAGGCGCAGCCCGGCCGCACCATCCGGATCGAGGGCCACACCGACAACACCGGCAGCGACGCCACCAACCTGCGCCTGTCGGAGGCCCGCGCCAATGCCGTCCGCGACGCGCTGACCGCCCGCGGCGTCTCGCCGTCGCGCATCGTCACCCAGGGGATGGGCGAGGCGCAGCCGGTCGCCAGCAACAGCAACGACGCCGGCCGCCAGCAGAACCGCCGCGTCGAGATCGTCATCTCCGACGACGGCAGGGTGGCGGAGACGCGGTAAGCGTCAGCCACTCCCATCCAGCCCCCCGCGCCGGCGTCAGTCGCGCGCGGGGTGTTTTTTTGCCTGCATGGACCGGAAGACGCCCCAGGCTCCGGTGGCCATACCGACCGTCAGCAAGGCCGCGGCGCCGGCGCGCAGGGCGGAGCGCGGCGGCGAGGGCAGGCGCTTCCACGGCGCCCAGGCCTCCTCCGGATCGTCCGGGTCGGCGATGCGCAGGGCGGCGAAGGCCTGTTCGGTCAGGCTGGGATCGCTGGCCGGCAAATCCGCCAGCCGCCGCCCGGACGGCCGGCGAAGCCGGTCGATGGCGCCGACCATACTGCCGGTCTTCGCAATCTCCACCTCCAGCCGATCCTGCCCGATGCCCAGATGCTCGGCCAGCAGGCGGTTGCGCACACCCTCGATCGCGGCCTTCGCCCGGTCCCGTTCCGGTCCGTCCTCCTGCGGCGCTTCGATGGTCAGGTCGCATTCGGTGTCGTAGCCCATCGACCGGTTGTTCAGGTTGGAAGACCCGATGCGCAGCAGCCGGCCGTCGACCGCCACCACCTTGGAATGGACGATCACCGGCCGGCCCTGCTCCGTCACCGGGGTCAGGGCGCGCAGCCGGCCGAAGTGGTCGGCCTCGCGCAGGCAGCGCAGGGCGACCGCGCGCGGCGTGTCCATCGCCATGCGGTCGAACCAGCTCGGACTTTCCATCGACACCACCAGCACCACCTCCGGCCCGTCGGGTTCGGCCAGACGGCGGGCCAGCGCCTCGGCGACGCGGGCGGAGGCGAAATACTGGTTCTCCAGATAGATCGTCCGCTCCGCCGCGGCGATGGCGGCAAAGGTCAGCGCCTCGCTCTCGCGGATCGCCGGATGGCCGTCGGTTGCCGGCACGGTGCGCGACACGCCGACCTGCGCGTCGGTCAAGACCGGGTGGGCACAGTCGGGCAGGGGGCAGTCCGGCCAGGGATCATGATCGGAAGACTTTACATCGGGGGGAGGGCAGGGCTCCAGCGCCTCGCCGGTGGCGTTGCGCCAGCGCTCCCGCGCCAGTGCGCCGAGCGCGCGGGCGGCATCGCCGTCGACCATCATCATCACGTCGTGGCGCGGGCCATAGGGTTCGCCGTTCGGACAGCGGCGGCGCGGGTCGTCGTCGCGATGCTCCGACGTGTCCCAGCGGTCGAAGGAGAAGTCGATCCCGCCGCAGAAGGCCAGCGCATCGTCGATCACCAGCAGCTTCTGGTGCTGGGCGGCGCCGACCGGCAGCTCGCCGTCCAGCCGGGCGGTCAGCCGGTAGCCGGTGTTGCGGTCCAGCCGTTCCAGCGGTTCGTGCGGGTGGTCCAGCGCGATGGGAAAGGGCATGTCCCATTTCAGCGCCCGCACATGCAGGCCGGGACGCGACCGCATCAGCCGGGCGAGGAAGCGGCCCAGCGTCTCCGGGCTGTCGGGATCGAGGCGCATGCGCGGGTCGATGTCCCAGCCGACCAGAAGGATCGACTGCCGCGCCCGCTCCATCGCGGCGCGGGCGGCGACGAAATAGTCGGCGCCGTCGACCAGCACCGCCACCCGCCCGGCCCGCTCGGTCCGCCAGCAGGTGAGGCCGGGGCGGAGCACCGGGCCGGTTGCCGGCTGCGGCGGTTCGGGCTGGAAAGACGCAGGTTCGGAGGTGTCGGCGGGTAGGGCTGAGGAATTGAGCTTCATCGGGACACGTCGACAGTGTGGGCGGCGGCATTGCGGGCGGCATCCGGCGCGAAGACGCGCATCGGAAGGAACGCCCGGGACCGTCCGCCTCGCGGCTTGAACCACGGTGGGGCCCCGATGTTCCCGTTTCGCCGGCGGGGCGTCCGTATCTCGCCGAAGGAGACCGCTTCGGTACGCTTTTTGTCACCGGCTTCCCAAAAAAGAAGAGACGAAGACCGCAACCAAGTCAGTGCTGCCCTGTTCTAAACCGATGAAAGACGCGAGGCCTGGGCCGGAAGTCGCGAGGCGGCTAAAGGCGCGGCAGTCGCCCCGTTTTGAAAGACGCCCAAATGCGAGGCGTTGCCACCATGAAGGAGTTCGAGGATGCGTAACCTGATGATCGGCGCCGTTTCTGCGGTTCTCCTGATGGCCGCACCGGCCATGGCCCAGACGGCTCAGTCAGAGAGCCCCGGCGCCGTCAAGAGCAGCGGCGCCTACGACACCGCCCCGAGCACCAGCAGCGGCTACACCGGGCCGGACGGCGTCGTCCGCACCCCGCCGGGCGCAACCACCTCGCCGTCGGCCGGTTCCTCGACCGGCGGTGTGGACATGCCTGGCACGTCCGGTTCGTCGGGCACCTACAGCAACGGCTCGGGTTCGTCGATGCCGGGCGTGACCACCGCGCCGTCGGGCATGGGCAACAACACCGGCAGCAACATTCCGCGCGACAACCAGACCGCCACCGGCACCCACTGCCCGCCGGGCACCCCGAACTGCGGCCCGGACCAGGGCGGCAGCCAGTAACCTTCCGCATCGCGGCAGTCACCGCGGGCGCCCCGGAGCCATCCCTCCGGCGGCGCCCGCGTCGTTTTGGACGTCGCTGAAGGCCCGTGAAGGGTGATGCGACGCAAGTGCGCCGTCAGCCGCCCGCCGTCAGCCGGATGCGCGGACCGAACGGCGGGGCGGAACCTCCACGAATTCGTCCAGCGGAGCGGTGCCGGCGGCGGTGGCGACCAGACGGCGGAACAGCGCCTGCTGGCGGTTGTCGGCGACCAGATATTCCGGATGCCATTGCACGCCGATCAGGAAGGGCTCGTCCGGCGCCTCGATGCCCTGGACGACGCCGGCCCGTTCGCGGGCGACGACGCGCATCCCATCGCCGACACGGTCCACCGATTGGTGGTGCAGGGCGTTTACCCGGCATTCGGCGATGCCGAGGATGCGGTAGAGCCGGCTGTCCGGCTCGATCCAGATGCGCTTGCGCGGCAGCACGGTGCGCATGTGCGGCGCCTCCTCGTACACCTCGTGGATGTCGATGTGGAGCGAGCCGCCGCGGTGGACGTTGATCATCTGCGAACCGCGGCAGATGCCCAGTACCGGCAGCGCGATCTTCGCCGCGCAGTCCAGCGCCCGCATCTCCAGCCGGTCGCGTTCGGGATCGATGCGGATTTGCGGGCGGGCGGATTCGCCGTAGAGCGAGGCGTCGATGTCGTCGCCGCCGCCGACCACCAGCGCGTCCAGCCGGTCGATGGGAAAGGGTGAGTCGGCCGTGATGCGGACCGACGAGGCACCGGCCCGCCACAGGGCCAGCCGGTTGGCCATGGCGGCGATGCGGCTGCCATGGATCGAGGCGGTGATGCCGACCAGCGGCCGGGATCTGCCGACGATGGATGCCATGGCGATCCCCTCAGCCCGCCTGACGGGCGGAGTCGTCCAGGGCGCCGTCCTGGCCGGCGACCCTGCCCAAATTCGGATTGCCGGGATTCGAATTGCCCAGAGTCGGATTGCCGGCGAGCAGGGCGTCGATGCGCTCGGCCCAACCGTCCAGCTGCTGCGCCTCGGCCGCCCGGCGGTAATCGGTGCCGAGACCGTCCAGCAGGGCGCGGTCGGCGGCGAGCCGCTCCACCGTCACCCAGCGGTTCCAGTCGGCGGCGAGCGACCAGCCGGGGTCGCTGAGCCGCGCGTTGGGCAGCCGGTAATGGAAGGTCGGGCGCGGGCGGATATGCGGATCTTGCATCGCCGCGGCCAGCCGGTCGCGGTCGAGATGGGCGAACAGCGGGAACAGGTCCAGCTCGCGGTTGCGGGTCGGGTTGTCGGCCAGATAATCGTCGATCAGCCCGCCGAGATCGGGACGGTATGCCGGATCGACCACCTTGGCGGCGTACGGCGTCGGGAAGGCGGCGATGAAGCCTGACAGCCGCCGGGTGACGTCGACGCGGATCTCCCGGCGCAGCCAGGGGGCCAGCAGCAGGAAGGCCTTCAAGGTGTCCAGCAGGTAGTCGGCGTCGGTCCGCGCCACCTCCGGATTGAAATGCAGGCCGAAGGCGAAGAGCGGGCTGGCCTCCGTCCCGGCGGCGCCCAGCGCGCGCAGGCGGGCGACCATCTCCTCCAGCTCCGGCATCTGCTCCACCGTCACCGGCGGCGCGGCGATCTCGAAGGGCATCACCAGGCTGCCGATGTTGCCCCACAGCGGACGCAACGGGTCGAGCACCGCCGCTCCCCCCTTGCCGCTGTGGGCGGAGCGCATGTCCAGCTCCACCGTGAAGTCGCCGAGCCGGGTGCCCGTCACCAGACATCGGTGCGGGTTCTCGACGGCGACCGTCCCGCCGAACAGCCGGTGCACGCAGGCTGCGGCCGACGGCGCGTCCAGGTCGGCGAATTCAAGTTCCACCCCCACACGGCGCGGCGTGCCCTGGGGAGTGGTGCGGAGCGGGGGGAGGAGGAAGGGTGTGGTCATTGCAAGCCTTCAACAGCGCATTCCGCACGCTGTTCCCTGACCGGAACCTTGGCGCAAATTCGGGGCGGGGGAAGTTGCGGATCATCGCGCAGGTGAGAAATCAGGGCAGAAACGCGGGCATACCCCTTTCGACGATAGCCGTCCGATGGTGGTATGTTTGGAGTTTAGATATTAATGTCGCTCGATTACCGGCACTTTAGAGAAAATCTGCCGACTTTCGTTCATGTCCTTCCGTTTATGCTGTGCTGCAGTTCTCTAAATTAACCGGCGCTTAACCATAAGTGCGTTAGCGATAGACACGCGGCACGGTGGCGCATCTGGTGTTCCATCCGGTCGGCTTCGCGGAGGAGCCTCGTCTACGCCATGACCCTTCTGGCACGCCTCTTCATCCTGGTCCTGCTTGCGGTGCTTCCGGCGATCGGGATCCAGATCTACAGCGTGCTCGAACAGCGGGCGGAGCGCGAAGCCGATGTCACGCTTCAGGCCGAGCGGCTGCTGCGTCAGGTGGAAAGCGAGCATTTCCGCATCATCGACAGCGCACGTCTGATGGTCACCGCAATCACCGAGACGCGCTTCCTGCGCCGGGGCGAGATCGAGAACTGCCAGCCCTATCTGGAACGGCTGGCCGTCCGCTCCGCCGATTACCGCACCCTGTCGGTCACCGACGGCGAAGGCCGCATCCTGTGCAGCGCCGATCCGTCGCGCATCGGCGCCTCGCTGGCGGCCCAGCCGCATTTCCGCCGGGCGATGGCCCAGGGGCGCTTTTCCGTCGGCGAATGGACGATCACCCATTCCGGCGACACCGGCGGGGAATTGCCGGTCGCGGCTCCCTATGCCGATTCCGAAGGCCGGCGGGCCGGGGTGGTCGCCCTGTCGCTCGACGTGTCGCGGCTGGCCGCCATGTTCGCCGCCCGCCCGATGCCGGAGAACACCACCCTGACCGTCGCCGACCGGTCCGGCACAATCCTGGTGAAGCTGCCGGGCACCCAGGGCCGCGCCGGCGAACGGCTGCCGGACGGCTATCTGTCGCTGCTGTCGGACAGGGAGGCCGGTGTGGCCATGCTGCCCGGGCTGGACGGCGTGTCGCGCATCCTCGCCTACTCCCCGCCGTCCGCCGGCATCCGCGACCTGTTCATCAGCGTCGGCGTCGACCGCGGTGCCGCCATGGGGGTGGTGGACCGCGCCACCCGCGACGGACTGCTGATGACCCTGTCCGGCTTCCTGGTCGCCGCCGCCGCCGCCTGGATCGGCGGCACCCTGTTCATCCGCCGTCCGGTCGACGCACTGGTCTCGGCCGCCCGCGACTGGAGCGAGGGCAAGACCACCACCCGCGTCAAGCTGTCCGACCGTTCGTCGGAGATCGGCCAGCTCGGCCACGCCTTCGACACGATGGCCGACCGGCTGGAGGCGCGGGAAGCCGCGCTGCGCCAGTCGGAGAGCCACATCCGCGCCGTGCTGGACGCGCTGCCGGCTTTCGTCGGCGTGCTGACGCCGGACGGGGCGGTGGCCCAGGTCAACCGCGTCGCGGCCGATGCCGCCGGGCTGCCGGCCGCGCGCATCGTCGGCCGTCCCTTCGACGAGATCTGCTGGCTGTCCTTCGACGAGGCCGGACGCGAGCGGCTGCGGCAGGCGCTGGCGCTGGGGGCGGGCGGCCGCTCCTCCCGCTTCGACGCCGGGCTGCGGCTGGCGCTGGGGCGGGAGTCGGCATCGCGGGAGATGGCCCAGCGCGAGATGGTGGTGGACGTCAACCTGACCCCGATGGTCGACGCCGACGGCCATGTCACCCACCTGATCGCGACGGGCATCGACATCACCGAGCGCAAGCGCACCGAGGAGGCGCTGCGCGTGGCCGAGGAGCGGGTGCGCACCGGCCTGCGCAATTCCGGCGTGGTGGTGTTCAACCAGGACCAGGATTTGCGCTACACCTGGGCGCATTCGGAGTGGCTCGGCGTCGCTCCCGACGCGCTGATCGGCCGCACCGACACCGACCTGACCGACCATGGCGAGGATGCCGACGGCATCATGGCGCTGAAGCGCCGCGTCATGGAGAGCGGTGTTGGCGCTCGGGAAGAGGTGCGCATCCGCTGCAAGGGCGAGGACCGCTTCTTCGACCTGACCGTCGATCCGCTGCGCGACCCCTCCGGCCGTGTGGAGGGCGTCACCTGCGCCGCCGTCGAGGTCACCGACCGCAAGAAGGCCGAGGCCGAACTGCGCCGTGCGCGGGAGGAGGCGGATCAGGCCAACGAGGGCAAGTCGAAGTTCCTCGCCGCCGCCAGCCACGACCTGCGCCAGCCGGTGCAGTCGCTCTACCTCTTCACCGCGGCGCTGAGCGACCGGCTGCAGGGCAATCCGGCCCTGCCGATCCTCGACAACATCCGCCAGGGGCTGGACACGCTGAAGACCCTGCTGGACGGTCTGCTGGACATGTCGCGGCTGGAATCCGGCAAGATCGTCGCCACCCCGGTCGAGGTGCGGCTGAACCAGCTGCTCGGCCGGCTGGTCGCCGAATACGGACCGCGCGCCGCCCAGAAGGGGCTGGAACTGCGCGCCGTGCCGACCCGCGCCTGGGTCCGCACCGATCCGGCCCATCTGGAACGCATCCTGCGCAATCTGGTCGAGAACGCGCTGCGCTACACCACCAAGGGCAAGGTGCTGCTGGGCTGCCGCCGCACCCCGTCCGGCATGCGGGTGGAGGTGTGGGATACCGGCAGCGGCATCCCCGCAGACCGGCTGGAGGACATTTTCGAGGAGTTCACCCAGTTGGGCGAGCGCAGCGAACGCGGCCTCGGCCTTGGGCTGGCCATCGTCAAGCGCCTGTCGCGCCTGCTCGGCCATCCGGTGACGGTGCGCTCGTGGGAGGGCCGGGGCTCGGCCTTCGCGGTTGAGCTGCCGCGGGTGATCCTTGGCACTCCCAAGAGCAACTCCCGGAGCACGCCGCGTCCGGCCGGTGGCACCGCCGTCGCCGCGGCGACGCTGGCGCGCCACTCCGTCGCCAACGATGCCGCGGCCAACGCCGCCGGCAACGACCGCGGGCAGGCGATCAGCGCCATCGCCAACGCCTTCGGCGGCGGGCGGAGCGGCGGCGGGGCCGCGAAGGCGGGAGCGGCGACGATAGCCGCCCCGGCCGCCAACGGGGCCACTGGGGCCAAGGGCATGGTGCTGGTGATCGACGACGAGGCGATCATCCTGCTCGGCCTCAAGGCGATCCTGGAGGGTTGGGGCTATGACGTGCTGACCGCCAAGTCGGGCGATCAGGCGCTGGAACGGCTGCGCGCCGACGGCCGCTGCCCGCAGATCGTGCTGGCCGACTACCAGCTCCAGCAAGGGCGCACCGGTCCGGAGGCGGTGAGTGCCGTTCAGACCATGCTGGGCCAGACGATCCCCGGCATCATCTTGACCGGCGACACCAGCACCGAACGGCAGGAGGAGGCCGAGCGCCGCGGTTTCCGCATCCTGCACAAGCCGGTCTTCCCCAACGACCTGCGCCGCATGATGGCGAGCGCCGGGGCGGCGTGAGGGTAGGGCGGAGGTTGGTCAGCCGGCCTCCGCCACGAAGGCGTCGAAGAACAGCCCGGCGGTCTCCTGATTGGCGTGGCGGCGCGACAGCTGATAGCTCAGTTCGAGGATGTTCGCTTCCGGGACATGGCGCTGCACGAACAGCTTGCGGACCAGCAGCGTCGCAGCCAATTCCTGAATGAGGTGGAAGTGGCTGTTGTCCCAGGCCTCTTCCTTGAAGTGGACGATCTTGAAGCGGCTCAGCCGGAAAGCGAGGACTCCGGCGATCTTGCCGTGACTGACGCCGCGAGACTTGGAGCGCCGGGCAAGCATCGCACGGATATCGATTTCCGCTTCCTTCACGGCGAGCGCCAGTTCACGGTCGCTGTATTCGATGTGCTTTTGCGAAAGACCGAAAACGCCGCAGGCCTTCCATAGGAAGCTTACATACTCGGAGAAGATCCTGGACCAGACATCGTTGGAAAAGGAGAACTCCGGTAACGCTGGATCGCCATCGATCATTCGGTGGGAATCCCCAGCAGCCGCCGATAGGCGTTCACGTCCACATCGTCGTCCTTGGGGGCCTTGCTGACCAGCGCGTCAAGCTCTTCGCTCGTCCGGATGCCGTGGTTCAGGCACACCTCGCCGCGGGTCTCGCGATACTTCATCATCCGTTCAATGGATTCCGCGAGCAGTTGCGGGTTGTCCATGACGTCCTGCAGGTTGGGCATAGTGCGATCAACCCATGTTTGACCGCCCAGATGCAGGTCGGAACCGCATCCAGGGCCGGGTTGGTGATGGCCGTTCGGCCGAAATGCGAAGCGACCGGGAATTCCCGATCGCTCTTCACATTTTCTAGTTCGGCAAGGCGGCACCCGTCAAGGAAGAAGAGAACAGGCGCCGCCCAACCAAGACTCCGGCCCGTGTGACATTCGCTCACGAATAAAATGGCAAATGCCGCGCATGCACGATCACTTCGCCAGATTCCGCAGCACGAAGTTCAGAACGCCGCCATTCCTGTAATACTCCACCTCGTCCAGCGTATCGATGCGCAGCAGCAGCGGGTAGGTCTCCACAGTGCCGCTGGCGCGGGTCAGGGTCAGGGTGACGTCCTTGCGCGGGCGCAGATCCTGTTCGATGCCGGCGATGTCGAAGGTCTCCGACCCGTCCAGCTTCAGGTCGGCGCGGGTGACGCCGTCCTTGAACTGCAGGGGAAGAATGCCCATCCCGACGAGGTTGGAGCGGTGGATGCGCTCGAAGCTCTCGGCGATCACCGCGCGGATGCCCAACAGGCGGGTGCCCTTCGCCGCCCAGTCGCGGCTCGACCCCGTGCCGTATTCCTTGCCGGCGACCACCACCAGCGGCACGCCCTCGTCGGCGTAGCGCATGGCGGCGGTGTAGATCGGCAGCCGCTCGCCCGACGGGTAATGCTTGGTCTCGCCGCCTTCGACGCCGGGGATCAGTTCGTTGCGGATGCGGATGTTGGCGAAGGTGCCGCGCATCATGACTTCATGGTTGCCGCGGCGGGCGCCGTAGCTGTTGAAGTCCTGCGGACGGACCTGATAGCTCAGCAGATACTCGCCGGCCGGGCTCGTCTTCTTGATCGAGCCGGCGGGGGAGATGTGGTCGGTGGTGATCGAATCGCCCAGCACCGCCAGCGCCCGCGCGCCGCGCACATCCGACACCGGGTCCGGCGTCTTGGTCAGGCCGCTGAAGAAGGGCGGCAGCTTCACGTAGGTGGAGCCCTCCTGCCACTGGTAGGTCTGGCCCTCCGCCGTGGCGATGGCCTGCCACTGTTCCGGACCCTTGAAGACGTCGGAATAGCGGCTGCGGAACATCTCGGCGGTCAGCGAGGCGTCGATGGCGTCCTGCACCTCGCGGTTGCTCGGCCAGATGTCCTTCAGATAGACCGGGCCCTCGGTGCCGGTGCCGATGGGATCCTTGGTCAGGTCGATGTTCAGGTTGCCGGCCAGCGCATAGGCGACGCACAGCGGCGGCGAGGCCAGATAGTTGGCGCGGGTGTGCGGGTTGACGCGGCCTTCGAAGTTGCGGTTGCCCGACAACACGGCGCCGACCACGAGGTTGCCTTCCTCCACCGCCGCGGCGATCGGCTCCGGCAGCGGGCCGGAGTTGCCGATGCAGGTGGTGCAGCCATAGCCCACGATGTTGAAGCCGATGCGGTCCAGATAGGGCTGCAGCCCGGCCTTGGCGAGATAGTCGGTGACCACCTGCGATCCCGGCGCCAGCGAGGTCTTGACCCACGGCTTCTGCTTCAGCCCCTTTTCCACCGCCTTCTTGGCCAGCAGGCCGGCGGCGACCAGCACCGCCGGGTTGGAGGTGTTGGTGCAGGAGGTGATGGCGGCGATGACGACGGCACCCTGTTCCAGGCTGTAGTCGGTGCCCTTCACCGGAACCGCCTTCTTGGGATCGTCGGCCTTGTAGGCGTCGGTCATGTCCTTGGCGAAGCCCTGGGCGATACCCGACAGGGCGACGCGGTCCTGCGGACGCTTGGGGCCGGCCAGCGACGGCTCCACCGTGGCCATGTCCAGTTCCAGCACCTCGGTGAAGACCGGGTCGGGGCTGCCCGGCTCGCGCCACATGCCCTGGGCCTTGGCATAGGCCTCGACCAGCGCCACGCGGTCGGGGTCGCGGCCGGTGAAGGTCAGGTAGCGGATGGTCTCGGCGTCGATCGGGAAGATGCCACAGGTGGCGCCATATTCCGGCGCCATGTTGCCGATGGTGGCGCGGTCGGGCAGCGTCATGCTGTCCAGCCCCGGACCGAAGAACTCCACGAACTTGCCGACCACGCCCTTCTTGCGCAGCATCTGGGTGACGGTCAGCACGAGGTCGGTGGCGGTCATGCCCTCCTTCATCCGGCCGGTCAGCTTGAAGCCGACAACCTCGGGGATCAGCATGGAGATCGGCTGGCCCAGCATCGCGGCCTCCGCCTCGATGCCGCCGACGCCCCAGCCCAGCACGGACAGGCCGTTGACCATGGTGGTGTGGCTGTCGGTACCGACCAGCGTGTCGGGATAGGCGACCGGCTTGCCCGACGGGTCGTTGTCGGCCCACACCACCTGCGCCAGATACTCGGTGTTGACCTGATGGCAGATGCCGGTGCCCGGCGGCACGACGCGGAAATTGTCGAAGGCCTTCTGGCCCCAGCGCAGGAAGGCGTAGCGTTCCAGGTTGCGCTCGAACTCCAGGTCGACGTTCTTCTGGAAGGCGTCGTTGCCGCCGAAATAGTCGACCATCACCGAGTGGTCGATGACGAGGTCGACCGGTACCAGCGGGTTGATCCTCGTCGGGTCGCCGCCCAGCGACGCCATCGCCTCGCGCATCGCCGCCAGATCGCAGACCGCCGGCACGCCGGTGAAGTCCTGCATCAGCACGCGCGCCGGGCGATAGGCGATTTCACGATCGGACCGCTTGTCGACCAGCCATTGGGCCACCGCCTTCACGTCGTCGACGGAGACGGTGCGCCCGTCCTCGAACCGCAGCAGGTTTTCCAGCAGCACCTTCATGGAGAACGGCAGCCGCGACAGATCGCCGAGACCCGCCTGTTCGGCGGCCTTCAGGCTGAAATAGTCGTAGCTCTTGCCGCCGGCGGTGAGGGAGCGGCGGGTCTTGAGCGAATCCTGACCGGTGAAGGTGGTCACGGGAAGCCTCCTTGGCGTTTGGGTCGGGCGTGCGCCTTGGTCGGCGCTTGGGAGAGCGCTTCGGTTACGGTCCAGGTGATGACGGTCCAAAGGACGATCGGTCAAATGACCCTAAAGTTCGTCCGAAAGACTGGGGCAGCCGCGCGGGCCCCCCTACATCATGCAGGCAAGATGTAGGGTGAAGCCCCGGCAGATCAAACGCATGACTCCAAGAAAGCGCCAGCATGGGCGTGGTTGACGGATGGCATGCCGTCAGCTCCCTGACGGGCGGCGACGGGGCTGTCCCCATCCATCATCCTATGACGTCTCTGCGGACTCGTTCTTTACTCATATGAACATTGAGCGCATCACGCCGGCTTCATCGCCACATAGCGGACGAAGCGCAGGCCGCTGCCCAGCACGCGCAGCCGAGCCCACCACAGCGCAAGCTCCCGCTTCAGCGCCGCCAGCACCGGCGCCGGCGGGGGTACGGCGTTCGCCAGCGTGTCGGCCAGCGTCCGCACCCGGTCGATGATGTGGCGGCGGTGCAGCTGGGTCAGGTCCTCCGAAATACGGAGGTCGAGGTTGCGCTGGGTCAGCTCGTCGGCCATGCGGGTGGCGGTCCATGGATAGACCTCCATCGGCTCCTCCTCCCGCCAGCTGTTCCAGGCGTCCCAGGAACCGGGAGTGCCGTCGATCACGTAATCGAACAGGGCGATGCCGCCCTTGGGCTTCACGCAGTCGCTGACGCGGTCCAGGAACAGCTCCTTGTCGCGCAGCCGGTGGACGATGCGGTCGGCCATCACGAGGTCGAAGCTGCCGGCCTGGTTGAAATGCTCCGGGTCGTAGTGGGCGACCGGCGCCTTCTTCGACAGGCCCAGCGCCTTCGACCGGTCCATCGCCAGCTTCGCCAGCAGCGGCGACGGCTCCAGCCCGGTAACCCAGGTGTCGCAACTCTCAACGAGCGCGCGGGCGGTGCCGCCGAGGCCGGCCGACAGGTCCAGCACGCTTTTGGCAGGGTTGAGCCCGAAGGAGCGGACGGAGTCGACCATCCACGCCGCCTCTTCCGGCCCGATCATGTCCTGGCCCCACAGAAGCTGCGCCCCCTCGCTGCGCGCCGGCGACCAGACGGGTTCGCCGTGACGGTCGAGTTGCATCAGCGCCAGCCGGTCCAGCTCCGGATTGCCGTCGACCGCCGCCGGGCCGGACGATGCCGCAGGCAGGATGGCGCTGCCGACCGCCTCCACTGGTCCGGGATGACGCCGCTCCGCCAAGTTACACAGGTCAGCCCGGTGCGAAACGCGGGGCAGCCGAGACAGGTCATAACCCTCCCACCAGGCGGCCAAACGGATGCGCCAATCGGGGTTACGCCACCGCTCCAAATCCTGCGGACTGATCTGCGGAACCACGCATCTGCCCTTTCCAGGTCGTTGGGCGGAACATCAATCCAACCCTTGTGGGGTGTGACATAGGCATTCGACGCTGTGATTTAGAAGTAGGTGCGACGCATTTGTCTGTCAAGAAACCATTATTTAACGATTTCGACTTCGTTTTCCTCAATTGTTGGAAAATTTTACGGGTTTTTGTCTGTAGGCCTGCTGTGTGCGGGCATTGCGGCAGAGGGGCTGTCTCACTATACTCCGGCCGCAACCGACGGAGGGGGCTTCGCGTGCCGATCGAATCCGGTGAGTCCACCGGCAATCCCTGGACCGTGCTGACCAGCACGACGAAATACGAAAACGCCTGGATGGAGGTGGTCGAACACAAGGTTCTGACCCCGAAGGGCGCCCCGGGAATCTACGGCGTCGTCCATCCCCGCAGCATCGCCACCGGCGTCGTGCCGATCCACGACGACGGGACGGTGACGCTGGTCGGCCAGTACCGCTTCCCGTTGAAGCAATACAGCTGGGAAATCCCCGAGGGCGGCGGGCGCAAGGGTTTGGAGCCGCAGGAATCCGCGGCGCGCGAACTGCGCGAGGAGACCGGCCTGACGGCGCGGCGCTGGATGCCGTTGATGAAGCTGCATCTGTCCAACTGCATCACCGACGAGGTGGCTTATACTTTCGTCGCCTGGGGCCTGGAGCAGGGCGAGTCCGCTCCCGACGAGACCGAGGTTCTGGCGGTGCGCCGCCTGCCTTTCGCCGAGGTGATCGACATGGTGCTGGACGGCGCCATCACCGACGCCATGGCGGTCGCCAGCCTGCTGAAACTGCGGGTCCTGGCGGCGGAAGACGGGCTGCCCGAGGATCTCGCAAGCATTCTGCGCCTGTGACCTGCTTGCTTATCGGATCTCAATGACCGTCATTTCCGGCCACGCCGTCGCCATCGATTTCGAAACCGCCAACGAGACCCGCACCAGCGCCTGCTCCATCGGCGTCGCCTGGATCGAGGACGGGCGCGTGACCAGGACGGAGGAGCATCTGATCCGCCCGCGCGAGATGCGCTTCAACTCCTTCAACAGCGCCATCCACGGCATCCGGGAGGAGGACGTCGCCGACGCCCCGGAATTCCCGGAGGTGTGGGCGACCTTGCGCGAGCGGGTGCAGGGCCGGCTGATCCTGGCCCACAATGCCGCCTTCGACATCAGCGTGCTGCGCCACACCCTGACCGACTATGGTCTGGACTGGCCGGCCTGCGACTATCTCTGCACCGTCGTGATGGCGCGGCGCGCCTGGCCGACGCTGACCGCGCACCGGCTGAACCATCTGGCCGACTTCCTGGGGATCGCGCTGGACCACCACCATGCCGGCAGCGACGCCGAGGCCTGCGGCCGCATTGCGCTGGCTGCCGCGGCGGAGATGGGGCTGCGCGGCTTCGGCGAGATTTCCCGCACGGGGATCAATCCGGGCCGCATCGCCCCCGGCGGCTATTCCCCCTGCAAAGGCGGCAAGGCACCGCCCCGGCGTCCGCGCGTGGTGGTGTGAACGGTCGGCATCAGCCGGCGCTTTCCCGCTGCCGTTCCCTGCGCTAGGCTCCCGCTCCACCGTATGAAGGAGCGAGCCGCATGCTGTTCATGTTCCATTGCGTCGACAAGGCGGGTGCCGCCGATATCCGCGCCGCCAACCGTGCCGAGCATCTGGCCTATCTGGAGGCCAACGCCGACCGCATCTTCGTCGCCGGCCCGCTGCTGTCGGACGACCAGAGCGGCATGGTCGGCAGCCTGCTGATCGTCGAGTGCGCCGATGCCGCCGCCGCGCAAGCCTTCGCCGCCAGCGACCCCTATGCCAAGGCCGGCCTGTTCGACAGCGTGACGATCCGGCCCTGGCGCCGCGTCTACCCCAAGGCCTGAGCGGGAGAGCGCCGGCGATGGCCTACTGGCTGGTGAAATCCGAGCCGTTCAAATATTCCTGGGACCGCATGGTCGCCGACGGCCGGACCCATTGGGACGGGGTGCGCAATTACCAGGCGTCCAACAATCTGAAGGCGATGGAGGTGGGCGACCGCGCCTTCTTCTATCACTCCAACGAAGGGCTGGAGATCGTCGGCATCGTCGAGATCGTCCGCACCTATTATCCGGATCCCAGCGACGAGTCCGGCCGCTTCGGCATGGTCGACGTCGCCCCGGTGATGCCGGTGAAGACGCCCGTCACGCTGAAGCAGATCAAGGCCGACCCGCTGCTGCAGTCGATGGCCCTGGTCCGCCAGTCCCGCCTGTCGGTCTGCCCGGTCAGCGAGGAGGAATGGGCCCGCGTGTGCGATCTGGCGGGGGTCGGAGTGCCGGCTTGAGGGGGTGCTGCCGCATGCCCCCTCCCTAACTCTCCCCCGCCTTTGTGCGGTGGAGGGGACTACCGCCGCTTCGCAGAAGGCACCCTCTCCCGCCTTAGCGGGGGAGGGTCGGGGAGGGGGCAAACGCCGACACGCTCCCCACTCAATCGAAACAACTGCTACTCCGCCGCGTCCTGCATCGCCGCGCGGAAGTCGTTGGTCGCCTGCAGCATGCGCCGGGCGATGTCGGCCATCCCGGCGGCGGAGGTGGCGGTGAGGGGCGCGCCCAGGGCGTGCAGCGTGGCGTCGATGGCCGTCAGGCTGGTGCGGTCGGCCAGACCGGTCAGGCGGCCGGCGGTGTCGCCCGCTTCGGGAAGATCGTCCGCGTTGGTGGTGCTGGCCATTGCGATCCTTGCCGCCGATGATCGTTACCGTGATGCAGCAACTCTATAGCTGTCAGTCGGTTAAGGTCGGGTTAAGCAAGGGACTGTTCGTTACAGGGCCGACACGGCGCATGCTGCACCGCGGCGCGGCGGATGGTCGCGGCACGCGGTCGCCCATGATTCGGACCCGAACGGCGCCGAAACCTGCGTGCCTTGGTATGCTTGAGGAAGAAACAGTCTCGCGCTGCAAAATCAGCGACACAATCCTCCTTTGGTCGGGGGGCCTGCGGGGGCCGATTTGCTTGTTCGTCCCGCAACTTGTGTGGATAATGCCGCTCAATTCCGGGCGGCGGCCCGCCGCCCTGCAACATCTTCCGGCCAATTCGGAAGCACCACGGGGGAATCGCACTCATGACCGACAACAGCTTCTTTCCGGTGAAGCCCGAGATCGCGGCGACCGCCCACGTGAATGCGGAAGCCTATGCCCGCATGTACGAGCAGTCGGTCAAGGACCCCGAGGCATTCTGGGGCGAGCAGGGCAAGCGGCTCGACTGGATCAAGCCCTACAGCAAGGTGAAGGATGTCAACTTCAACGACGACGTCCACATCCGCTGGTTCCACGACGGCACGCTGAACGTTTCCGCCAACTGCATCGACCGTCATCTGGCGACCCGCGGCGACCAGACCGCGATCCTGTTCGAAGGCGACGACCCCGGCGTTTCCAAGGCCATCACCTATAAGGAGCTGCACGAGAAGGTCTCGCGCCTCGCCAACGTTCTGAAGAAGAACGGCGTCAAGAAGGGCGACCGCGTCACCATCTACCTGCCGATGATCCCGGAGGCCGCCTATGCGATGCTGGCCTGCACCCGCATCGGCGCCATTCACTCCATCGTCTTCGGCGGCTTCTCGCCCGACAGCCTGAAGGACCGCATCGTCGACTGCGACAGCCACTTCGTCATCACCTCCGACGAGGGCCTGCGCGGCGGCCGCAAGGTGCCGCTGAAGGCCAACGCCGACAAGGCGGTGGCCGGCGCGCCGATGGTCAAGCATGTGCTGGTCGTCAAGCACACCGGCGGCGACGTCGCCTGGACCGAGGGCCGCGACCTCTGGTACCACGAGGAGATGGACAGCGTCTCCGCCGACTGCCCGCCGGAAGAGATGAGCGCCGAGGATCCGCTGTTCATCCTCTACACCTCCGGGTCGACCGGCAAGCCGAAGGGCGTGCTCCACACCACCGGCGGCTATCTCGTCTATGCGTCGATGACCCACCAGTATGTCTTCGACTATAAGGACGGCGAGGTTTACTGGTGCACGGCCGACGTGGGTTGGGTCACCGGCCACAGCTACATCGTCTATGGCCCGCTCGCCAATGGCGCGACCACGCTGATGTTCGAAGGCGTGCCGACCTATCCGGACGTCTCGCGCTTCTGGCAGGTCATCGACAAGCACAAGGTCAACATCTTCTACACCGCGCCGACCGCCATCCGCTCGCTGATGCGCGAAGGTGAGGGCCCGGTCAAGAAGACCTCGCGCGCCTCGCTCCGCGTGCTGGGTTCGGTCGGCGAGCCGATCAATCCGGAAGCGTGGCTGTGGTACTACAATGTGGTTGGGGACGCCCGCTGCCCGATCGTCGACACCTGGTGGCAGACGGAGACCGGCGGCATCCTGATCACCCCGCTGGTCGGCGCCATCGGCCAGAAGCCGGGTTCGGCGACCAAGCCGTTCTTCGGCGTCCAGCCGGTCGTCGTCGACAACGAAGGCCAGATCCTGGAAGGCGAGACCGAGGGCAACCTCTGCATCGCCGATGCGTGGCCGGGCATGATGCGCACGGTCTACGGCGACCACGAACGCTTCGTCCAGACCTACTTCTCGACCTTCCCGGGCAAGTACTTCACCGGTGACGGCTGCCGCCGCGACGCCGACGGCTATTACTGGATCACCGGCCGCGTCGA
>PJUA01000441.1_pt1 | contig 23230 bp, 16 predicted proteins | sample 1512151 | NCBI WGS metagenome assembly PJUA01 (sample SAMN08177678, study PRJNA422409) | Soil metagenome, whole genome shotgun sequencing project. | isolation source: Soil enriched on filter paper: beechwood xylan treatment | place: USA: Madison | collected 2015-01-15
CCCGCATCGCATCCGCCGCCGTCAAGGCGCTGGCCGACCAGTATCTCGCCGCCCTGGTTGCCCTTCCCGGCCATCGCACCAGTCGTGTCGCCGACCTGCCGCTGCTGGCGGAGCGCGACCTCCGCTGCCATGCCGCTCTCGCTGGCCCCGAACCCGCCGCCGCGCCGACGATCCCCGCCCTGCTGTCCAACCTCGCCGCCAGCCGGCCCGACGCCCCGGCGCTGCAGGACGGCGCGCGCCGGTGGAGCTATGGCGAACTCGACGAAGTGGTCGGGCGTCTGGCCCGCCATCTGCACCGCGACGGGGTCGGACCGGGGCAGCGCGTGGCGCTGGTCCTGCCCCGCTCCGCCGAGTTGGTCATCGCCCTGCACGCGGTGATGCGGGCCGGCGGTGCCTATGTACCGGTCGATCCGGACTGGCCCGAGGCGCGGCGGGCCGCGGTGATCGCAGCAGCAGCCCCCTGCCGGATGCTGGAGTCCGCCGATTTGGCCGCCCTCCTGGCGCAGCCGGCGCCCGACGCCGCGTTGCCCGTCGCCACCCCGCTGGATGCCGCCTATGTGCTGTTCACCTCAGGTTCCACCGGCACGCCGAAGGGCGTGGTGATCGGGCAGGGGCAGCTCGCATCCTATGTGGCGGCGGCAGGCGCGGCGCTCGACCTCGGCACTTGCCGACGCTTCGCCCTGACCTCCACCGTCGCCGCCGATCTCGGCAACACCACGCTGTTCGGGGTGCTGGCCGCCGCCGGATGCCTCGTGGTGGCTGACGAGGCGACCATGACCGACGGCGCCGCCTTCGCCCGCTTCATCGCCGACGAGGCCATCGATTGCGTGAAGATCGTGCCGTCCCATCTGGCGGCCCTGATCGACACGCCGGCTCCGGTGCTTCCCGGCACGCTCATTCTCGGCGGGGAGTCCACCGGCCGGCCGCTTCTGCAGGCCATCCGCGCCGCGGCCCCCCGCTGCCGCATCTTCAACCATTACGGCCCGACCGAGACGACCGTCGGCGTGATGGTCCATGCGCTGCCGCCGGCAGGCCCGCTGCCGGAGCGGCTGCCGCTCGACCGCGTGCTGGCCGGAAGCCGGGTGCTGCTGCTCGACCCGGCGGGACGGCCGGTGCCGATCGGCGCCGTCGGCGAACTCGTCATCGGCGGTCCCCAGGTCGCCCGCGGCTATCTCGGCCGCCCGGACGATCCCGCCTTCCGCGCCGATCCGGAACGCGACGGAGAGCGGCTGTACCGCACCGGCGACCTTGCCCGGCTGCTGCCGGACGGCGGTCTCCAACTGGTCGGCCGCGCCGACGATCAGCTCAAGATCCGCGGCTTCCGCGTCGAACCGGCGGAGATCGAGGCCGCCATCCTCGCCGTGCCCGGCGTCGCCCAGGCGGCGGTGAAGGTCTGGGGCGAAGGACGGTTGATCGGCTACGCCACTCCGTCCGCCGGGTCCGTCCTCGACCCGGCCGCCCTGCGGGAGGAACTGCGCCGCCGGCTGCCGGACGCCATGGTCCCGGCGGAGCTGCTGCCGCTCGACCGTCTGCCGCGGCTCGGCAACGGCAAGATCGACCGGGTCGCCCTGCCGGAGACGGCGCGCTCCACCGCCGGGGTGGACGAGGCAGCGGCACCACTGGAAACGCTCATCGCCGGGTTGTTTGCCAGTCTGCTGGAGCGCGACCGGGTCGGTGTGGGCGAAAACCTGTTCGACCTCGGCGGCCATTCGCTGCTGGTGATCAAGCTGGTGTCACGCCTGCGCAAGCGGCTGGGCGTGGAGGTGCCGCCGGGCATCGTCTTCGACCACCCGACCCCCGCCGGTCTCGCCCATGCGCTCCGCGCGGGAGAAACCGAACCGGGACAGCTCGACCGGGCCGCCGCCTGACGGTTCCCCCCTTTCACGACACGGACGGTTCCGGTTCATGGCCGACACGCTCGCCCCTACCCTGCACGACATCGCGCTGGGCTTCGCCCGCCTGCCGACGGAACGGCGGCGCGCCTTCCTTGACGCGCTGCGGGCACGCGGCATCGCCTTTTCCCGGCTGCCGGTGCCCCGTCGCGACGATCCGTCGGCATCTGCGCCGGCCTCCCCCGCGCAGCGCCGGCTGTGGACCTTGCACCGGCTCTATCCGGCATCGGCCGCTTACCACATGCCGGGGGTGTTCCGGCTGCGCGGTGCGCTGGATGCGGCGGCGCTGGAAGCCGCGCTGAACGCCGTCGCCGAGCGGCACGACATCCTGCGCACCGTCTACCGGGAAGACGGCGACGGCCGGCTGCGGACGGTCACGCTGCCGCCCCGGCCGTTCCGTCTCGGCCGGCACGAGCTGTCCGGCCGTCCGGCCGATGCGCAAGGCCTCGCCGAACAGCTTGCCGCCGCCCCCTTCGACCTGGAGCGGGCGGAACCCTGGCGCGCCGACCTGCTGCGGATCGCGCCCGACGACCATTGGCTGGTGGTCACGCTGCATCATATCGCCGCCGACGGCGCCAGCATCGGGCTGCTGATGGCCGACGTGGCGGCGGCCTATCGCGCGGCCCGCCAAAGCCGCCTTCCCGACCTTCCCGGCCTGCCGGTCCAGTATGCCGACATCGCCGCTTGGCAGGCCGCGTGGCTCGACGCCGGCGAGGCGGACCGCCAGTCCGCCTTCTGGCGCGATGCCCTGTCCGGCGCGCCGGCCCGCCTGAACCTGCCCGGCAGCGAGAGTGGCAGCGACGAAGGCGGCGAGCAGACCGCCATCCTTTCCCCAGAGCTATCCGGCCGGCTGAAGGGGCTGGCCACCAGCGAAGGCTGCACGCCCTTCGTGGTGCTGCTGGCCACCTATGCCCTGCTGTTGGGCCGGATGAGCGGACAGGACGATCTGATCGTCGGCATCCCGGTCGCCGGCCGCCGGCAACCGGAGGCGGAGCGGCCGATCGGCTGCTTCGTCAACACCCTGCCGCTGCGCCTGCGCGTCACGCCGTCGCAGCCTTTCCGGCACTGGCTGCGCGACATCGCCCGGCTGGTAGGCGAGGCTCAGGACAACCAGGATCTTCCACTCGACGCCATCCTTGAAGCCGGCCGGCCGGAGCATGGCGCAAGCCCGGCGGTTCAGGTCATGTTCGACCACCGCCCGGATCCAACGACCTTCGACGGACTCGATGGGTTGGAGGTGGAGCCGCTGGAGCTGCCGGTCCGTACCGCCAAATTCGACATCGCCCTCGCGGGCAGCGGGCGGCCCGACGGGTCGATCCTCGTCCGCCTTGCCCATCGCGGCGCGACCGGTCCGGCGGCGCGCATCCTGCGGCGCTGGCAGCGCCTGCTGGTCCAGGTCGCCGCCGATCCCGATCGTCCGCTGCGCGCCTTCGACCCGCGCAGCGAGGAGGAGATCCGCGCGATTGCCGGCTGGTCGCGCGACCCCGGCTGGACCGGAGCGGCGCCAGATCCAGTGCCGATCCTGCTCGCCCGCCTCGCCGCCGAACGGCCGGACGCCCCCGCCGTCCTGTTCGGCGACGGCGTGCTGAGCCGGGGCGAGTTGGACCGACGCGCCAACCGCCTCGCCCACCGGCTGATCGCGCTGGGCGCCGGGCCGGAGCGGCGCATCGGCGTCTGCCTGCCCCGCTCGCCCGAACTGATCGTCGCCTTTCTGGCGGTGCTGAAGTCCGGCGGCGCCTTCGTGCCGCTCGACCCCAGCCACCCGGCCGAGCGACAGCGCGCCATCCGCGACGCCGCCGGCCTGTCGCTGCTGATCGCCGCCACCCCGTCGGACGGCGTGACGACGATCTCCCCGCAGGACGCCGCCGGGGAACCCGATCACGCCCCCGGCGTGGCGATCCACCCGCGCAGCCTCGCCTATGTCATCCACACCTCCGGCTCCACCGGGACGCCGAAAGGCGTGGCGGTGGAGCACGGCCCGCTCGCCATGCATTGCGTCGCCACCGCCGCCGTCTACGACATGGGACCGGACAGCCGGGAGCTGCATTTCCTGTCCTTCACCTTCGACGGCGCGCACGAGCGCTGGATGACCGCCCTGACGGCCGGCGGCGCCATCCTGCTGCGCGACGACAGCCTGTGGACCGCCGAGCAGACCTATGACGCCATCCGCCGCCATCGCCTGACCCATGCCGGCTTCCCACCCAAATACCTGCAGCAGCTGGCATCCTGGGCCGAGCAGCAGGGCGGCGAGCCACCGCCGGTCCAGCTCTATTCCTTCGGCGGGGAGGCGATGCCCCGCGCCGGGCTGGAGCGGCTGTTCCGCAGCCTGCGGCCCCGCCACGCCATCAACGGCTATGGTCCGACCGAGACGGTGGTGACGCCGCTGGTGTGGAAGGGCGACGGCAGCAGCCTTCCCGAGTCCTCCTATGTTCCGATCGGCCGGCCGGTCGGCGACCGCAGCGCCCACATCCTCGACGACGACCTGAACCGGCTGCCGATCGGCGTCACCGGCGAGCTGTGGATCGGCGGCAGCGGGCTTGCCCGCGGCTATCTCGGCCGCCCGGCGGCGACGGCCGAACGCTTCCTCCCCGACCCGTTCGGCGGTCCCGGCGCCCGCCTCTACCGCACCGGCGACCTCGCCCGCTGGCGCGAGGACGGAACCGTCGAGTTCCTCGGCCGGCGCGACCATCAGGTCAAGCTGCGCGGCTTCCGCATCGAACTGGGCGAGATCGAGGCCCATCTCGCCGCCGAACCCGGCGTGCGCGAGGCGGTGGTGATCGCCCAGGAAACCGACGGCGTCACCCGGCTCATCGGCTATCTGGTGCCGGCCGCCGGCCACCGTCCCGACCCGGCGGCGGTGACCGCGGCGCTGGCCGGGCGCCTGCCCGCCCATATGGTGCCGGCGCGGCTGATGGTGCTGGACGCGATCCCGGTCACGCCGACCGGCAAGCTCGACCGCGTCGCACTGCCGGCGCCGCGCTGGGAATCGGACGCGCAGGCCGCCCCGTCAACCGCGGTCGAGGAACTGCTGGCCCGGCTGTGGCGGGACGCGCTGAACGCCGAACGGGTCGGCGTCACCGACAATTTCTTCGAGATCGGCGGCGATTCCATCATCGCTCTGCAGATCGTCGCCCGCGCCCGCGCCGCCGGCCTGCGCATCACGCCCAAGCAGCTGCTGGAACGCCAGACCATCGCCGCCCTGGCCGTGGTGGCGGAGGAAGCGGCGCCGACCGTGGCTGTCGCCGAGCCTCCCGCCGGCCCCTCGCCGCTGGCGCCGATCCAGTCCTGGTTCTTCGACCAGCCGATCCCCAACCGCAACCGCTGGAACCAGTCGGTCCTGCTCGCCGCGACGACGCCGGTCGACCCCGGCCGGCTGGCGGCGGCGCTCGCCATGGTTGCCGGCCGACATGCCGCCCTGCGCCTGCGCTTCAGCCAGGAGCAGGATGGCGGCTGGACGCAGACCCATGCCGACGGGCCGGCCACCATCCCGCTGGAGCAGGCGACGGCCGACGACGATGCCGCCGTCACGCGGCTGTGCGACGAATTGCAGGGCGACCTCGACCTCGCGCGGGGGCCGCTGATGCGGGCGCTGCTGATCCGCAAGGCCGACGGCCGGCAGCGGCTGTTCCTGGTCGCCCATCATCTGGTGGTGGACGGCGTTTCCTGGCGCATCCTGCTGGAGGAGCTGGCGGCGGCCCTGCAGGGTCCCTGCCTGCTGGACCGGCTGCCCGCCGCCGGCACGCCCTTCGCCCTGTGGACGCGGCGGCTGGCCGACGCGGTGCCCGACTTCCTCGACCAATTGGACCACTGGCGTGCCGCGCTTGACACGCCGGCCTTGCCGATCATCGGCCCGCTTTCGCTCAACACGCGGCGGCATGCCGTCACCCACAGCCTGCGGCTCGACCGCAAGGAGACCCGCCGGCTGCTGACCGATGCGTCTGCCGCCTATCGCACCCGCATCGACACCCTTCTTCTCACCGCCGTCGCCCTTGCGGCCACCCGCCGCTTCGGACGCGACGCCCTGACCGTCCATGTCGAAGGGCACGGGCGCGACGCACTGTTCCCGGACATCGACATCGGCCGGACCGTCGGCTGGTTCACCAGCGTCTATCCCGTCCGTCTTGCACCGCCCGCCTTGTGCGACAGCGCCATCCGCCACGTCAAGGAGGCGCTGCGCGCGGTGCCCGATGGCGGCATCGGCTTCAACCTGCTGCGCCATCTGGGACCGCCGGAGGCCCGCGCCGCCCTGTCCGGCATGCCGACGGCCATCTCCTTCAACTATCTGGGCCAGTTCGATGCCGCGGACGACGCTCCCTGGCGTCCGGCCCTCGAGGAGTGCGGCGCCGGTACCGATCCCGATGCACCGCTGGGCGCCATGATCTCCATCGACGGGCAGGTGATGGCCGGCGAACTGGTCCTGCACGCCCGTGCCAGCCGCGCCCTCTTCCCCGACGGAATGATCGCCGGCCTGATGGACGATGTCCGGGCCACATTGGCGGAGCTGACTGCCCATTGCGCCGGCGTCAAGGCGGGTCAGGCGACCCCGTCCGATTTCCCGCTCGTCCCGCTGAGCCAAGCGCAGATCGATGCCCTGCCGGTGCCCGCCCCCGCCATCGCCGACATCCTGCCGCTGACCCCGATGCAGTCGGCGATGTTGCATCACGGCCTCGCCAACCCGCGGTCCCAGGCCTACACCGTCCAGGTCTGGGCGGCCATCGACGGGCTGGACGTCGATCGGCTGGCGGCGGTGTGGGGCACGGTGATCGCCCGTCACGACGTGCTGCGCGGCGCCCTGGTGCGCGACGGCGTCGACAAGCCGGTCATGGTCGTGCGCAAGACCGCGGAGCTGCCCTTCACCCTGCTCGACTGGCGCGGCGAACCCGATCATGACGCATCCTGGCAGCGCCTGAGCGACGACGAGTACGGCCGCGGCTTCGATTTCGCCGAGGCGCCCCTGATGCGGGTCGCGCTGGCGCGCACCGGCCCCTCCACCCACCGCTTCCTGTGGACCTGGCACCACGCGCTGCTCGACGGCTGGAGCATGTCGCGCCTGCTGGGCGAGATCCTGCGGCTTTACGATGGGGAGCCGGTGCCCCCGCCGGCAGTGCGTGTCCGCGATCTGGTCGCCTGGACTCAGGCGCGCAGCCGGGCGCAGGATCGCGCCGCCGCGCACGCCCATTGGCGGTCCTGTCTCGCCGCCCTGCCGGCTCCCACCCGCCTGACCGCCATCCTGCCGCCCCCGGATGAACCCGGGCCGGACGGGGCCGAGGAGCGCATCATCGACGAGGCGGCTGTGCAGCAGCTCCAGCGCTTCGCCAGCGCCCGGAAGGTAACGCTGAACACGCTGATCCAGGCCGGTTGGCTGCGGCTTCTGGCCCGGCTGTGCGGACAGAACACGGTCGGCTTCGGCGCCGTCATGTCCGGCCGGTCCGCCGAGATGCCGGGGATCGACCAGGTGACCGGCCTGCTGGTGGGCGTCCTGCCGCTGGTCCACGAGGTGGTCGAGGCCGGCACCCACGAAGATGACCGTGAAGACGACTGGCTGCGCGGGCTGCTGGCCGCCAACATCGCCGCCTGCCAACACGAGCATGCGCCGCCGCCAGCCCTTCAATGCTGGACCGACCCGGCCTCCGCCCCCTTCGACAGCATCATGATTTTCGAGAATTATCCGGTTGACGCCGCCCTGCGGCAAAGCGAACGCGCAACCCTGTCCTTCCGCGAGGTCGGCAACCGCGGGCGGATGAGCTATCCGCTGACCCTGGTGGTGGTGCCACGTGACACGCTGGTCCTGCGGCTGGAATATGCCGGCGCCCTGTTCCGCCCCCAGGATTCGGCGGCATTGGTCGACGGGTTGGTCCGCGAGGTGCAGGCTTTGGCTCTTTCGGATGACGCTCCATGCCTGGGATGACAGCGCAGGTAGCCAGTTGGGCGGAAGCCGTTTCCTGCGAAATGGCAGCCCATGGGCCTTGACGTAATAACAAGCGTCATTACATAATGCGTTGACTGTGAGGAGGCGTCCGTGCACACCACAAAGCTCACCAGGATCGGCAACTCAACGGGTCTCACGCTGCCGCGGGAGGTTCTGGCGGCGGCTGGCCTCGACCGTGGCGATGAGGTGGCCGTCGAAGTGCGCGACGGGCGGATCGAAATTGCCAAGGCTGACGATACCTACAACCATGCCATGGATGTAGGCCGACGCTTTGCCGCGCGCTACCGCCGCACCATGGACATTCTGTCCAAGTAATCTCCATGGACGAACCCACCATCCAGGGCCGTCCTTACGTCAACCCGCCGCTCCAGGCGGTGCTCGATCTGCATGGCGAGCTTCTGACTGAGCATGGCGGAGCAGCCGGCATCCGCGATCTGGGAGCACTGGAGGCCTCGTTGGCACGGCCGTTCCAACTCATGGCCTATGGTGACGGGCGGTTGACCATCTTCGACCTCGCCGCCGCGGTCTGCGCCAGCGTCTGCCGCAATCATCCATTCGTGGACGGCAACAAGCGTGCCGCGTTCATTACTCTCGGCCTCGTACTCGGTCTCAATGGGTTCGAACTGGATGCCTCAGAACGTGAGGCTGCCGACATCATTCTTGCACTTGCCGCCGGCACGATGACCGAGGATTCGTTCCGTAACTGGGTGGCCGACCATGCCTACGACATCGGAACGCCGGATTTTTAAACCACCGCCAATCCGAGGCGGCGGCCGACAGCAGCGCCTCGGCCCCTTCGACGACGTCCGGGATGTATTGGCAGCCCAGCCCGGTTCCCTTGCGGAAGGCCCTGGAACGCGCTAAGTAATACTTAGCATCGCACTGGTATTACCGAGGCGGCCATGGCCACGACGCTCACCATCAAAGGGCAAGTCACCATTCCCAAGCCCATCCGCGATCGTCTGGGTCTCGGTCCCGGCAGTGCCGTGGAATTCGAGATCGCGGAGGACGGGCGCGTCATTCTGAGACCGGCGGACCGAACGCTTCCGGCAAAGAGCCGGTTCGAGCGCCTGCGGGGCCGCGCCACCGCGGGCCTGAGCACTGACCAGATCATGGCGTTGACGCGTGGCGAGGACTGACCGCCGATGACCTTGGTCGACACCAATGTCCTGCTCGATCTCGTGACGAACGATCCGGTTTGGGCGGACTGGTCCATCCGGCAATTGGACGGTGCCGCCGTCAAGGGACCGCTGATCATCAACGACGTGGTCTATGCCGAACTGTCGGTGGGCTTCGACCGGATCGAAGACCTTGACGATCTGCTCGACGAGGCCGGGATCGCCATGGAAGAGATCCCGCGCGAGGCCTTGTTCCTGGCCGGCAAGGCGTTTCGCCGCTATCGCACCGCGGGCGGCGCCCGTTCGGGCGTGCTGCCGGATTTCTTCATCGGCGCCCATGCCGCCGTGCTCGGGCTGCCGCTGCTGACCCGCGATGCCAAACGCTACCGTTCGTATTTCCCGTCCGTCGATCTCATGGCGCCGGAAGCGCAGTAGAACCGGCGGCCGACAGCAGCGCCTCGGTCTCGATCCCTTCGGCGACGACCTCCAGCCCAATGCGATGGGCCAGTTCGACGATGCCGCGCAGCAGCGATTCCTGCCTGGGATCGGTGGCGAGCGCGCTGATGAAGCTCTTGTCGATCTTCAGCACGTCGAAGGGCAAGCGGCTGAGCTGCGACAGCGAGGAATAGCCGGTGCCGAAATCCTCCGTTGTTCGGTGCCCCTCGGGCCGGCCTGGAGGGCGAGACCGGCGTCAGGATCGTCTCCTTCGAGTTCGAGGACAGCGATGAGATGATTTCATCTGCGGCTCCGACACTGCCGAATTGGCCAAGGATAGAAGCCTCGAAATTGAAAACAGCATCCATCATGGCGACTTGATCCAGAATTAAGGCTCATCTCTAGTAGTCTTTCAGCAGCCTGTTAGAAGCGAGACAATGTTAACTGGATTATGAGAGTTATAAGGATCGTAAGACAGTTGGACGGGTGTGGCGCTGCCAATCCGTACCAAGTCCGAGGTGTCAGTGTTGAAGGAGAATACCACTTGGTTCTGCTGACTGTCCGTAGCATTGAAGAAGAGTGTTTTACCAACCGTGCCCAGGGCGCTGGGAGCAGTCCAAGCGTCATCGTCAGTGACGTCTTTGACCATCCTGGTTCCATTGGCGGTACCGTCGCTCATCCACAGATCATAGCCGTGGATGCCGTCATTTGCGGTGAAGAAGACTTGGTCACCGACAGCAGTGAGATTGGAAATCTGGGCGCCAAGTTCGCCGGGACGTAGCTCCTCGACCAGACGTATGCCCGTCTCCGTCCCGTCTGAAGCCCACAGCTCCATCCCGTGCACCCCATCGTACCCTTGGAAGAACAGCGTGTTGCCGGCCGCAGTCAGATCGGTGGGGTTGGCGCCCATCATGGAGGTAAACTCCTTCACTCTCCGCGTGCCAGCCGTCGTTCCATCGGACGTCCACAGCTCGAATCCGGCGTTGAAGTACAGCCGGTTTCCCATGGGCTCCAAATCGATGGAAATGCCCACACGCGGTTCTTCGGTAATGCCACCCTTCAGCTTAACGGTCCCAGCCGCAGTGCCATCGGTCCTCCACAGATCCGTGTCATTGCCCACGCCATCTCGTGCGGTCAGAAAAAGGAAATCGCCGACAGCGGTCAAATGGTCCGGTGCCTGATTATAGGGCGCCATCGAATCAACGCTTCCCGGTATGAAGTCCTTAACCAGGGTCGTTCCATCAGTCGTTCCGTTGCTCTTCCAGAGCGCTGCCCCGTGCGTTCCGTCCTTTGCCGCGAAATAAAGCGTATTGCCAACCGAAGCAAATGTGCCGGGAGCGGACGACGAGGAACCTGCCCATATGTCTGACACCATCATGGTGCCCGACGCCGTACCATCACTCCTCCAAAGCTCGTTTCCGTGAATGCCATCGTCCGCCGCAAAGTAGAGCGTGTCGCCAACGCGGGTCAGTTGGCCGGGCGGCGACATTGAATTGTCAGGCTGGATGTCCTTGACGAGCGTCGTTCCGGCCGCCGTTCCGTTGCTCTTCCACAACTCCGCTCCATGCACGCCATCGTTGGCGGTGAAGTAGGCCGTGCCATTCACGGCGGTCAGATTGGAAGGTGTGGAGGAGGCCATCCCCGGCGCGATATCCTTGATCAGATGCGCAGAGGCGCCATTCGTGCTCCAAAGTTCGCCGCCGTGCGCCTCATCGGTGCCTGCGAACAGCGCGGCGCCCCCACCCGACGGCTTGTCGCGGAAGACGCCAGCCCAGTCGTTCCGGGCGGCTCTCCGCTCCCAATTCGCCCCGGCGAAGACGTATTGGCTGCCCAGAGACATCTGTGGCGCGCCGATGGATACGCCTGTGACGTGCAGGGCGGAACCGTCGCGGAAGGAAAAGTCGGCCTGCCAATATTCCTGCCCAGGCGTCATATAGGGCTGGCTGGTGAGCCTCACTGGACCGGACAGGTCCTGGCTGCGGTAGCCACTGAAGACGAGCTGGTCGTTTTGCTGATTGAACATTTCCAGCCGGTCATTCCCGAAGCCGGACGCACCCTTCTGGAAAAGGAAAACGTCACCTTGATCACTGAATGGAGGGTTGCGGAGGGTACCGTCAAGGATGGTGTCATCACCCGGGCCGGCTATGAAGACGTCATGGCCCAGATCACCTCCCTCCCCCATGTAGAAGGAGTAGAGATTGTCGCCGCCGTTCCCGCCGTAGAGCACATCGTCGCCATAGCTGCCGACAACAAAATCAACACCGTTCCCGCCTCGAACTGTGTCATCCCCGACGCCGCCGAACAGCGAATCCTGGCCGTTCATGCCGTAAATGAGGTCGTTTCCGGTCCCGCCGTCCACCCGGTCGTTGCCGTCGCCAGCCCAAACTGTGTCGTTGCCACCCCAGCCGTCGATGGTGTCATTGCCGGCCAGACCATACAATCTATTGTTGCCGCTGTTGCCGGCCAGAAGGTTGTTCAGCCCGTTGCCCGTTGCACTTCCGTTGGCCCAAGCCCCAACCTCTTGCAAGGTCGCATTCTCCAAGTTCGGCCCGAGCTGCCAGGAGAATTTGGCCCGCACAGTGTCGATACCCTGATTGGCGTATTCGACGACTGTGTCTTCCGGCCCGTTCACCCAGAAGGTATCATTTCCGAGCGCGCCAGCCAGACGGTCGGGAGCGGCGTCGTCACCGGCGTAAAGCACATCGTCGCCCGAACCCCCATCCATGGTGTCGGCACCGTCGCCACCGTCCAGCGTATCATTGCCGCCCTCACCGTACAGAAGATCTCTGCCGGCGTGTGCATAGATCAGATCGCTTCCCGAAGCCGCAAAGACGGTGTCATTGCCTGCCTTGGTCGAAAAGATGTCATTGCCATCTGTACCGCGAAAAAAGTTGTTGGAATCGTTTCCTCCGAAGTACGCCATCTTTCAACCCTCCTCTTGCTGATACGCGCGGCATATTATTATGGAAATGCGCAGCAAATAAGGGTGGTGCCTTGACCGGGGAGCACTGTTTGACTTGCGGATAAACCCTTCAGACTCTCTCAGATGATAATGAGGTCACTGCTACCCAACCGCTGTTGGCCGAAGCCGCTGATCGTCAAGACAGGAACGTCTTGGCCCCTCTGCCGCACCGAGAGCAGAAGATCCTCCCCGACCGAGGACTGGAGAATGTCAGCAGGGCTCAACCCCAGACCACCGAAGCCGATAATGTCAGAGCCGGGCGTGAAGTCAGTCAGCGTGTTCGGACTGTCCGGCAAGGCGGCCGCCGTCACCCAAAACAGGTCGTCGCCCGCTCCTCCCGTCATGGTGCTGCCGCCCGACCCGGCGAACAGCTCGTCCGCACCATCGCCGCCAAAAAGCAAATCCGACTCACCAGCAAGTAGGACGTCGCCATCGGGACCGCCGTACAGCCGGTTTCTACCGCCACCAGCCACGGCATTGAGAACATCCGCTCCACTCTCCCCAAACAGTTGGTCATGCGATCCGGCCAGCAGTTCATCGTTGCCAACTCCTCCGAACAGCCGGTTCGAGCCGGGCGACTGGGAGGAGTCGACAAGGTCGTTCCCAGCACCGCCGAGCACCGTAATGGACCCGTCGAACAAATTGATGACGTCGTCCCCCGCCGTTCCAAATACCCGATCCGTTCGGCCCTGATTGAGGGCCTCGACATTCAGGACATAGCGCCCCACACCGAAGCCGGCAGAACCGCTGCCCTCAATGTTTGGATCGTAGTTGGAGTTCGCGAAACCACTGACGCCGACGATGTAGGTTCCCTGTTCCGGCGCAGTAAATGTAATTCGCGAGTCCAGCCCATCTGAATCGTCGTTGTAGGCGAGTTGATTGCCTTGATCGTCGAATATGCGCAGGATCGTGTCCAGATTGGACACTCCGGCATTGACCGCATCCGTATCGATCATGACCTGCTGTCCCGGTGCAAGCCGGAACTTCACCAAGTCAACCTCATTGGGCCTGCTCTCCACGCCAGCATTGTCGCCAAGGAAACCCTTCAACGAGAGTTTTCTTTCCTGTCGGAGTTCGGCAGTAAAGTCCCCCGCCTGCTGGATTGTATCATTGGGTTCCATGACATCGACTGTCTGGGACGGAATCAAGGCCGGGCGCAGAGTAGGATCCCCCTGCATGGTCATCCCGTAGAACCAGTCGACTTTCCAATCATCCGATGGGGCGTCAGTTGGCGCGAGGTTCGCGTTGAACCAGTCTTTGAATGCCTGCCCCATATTGGCAAGACTGCTTTGGGGAGAATAGAAATCCGCAAAATTCAGCATGCCGCCGGTCTTGGTACTGCCAACGGCATTGACGACATTGCCCTGCCCAAACACGTAGGCGCCGATCAGGTTGTCTGCCGTCGTATAGTCGGCACTGGAACAATTAAACATATTCAGGAAGCCAAAGCGTTTATCGATTTGAGCAACCTCTTGGCTTGTCAAAATCCCGCCGTCGACACCACTCACCGAATGGCCTGCTGACCAGCTGTGGATCTGCTCGATCACAGTTTCGGCATTCTCACCGAGCGCCTGAATATAACGGGGCAGCGTTGTCTCGCTGGGGTTCCGGATGTCTGTGACCTGACTATAAAGCGATGCCAAGCTTTGCAGGTCTCCGACATAGGGAGACCAGTCGTCATCGGCAAACCAGATCGCACGATCCTCATACTGAAGAGCGCCCGTGCGGACGTTGTGGACCTTCTGGAAGTACGAATTGATGAGGTCTGCCTCGCTTCCGGCAATGATTCCCTGAAGGTTATCCGCCGACAGCCGTGACACGTAGATCTCGCAATCGACATCGCCGGTGTGGCTGTCCAGCCCCTGCTCGTTCAAAATATAGGTGCCGTCGAGGTCCATGAAGTACAAGTCGTGGGGATAGGTTGATTGGGACGCTCCACCCCAATTGTCTTCGCTGGTGAAATCGACATGGGGAATGTTGCCGACAAACAAAGCGCCTTCCAGCCCGGACTGCTCCCATTGCGTATGCAACTCGTCACGTAGTTCCATAGCGGAACCGTTCCAAGGCCGGATAGAGACGTCATAGCCCTCGGCAGCTAGGTCCGCCGCGTAGACGTCCAGTGATCCCGCGATCTGTGGCATCAAGGAGGCTTCGACAAAAACGTCAAAGGTACCGGTGGCCAAAGCCACTGAAGGTGCTTGGCGGCTTTCCGCATCGGACAGGTTCCCATTGAGAATGCCGGCATTAACGAGGCTCTCCAGCGAATTGGGCCCGTTGCCCTTGATCGACTGAATGGAGCGGTCAATGGAAGCCTTATCGTAAAGCTCGCACTCTTGTGCTCCAGCCATTGTTTCTTCTCCGCTTGTGATACTCTGTACTGTCCAGCATAATCTTGGCATCCCACGATATGCTGCACCTGCCGGGCAACGAGTCCACCATCTGAACGGTCCCGCAATCTGCGGCCCTCAGGTCTTCACGTCGTTTGAGAGATGACTTGCCTTACAATCTTATAGCACACATGGTGCGGATTGCGGGGCTAAGCAATGGGAGATGAGAGTTATCGGAGGGAGGTTTCGCGTATTGAAGTTGTGCATGTACTATTTTTCTCTCTGGTATTGACGAATACTACATCTGTGTCGCGTTCGAAGCCATTCCCTGTACAGGTGTGACAAGATACCGCCCCTTTGTAAGACGACATGTCTCCTTCGAGAGCTGGAAGTGAATTTTTGCGAACAAATCGATGCCGTCGGAGGAGAGCGCGATAGGTGTTCGCTGAACAACGCCAAGGATAAGCTGAACCGGGTCAGGCATCCGCACCGGGCGTCCCTTTAGCCGGGAAAATTCATGAGGTTTGGCGGAGCCTTGTTGCAGCGAGGTGAATTCGGCCGCAGGAGCCCCTTTCCCGGCACTTTGGTGCAGAACTCGGCCTGCAGACGGATTTCGCCCAGAGACGATGGAGATCAGGCGACCTTCCCGGTGGTTGGCATACCGAGGTTGGTCATGGGATTGATGACGGCTCAGGCGACCTTGGCTTCTGCATTTTGTGCGGGCAGAGTTCAAGCGCGCAGGCTGCGTCCGATTAAAACCTTATACCGAAGCATCGCCACCTCGACCAACGATCTCCTGCCGTATTGGACAGCTCGCTGCCAGCCCAGCCGACCACGCTCCTTGATCGTCTGGATGTGGCGGTCGCGCTTGGTGGGGGCGCTCTCGGCAGTGTCGCTCACCACCGCGGTCGCGCGCGGCGGGATGATCACCTCGGCGTCCGGCGCACGCTCGGCGACAGCGCGATAGACGGGCTCGCCGTCGTAGGCGCCGTCCGCCAGCACCGCGCCGATCGGGCGCTTGATCTGGTCGAGCAGTGGGCCGACCAGCGAGGCGTCTCCCTCTTCGTTGGACGTCGACGCCGAGGCCAGGATCTCGCCGGTGGCGGGATCGACGGCCAGGTGCAGGTTGCGCCAGCATCGGTGCGCTGTGCCGCCGCGCTTTTCCAGGTGCCACTCGCCCCGGCCGAACACCTTCAGCCCGGTGGAATCGATGACCACGGTGACCGGCCCGTCCGTCCTGGCCAGCACCGGCGCGACGGCCAGACCGGTGCTGCGCCGGGAAAACGTCGAATGATCGGGAACCGGGAGGTCCAGGCCAAGCAGGCGCATGAACGAGCCCAGCAAACCCTCGGACTGGCGCCACGGCCGACCGAACGCCAGCCGCAGCACCAGCCAGGTCTCAATGGCGATATCGGAGTAACGCGCTGGCCGGCCGCCTCGGCCCGTGGTGGGCGGCGTCCGCGCGGCGATCGCCTCCGGCGTCACCCAGATCGTCAGATCTCCCCGCCGGCGCCGCGCCGCATCGTAGGCCGCCCGGTGGTGTTGTCAAGTTGCTGGCGGGGAGTGGAATTGCGGTCAGCTGACCTGCATTCGCCTCCCATGTCAGCTGACCTCGGCAGCGCCGGTGGCCTCGCGCCATGTGGTGAAGGCGCGGGTACGGGCGGCGCGGTACTCGGAAGTGGGGATGAGGTGGCGGCGCAGTTGAAAATGGGTGTGGATCGGGCCGTGGGTGGAAAGAAGCCGGGTCTCCCAGTCGCGCACCGCCTCATGGGAGAAGACCAAGCCACGCAGGAGCAGGATTTAGGCGAGATCGCGCAGGCTCAGCTTGAATCAAAGCCGCCACAGCACGATTAGGAAACGACGTTGGAGGGCAGCTGCAGAGGTTCAGCATCGAGCTGGTACGCTCGTTGAAACCGCGCCCAGACTCCCGGCAGCGGAAACGGCGGTAGCGGTGGGCCGTCCAATCCGAACGCTCTGTCGTCGCGGTTGAAGAGCAGTGTGGGCAGCGCATCGGTCACCAACGGAGAGATGATCTTCTACGTCAGCCCCGCGCCGTCAAACAAGTTGGCGCGAAGGCTGACAGAACCCTCAAAAACATCCACTGCGAACATCTTCGTCAACGGGCGCGCGCGACAGCCGAGTTCATAGTCGCAGCCTCCCGAATGAGATCTTGTAAAGCTCTTTCATCAAAATCATCTCCTTCCATGAGATCGACCGCACGCCTTACCCCCGTGAAACTAGCGTTGAAGAGCCTGTGCTTATCCTGGAGCATGCTTCCTTTGGGGAATGTAAGCTTGACCTTGTCTTTGTATGTCTCACCCGTGCAGATGATGCCGGCATGCGACCATGTGGGCACACCGAGGGGGTTAGTCGGCTTGCGCCACTTCACATCCTCAACGACGTCCGGGACGGCGTCCCTAATCAGCTGACGGATGCGGGTGAGGAGTGCCCCACGCCAATCGGGAAGGCTGGCGATCTTTGCGTCGATGGCTTCTGACATTTTGGTCATCCTTACGGTTGAGGCGGACGTGGTTTGCACCAAGTGCGGTCCTGGTGCCGCGCCAGCATACAGTAGCCGATGACGCTTGAGCCGATGTGGTGGACGGCCCTTCCATTTTCCTGAAACGATGGCAAGCTAAAGCCTCAGGCGGAAATACCAAGCAGAACAAGGCGGTTGACGTTGTAGACGACGCCTCTGAGCAACGCCTGAGATCGTTGCGTGAGGTCTGTGCGGGCAGATAGAGCCTCGCCCCACCTCCGCTTTGCGACGGACATGACGGTTTCCACCAGCCACCTCAGCGCGTACCAGTTCACCATGTCGGTCGAGGATCAGCTCTGGCAGCAGCATGGTCACCAGTCGTCCGACAGCTTTTACAAGTCGATCCCATTCATCCACCCGAACAGCCCGCGGCATAGGATCGGGATGGCCGCGGACAGACTGCGCTGTCCAGGGCTGGGCCAGCGTGAAGGTTTTTGAGGACGACGTTCGATTCTTGAAGTTTTCGCAGGATCGTGAAGATTTCCGCAGGCGGCCGGCCGGTCGCGAAGCCTTTTGCGATCCCAGGAACCCAGCATGCCAGACACCTTGCGCGAAGGTGAGCGAGCCGAACGGGACCTTTGCCCGGCGCGCCTGGTTCTTCCACGAGTGGCTCACCGGCGTGCAGTTCGATCTCCCCGATGCCGGCGCCGTCGCGCTATACGCCCGCGCTGCTGCCGGACAAGCACATCGTGCTACCGGGCGGGCCTTCGCGGCGCCACCGCGTCACCGACAACCTACTCGGCACCCCCTCCCTCTGCCCGGTGATCCGCCGGACGCCGCAGATCGAGGCGCTGCTCCGGTCGGGCATCCGGGAGGAAGCCGCAGTTCTGGTCCGCGGCTGCGACCCACAGATCCTGGCCCGCGCGATCAACTATCTCTACACCAAGGAAACCGAGGAGACCTTCGCCGTCGAGGGTTAAACCGCAAGTGGCAAAAAGTCATAGCTCTTCATCTAAGTATTGCGGATGGTCCGCAACTTCGATCCGGCCAGCGAGAGGGACCAGACCCGGTTGCAAAACGTCATCGTCGATCACCGCTATGCGGCGGCCGGGTGACGCGATTTCCAGAACTTCGTCGGCGAATCCTCGACGGAGCACCGGGAGATCATCCACTTCATCTGCCCCAAGCCTGAAGACGTGCGCTCCCTCATGGCAGGCTTTGCGGGGCTGGTCGCGCGGCTGAAGGGGGCTGAGATCGACCCCGTCCTGGCCGCCGCCGCGATCGCCTTTGCCTTCGTGTTCACCCACCCGTTTGAAGACGGTAACGGACGCATCCACCGCTACCTGATCCACCACACGCTGGACGAAGCCGGCTTCACCCCGCCAGGCATCCTGTTCCCAGTCTCGGCGGCCATCGTGCGCAACCAAGCGGCCTACAACGCGTCGCTAGAGCGATTCTCACGTGCGATCACACGCACATCGACTGGGAGTGGGGGGCCAGCGCATCCGAGGACGGTCCGGCCATCGTCGCCCAGAACCGGACCGACCACCTCTACCGCTACTTCGATGCCACGCCGCAGGCCGAGTATCTGTACGGCTGTGTCATCGATACCGTGCGGCGCGACCTCAAGGAGGAGGTCCTCTTCGTCGAGGTCTTCGACCGCGCGATGCAGGGGGTGATGGACCGTATCGACATGCCGAACCGGAAGGCGGCGCAACTGGTGCGGCTGGTGATGCAGAACAACCGGATTGGCAAGGAGAAGAGGCTCAAGCTCTTCTCAGAGCTGTCGGATGCGGAGATTGATGATCTGGAGCGGATCGTGCGCGTCGCCAGCGCCCTGCCCTCCGACAAGGACGACGCCTGAACGCCCATCAAGCCGCCGGTCTGGAGCTGGAGTCCGGACGTCCGAGGTCGAGCATCTGGTTCGGTTCCGTTGCAATGTTTGACGGTCGGCGCGGAGAGTCGTGGCGTCGGCGTCGTCAGGCGGCCACACCGAACAGACGGGCGATGAAGGTCGTCTCGGCGGCCATGTTGCTGGTGGGAATGGCGGCGACATGCCCCTTGCGCACCATCGCCAGGACGCCGGTCCACACGTCTACCGGAGAGCAGAAGGTAGTCAAGCGGACTGCGACATAATGTCTATATTGCACCGATGATTATCTCGTCCAGACTAACCTCGGAACTGACGACGGACTGAATAATAACAAGTTTTTCCGCAAACCCTTCACCAAAAAAACTGGCTTTTTAACAGGAGATCTAAAGGTGATCAAGATTTTCTCCAGTCTTCTTTCTTTTGATCGCATGATCGCAATTCCAGTTATTAAGGTTCTCTACTGGATTGGCCTGATTGGAGGCGCCGTTGGGGGCGTTGTTTCGGCTATCGGTGGACTCGGCATGATGCGTTGGGATGCGGCGGCAGGAGTTGGCACCTTCATCGTCACCTTGGCCGGAACCGCTTTCGGTTTGCTGATGTGGCGCGTTGCCTGCGAAGGCATGATCGTCGTTTTCGGTATTCACGAACGGCTGGGCCACGTGAAGGACGCGCTGAGCCGGCAGGCGTCTGCGTAAAATGGCAATGCCTAGAGCGGTTTGACAGGCATCTGAATCGAGGGATTCCCACAAACGTCAGCCGGTCGCGGGTGATACCCTGCTTGCGTACCGTCTGGCGGATCAGCCGCTCGGGCCAGTGCCGCGCTTTCCCGGTAGGCCACTATCCAGCCCACCACGGCGCGGCTGTAGATGTCGAGGATGACGTATAGGCACAGCCAGGTGCCCTTGACCGGCCCCTTCAGCTTTGTGATGTCCCAGCTCCACACTTGGTTGGGGCCGGTGGCAAGCAGTTCGGGCTTGGCATAGGCCGGGTGCCGGCACTGTTGGCGACCCTCGCGCACTTCATCATCGTTGGCGGCGAGCAGGCGGTACATGGTGCGCACCGAGCACAGATACTGCCCTTCATCAAGCAGCGTGGCGTAGACCTGGGCCGGGGCGGCATCGACGAAGCGTTCGCCATGCAGCAAGTCAAGCACGCGATCCCGCTCACCGCCGCTCAGCGCGCGTGATGGAGAGGGCCGATGGCGGCATGGCGGTGGTGGACCGACCCGGCGCTGCCGGTCACGATGACGATAGAAGCTGGCGCGCGGCACGCCAAGCATCGGACAGGCGGTGGAGACGTCCACCCTTGCAGCCGCCTTCTCAATGGCAGCCATCACTTGCGCTCGCCGCGATCCGTCGAGGCGGGCAAAGTCTCCAGCAATTGCGCCACTTTCCTAAGAAACTCCCACGGCTTCGGGACTGGCATGGGCCTCCGTAAGAACATAGCCGAGCGCTTTGGCCCGCCTCTGGAGATTGGTCAGAACGCGCTGATGGTAACGTTCCTTGTAGTAGGAAGCCCCCCCAGCGCCGCCTCGGTGCGCCCGACGGTGATGGCGGCCAACCGCAGCAGCGAGGCCGCCCGGTTGCCGGAACGGCGGGTTCGTGAAGCCAGCACTTTTCCGCCGGGAATCATTTTATGCGGAGCCAACGACAACCAAGAGGTGAAGTGTTTGGCGTTCGGCCGGGCCAAAAGGTCGGTTCCACCTTTTGCAACCAGCTTGAGCACAAGATATGGACCCAACCCGTGGATTTGCGTCAGATCGACGCCAAGCATCGCGTGAAGATCCTTGTGCACATCGAAGGCTGGAGCGTTGACACCCCGCCTCTTGTTGCGCGGGGAAGAAAGCGGCTTGGCCGGTTCTGGAGCCGCCGCCTTCAACCGGTCAAGGACTTGCTTGATCCGCCGACCGCAGTCCGCCACCTTTGTTTGATAGGTGTCGTACAATTCAACGGACTGGGTGAGGGGGTGGATGACAGAATGACGTGAAATCGCTACCCCTTCCGGGTGGCTGGCCCCGCTTCGCGCATTGCGCGATCCTCCCGCACGATGCATCGATAAATGGGGGATTGGGCGTGGCGGACACAATCGCTTCCGGTGGGACGGCTGGCACCGCCCGGCGTGCTTTTCGTTTTCCTCTATGGGCTCTTCGCGCCGTCTGGCTTCTGATCGTTCCTCTGATGTTTGTGGCGCTCGGGATCAAGCAGGAGCAGCGGGCCGCCGCGACGCTTACCGAGTACCGGCAAGCCGGACAGGAATTGCCGGAGGCGCTTGCCCAACTCCAGCGGATCGAAACGAACAATCCGTCGGCCTTCGTGACCATGGGCGGACCGGACGGCCGCCGCATGCCGGTCTCGATGGCCATCGCCGGGGTCCGCAACGCCATCGACACAACGGACGATGGCACCGAGGTTTCACTGATCCGCTACCCGTTGAGCTGGGGCACGATGGCCGGCGGCCTGCTGGCTTTCCTTGCCGGGCTCACCGGGTTGCTGGCGGCACGGGTCGCGGCGCTGCGGGCGCAGCAGTCGCGCGACGCCCTGGTCCGGAACTTCGACCGCTTGAGGCGGGGCCTGCCCTTCGCGCTCGCCGCCGTGCTCGTCGGCCTCAGCATTGCCAGTGTTTCGGCTTCGCTGTTCGAAGCGGCGAGCTTGTGGTTCTGGGACCATTTGTCGACCGGCAGCATGAAACTCTTCGCCGCTGCCGTGACGCTCGCGGCACTCGCCGCCTACAGTGCCGTGATGGCGGTGATCGCACTGCGCCGGGTCTTCGACCTCTACACCATGCAGCCGCTCGACATCCGTGGGTTGGTGGTGAGCCGGGACGAGGCACCCGGCCTCTGGCGTTTCGTCGAGGACTTGGCGGTCCGGCACGAGGCGCTGATGCCGGACAGCATCCTGATCGGCCTGACCGAAGGCTTCTTCGTTACCGAGGCGCCGGTCCGGCCGCTCGGCGGAGCCCTGGTATTGCAGGGCCGTACCCTTCATTTGCCGGCTCCTTGCCTGCCGCTGCTCGGCGAGACCGAACTCGCAGCGGTCATCGGGCATGAACTCGCCCATTTCTCGGGCGGGGATACCACCTACAGCCGCCGCTTCGCCCCGATCCATGCCGGATTGTGGCGGACCCTGACCGCGCTCGGCGAGCGTTCCGGCACCGGCGGTTTCGTGCTCACCCCTGCTCTGCATCTCGGCTTCCACACGCTGGAGAGTTTCGACCTCGCGGTCGCCCAACACAGGCGGCAGCGCGAGCTGGAGGCTGACCGCCGGGCCAGTCTGGTCAGTGGTCGGGAGAGCGTTCCCCTTGCGCTGATTCGCAGCGCGGCACTGGCGCCGGCCATCGTTGGGACGCTGAATGATGCCTTCTCCGCCCCGGAAACGTCCGGGCCAGATCTGATGGCCGAAATCCAGCGGCGCGTCGAAGGCGGTCTCCCCGATCCCGCTGCGCATCTGGAAGAGTGCCAGCCTCATCCGACCGACAGCCACCCGCCGACCGCCCTGCGGATCAGCACCCTTGGCGTCCAGCTCGACGAGCGCCTGCTGGCACGCGCTGCCCGCGGACCGGTTGCGGAAGACACCAGCCTGCCGCATCGGCTGTTCGCCGACTGGAGCGGGATTTGTCAGGCTCTGACGGCGGCGTTCCTCGACGAGGCGCGGGAGGCACATCGGCTGGACCGGGCGGAGCTGGAGGCTGCCGCCGCCGCCGTTCCGGAGGAGCACACGGTGCTCTACGAGAACGGCAGGCCGATCATCTGGGCCATGGCGTTCATCGCGGCAATGTTCGTCGCCTTTGCCATCGGCAGCATCTTCTTCGGGCAGTCACTCGGCATCGGCAACGATCCGGGGACGACGGCATTCGTTGGAGCGGTGACGGCCCTCGGTGTCTGCATCGCTTTGGCCCACGCGGCCTGGGTCCGCCACAAGACGAAGGCGCCACTGATGACCTTGACCCCCGACGCGCTGGTGTCGGCCCGGCTGCGGGAGGCAATCGCCTGGACCGATGTGGCCAGGATGCAGGTGACGACATCGCGCCGGCTGACGCTGGTGCTGGCTCTGCATGAGGAGGCGCCTCTGCCCAACCGGATCGGCTTTTCCATTTACAACAAGGTGAACCGTCGCAAGCGGATCGTGGTGCTCGAGGCGATGGGAATCCGCGGGATGAAGGCCGCCGACTTCGAGGCGCTGGTGAGCCGCTACCTCACCGCCGCCTATGCCCGCCGCC
>PJUA01000442.1_pt1 | contig 23221 bp, 18 predicted proteins | sample 1512151 | NCBI WGS metagenome assembly PJUA01 (sample SAMN08177678, study PRJNA422409) | Soil metagenome, whole genome shotgun sequencing project. | isolation source: Soil enriched on filter paper: beechwood xylan treatment | place: USA: Madison | collected 2015-01-15
GCATGGGCCATGCCGGCGCGGTGATCTCCGGCGGCAACGACACCGCCGACTTCAAGATCGACTTCATGAAGTCGGTCGGCATCGCCGTCGCCGACAGCCCCGCCAGCCTGGGCTCCACCATGCTGAAGGTGTTCAAGGGCTGATCGCCTGTGGGCGTCGCCTCAAGGGTGACGCCCACGGCCTCCGGCCTTTGAAAAGAGGACGCCTCGAAAGAGGTTGACGGGCGGGACGCTGCGGTGCCCCGCCCGCCGCCTCTCTGGTCGGCCCTCTGGACGGACGGTCCTGGGGACCCATATGCAAGCGTCGGCGGGCTCCCCGCCGGCGCTGGCACATGGGGATCCAACGATCCCCCGTCCCCTTCCGCCTTAAAACCATCTCCCACAGGGACCCGGGCGCACGGCCCGAGGTGAAACCATGTCGGCAAATCTGGAACAGACCTCGTTCCTCTTCGGCTCGAACGCCGGTTACGTCGCCGAACTCTACGCCAGCTACCTGTCCAACCCGGCCGCCGTCGACCCCAGCTGGAACAGCTTCTTCCAGGATCTGGACGAGGATTCGCGCGCCGTCCTGGACGAGCTGCGCGGCGCGTCCTGGACCGTGTCCGATCTGGAGGACCCCAAGGCCAAGCGCGACCCGGTCGCCGAGAGCTTCATCGTCGGTCTCCCCAACGGCGCCGCTCCCAATGGCGCCGCCGCCGCGATGAACGGCCCGGCCAACGGCGCCATGCTGGCCCACACCCAGCAGGTCTACGGCGGCATCAGCCCGCAGCAGCTGCGCGCCGCCACGCTGGACAGCATCCGCGCCCTGATGCTGATCCGCGTCTTCCGCGTCCGCGGCCACATGAACGCTCATTTCGACCCGCTGGGCCTGGAAAAGCGCGAGCCGCACCCGGAACTGGATCCGGCGACCTACGGCTTCGGCCCGGACGACCTCGACCGTCCGATCTTCCTGAACTACTCGCTCGGCCTGGAAACGGCGTCGCTGCGCCAGATCCTCGAGATCCTGCACAAGACCTATTGCGGGACGATCGGCGTCGAGTTCATGCACATCCAGGACCCGGAAGAGAAGGCCTGGATCCAGGAGCGCATCGAGGGCGGCCGCAACCACACCGACTTCACGGTGAACGGCAAGCGCGCCATCCTGGAGCGCCTGACCGCGGCCGAGGGCTTCGAGAAGTTCCTGCAGCTGAAATACACCGGCACCAAGCGCTTCGGCCTTGAGGGCGGCGAGTCGATGATCCCCGCGCTGGAGCAGATCCTGAAGCGCGGCGGCCAGCTCGGCCTGAAAGAGGTCGTCGTCGGCATGGCCCACCGCGGCCGCCTGAACGTGCTGACCAACTTCATGGGCAAGCCCTTCTCCGCCGTCTTCTCGGAGTTCCAGGGCAACCCGTCGAGCCCGCAGGACGTCCAGGGTTCGGGCGACGTGAAGTACCATCTCGGCACCTCGTCGGACCGTGACTTCAACGGCAACATCGTCCACCTGTCGCTGACCGCCAACCCGTCCCACCTGGAATGGGTCAACCCGGTCGTGCTGGGCAAGGTGCGCGCCAAGCAGCAGCAGCGCCGCGACCTGGAGCGCGAGCAGGTGATGGGCGTGCTGATCCACGGCGACGCCGCCTTCGCCGGCCAGGGCATCGTGGCCGAGACGCTGGGCCTGTCGGAGCTGCGCGGCTACCGCACCGGCGGTACCATGCACTTCATCATCAACAACCAGATCGGCTTCACCACCAACCCGACCTATTCGCGGTCGGGCGTGTACTGCTCCGACATGGCCAAGATGGTGCAGGCGCCGATCTTCCACGTGAACGGCGACGATCCCGAAGCCGTCGTCCATGTCAGCCGCATCGCCATCGAGTTCCGCCAGAAGTTCAAGCGGGACGTCGTGATCGACATGGTCTGCTACCGCCGCCACGGCCACAACGAGGGCGACGAGCCGGGCTTCACCCAGCCGCTGATGTACAAGAAGATCCGCGCCCACGCGACCACGCGCGAGCTGTACGCCAAGCAGCTGGTCGACGAGAACGTGATCACCCAGGCCGAGGGCGACCAGATCACCCAGGACTTCATGAAGAAGCTGGAGGGTGAGTTCGAGGCGTCCAGCACCTACAAGCCGAACAAGGCCGACTGGCTGGAAGGCAAGTGGGCCGGCCTGCAGGCGCAGGGTGCCAACTCCGCCCACCGCGGCGAAACCGGCGTGGACATCGACAAGCTGAAGCAGATCGGCTTCAAGCTCTGCGAGTACCCGAAGAACTTCGCGATCAACTCCAAGATCGCGCGCCAGCTGGAAGCCAAGAAGAAGACGCTCGAGTCTGGCGAAGGCATCGACTGGGCGACCGCCGAGGCGCTGGCCTACGCCACGCTGGTGGCCGAGGGCACCGGCGTCCGCCTGTCGGGCCAGGATTCCGGCCGCGGCACCTTCTCGCACCGCCATGCGGTGATGTACGACCAGAACACCGAAGAGAAGTACGTCCCGCTCTGCCACGTCAGCCCGGATCAGGCGACCTTCGAGGTCCATGACAGCCCGCTGTCGGAAGCCGCCGTCGTCGGTTACGAATACGGCTATTCGCTGGCCGAGCCGCACAATCTGGTGCTGTGGGAGGCGCAGTTCGGCGACTTCGCCAACACCGCGCAGACCATCATCGACCAGTTCATCTCGTCGGGCGAGTCCAAGTGGCTGCGCATGTCCGGCCTGGTGATGCTGCTGCCGCACGGCTACGAGGGCCAGGGTCCGGAACACTCGTCCGCCCGTCCGGAACGCTTCCTGCAGATGTGCGCCGAGGACAACTGGCAGATCTGCAACGTGACGACGCCGGCCAACCTGTTCCACGTCTTCCGCCGCCAGATCCGCCGCAGCTTCCGCAAGCCGCTGGTCCTGTTCACGCCGAAGTCGCTGCTGCGCCACAAGCTGTGCATCTCCGACCTGTCGGAGATGGGGCCGGGCAGCACGTTCCACCGCGTGCTGGGCGAGACCGCCAACGATCTGGCCGCCAACGACAAGATCCGCCGCATCGTGGTGTGCTCCGGCAAGGTCTATTACGACCTGCTGCAGGAGCGCATGAGCCGCGGCATCAAGGACGTGGTCATCCTGCGCCTGGAACAGCTCTACCCGTTCCCGAAGGACGCTCTGGCGGCCGAGTTCGCCAAGTATCCGAACGCCGAGCTGGTCTGGTGCCAGGAAGAGCCGGAGAACCAGGGCGCCTGGTTCTTCGCCGACCGCCGCCTGGAAGCCGTGCTGAAGGACGTCGGCCACAAGGCCGGCCGCCCGTCCTATGTCGGCCGCCCGGCCACCGCCTCGCCGGCGACCGGCCTGCTGAAGCGTCACAACCAGGAGCAGGCCAAGCTCCTGGACGAAGCCCTGACGGTCCGCTGACCATCACCCAAGCGAACAAGAAGACGAACGAGGATAAAGAATGGCTACCGACATCAAGGTCCCCACGCTGGGTGAGTCCGTCTCCGAGGCGACGGTCGCCCGCTGGCTGAAGAAGGCCGGCGAGGCCGTCGCCATGGACGAGGCGCTGGTCGAGCTGGAGACCGACAAGGTCACGCTTGAGGTGAATGCGTCGGCCGCCGGCGTGCTGGCCGAGATCGTCGCTCCGGAAGGCGCGAACGTCGAGGTCGGCGCCCTGCTGGGCGTCATCAACGAGGGCGCCAGCGCCGGCGCCGCTCCGGCTGCTGCGGCCGCTGCCCCGGCACCCGCCGCTGCTCCGGCTCCGGCCGCCGCCCCGGCCCCGGCCGCCGCCGCCACTGCTCCGGGCAATCTGGCCGCTTCCGGCCCGGCCGCCCGCAAGCTGGCGGACGAGAAGGGCATCGACGGCTCGTCCATCGCCGGTTCGGGCAAGGATGGCCGTGTGACCAAGGGCGACGTGCTGGCCGCCCCGGCCGCCAAGCCGGCCGCTCCGGCCGCGGCTCCGGCGCCGAAGATGGTGTGGGCCGCCGGCACCCAGGGCGACCGTCCGCGGGCCGCGCAGGAAGAGCGCGTCCGCATGACCCGCCTGCGCCAGCGCATCGCCGAGCGTCTGAAGGAGGCCCAGAACAGCGCCGCCATGCTGACCACCTTCAACGAGGTGGACATGTCGGCGGCGATCGCCCTGCGCGCCGAGTACAAGGACTATTTCGAAAAGCGCCACAAGGTGCGGCTCGGCTTCATGTCCTTCTTCGTCAAGGCCGCCGTCCAGGCCCTGAAGGAGATCCCGGCCGTCAACGCCGAGATCGACGGCACCGACATAGTCTACAAGAACTACTATGACATCGGCGTCGCCGTCGGCACGCCGCAGGGTCTGGTGGTTCCGGTCGTCCGCGATGCCGACAAGCTGGACTTCGCCGGCGTCGAGGGCACCATCGCCGCCCTCGGCAAGAAGGGCCGCGACGGCAAGCTGTCGATGGACGAGCTGACCGGCGGCACCTTCACCATCTCCAACGGTGGCGTCTACGGCTCGCTGATGTCGACCCCGATCATCAACCCGCCGCAGTCGGCCATCCTCGGCATGCACAAGACGATGGACCGCGCGGTCGTCGTCGGCGGCAAGATCGAGGTCCGCCCGATGATGTATCTGGCGCTGTCCTACGACCACCGCATCATCGACGGCAAGGAAGCGGTCACCTTCCTCGTCCGCATCAAGGAGCTGATCGAGGATCCGCGCCGCCTGCTGCTGGACGTCTGATCCGGAAGAACGGGTTCAATGACGCAAGGAAGGGCGCCGCGAGGCGCCCTTTTCTTTTGCCCATCCGACCGGAACCGCACTTACAACCAAAACAAAATCACAAATGCCGATAACAATCGCTCCGGTTCGTTGACAGCCCCTGCGTGCCGGTATTGTCTCGGCTTCCCGTTTACGACGAAGGGCGCCATCATGCCGGTCAATATCCTCGATCTGGCCGTTGCCGCGAACACCGTCTACAATTTCCAGAAGGGCCGCGGCAACGACGCCGCCGCCTTCAACAAGGCGGACGGGGCACGGCGGTCTCCGCCCGGCTTCCAGGTGATCTTTACCCATGAAGATATCGACGTTGGCTTCTTTGGCGCCGTCTATCAGGAAAAGCACTCCGACCAGTACATCATCGCCTATCGCGGCACGGCGGTCGGCAGCAGCACGTCGGGCCAGATGGCCGGCACCAAGAACCTGAAGACGGACATCGCGCTCTACACCATCGAAAGCCTGCCCGCCGGCATCCGTGCCGCCCATCTTCTGCTGGAACAGGCGAAGATGCTGCTGGGCGCCGCCCGTCCGATCCTGTGCGGCCATTCGCTGGGCGGCGCCATCGCCACCATCGTCGCGGTCGAGACCGCGCTGCCCTGCTGCGCCTTCAATGCGCCGACGGTGTCGAAGATGGTGCGCGGCGGCATCATCCACGGCCCCTATGTCCGGGTGCCCACCGAAGATCTGGCGTCCATCGAAAAGCAGATCATCAACTTCAACCTGCAATGGGACCCGATCAGCAAATCGTCGAAGGCGGTCGGCAAGGTGATCAAGCTGCCGGCGACCCTGTCCACCGGCGGCCATTCGCAGGACAAGGTGGTCGCCAACATCAAGTCCAGCAAATACGCGTCGATGCCCTTCTTCAGTCTGGTCGGGTGATCCGGTCAGGCGAAGGAAATGCTCTGCACGACGAATTCCTGAACCCGGTAATCGATGGTCGACCCGTCCCGCTTCACGAAATGGCGGTACCGGTCGACCAGCCCGGTGAACAGGTCGGCGGCGCTGCCGCTCGATGCCCTGAACTCGCCGAAATTGGGATCGAAGAAATACAGGTGCGATCCCAAACCGAAGGCCTTGCCGCCGGACTTGTAACAGCAGGTCGCATGCGCCGCCCCCCGCTGTTCGAAATTCATGCTGACGATGTGATAGGTGTGGGGGCTGGCGGTGGCGATCGAGATCGCCTTCATCACCTCCTTGACGCTGTCTGAGTCGGTCGCGTCCATCCACTCCGTCCTGGTCGATCCGATCTTCAATCCGGCATGGCTCATCGCCTGATTGCGGGCGCCCAACTGGCCCGACGACAGGTCGAGATCGAAAAACAACTCGGCGCCATAGAGGCGCTGCTTGATGCTGGCATGCAGGATCGTGCTGTCCTGGTCGATGAAGGCGATGCGCTTCTGCGGCGTCTCGCCCTTGTTGGCCCGGTGGCGCCGGATCCATTCCAAGGTAAGGCCGAAGCAAATCCCGCCATTCACCTCGTGATCGTCCGGGAACAGCCGCTGGATCGGCAGGCGCTGCTTGAAAGGCGCCACGCAATAGCTGTCGAAAGCGGCCATTTCCAATCCTTCTGTTGGCGGCGGAACGACGATCTTCGCCGCCCGGCGGGCTCCGTCGCCGGGATCCTATGCCGATAACTGTAGGTACACAATCGATTGCGCCACCGCCGGCGTTCTGTCGATTCCGGATTCCGGTCCCCCCTCTCGGAGTGGCTGTCTGTTCGCCACAATGACAGTTTGCCTCGCGCTCAAATTCTCTTGCATGGTCGATGGTATCTGGTATACCGTATCGATAATGTCAGTGCGGCACGCTTTACGGGCCACCGCCGCACCGGCTCCCCCGGCGCCCAATCCAAGAGGGGGCGAGCGCCAAGGAGATCGACATGGAACAGACAGCAGCAGCGGGTTCGCCCGCGGTTGTGGATTGCGAACAGTTGGTGGCGGTGATCGGCGACGCCGTCATCGTGTCCGACCCGACCGGCGCCATCATCCTGTGGAATGCGGCGGCGGAACGGATGTTCGGCTTCACCGCCGACGAGGCGATGGGCAAGTCGCTCGACATCATCATTCCCGAACGCCAGCGCCAGCGTCATTGGGACGGCTACGAAAAGACCATGGCCACCGGCGAGACCCGCTACGGCCATGACCTGCTGCGGGTTCCGGCGGTCCACAAGGACGGGCACAGCCTGTCGATCGCCTTCACCGTCGCGCTTTTGCGCGGGACCGACGGAGGGGTGTCCGGGATCGTCGCCGTGGTGCGGGACGAAACCGCCCGCTGGACCGAAGAACGGAAACTGCGCCGCCGCCTCACCGAACTCGAAGCGGCGGCCGGCTGACGGCGCCCTGCGGCGATCATCGAATTCCGGCCGGCGGCGACCTCGACGCCCCCCGATCTCCGGGCGTGGGCCGGCCGGGCAGAAGAGCAAGTCCAAGAGACAATCTGAAACTACGTGAAAAAAGGGAGTGTTGCAGTCATGACCAAGCCGCTTGAAGGCATTAAGATCATCGACTTCACCCATGTGCAGGCCGGCCCCGCCTGCACCCAGCTTCTGGCCTGGTACGGCGCGGACGTGATCAAGGTCGAACGTCCGGGCGCCGGCGACGTCACCCGCAACCAGCTGCGTGACATCCCGGACGCCGACGCGCTCTATTTCACGATGCTCAACAGCAACAAGCGCTCCCTGACGCTGGACACCAAGACCGCCGAAGGCAAGGAAGTCCTGACCCGTCTGATCCGCGAATCCGACGTGCTGGTGGAGAATTTCGGCCCCGGCGCGCTCGACCGCATGGGCTTCAGCTGGGACAAGATCCGCGAACTGAACCCCGGCATGATCGTCGCCTCGGTCAAGGGCTTCAGCGACGGCCACCATTACCAGGACCTGAAGGTCTATGAGAACGTCGCCCAGTGCGCCGGCGGCGCCGCGTCGACCACCGGCTTCTGGGATGGCCCGCCGACCGTGTCCGCCGCCGCTCTCGGCGACAGCAACACCGGCATGCACCTCGCCATCGGCATCCTGACCGCCCTGATGGCCCGCACCAAGACCGGCAAGGGCCAGAAGGTCGCCGTGTCGATGCAGGACAGCGTGCTGAACCTCTGCCGCGTCAAGCTGCGCGACCAGCAGCGCCTCGACCGCGTCGGCTATCTGGAGGAATACCCGCAGTACCCGCACGGCAAGTTCACCGACGTGGTTCCGCGCGGCGGCAATGCCGGCGGCGGCGGCCAGCCGGGCTGGGTGCTGAAGTGCAAGGGCTGGGAGACCGATCCCAACGCCTACATCTACTTCACCATCCAGGGCCATGCCTGGGCGCCGATCTGCAAGGCTCTCGGCCGCGAGGAGTGGATCGACGACCCGGCCTACAACACCGCCGAGGCGCGCCAGGACAAGATCTTCGACATCTTCGCGGTGATCGAGGATTGGCTGAAGGACAAGACCAAGTTCGAGGCCGTCGACATCCTGCGCAAGTTCGACATCCCGTGCTCGCCGGTCCTGTCGATGAAGGAGATCGCCAACGACCCGTCGCTGCGCGCCAGCGGCACGGTCGTCGAGGTCGACCACAAGGTGCGCGGCAAGTACCTGACCGTCGGCAGCCCGATCAAGTTCTCCGACATGAAGGTCGAGGTCACCGGCTCCCCGCTGCTCGGCGAGCACACCGACGAGGTCCTGGCCCAGCTCGGCTACAACAAGGACCAGATCGCCGCCATGCACGAAGCCAAGGTGGTCTGAGGCAGGGGGGGCTGAGGCAGGGTGGTCTGAGGCAAGTCGCACTTGCCCCCACCCTAACCCTCCCCCGCTCCGCAGGGGAGGGAACTCCGCCGCTTCCCCAATCAGCACTTAATCCCCTCCCCCGCCCAGCGGGGGAGGGTCGGGGTGGGGGCAAATCAGCAGCCACCTCGCACAAACGACAACGGCGCCCCACCCGGGCGCCGTTTTCTTTCGCATCCACCCCCGACCGTCACGCCTTCCCGCCGCGCTCCAGATCGTCCAGGATTTCCCCGGCGCGGCTGGTCAAGGTGTGGGCCAGCCGGTCGTAACGCCCGTTGCCGGTCATGCGGGCGCGCCGGGCGGCTTCCGCACCGAGCTGGGCCAGTTCAAGGGCCATTTTGCGATAGTCCGGAACGGCGGTCCACGCCGCGTCCGCCGCGACACGAGCCGTCGAATGATCTTTTGAAGCCACAAACCACCCCATCCGTCGATGCCGGTGAAGGGTCCAATCCTGACACGGCAGGGATCAGGAACCAACTGACGCTTACGGCAGCAGCAGCGCAGCCTTTGGGTGTGTCCGCACCCGACCGAACCGGATAGGACTCCGCCGGACGCCGCACCCCGCTCAGTCGATCAGCAAATCCAGCGTCGAGCGGACCACCTGCACGATCTCCCCGCCATAGGGCGAGCTGGCCTGGCCGCGGGCGTTGACGATGATCGACAGCTCATGCTCCGTCGTCGGAGCGAAGCGGGCGATCTCCTGCACCAGATCATCGGCCAGGATGGCGTCGCGCGTCACGCCGGCCTGGGTGGCGGCCTTGTCGCGCCAGCCGTTCAGCGCGGCGGCGATGGCCGCCTCGATCTGCTGCGACTCCTCCTTGCGGCGGAGGTCGGTGAACAGCACCAGCACCCGCCACGCGCCGTCGGCATAGGCGGTCTCGATGCGCTGGACCTCGACCGTCCGCAGGAAGGCGGACAGCTGCACCTGCGCCTCTTCGGCGGCGGCGTCGGGAATGGTGAAGGTGCGGATCTCGGTGCTCATCGCCCAACCTTGCTGAAAGGCTTCGCTGGATGGAGGGAGCCTACACAGAAACGGCGCGTTCGGCAAACCGGGACCCTGCCACGGGGGTGTTCCGGGGCCTTGGGGATACCCCCAATTTCCAGGTGTCGATTCTCCTCCCCCGCGCGTTGTGGGAGTAGCCGCAGCACGCCTGGAGACGCCCGATGTCCCATCTTGAGCCGCAGGAGCCGAAACAGGACCTCCCCCCCGTCCCTCCGCATGCCGAGGAGACGATTTCCGACTCGACACCGCGCCGCGGCCGGCGGCGCTGGTGGATGCTGGGGACCGGGCTGCTGCTGGCGCCGCTGGCGCTGGGCGGGCTGGCGATGCTGGCTGTCCTGTGGGCCGGCTCGATGCTCTACGACCAGCCCTTCGCCTGGTACAACCTGAACCGCATCAACGCCATGGCCGACCGGGTGGCGCGCAATCCCGATTCGGTGATGGTGGTGGCGCTCGGCGACACCATGCTGCGCGACGCCACGCTGGACGAGCGCGGCATGACGAAGATCGCCGCCGAGCGTGGTGTGCCCAATCTGGAGTTCCTGCGCATCGTCCACCGGCAGGCCCAGTTCGCCGATTTCGAGCCGCTGCTCGACCGGCTGATCGCCGTCAAGCCGACGCTGATCCTGCTCGACCGCAACCTGTTGACCGCCAGCCGCGATCCGCTCGACGAGCTGCAACGCTACGGCAACGGCCTGCTGCGCCTCTATCGCGGCCAGACCTATGTGCAGGATCAGGTGGCGCTGCAATACCGGCGCGGCTGCGGCCCGACGCCGTCGGCCTGGCTGACCGGCGGGTCGCCCGGCGCCGTCGACGGCTCCACCGCCACCGCGCGGCAGGTGCGCGCCTTCATCGACCGCGCCTGGGCCGCCGGCATCCGCGTCGCCCTGATCGAGGTGCACAGCCGCCCCGCCGCCCCGCGCTCCACCGGCCTGATCGCCACCGCGTCCGCCGCCGAGCCGTCCGCTGCGCCCTCTGCTGCGCCCTCCGGCATCAACCTGCCGCTGTGGAACTACGATGACGAGGACGCCATCCCCGCCACCGCCTGCGGTCAGGCCAGCACCGACGGGCGCAGCGCCTTCTCCGCCTGGCTGACCGGCGGCATCGCCGGGGCGGTGGCCGGCGCACAGCCCGACCGCATGCCGGGCCGCGCCATGGTGACCGAAGCCGCCGCGCTGCCGTGATTGCCGCCCCCAAATGACGCAGTGCACCCGTCTCCGTTCTTTCCGCCTTCCGGTTAAACCACTTTTTGTTTATGGTTTTGCCGTCGGGCGAGTCGCAACAGGAGACGGATGCATGGCTTCCATCATGATCAAGAAGGCCGGCGAAGGGCTGGTCTCGCAGGCTCACCGCAACGCCGACGTCGGCCCGACCAGCGGCAGCTCGGTCGTCTATGAAATCCAGAATGTGCCGGGCGACGTCACCGTCGACGACGTGATCGCCGCCTTCAAGACCTACCAGCCGGCCGACAAGGTGTACGAGATCGACTGGTCCGCCCTGTCAAAGTAACCAGGGGAGGGGGCCGCCAACGCCCCCTTCCTCGCACACCAGCTTACTGCTGCAGCGCCGGATAGCGCTTGGCCCACACCTCCAGCTGGGCGACATGCTCGGCCTCTTCGGCGGCGAACTCCTCGGCCATCATGCGGACTTCCTGATCGGTGGTGGTCTTCGCCACCTCGGCGTAGAAGGCCTGCCCGCGCTTTTCGCTCTCCAGCGCCAGTTCCAGCGCGTACTCCACCGTCATCAGATAGTGCGAGCCCTCCATCGAGGCCGCTTCCGGGCTGTCGCCGTCCGGCCACTGGAAGTCTTCCGGCGCAAGGTCGGGGATCTTGCGGAAGCCCGACCGTTCCCGCGCCTCGGCCAGATGCATGCGCGAGAATTTCGCCATCTGGCCGAAGAAGGCCGCGACCTCCTGGTTGCCATAGGTCTTCATCGCTTCCGACAGATCGGCGAAGCGGTTGGCGGCGTCCTCTTCCAGCGCGCAGGCGTGGGCGAGGAACAGGGCGGCGTCGTGGATTTCGGTCATGGATCCCTTTGATAAGCGAATAAGCCCGACGACCCCAAAACCATACATTTTTTGCGGCCATCGGTCGCGGCCCCCGTCCCCCTCCCCCGCCCCTGCGACCTTTTGGCGCGCGCCGTGCCCGTCGCCTCCCGAAAACCATTGCCTTTCGCACCGGTTCGCGGCAGCAGACTCCCCCTCATGAGCAAGCCCGCCTTCCCCGCCCTGCCAATCGATCCCGTCCTGCCCGCCCTGTTGGAGGCGCTGGACAGCCGCGGCACCGCAGTCCTCCAGGCACCGCCCGGCGCCGGCAAGACCACGCGGGTGCCGCTGGCCCTGCTCGACGCGGCGTGGCTGAAGGGCCGCAAGATCCTGGTGCTGGAGCCGCGGCGCCTCGCCGCCCGCGCCGCCGCCCGCCGGATGGCGTCGATGCTGGGGGAGGCGGTGGGCGAGACCGTCGGCTACCGCGTGCGCCTCGACACCAAGATCGGCCCGAAGACCCGGATCGAGGTGGTGACCGACGGCCTGTTCCTGCGCCAACTGCAGGAGGACCCGGAGCTTCCCGCCGTCGGCGCCGTCCTGTTCGACGAGTTCCACGAGCGCGGCATCGACAGCGACCTCGCCCTTGCCCTGGTGCAGGAGGCGCGCGGGGCGCTGCGCGACGACCTGCGCCTTGTCGTCATGTCGGCGACGCTCGACGCCGCCCCGGTCGCCACCCTGCTGGCCGACGCGGACGGCCCCGCCGCGATGGTGACCAGCGAGGGCCGCGCCTACCCCGTCGAGACCCACCACCTCGACGCGCCGACCCAAGGCACCCGCATAGAGGACGCCGTCGCCGCCGCCGTCCGCCGCGCCCTGCGCGAGGAGCCCGGCAACGCCCTGGTCTTCCTGCCCGGCGTCGGCGAGATCCGCCGCGTCCAATCCCTGCTCGACCAGTCCGACCTCGGCCCGAACACCGTCATCGCCCCGCTCTATGGCGACCTGTCGGCCGAGGCGCAGGACCGGGCCATCGCCCCCACCCCGCCCGGCCAGCGCAGGATCGTGCTGGCGACCTCCATCGCCGAGACCAGCCTGACCATTGAGGGCATCCGCATCGTGGTGGACAGCGGGCTGATGCGGGTTCCGCGTTTCGACCCGCGCGGCGGCATGACCCGTCTGGCGACGGTGAAGGTCAGCCAGGCGTCGGCCGAGCAGCGCCGCGGCCGCGCCGGCCGTCTGGAGCCCGGCGTCTGTTACCGCCTGTGGCCGGAGGCGACGCACAAGGCGCTGGCCCCCTTCACCACGCCGGAGATCGCCGACGCCGACCTCGCCCCGCTGGCGCTGGAGCTTGCGGTGTGGGGAGTCTCCGACCCCGCCAGCCTGTCCTGGCTCGACCAGCCGCCGACCGCGGCGATGGCCCAGGCGCGCGAGCTGCTGACCGGCCTCGGCGCACTCGACAAGTCCGGTGCCATCACCCCGCACGGCCGCCGCATGGCCGGCTTCGGCGTGCATCCGCGTCTGGCCCACATGATGTTGGCCGGCAAGGCGATGGGCCAGGGCGCGCTCGCCTGTCTGGTCGCGGCCCTGCTCGGCGAGCGCGACATCGTCCGCAGCCAGCCCGGCTTCCGCGACGCCGACCTGCGCCTGCGCGTCGACCTGCTGCGCGGCGAGGAGCGCGGCGGCCAGGGTGCGGCGCGCGGCCTCAGCGTCGACCGCGGCGGGGCGCAGCAGGCGGTGAAGCAGGCGCGGCAGTGGCGCCGCCAGCTTGGCGTGCGCGACGACGACGCGATGGACTCGCATGCTGTCGGCATTCTGGTGGCGCTCGCCTATCCCGACCGCATCGGCCAACGCCGGCCCGGCGGCCAGCCCGGCGGGGTGGCGGCGCAGTATCGCCTGTCGGGTGGGCGCGGCGCCTATTTCCAGGATGCCGAGCCGCTGTCGGCCGAGGAGTGGCTCGCCATCGCCAACCTCGACGGCGCCGCCCGCGAATCGCGCATCTTCCTGGCCGCCCCGGTCACGCTGGCCGACCTGGAGGAGAGCTTCGCCGACGACATCCGCAGCGAGACCATCGTCGCCTGGGACGCGCGCGAACAGATGGTGCTGGCGCGCCGCCGCCGCATGCTGTTCGCCCTGATCCTGAAGGACGAGAAGCTGGCCAAGCCGCCGGCCGACGCGATGACCGCCGCGATGATCGAGGGCATCCGCGCGCTGGGTCCCGCCTGCCTGCCCTGGACCGACGAGCTGCGCAAATGGCGCACCCGCGTGATGTTCCTGCGCGCGCGGGAGGGCGACGTCTGGCCCGACCTGTCCGACGCGGCCCTGATGGACGGTCTGGAGGAGTGGCTGGCCCCCTTCCTCGACGGCGTGTCGCGCCGCGCCCATCTGGAGCGCATCGACCTGTCGAGCGCCCTGCGCGCCCTGCTGCCCTGGGAGTTGCGGACCCGCCTGGACGCCGAGGCCCCGACCCATGTCGAGGTGCCGAGCGGCTCCCGCATCCCCATCGACTATGACGGCGAGGAGCCGGTGCTGGCGGTTCGCCTGCAGGAGATGTTCGGCCTGGCCGAGACCCCGCGCATCGCCGGCGGCCGGGTTCCGCTTCTGCTGCACCTTCTGTCCCCCGCCCGCCGCCCGGTCCAGGTCACCCGCGACCTCGCGAGCTTCTGGGCCAACGCCTACAAGGCGGTGAAGGCGGATTTGAAGGGCCAGTACCCGAAACACTACTGGCCCGACAACCCGCTGGAAGCCGAGCCGACCGCCAGGGCGAAGCCGAGGGGGCGGTAACGCCCCGCCCCCTCCCCTCCCCTCCGCAAACTTCCCCTCTCCCCCCTGGGGAGAGGGTCAGGGTGAGGGGGCCGCAAAGGCGCCAGCCTTTGCCAGGGGATTGCGAAGGGGCAGCATGCCCCTTGGCGGCGCGCCAAAGCGCGCCCGACCACCCCCCAACTCCGTCACCCGTGGCGATAATCACCCTCTCCCGCCCCGGGAGAGGGCGGGGACCCGCGCCAAAGGCGTGGGGAGGGTGAGGGGTGAGGCAAGAATTCAGAACCGCATGGTCCCTGCACGTCCCCAACCAAAGCCGGGCGCAAATGCGGTAGCCGCATCCCCTCGCCAAGCGCATATTAGAGACGCCTCTCCGGCCACCACCCCGAAGACAGCGAGCACACCAGAGAGCCCGACCATGCGGACCTTGCATGATTTGCGCGACGAGATGCTGGCGGTCGCCCAGGGCACCCGCCCGGTTCCCCCGGTGCGGTCCGTGAAGGATGGCGAGTCGGTCTCCGGCCTTCTCGGCGTGCTGACCCCGGCCAACCGGGCGTTGATGCACCTGATCGCCACCGAACGCCCGGAGACGGTCTCCCGCCTCGCCCAACTCGCCAACCGCGCCCAGCCCAACGTCTCTCGCGCTCTGCAAGACTTGGCCGAGCACGGTCTTGTGCGACTCGTCCGCGACGGCATGAGCATCCGACCGGAACTGGTCACCCGCAACCTGACGAACTTCCGAGTCAGCGCTTGCGAAGATATAGCTTCAAGCGATCCGGCAGAGAATGACGGCGCAGCACCGGTCCATAGCAAAAACATCAATGGGTAAGGTTAATTTCCCCACAGAATTGCGCCCGCCGGCAGCCAACAGCAATGCAGTTGATCTGCTCCGCAACATAATCTACCATGGTGAGGTAGCCTAAAGACTCTGCAAACTGCCTTGAGGCGGACACCATGGATATCGCTGACTGGATCAGCTTCGGGCAAGTTTCTGCCGAAAGGGACGAGAACCTCTCACGATATTTCTTTGACAATGGCGTTCTTCAATCGGTGGTAGATACTCGCCATTCATTTCTGGTGCTTGGCCGAAAAGGCGCCGGGAAAACTGCCGTATTTCAGCATCTATCTGACAATGCGAAAAAATATATTCAGCCTGATGATCTTAGCATAACTCTATCACTCCAAGATTATAATTGGAACGTTCACTCTTTGCTTTGCGCTGACGGCAAGGCTTCATCACTAGCTTACGTTCAATCTTGGAAATACATTATATATCTAGTTGCCATAAAAGCTTTGATTGAGGCCGATTTCGGAAATCCGAAACTGAAATCTAGCAAAAAGCTTATAGAGCGAATCTACACATCTCCAAACCCAAGCTTAGGACAGCTGATTGGTCAAAAGTTTCTTCAACTTAGCAAGTTAAAGCTCCCAGCTGGCAGCTTGGATCTTGAGGGAGATGCACTTGATAGCATTTCTGCTTCAGGAGGAGAAATTGAGTTTTCTGACATCCAGCAAAACCAGTCACTGCAAAGCGCACTAAATAAGTCAATTGAACGAATTTCAGAGATTTTCGAAGCAACCTTAATCGATGTACTTGGGGGGTCATCGCGCATTTTTGTTTCGTTTGATAGAATAGACGAAGCTTGGGATACTGCTTCGTTCGAGTCAAGCCAGAGAATCATTGCGGGGCTTATTGGAGCATCAGAGTATATTTCACAAAAGTTTAGAGGATCTCTGAGGCCCATTGTTTTTCTTAGAGAAGACATATTTGATACTTTAGACATAAACGATAAAAATAAGCTTAGATCAGATTGCGGAAAGCTTCTTGCTTGGTCTAAGGACGGTCTGTCGCGGCTTATATTGGAGCGCGTGAACTTTTTTGCTCGCAAAGCCTCGAAAGCAGAATTATCTCGCATCGAAGATTTATTTGATAGAGACCAGATGAGGCAGCAGCGATCTCCATTCGATTATGTAATGTTGAGAACCATGCTCCGCCCTCGTGACTTTATCAAGTACTTTGAATTGATTAAGCAGGATATGTGGGATCGTAAGGAGAATCCTCTAGAGCCTGAGTCAGTCAACCCAGAGCGGCTTGAATGTGAATCAATATATAGCTCTGAGGCAGCATATTCTGAATGGTTAGTTGAAGAACTGAGAGATGAATGGCGCGTTCAATTTCCAAGAATAAATGAGATAATATCGGCAATACAGAATAATGGGAGAACCACATTCACTCAGGAAGAGTTTTCTGACTCTCTGAGAAGGAGTGCTATTGACATAAATCCACCAGAAATAATGCAAAACCTCAAGTTTATGTTTGACAACTCGATCATCGGTTTTCGCGTCGGGAACTCTCAACAGTGGAAGTTTAAATGCTTCTTCAAATCCCAGGGGTTCGTGGATGCAACCTTATACAAGATTCACGACGGCCTACATCGCGGACTAAACCTGAAAGAATCGAGATCTGCATCTAATAGAGATTGCGAGTGATTTTGGGAAATTTTATCAACTTTACATATAAGTTTTAATTCCATTGCTCATTATTTCTATCGTTATGCAAGTCTTTTGGGGGGATGAAATGGCGTTAGATAGAATTCATCTTAGAAAGTTATTAGCGATAATGTTCCTTAACGCTAACAAGCAGAGGGCTTATATCTTAGAAGATATTCGTGATGAGAAAGCTCGTGACGAAGGTCGCGCATCTTCTGGTGGAGATTTCTACGCACCCTTTTGGTCAGATGCTAGATCACATGTGTTTGGATCAGCTGACCTTCATCAAATGGTTAACGAAAGGATTGCGGCAAATTACAGGCGGAGAAATCTTTACCCTCTTCTTCGAGATGGTTTCCTAACTTGGTGGAGCAATCGACGGCGCTGGACCAATGAACCATTTCGTCCTGGTCCAACTTTGAAAAGCCAATTCTTTTTCCCCAGCCTATCTGCAACGGTGAAAGTTGAAAACTTCCTATCGGTTCGGGACGGCCTTAATGCTGAGTACGCTGTTTACCCCTATTTTTCACCTGATCCAGTATTGAATGATGAAGCTGCCCGTCTCGGGCTATGGCTAATTACGATGGCTATGCCATCGGTGCCATCTGATCAGATACGGATTCTCGACGTTATAAGGGGACAGAGTTTCTCACTTGATCGCTATCCGTTAAATGGTAACGAGGGAGCGATGTTTTCGCTCAGATATGAAAGATTGCTAGAATATCGCATGAGGTTATCAGCAGAACGTGATTGAGCGTGTTTCAAAGACATATGTAAAATCGCTGACGCTTGGCACATTGCACAGAACCATCCCAGACACTTGCTCTGGCGGCAAGCGACCACGCCTTTCCCATGCCCCCTTACCACCAACCGCCATCCATGATAGGACTATAAGCCTCAACCGCCCGAGGAGTGTCCTGCATGCATCGCCCCTGGTGCCACGCCCTCTTGCGCCCTTCCTCCCGCGCACCCGCCCCGCCGGATGGAACAGTGAACAGCCCCCGGAAAACTGTTCCAACCTGTTCCAAACGTTCCATCCGACCACCGCAGGCCGGGTCGGCCGCCCCGGATGGAACAGTGAACAGTCCGCCGAAACCTGTTCCACGATGTTCCACCCACCCAACTCCGCCCCCGAAACGAAACGGCCCCCTTCCCTTGCGGGAAGAGGGCCGAAGTCGTTTCAGCTACCCGAACCGGCTCAGTCGCGCTTGACCGTGTCGCTGTTCAGCGCGGCCTGGGCGGCGGCGAGGCGGGCGATCGGCACGCGGTAGGGCGAGCAGGAGACATAGGTCAGCCCGATCTTCTCGCAGAAGGAGATCGAGGCCGGGTCGCCGCCATGCTCGCCGCAGATGCCCAGCTTGATGTCCGGACGGACCTTGCGGCCGCGCTCGGTGGCGATCTCCACCAGTTCGCCGACGCCGGTGACGTCCAGCGACTGGAACGGGTCCTGCTCCAGGATGCCCTGGCGCTGGTACTCCGGCAGGAAGCTGCCGGCGTCGTCGCGCGACAGGCCCAGCGTGGTCTGGGTCAGGTCGTTGGTGCCGTAGCTGAAGAACTCCGCCGACTCGGCGATCTCGCCGGCCTTCAGGGCCGCGCGCGGGATCTCGATCATCGTGCCGGTCAGATACTCCACCGTCACGCCGGTCTCGGCCTTCACCTGCTCGGCGGCGCGGTCGATCACCGCCTTGAGGATGTCGAACTCCTTCTTGGTGATGATCAGCGGGATCATCACTTCGGGAATGACGGCCTCGCCGGTGGTCTTGGCGACCTCGGCGGCGGCGGCGAAGATGGCGCGGGCCTGCATCTCGTAGATCTCGGGGTACGAGATGCCCAGACGGCAGCCGCGATGGCCCAGCATCGGGTTCGCTTCATGCAGCTGGATGGTGCGGTGGCGAACCCGCAGCGGATCGGTGCCGGTGGCCTGGGCGACCTCCGCCATGTCCTCTTCGGTGTTCGGCAGGAACTCGTGCAGCGGCGGGTCGAGCAGGCGGATCGTCACCGGCAGGCCGGTCATGATCGTGAACAGATCGACGAAGTCCTTCTTCTGGAAGGGCTCCAGCTTGGCGAGCGCCTTGCGGCGGCCGGCCTCGTCCTCCGCCAGGATCATCTCGCGGACGGCCAGGATGCGCTCCGGGTCGAAGAACATGTGCTCGGTGCGCGACAGGCCGATGCCCTCGGCGCCGAACTTCCGCGCGGTGCGGGCGTCCAGCGGGGTTTCGGCATTGGCGCGGATCTTCATCCGACGGATGCCGTCGGCCCAGCCCATCAGGGTGGCGAAGTCGCCCGACAGCTCCGGCTGGATCGTCGGCACCTCGCCCAGCATCACCTCGCCGGTGGAGCCGTCGATGGTGACGATGTCGCCTTCCTTCACGGTGACGCCGCGGACGGCCATCTGCTTGGTCTTGTAGTCGATGCGCAGGTCGCCGGCGCCCGACACGCAGGCACGGCCCATGCCGCGGGCAACCACCGCCGCGTGGCTGGTCATGCCGCCGCGGCTGGTCAGGATGCCGCGGGCGGCGTGCATGCCGTGGATGTCCTCGGGCGAGGTCTCGATGCGGCAGAGGATCACCGACTCGCCCTTGCCGGCCATCTGCTCGGCCTCGTCGGCGGTGAAGACCACCTTGCCCGACGCGGCGCCGGGGGAGGCGGGCAGGCCCTTGGCGATGACCTTGCGGTCGGCCTTGGGGTCCAGCGTCGGGTGGAGGAGCTGGTCGAGCGAGGCCGGATCGATGCGGCGGACCGCCTCGTTCTGGTCGATGACGCCCTCGTTCGCCAGATCGACGGCGATCTTCAGCGCCGCCGGGGCGGTGCGCTTGCCGTTGCGGGTCTGCAGCATGAACAGCTTGTTCTGCTGGACCGTGAACTCGATGTCCTGCATGTCGCGGTAGTGCTTTTCCAGCTTGAGGCGGACCTCGTTCAGCTGGTTGAACACCTCCGGCATCACCTCTTCCATGGCGGGGAGGTCGGACTTGTTGGCGATCTTGCCGGCGATGGTCAGGTGCTGCGGCGTGCGGATGCCGGCGACGACGTCCTCACCCTGGGCGTTGACCAGATACTCGCCGTAGAAGGCATTCTCGCCGGTCGACGGGTTGCGGGTGAAGGCCACGCCGGTGGCGCAGTCGTTGCCCATGTTGCCGAAGACCATGCACTGCACGTTGACCGCGGTGCCCCAGTCGGCCGGGATGTCGTGCAGCTTGCGGTAGGTGATGGCGCGGGCGTTCATCCAGGAGCCGAAGACGGCGCCGATGGCGCCCCACAGCTGCTCCTGCACATCCTGCGGGAAGGGCCGGCCCAGTTCGCGCTCGACCGCCTTCTTGTAGTCCTCGATCACCGCCTGCCAATCCTCGGCCGACAGGTCGGTGTCGAGGTTGTAGGACTTGTCGCGCTTGTGGTTGTCGAGGATGTCCTCGAAATGGTGATGCTCAACGTCGAGCACGACGTTGGAGTACATCTGGATGAAGCGGCGATAGCTGTCGTAGGCGAAGCGGCCGTCACCCGACCGCTTGGCGAGACCGGCCGCGGTCGCGTCGTTCAGGCCCAGGTTCAAGACGGTGTCCATCATGCCGGGCATCGACGCGCGGGCGCCGGAGCGGACCGACACCAGCAGCGGATTGACCGGGTCGCCGAACTTGGCGTCCATCGCCTGTTCCAGCCGCGCGATGGCGGCGTTCACCTGCGCCGTCAGCTCCGGCGGATAGGAGCGGCCGTTGGCGTAGAAATAGGTGCACAGCTCGGTGGTGATCGTGAAGCCCGGCGGAACGGGCAGGCCAAGATTGGCCATCTCGGCCAGATTGGCGCCCTTGCCGCCCAGCAGGTTCTTCATATCGGCCCGTCCTTCGGTGGCACCGGCCCCGAAGCTGTAGACCCACTTGGATTCACCCTGGCTCGCCATCGCGGAATTCCTCTCGCCCCATGGTCGTCCGGCATGCGGGTGCTCCCCTTGTGCTCCACGGGCGATCCACCGGGCGGGTCTTTTCCGCTCAGCGAAACGCCGTGGTCAGTTTGCTTGACCGCACATGCCGCTGAGTGGACCTTCTATCGCCCCAAACGTTGGGACACAAGACAGTCGCGTGGTCTAGAACGGGATGACCTGCGCTTTGCCGGCAAAGGAGCGTTGCGACTATATCGTATTGCCGGTTCCCCATTACTCCGGCGGAACCGCATAAGCACCGATTCGAATGGTGAAATGCGGTCGAAGTACCCCGTAAATCCAAAGAAAAACGGGACCATTTCCACTGCAAATGTTTCAGATGCTGAAGCAGGCGTCGGCTGGACATTCGACCCAGTGCTTGCCCTCCCCCCTCAGCCAGTCAGCCAGCGCCGCCGCCGGCATCGGCCGGGCGAAGCGGTATCCCTGGCCGATGGCGCAACCCTCCGCCTCCAGCATGAGGTGCTGGGCCTCGCGCTCCACCCCCTCCGCGACGACGGTCAGGCCCAGCGCCTCGCCGATCTGGATGATGGCGCGCACCAGCGGCCGGTTGGCGGCGTCGATGTCCAGTTCCTTGACGAAGCTGCGGTCGATCTTCAGTTCGCCGACGGGGAAGCGCTTCAGGTAGCTCAAGGACGAGTAGCCGGTGCCGAAATCGTCGATCGACAGGGTGACGCCCAGCGCATGCAGGGCATCCAGCGCGTCATGGACGCCGACCTCCTCCGTCATCATCAGCCGCTCGGTGATCTCCAGCGTCAGGTCGTTGGCCGGGATGCCGTTGGCGGCCAGCGCGGCACGGACCTGATCCGGCAGGTCGCCGCGGGCGAAGCGGACGGCGGAGACGTTCACCGCCAGCCCCGGCACCGGCACCCCCGCCGCGCGCCAGCGGCCGAGCTGCGCCACCGAAGTCTGCAGCACCCAGCTGTCCAGCCGGTCGATCAGCCCGCATTCCTCGGCCAGCGGCACGAACTCCACCGGCGACACCGCGCCCCAGCGCGGGTGGGTCCAGCGGATCAGCGCCTCCACCCGATGCAGGCAATGCGGCTTCAGCCGGACCTGGGGCTGGTAATGCAGCTCGAACGGTGCCTCGTCATCCGGGCATCCGGCCTCCTGGCGGTCCAGCGCCTCGCGCAGAGCCGCCTCCATCTCCAGCCGGCGCACCGCCTGTTCGTTCATGTCGCGGCGGAAGAAATGACAGCGGTTGCGGCCGGCCTGCTTGGCCCGGTACATCGCCGCGTCGGCTTGGCGCAGCAGCGTGTCGAAATCCATGCCATCGTCGGGATGCACGGCGATGCCGATGCTGGCGGTCGGGGTCAGCGTCAGATCGGCGACCGTCAGCGGCACCGACAGGGTGGCCAGCACCCGTTCGGCCAGCAGGGACGCATGGGCGGCGTCGCAGCCCGGCAGCAATGCTACGAACTCGTCCCCGCCCAGCCGGGCCAGAGTGTCGCCCTCGATGAACAGTCGCTCCAGCCGGGTCGCCACCTCCACCAGCAGACGGTCGCCGACCGCATGGCCCAGCGAATCGTTGACGGTCTTGAAGCGGTCGATGTCCAGGAACATCAGCGTCACCGGCTGCCGCGTGCGTCCGGCCAGCGCCAGCGCCGCAGTGGCGCGGTCGGCCAGGAGCTGGCGGTTGGGCAGCCCGGTCAGCGTGTCGAAATAGGCCAGCCGGTTGATCTCCGCCCGCGCCCGGTCATGTTCGATGGCGAGCGCGCACAGATGCACGCAGGCCTCCACCAACCGGCGGTGAAAGGGGGCTGCAGGGCGGCGCTCGCGGTAATAGAGCGCGAAGCTGCCCAGCATGCGGGCGTCCCGCCCCTTGATCGGGTTGGACCAGCAGGCGGCCAGCCCATGGGCCAGCGGCACCTCGCGATAGGGTGCCCAGCGCGGGTCTTCGGCGATGTCGACGGACATCACCGCCTCGCCCCGGCTCATCGCGCTGCCGCAGCAGCCGACGTCCGGACCGATGGCCAGCCCGTCGATGGCGTTGGCATAGACGACGGGCAGCGATGGGGCGGCGGCGACCCGCATGCGGTTCTCGTCGTCACGCAGCATCACCGAACAGGCGACCTCCGGCGCGCAGGCCTCCACCTGCCGGCAGAGGAAATCCAGGACCTGCTTCAGCGACCGGCCGGCAGCCACCAGTTCCAGGACATTCTGTTGCAGGCGTGCCACCGCCTCCGCCCGTTCGCGCTCGTCGAAATCGCGCATCTCGCACAGAAGCAGAACGTCTTCGCCGTCGGTCAGATGCTGCCAGTGCAGATCGACCGGGACCGGATCGCGGCGAGGAACGCGCAAGGCAGCGGTGCCGGGCGGTGGATGGTCGTTTTCCTGCGCCCCATCCCACACCGCCTGCCAGTCACGGCCACCGAAATCGAGCAGGCCGGGCAGCGGGCGGCCGATCAGCGCATCCAGAGGGGCGCCGGCCAGCCGGGCGAAACCGGGATTGGCGCCGACGATGGTGCCGTCGGCCGATGTCCAGACCAAGGCCGCGCTCCATTGCGCAGCAGTCACCCGCAACAGGCGATCGGACGGCAGGCGGTCGTCCAGCGCGGTCCCGGCCGAATCCATGACCCCTGATCCCTCCGGACATGCTTCGGGAACGC
>PJUA01000443.1_pt1 | contig 23210 bp, 20 predicted proteins | sample 1512151 | NCBI WGS metagenome assembly PJUA01 (sample SAMN08177678, study PRJNA422409) | Soil metagenome, whole genome shotgun sequencing project. | isolation source: Soil enriched on filter paper: beechwood xylan treatment | place: USA: Madison | collected 2015-01-15
ATCCCTTCTTCATCGGGGGCGTGGCCGAATACGACATCATCGAATTCGTCCCCTCGATGACCGCCGAGGCGCTGGAAGCCTTCCGCTATTCCGTAGACCGCAATTGAAAACGCCCTCCAGTCTCACCGTCCTCACCGAATCGCTGCGCCGGCTCCCCGGCATCGGGCCCAAGACCGCGCAGCGCATGGCCTACCACCTGCTGCAGCACGATCGCGACGCCGCTGCCGAGCTCAGCAAGTCGCTGGCGCAGGCGCTCGATACCATCCGTCATTGCGCGCTGTGCAACACCTTCACCGAGCAGGTCATCTGCGAGACCTGCCAGGACAGCCAGCGCGACCATACCCAGCTCTGCGTGGTGGAGTCGCCCTCCGATCAGGTCATGATCGAGCAGACGCTGACCTTCAAGGGCCTGTATTTCGTCCTCATGGGGCGCCTCTCGCCGCTGGACGGCATCGGCCCGCGTGACATCCATCTCGAAAAGCTGATCACCCGCGCCACCGATGGCGTGGTCACCGAAGTGGTGCTGGCCACCAACTTCACCAACGAAGGCGAAGCCACCGCCCACTACATCAGCGAGACCCTCAAGGCCCGTGGCCTCAAGGTCAGCCGCCTGGCACGGGGCGTCCCGGTCGGCGGCGAGCTGGAGTACGTGGATGCCGGCACCATCGCCCGCGCCATGCTGGACCGCCGCACGACGTGAGGCCGGGCAGGTTTTCAGATGAAAAACTTGCAGGCATGAGGTCGACGATGAAGGTCAAAATGCGCGACATCCAGTCCATGCTGCAATAGAATGACGACTGCCAGCCGCCCGCTACCCCCGGAGGCTGCCGCAGGCGACAGCGCAGCAACCCTGCGCGCCGGACTGCACACCAACCCACGCATTTCAGGACACTGGCCACTACCCGACAAGAGCCAGGTCCGGCATCACGATCAGGAGGAGATCACCGGATCGGCCGCGCCGCAGCGCGTCAGCCATCCGGTGCAAGTACGATGAGCACTGGCACATCCAAGCCCGGCCCGCTGGCCGGCATCAAGGTACTGGAACTGGGGACGCTGATTGCAGGCCCGTTCTGCTCGCGCATGCTGGCCGAATTCGGCGCCGACGTGATCAAGGTCGAAGCCCCCGGCAATGGTGACCCGCTGCGCCAATGGCGCGTGCTCAAGGATGGCACCTCGCTGTGGTGGTCGGTCCAGGCCCGCAACAAGAAGAGCATCACCCTCAACATGAAGGACGAGCGGGCCCAGGAAATCGCCCGCAAGCTCGCCCTGGAGGCCGACGTCATCATCGAGAACTACCGTCCCGGCGTGCTGGAAAAGTGGAAGCTCGGCTATGAAGACCTCAGGCAGATCAACCCCGCCACCATCATGGTGCGCCTATCCGGCTACGGGCAGACCGGCCCCTTGCGCGACCTGCCGGGCTTCGGCGCCATCGGCGAATCGATGGGCGGTATCCGCTACGTTTCAGGTCACCCGGATCGTCCACCGGTACGCATTGGCATTTCCATCGGCGACTCCATCGCCGCCCTGCACGGCGTCATCGGCGCCATGATGGCGCTGCGTCACCGCGACGTCACAGGCGGCCGCTGGAACGGCAAGCAGGGCGACGACTGCATCGCCGGCCAGGGGCAGATGGTGGACGTGGCCTTGTATGAGGTCGTCTTCAACATGATGGAATCGATGGTCCCCGAGTTCGACTTTGCCGGCGTGGTCCGCGAGCGCACCGGTGGCGCGCTGCCCGGCATCGTGCCCTCCAACACCTACACCACGGGCGACGGCATGAACATCGTCATCGCCGGCAATGGCGACGCCATCTTCAAGCGCCTGATGACTGCCATCGGTCGCGACGACATGGCCAGCGACCCCGGTCTGGCACGCAACGACGGTCGCGTCCCGCGTACCGCCGAGATCGATGCCGCCATCCAGCAGTGGTGCAGCACGCAGACCATCGACAATGCCCTGACCACGCTGCAGGCGGCCGATGTCCCGGTCGGCAAGATCTATTCGGTCAAGGACATGATGAGCGACGCCCAGTTCCTGGCGCGTGACATGTTCGAGCAGCACCGGTTTGCCGACGGCACGCCGATCAAGCTGCCCGGCATCACACCCAAGATGTCCGAGACACCCGGCCAGACCAAGTGGCTCGGTCCCGAGCTGGGCGCCCACAGCGATGAAATCCTGCAATCGCTGGGGTATGATGAGGCCCACATCAAGATGCTGCGCGACCACGGCGTGGTCTGAGCGGCACGCAACGGTAGCGCAATCTGCACGGGATTGCGGACCAACACTGCACTGGCTGCAGACAATAAAGCAGCAAAAACGCAGCACCCCCATCCACACACGGAGGAGACATAATGAAATTGAGCTGGAAGCAATTGCTGATCGCCGCGGGCCTGTTCCTGGCCGGCTACTTTTCCTTCAACGGCAGTGCCGGTGCGCAGGCACTGGAAAAGCCCAAGGTGTCCATCGCCGTCGGTGGCAAGAACCTGTTCTACTACCTCCCGCTGACGGTGGCCGAACAGCTCGGTTATTTCAAGGATGAAGGCCTGCAGGTCGAGATTTCCGACTTCGCCGGCGGTGCCAAGGCCTTGCAGGCGATGGTGGGCGGCAGCGCCGACGTGGTCTCGGGCGCCTACGAGCACACCATCAACATGCAGGCCAAGGGCCAGGCCATCGTCGCCTTCGTGCTGCAAGGCCGTGCGCCGCAGATCGTGCTGGCCGCCAACAACAAGACCATGCCCAACTACAAGAGCGTGGCCGACCTCAAGGGCAAGAAGATCGGCGTGACCGCACCCGGTTCATCCACCAGCATCATGGCCAGCTATGTGCTGGCCAAGGCCGGCCTGAAGCCGACCGACGTCTCCTTCATCGGCGTGGGTGCCTCGGCCGGTGCGATCTCGGCCATCCGCTCCGGCCAGATCGATGCCATCGCCAACCTGGACCCGGTGATCTCCATGCTGGAACAGCACAACGAGATCAAGACCATCGCCGACACCCGCACCCTGAAGGACACCAACGACGTCTTCGGTGGCCCGATGCCGGCCGCCACCCTGTACGCCCCGGCGGCCTTCGTCCAGAAGTATCCCAACACCACGCAAGCCCTGACCAACGCCATGGTGCGCGCGCTGAAGTGGATCCAGAAGGCCGGTCCCTCGGACATCATCAAGGCCGTGCCGGAGAGCTACCTGCTGGGCGACCGTTCGCTCTACATCGATGCCTTCATGAAGGTGCGTCAGGCCATTTCGCCGGACGGTTACTTCCCGCCAGGTGGCCCGGATACCGCCCTGCGCACGCTCAAGGCCTTCGAGCCCTCGCTGGCCGACAAGCAGATCGACCTCTCCAAGACCTTCACCAATTCCTTCGTGCAGAAGGCCAACGCCAAGTACAAGTAAGAAGCAAGGCTCCCACCCGATGCGAATGCACAGCAAATGCCCGGCAACGGGCATTTGCGCATCTAAGCGGGGCGCTTGCCTGTGTATCATCCAGCGCGGCCGTGCCGGCCCGTAATGCAGTGAAGTCCTGAATCCCTGAAGCCCAGACGCCATGACGCCAGCCCTCCAGTTCGACAACATCACCTGCACCTTCGTCTCCAAGGACGATCGTTCCCAGCGCTACACCGCCGTGGCCAATACTGACCTGTCCATCGCACCGGGCGAATTCGTGTCCGTGGTCGGCCCCACCGGCTGTGGCAAGTCCACCCTGCTCAACGTCGGTGCCGGCCTGCTGCAACCCTCCTCGGGCAGCGTCAAGGTATTCGGCGAAGAGCTCACCGGCATCAATCGCCGCGCCGGCTACATGTTCCAGGCCGAGGCGCTGATGCCCTGGCGCAGTGCGCTGCAGAACGTGATCGCCGGCCTGCAGTATCGCGGCCAGGACGAGAAGGCCGCTGCCGAACTGGGCGAACAATGGCTGGCCCGTGTGGGTCTGCAAGGCTTCGGCGACCGTTACCCGCACCAGCTCTCCGGCGGCATGCGCAAGCGCGTGGCCCTGGCGCAGACCTTGATCCTGGACCCTGACATCATCCTCATGGACGAACCCTTCTCGGCCCTCGATATCCAGACCCGCCAGCTGATGGAAAACGAGGTGCTGGACCTGTGGAACGCCAAGAAGAAGGCCGTGCTCTTCATCACCCACGACCTCGACGAAGCCATCGCCATGTCCGACCGCGTGATCGTGCTGGCCGCGGGCCCTGGCACCCACCCCATCGGCGAATTCAGGATCGACCTGCCGCGCCCGCGCGATGTCGCCGAAATCCGCATGCATCCCCGCTTCGTCGAACTGCACCAGCAGATCTGGGACGTGCTGCGCGACGAAGTCCTCAAGGGCTATCAACAACAGAAGCGCGCAGCGTAAGCCGTACCGGAAAAAGATCAGGGAAGAGAATCAGCACCATGTGGAAATTACTGAAACCGAATCACAAGAACATCCGCTTCTGGCAACTGATGGTATTGGCCATCGTCCTGCTGGTGTGGCATGTGGCCACCCGCAATCCGCAGACCGCCTTCTTCTTCGGCGAACCGCTGAAGGTGGCGCAGCGCATCTGGGAGTGGTTCACGGTGGGCAGCGGCTCGCTGGAAGTGGGCATAGGCGACACCACCTTCTTCACGCTCACTTTCCCCGCCGAGATCTATTCGCACCTGCTCATCACGCTGACCGAGACCGTGCTGGCCTTCGTCATCGGCACCGTCTTCGGCCTGGGCATCGGCCTGTGGCTGGCGCTGTCGCCGACCGCCTCGGCCATTCTCGATCCCTACGTGAAGGCCGCCAATTCCATGCCCCGCGTGATCCTGGCCCCGATCTTCGCCATGTGGTTCGGCCTGGGCATCTGGTCCAAGGTGGCCCTGGCGGTCACGCTGGTGTTCTTCATCGTCTTCTTCAACGTCTACCAGGGCGTCAAGGAAGTCAGCCCGGTGGTGTTGGCCAATGCCCGCATGCTGGGTGCCAACGCGCGCCAGCTGCTGCGTACGGTCTACCTGCCTTCGGCCACCTCGTGGGTGTTCTCCAGCCTGCACACCTCTATCGGCCTGGCCTTCGTCGGCGCGGTGGTGGGGGAGTACCTGGGTTCGGCGCGCGGCGTCGGTTACCTGATCCTGCAGGCCGAAGGGACCTTCGACATCAACACCGTTTTTGCCGGCATCGTCGTGCTGACCGTCTTCGCGCTGGTGCTGGACCTGGCCGTGGGCGTGATCGAGAAGCGGCTCATGAAGTGGCAGCCCAAGAGCGGGGAGACCGAAAAGCTCTGAATGCCGGCCCGGGAGGACACAGCAAAGCGTAAAAACAACAAGTACAGCAATCGGAACATGGATTGTGTCCTGTCCAGATCGGGACAGGATATCGGAGAGGCGCCAGTGGCAACACTGGCGCTTTTTTTATTGCCTGCCACCCGTAAGTTCATCCGTATCGGGAAAAGCCCTAAATCCCCGGACCGCGCCTTTCTCTATATTGACTCAGCACATGGATTGATTCACTCCGGATTGGTCGATGTCCAACAATCACATCCGAGGGGGAACAATGAGTGTGTTCAAGAATATGAAAATCGGCACCAAGCTATCGCTGGCGTTCGCCATGCTGCTGACCTTGACCGTCATCCTGGCGGCAGTCGCCCTGACCAGCATCCAGTCGCTGACCGCTTCCATCAAGGCGGCCGACGCCGTCCAGAACCGGCGCCTGGTGCCGCTCTACTTGGCGCGGGAAGCGCTGGACCAGACCGGTATCGCGGCCCGTAATGCCTACGTGTTCAGAAGCGATGCCGATGCACAAAAGGAACTGGCCATTGTCGACGAGCAGAAGCAGATCTACCTCAAGGCGCTGGCCGAACTCCAACCGCAATTGGCCGGCAACAAAGGTTTCGACAAGGTCCGTATCGGCTTGCTGCAGATGGCCGAGGAACTCAAGCGCCCGCGCCTCTATCGGGAAAGCGGGAAGAGCGAGGAGTTCCGCGACTTCCTGGTCAACGAGTGCAGTCCCCTGCGACGCCAGATCGTGCAAGACATCAACCAGGTCATCGGGGAAGTGGATGCCGAAAACAACAAGGCGCATCACTCCACGCTGGACATGGCGACCCACGGCTCCATGGTGGTTGCCGCGCTCACCTTGCTGGTGACGTTCATCTCCATCATCGTCGCCGTACTGATCACCCGCAGTCTGCTCAGGCAACTGGGCGGTGAACCCGCCTATGCGGCCGACATCGCCCAGCAGATCGCTGCCGGTGACCTGACCTCCGAAGTGCTGACCCGGCCTGGTGACACCGCCAGCCTGCTGCTGGCCATCAAGAAGATGCGAGACAGCCTGGTCGCCATTGTCGGCAAGGTGCGTGAAGGCACCCAGACCATCGAACAGGCTTCCACCGAGATTGCCACCGGTAATCTGGACCTGTCCTCGCGCACGGAGCAACAAGCCGGTGCCCTGGAGCAGACGGCCTCCGCCATGGAAGAACTGATGTCCACCGTAAAACAGAACGCCGACAACGCCAGGCAGGCAAGCCAGCTTGCGGTCTCGGCCTCGGAAGTGGCCAGCCAGGGTGGTGCCGCAGTGGGCCAGGTGGTGAGCACCATGGAAGGCATCAATGCCTCTTCGCGCAAGATCGTCGACATCATCAGCGTCATCGACGGCATCGCGTTCCAGACCAATATCCTGGCCTTGAACGCGGCAGTGGAAGCGGCACGGGCCGGCGAACAGGGCCGCGGCTTCGCAGTCGTGGCGTCCGAGGTGCGCAACCTGGCGCAACGCAGCGCCACCGCTGCCAAGGAAATCACCGAACTCATCAATGACTCGGTGGGCCAGATCGGCCAGGGCAGCAACCTGGTCCAGCAGGCGGGCGTGACGATGGAAAACGTGGTCAACAGCGTGAGGCGGGTGACCGATGTGGTCGCCGAGATTTTGCACGCCAGTCAGGAGCAGAGTCACGGCATCACCCAGGTCAATCTGGCCATCACCCACATGGATGAGGCCACGCAGCAGAACTCGGCGCTGGTCGAGGAGGCCGCTGCCGCCGCCAATTCGATGATGGAGCAGGCGGCCGCTCTGGCCAGCCTGGTGTCGACCTTCCGTCTTGATGCCCGCCAGCATGCGTAGCGCCAGCGCCACGGTGCTGGTAATGGGCCAGCGTACAATGACGGCTTGAACAGCGCGCCGCCTGCGGCCCATGAGGGTGATCCGGCAGGACGGCATGCAAATCGGGGAGTGGGGGCAAGGGCGATGAGCCAGCAGAGTGACTTGATCGAATTCGGTTCGGAAAACGCCTATCGGCTGCTGGTGCAGCGGATCAAGGACTATGCCATCTACATGCTGCGTCCGGATGGTGTGGTCGCCAGCTGGAATGCCGGCGCCCAGCGCTTCAAGGGCTATACCGCCGACGAAATCATCGGCCAGCATTATTCGGTCTTCTATGAAGAGCCGGATCGCCTCGCTGGCCTGCCCGTCACCAACCTGGCCCTGGCCCTGCGCGAGGGAAAGTTCGAGGACGAGGGCTGGCGCGTGCGCAAGGATGGCTCACGCTTCTGGGCGCATGTGGTGATCGATCCGATCTACCAGGAAAATGGACGCCTGCTGGGGTTCGCCAAGATCACCCGCGACCGCACCGAGCAACTGGAAACCAACGAAAAAATCCTCTTCATGGCCCGGCACGATGCCATGACCGGCCTGCCCAACCGTGTCCATTTCCTGGAACGCCTGGACGAAGCCATGTCCACCCTGCATGCCGGCGAGCAACAGGTGGCCGTGGTCAGCATCGACCTGGATGGCTTCAAGGAAATCAACGATGCCTTCGGTCATGGCGTGGGCGACCAACTGCTCTCCGAACTGGGGAAGCGTCTCAAGAACACCGTGGGCGAGGGCGAGACCGTGGCGCGCTTCGGCGGTGACGAATTCGTCGCCTTCAAGGTCTTCCGTCAGCAGCGCCATCTGGCCGACTTCATCAGCCGTCTGCAGCGCGCCCTGACCACCATGCTGCACCTGGCGCAGACCGACATCATCCCCGGCGCCAGCCTGGGGGTGGCGATGTTTCCAGGGGATGCCGCCGACCGCGCACAGCTGCTCAACAACGCCGACCTCGCCATGTATCGCGCCAAGAAGAGCATGGACGAAAAGATCTGCTTCTACGAAGCCAACATGGACGAGGCCTCGCGCGCCCGTCGCGCCATGGCACGCGATATCTGGACTGCCCTGGAACGCGGGGAGTTCTTCCTGAACTACCAGATACAGCGGGCCGTCAGCTGCGACGAGATCACCGGCTACGAAGTCCTCCTGCGCTGGCAGCATCCGGTACAGGGACTGATCCCGCCGGCCGTCTTCATCCCGGTGGCCGAAGAGTGCGGCGCCATCGGCGCCATTGGCGACTGGGTGCTGGAGCACGCCTGTCGCGAGGCGGCGCAATGGAATCTGCAGCCACGCATCGCCGTCAACCTGTCGGCCCTGCAATTGTCCAATGCCGGCCTGGTGGAAAAGGTACGTTCGGTGCTGGCCGCCACCGGCCTGCCGCCGCAGCGGCTGGAACTGGAGGTCACCGAAACTGCCATCATCGCCGATCGCGAACGCGCCCTCTACCTGCTGCAGCAGCTCAAGGCCATGGGCGTGACCATCGCCATGGACGATTTCGGCAGCGGTTATTCCTCGCTGGAGACGCTGCGTTCCTTCCCCTTCGACAAGATCAAGCTGGACCGCAGTTTCATCAGCGAGCTGGAAACCAGCCAGCAGGCCAAGGCCTTCGTGCGTGCCATCCTGGCACTGGGCCATAGCCTGAATGTGGCGGTGCTGGCCGAAGGTGTGGAAACCGAAGCCCAGCGCGCCATCCTTGAGCAGGAGGGTTGCCAGGAAGGGCAGGGCTATCTGTTCGGTCGGCCGGCGCTGCTGAGCGCCCTGGGTGAGCTGGCACAGGCGGTGCCGCCCCATGAGGTGCCACGTCGGGCCTGATCGGAAATTTGAAATACCCAGGCGGCCGACGCGCCGGACCGATTTCGCGTACGCTGCCGGTTGTCATTGTCCAGCGAGTTTCCCATGAGCCAGAGTCTGAGCCTGCCCGAGGACGGGGCGTCCACCGTCATCGCTACCGTCACTGCTACCGTCGCTCCCCATGCCGACCCCTTGTCGGCGCTGGCGCAGTGGCTGCTGTCCCATCGCAAGGTATTGGTACTGACCGGCGCCGGTATCAGCACCGCCTCCGGCATTCCCGATTATCGCGATGACGCAGGCGTGCGACGTGGCCGCCTGCCCATCCAGGGCAGCGAATTCCGCCAGTCGGAAGCCGCCCGCAAGCGCTACTGGGCTCGCAGCATGCTCGGCTGGCCACGCCTGGCCCAGGCCCTGCCCAATGCGGCCCACCAGGCACTGGCGCAATTGCAGGCAGCTGGCCACCTGGGCGCAATCCTGACCCAGAACGTCGATGGCCTGCATCAGCAGGCCGGCAGCCGCGATGTGCTGGAACTGCACGGCAGCATCCATGCTGTGCGCTGTCTGGCCTGTGGCACTCCCTATGGTCGTGCCGAAATCCAGGTGCAGCTGGAACGCAGCAACCCCGCCTTTGCCCAGCTGCAGGCAGAAGTCCTGCCCGATGGCGATGCCCAGCTGGAGCCCGATGCCGACGCCGCCTTCCACGTTCCCGCCTGTACTGCCTGTGGCGGCATGCTGCAACCGGACGTGGTGTTCTTCGGCGATGGCGTGCCGGCTGCGCGCAGCGCCCAGGCCGAAGCACTCACCCGTGACTGCGATGCCATGCTGGTGGTCGGTTCTTCGCTGATGGTGTTGTCGGGTTTCCGCTTTGCGCGCATGGCGGCCGCCGCAGGCAAGCCGGTGGCGGCCATCAATCGCGGTCGTACCCGTGCTGACGAACTGCTGGCCTTCAAGCTGCAGGAGGATGCCGAGTCGGTGTTGCCGCGTCTGGCGGCACGATTGCTGTCACAGTCGCCTTCCTGATCGACCACAGTACGATGGCCGCTGCCATCAGCGCCAGCAGTGCGGCCGCAGCAAAGGCATGCGCAAAGCCCTGGGCATAGGCATTTCGCGCCAAGGCCAGCACCGCCGCCTGCCGTTCGTCATAGCCCTGCGCTGCCTGCACCATGTCGCCAGCCATCGCCCGCGCCACGAACTGGGCGGCACGGTCAGGCGCCTCCTCGATGCCCGCCAGAGTCGACATCCCGCTCAGCATGCGGCCACGCGCCGCCTCGGCCAGTACCGCACCCAGGCCCGCAAAGCCGGCCAGCACACCCGTGAAACGCGAGGTGGTACTGATGCCGGAGGCCATGCCCGCGCGCTCGCGTGGCACATTGCCCATGATGGCCTTTTGCGTCTCGCCATTGAGCAGGCCGCCGCCGCTACCCAGCACTGCCATGCCGAGGATCACCAGCATCTGCGATCCCGACCCGGCCGCCCACATCATCAGCAGGTTGCCCAGCGCCGTCACGCCCAGTCCCAGCGCCAGCACCTGCGCAGAGGACAGGTAATGGCCCAATCGTCGCCCCAGCTGCGGCAACAGCAGCATCGCCAGTGCGAAGGGCAGCATGCCCAGGCCGGTCTGCAGCGCGTTCAGGCCGCGTGCATTTTGCAGGAACAGCGGCAGCAGCGACGCCATCACCTGGGCTGAAGCCGCATAGGCGAACATGGCCGCCACCGCCGCCACGAAACCGGCATGACGGAACAGCGACAGCTCCAGCATCGGATGCGCGCAGCGGCGCTCCCAGGCGACGAAGAGCAGGAATAAAAATGCGCCACCCAGACCACGGGCGACGCAAACAACGCTGGTCCACCCCTGCTCCGGACCCGTGATCAGGGCCCAGGTCAGGAGGAAGACCGCGCTGGAGAAAGACAGGATGCCCAGCGGATCCAGCGGACGCGGCAGTGGATTGCGTGACTCCGGTACCTGCCGTCCCACCGCCATGCCCAGCAACAGGCAGACCGGCAGGTTGATCCCGAACGCCCAGCGCCAGCCCAGCAGGGTATTGATCACGGCTCCGATCAGCGGCGCCAGCACCATGGTCAGGCCCATGATGACGCCCCACACCGCCCAGGCGCGAGCGCGCTCGCTCTCGTCATGGAAGGCATGGCCGATCACCGCCAGCGAAGGCGCCAGCAAAAAGGCCGCACCCACCCCCTGCAGCGCGCGGGCCGCATACAGGGCCTGTGCCGTGGGAGCCAACGCACAAAGCAGCGAGGCCAGCGCGAACAGCGCCAGCCCGCCCCGCAGCACGCGCTTGCGGCCATAGCGGTCCGCCAGGGCACCGGCCGGCAGCAGCAGCGCGGCAAAGCACAGCACATAGCTGCTGACCACCCATTCCACCTCGCTGAAGGACGCCTGCAGCTCACGCGCCACCGTGGGCAGGATGATCCCGACCACGTTGGTGTCCAGCACCGTCATGGCACATCCCAGCGAACCGGTCAGCAGGATGCGGCCAGCGGTGGAGGAGAAGGGCGAACGCATGGCGGTGCGGGCGAGAGGGCGAGAGGGTCTTACTTCAACGCCGCCACGCCGGCCTTGGCGATGTCTTCATCATGCTGCGGGGTGTCGGCCGACACGCCGATGGCACCCACCACCTGACCGTCGGCCACCAGCGGCAGGCCGCCGCGCATCAGGACAAAGCCGCGTGCCGTGGCGGCCGCCGGGCGGTTGCCGTTGATCGCATCTTCCAGCGCGCCGCTGGGACGGCGAAACAGTGCTGCAGTACGCGCTTTGCCCGGCGCGATTTCGACCCCGGCCGGTACGGCCGCATTGTCCATGCGCACCAGCGCCACGGGCAGACCGGCGGCATCCACCACCGAGATCACGCAGGGCCAGTTTTCCGCCTGCGCCTTGGCCTGGGCAGCCTGCAGCACCTGTTGCGCAGCGGCCAGCGTCAGCACCGGCTGGGTCGGCAGGGTGGCGGCAGCCGCTACATTGGCCGCCAACAGGCTGGAGAGGGCCAGGGCGAGAAGTCGGGTCTTGATGATCATGGAATTCCTTTTCTGAAATGCGAGAGGGGAGAGGGTTCATTGAACCAGTCTCTATAATTCACTTCAATAATCATCAACCGCGACTTAATTAGTTTTAAACTAATTCAAGACATCGCCGCCATCCCTCATACCGGAGCAAGCCCGTGGACCTACGACACCTGCGTTACTTCCTGACCGTCGCCGAAGAACTGCACTTCGCCCGTGCTGCCGAACTGCTGGGCATTGCGCCACCCACGCTGTCGGTGCAGATCCAGGAGCTGGAACGCCAACTGCAGGTCCAGTTGTTCGCCCGCACCAAGCGCTCCGTATCGCTGACCTCGGCCGGTCGTGATTTCGTCGAGCAGGCGCGCGCGGTATTGGCGCGCTTCGACCAGGCCATCGACGTGGGTCGCCGTGCCGGGCGCGGCGAGCTGGGCCGGGTCGAAATCGGCTATGTGGGATCGGCGGTATTCGGCGGCATCCTGCAGCAGCAGATCAGCGCTTTCCGCCGTCAGTGGCCGCAAGCCACGGTACATGCCCGCGAGTGGCCGATGGCGCAACTTTCCGACGCGCTGGAGGAGGGCAAGGTCGACATTGCCTTCCTGCGCATGCCGGTGCCGCTGGGCGGCACCCTGCAGTCGCAAGTCCTGCTGCGCGACCGCTTCTGCCTGGCCCTGCCCGCTGATCACGCACTGGCAAGCCCGGGCGCTGCCGTGCGTTCACGGGCCCTGGCCGGAGAATCCTTCATCCTGCCCGAGCAGGAGCTGGGCAGTCGCGAGGTCTGGCGCCGCGGCGGTTTCGAGCCGCGCAGCATGAGTCGTCCAGGTGGCCTGCTGGCGGTGCTGGCCGAGGTATCGGTGGGCGCGGGCGTGGCGGTGGTGCCGGGGGTATTGACCTCGGTGGTGCAACTGCCCAATGTCTGCTATCGGCCGCTGGCGGGCAGCGCTATCGTTTCCGAGGTGGCAGCCATCTTCCGGCGCCATGAACGTGCACCGGCAGTGCGCAACATGATCGCGGCGATCCGCACCAGCAAGCCGCTGCAGGTACACGGGCCCTTGAACACATCTCGCAACTGATGACGACATGAGTTCCGGCCAGGACACTGGCTCTGTATATTCTTATCCGTTTTCCTTCGTTCATTCGGACCGGTTCGCGGCCACATAATCCTTGGTCGGTTTCACCTCCCAAGGAAATCATCCACATACGCCACCCGCCACATTTCCACGCCAATGTGATGCAAGTTGGCGGCGGGTATTTCCGCGATCCAATGAAGGAAGTCCACCATGCTCAAGCAACTTGCCGGCCTGCTGCTCATCGGCGCTGCCGTGATTGCCGGCGCCCACGCCGCGCCCCCTGCCACGCCCGAACGCGAACTGAAGATCGGCTTCGTCCCCGGCCCCTACATCGACGAATTCAAGCTGGGCGTGCAACCCGAGCTGCAGAAGAAGGGCTACAAGATCCGCTACTATGAGTTTTCCACAGGACTGGAAGCCAACAGCGCCGTCTTCAAGGCCGACATCGATGCCAACGTGATGCAGCACTCGGTATTTCTGGCTTCCTACAATGAGCGCAACAAGACCGACCTGGTGGGCATCGTGCAGGTGCCGACGCCCCCCATGGGCCTGTATTCGCGCAAGCACAAGGACCTGAACAACCTGAAGAAGGGCTTCACCGTCGCCGTGCCCAATGATCCGGTCAATCTGCAGCGCGCCCTGTGGATACTGCAAAGGCTGGGCTGGATCCGCATCCGCGAGAACAAGCCGGTCGACGTCACCGAACTGGACGTGGTGGAAAACAAGGTCGGCCTGAAACTGGTACTGCTGGAGAATGCCCAGGGTCCACGCGCGCTGGATGACGCCGATTTCGCCGCCGTCCAGGGCAACTTCGCCATCTTCGCCAAACTCAAGCTGTCCGAGGCCTTCATCCTGGAAGACATGAAGCCGCCCTACATCAACGTGGTGGCCGTCAAGAAGACCCGCCAGGACGAGACCTATGCCCGCGATATCGCCCAGGCCTATCGTTCCGACTATTTCCAGAAGGCCATCCGCAGCGACCGCTTCTATGACGGCTTCACCCTGCCGGATTATTTCAGCAGCAAGGACCAGGACGACAAGAACCTCAAATTGGGCAAGAACTGATCGGCGCATTGTCCCGCCGTTGCCACCCCGCTACCATCAAGCAAAAGGCTCGCTCCCGGTCGTTCCGGGGGCGAGCCTTTGGTCTATTGTGCTTGATCCCGAGGCTCAGGCCGCCCTGGCCTGGCCACCGGTGCTGGCAGGATGTACGAGTCCGAAATGGGAACGCAGGGTCTTGCCCTCGTAGTCGCGACGGAACAGACCGCGTTGTTGCAGCAGCGGCACCACGCCATCGACGAAGTGCTGCAGGCCATCCGGCAGGGCATCGGGCATCAGGTTGAAACCGTCGGCGGCGCCGGCCTTGAACCACCGTTCGATGTCATCGGCAATCTGCTCGGGCCTGCCGACCAGTACCCGGTGACCGCCGCCACCGCACAGGGCACGGATGACGTCGCGCACCGTGTGTGGCCGCCCCTTCACCAGCGACAGCGTGGCATGGAAGAAGGTGTGGTTGCCATTGCCGCCACCGGGCAGGGCCAGCTTGTCCGGCAGTGGCCGATCCAGGTCCAGGCTATCCACCGGCACCCCGAGGATGCCGGCCAGGCGCTTCAGGCTATAGCTCCAGGGAATGTTGTCGATCAGTTCGTCGCGTCGGCGCAGTGCCTCGGCTTCGGTGGCTCCGATGATGGTGGCCAGCCCCGGCAGGATCTTGACCGCATGGGGGCCGCGTCCGAGTTGTGCGGCGCGGGTATTGATGGCGCGGCTGTAGGCCAGCGATTCTTCCACGGTATGGGCCGCCGAGAAGACCGCCTCCGCGTGACGTGCGGCCAGCTCCTGGCCATCTCCCGATCCGCCGGCCTGTACCAGTACCGGCTGGCCTTGCGGCGTGCGCGGCAGGTTCAGCGGGCCGTGCACCTGGAAGTGGCTGCCGCGATGGGCGATGGGATGCACCCGGCTATCATCGATGAAACGACCGCTGACCTTGTCGGCCACCAGCGCCTCGTCTTCCCAGCTGTTCCATAGCGACTTCACCACCTGGGTGAATTCGTCTGCACGCGCGTAACGCGCTGCATGGTCGGGAACCTTGTCCAGCCCGAAATTGCGGGCCGATGCGACATCCGCGGTGGTGACGATGTTCCAGCCGGCACGGCCGCCACTGACATGGTCCAGCGTCGCGAAGCGGCGTGCGATGTTGTACGGCTCGTTATAGCTGGTGGAGGCCGTACCGATGACGCCGATATGGGTGGTCGCGGCCGCCACCGTGGCCAGCAGCATCGTAGGCTCCAGCGCCGTGATGGGACGAAAGTCGATCTGCTCGATGATGGCCGCATTGTCGGCCAGGAACACCGCATCGAATTTGGCCGCCTCGGCGATGCGCGCCACCTTGACGTAATGCGCGGCATCGATGAAGGCCAGCGGATCGGCGTGCGGCAGGCGCCACGCCGACGGGATGAAGCCGGAATGCAGGATATTGACGTTCAGATGCAATTGCCTGGGGGGCTGGCTCATGGGGGGCTCCGGGGAGGGGAACGACTCGTGGCACGTGAACAGGCTCAGGCCGTACGCAAGTAAGACCGACCGGTCGCGCTCCATGCAGGCATTCCTGATGATGGGAAACCCGACGATTCTGTGCCGGCCACCCCGGCGGCAGCCACGAATATATCCGCATAAACATATGCGCGCGGGACGGCTACAATGCCCGGGAGCGAGGGGGAGGGACCCCGACGCCAGACCAATAACAAGCGTGCGTGACGTCAATGAGCCTTCTTTTTATCGTATTGCTGATCTTGCTGGCCTGCCTGGTGCTGGGGCTGGCGGCCTGGGGTGGGTTTGCGCTCTGGTACCAGTGCCCTGGGCCACGCTGGGCGCGTCTGCTGGTGATGACGGCATGGAGTCTGCCTGCGCTGGCCACCCTGGCAAGCCTGGGAGCATTGGCCGGGGCAGGGGGCGCATCGGCCTGGGGGCCGCTGGCCTTCGTGCTGGCACTGGTGGTGTTGCTGTGCTGGTGGCGTGGCATCCGTGCTTCCCATGATCGGGTCTGGGCCGACGATGTGGCCTGCATGCTGGTCTCGCAGGTCACGGGTGATCGCGTCAGACTGGACAATGTACGCAACTTCGAATGGCGCAGCGAGACCGATTACGACGTGCTCTGGGAGTCGCGTGACTACGATCTGTCGCAACTGGTCTCGGCCGACCTGCTGCTGTCCTACTGGATGGGGCCGGCGATTGCGCACACCCTGGTTTCCTTCGGGTTTGCCGATGGCCGGCGCCTGGTATTTTCGCTGGAGATCCGGCGCGAACGCGGCGAATCCTTCTCGGCCCTGGGCGGCTTCTTCCGCAAGTTCGAGACCGTGATCGTCGCCGCCGACGAGCGCGACATCGTCCGTACCCGCACCAACGCCCGTGGCGAAGACGTCTACCTGTATCGCCTGCAACTGCGCCCCGACCAGTTGCGCAAGGTCTTCCTCGGATACCTGGAACGCGCCGCGCAGGTGCGCGCCACACCGCGCTTCTACAATACCCTCACCAGCAACTGCACCACCATCGTCTTCGAGTTGGCGCGCCGTCTTTCCCCCACGTTGCCGCTGGACTATCGCCTGCTGCTCTCCGGTTATTTCGCCCGGTACGTGTACGACCACGGGGTAATGACGCCCGGCTACCGCTTCGAGCAACTGCGCGAGGCCGGCCGCATCACCGGACGGGCTTTGCAAAGCGGCCCGGGGGACGACTACAGCAAAGTGATCCGGCGTGGCGTGCCGGGGGTGGGCGAAGACGAGCTCCGCTGAAACTGCGCGACGAAGTCCAAATCCGTTTACCAACTATCCAAGCATAAAATCATTCGTATTCGCTCACCGCGAAGCTGATTAGCATTTCCTTCCTGCGCCACAGTGGTTGCGCATCCTGAAACGTCAGAGAAGGAAATCCCCATGTCCGAAGCGGTGAATCATTTCCCCCTGCCGGCAGCTGCCGAGTCCTCCCCCGTGCGCCGATTGAGGCGACTGCGTCCCTTGCAAGAACTCGGCAACCGCAGCCTGTTCCTGCTCTCCTGGGCCGCACCGCTGCTCCTGCTGCTGCTCTGGGAAGCCTTCGCCCGTGCCGGCGTGCTCTCGCCGCAAGTGCTGCCGGCGCCCAGCAAGGTATTGCAGACCGCCTGGAACCTGATCGGTCAGGGCCGCCTGCTCTCCGACCTCGGCGCCAGTCTTCTGCGGGCTGCCGCCGGCTTCGTCATCGGCGGTAGCCTCGGCTTCGTGCTGGGCACCCTCGTCGGCTTCTCGAGGCTAGCCGAAGCCCTGTTCGACCGTAGTGTGCAGATGGTGCGCGCCGTCCCCTTCCTGGCGGCGTTGCCGCTGGTGATCGTGTGGTTCGGTGTGGGCGAGGGCGGCAAGGTGTTCCTGGTGTCGCTGGGCGTGCTGTTCCCGATCTATATCAATACCGTGCTGGGCATCCGCCAGGTCGATCCCAAGCTGCTCGAACTGGGCCGCGTGACCGGGCTCTCCAACTGGACCCTGATCCGTCGCATCGTGCTGCCCGGTGCCTTGCCCTCGATCCTGGCCGGGGTGCGCTATGCGCTGGCAGTGGCCTGGCTGGCACTGGTGATCGCCGAAACCATTGCCGCCAATACCGGCATCGGCTCACTGGCCATGGATGCGCGGGAATTCCTGCAGACCGACGTGATCGTGCTGACCATCGTCATCTATGCCGGCATCGGCGTGGTCTCGGATGCCATTGCCCGCCTGCTGGAGCGCCGTCTGCTGGCCTGGCATCCCAACTACGCCGCCAAGGGGAAATGATGAGCACCACCACCCAACCCTTGCATCCGGCCGGCATCGATGAGATTGCCGTGCAGGTCGCCGGTCTCAAGCGCCGCTACGGCCAGCGCACCGTCATCCAGGGCTTGAACCTGCGCATCCATCGCGGTGAGTTCGTGGCCCTGCTGGGTGAGAGCGGTTGCGGCAAGACCACCCTGCTACGCGCCCTGGCGGGGCTGGACGCCATCGATGGCGGCCGCATCGACGGTCCGGCGCAACCGGCCGTGGTGTTCCAGGAACCGCGCCTGATCCCGTGGGACCCCTTGTGGCGCAACGTTTCCCTGGGGCTCGATGACAAGAGCGGCAAGCCGCTCGCACAGGCGGCGCTGGAAGAAGTCGGCCTGGGTGGCCGCAGTGAGGATTGGCCCCGCAATCTCTCCGGCGGCCAGGCCCAGCGCGTGGCGCTGGCACGCGCCCTGGTGCGCGAGCCTCGTCTGCTGCTGCTGGATGAACCTTTTGCCGCCCTGGACGCCCTGACCCGCATCCGCATGCATGCCCTGGTGCGCCAACTGCTGGCGCGCCATCGACCCGGCGTACTGCTGGTCACGCACGATGTCGATGAAGCCATCGTCCTGGCCGACCGCATCCTGGTCATGCGCGATGGTGCCATTGCCAGCGATTACCGCGTCGCGCCCGAAGCCGCCCACCATCGCGCCCACCCGGCGGCCGAGGCCCTGCGCACGCAATTGCTGGCCGAGCTGGGCGTGGCAAGCGCTGATGCGCTGCATTAATCCAGATTCAATGCCGATCTGATTTCCCTTCACCATCACTGAATGCTCATGACCCAAGACGCCAAGTCCGCCCATCTCCATCGTCGCCATCGTCGTCTGCTGTTGCAGGCGGCCGCAGGCGCCGCCGCCCTGGGTGCCGTCGGGGCACCCACCGTGGCGCTGGCCGCCGGTTCCTCTCGCAATACCGATACCGTGCGCCTGGCGTGGGGCAAGGGCGGTCTGCCCGGCATCGCCCGCACTCGTGGCGAATTCGAAAAGACCCTGGCCCGCGATGGCATCAAGGTGCAATGGGTGGGCCCTTTCCCCAATCACGCGCCTTCGCTGCAGGCGGTCACCGGCGGTAGCGCCGACTTTGGTTTCGGCGGCAGCACCACGCCGGCGCTGGCGGCCATGATCGCCGGCTCGCCGCTGGTATTCACCCAGTTTGCCGTGGTCGAGCCACGCAGCACCGCCATCATCGCCAAGGATGGTTCGGGCATCACCAAGGTCAGCGATCTGGTCGGCAAGACCGTGGCAGTGAACCGCTCTGGCCTGGGCGAGTTCCTGCTGGTGGCGGCGCTGGAAAAGCACGGCATCGCCCGCGACAAGGTGCAGTTCGTCTATCTCAATCCGCCGGATGCCGGTCCGGCCTTTTCCCAGGGCAAGGTCGATGCCTGGTCGATGTGGAGCCCGGGTGTGGACATTGCGCGGGTCGAATACAAGGCGCATGACGTCTTCTTCGAAGGCCGCGATCTGGATTTCCTGATCGACTTCAACTCCTACGTCACCCATCGCAAGTTCGCCCAGGAAAACGCCGACATCGTGCGCGCCGTCAATGCCGCCTATCGCGCCGAGGGCGAGTGGATCAGCAGGAATCCGCGCGAGGCCGAGATCCTGGTGCAGAAGGATGCCGGTTATTCGGATGCGGTACGCGATTCGCTCATCAAGCTGGCGCGGCGCTGGGAATTCCATGGCGCCGATGACGCGAAGTTCATCGCCACCTTCCAGGGAGCGGCCGATTGGTTGGCCGCACGCAAGATCCTGCCGCAGAAGGTGCAGGTGAGCGATTACATCGTCAAGGTCTGATTCATTTCAAGGAGAGAAGCATGAGCGTCAACTTCATCGGCATGGTCACCACCAACAAGAATTCGGAGATCCATCCCGCCGTCGGACCAGCCATCGATACCGATTACCTGCTGCGCTTTGCGCGGGCGCACGAGGAAGCCGGCTTCGACCGGGTGCTGGTGCCGTATCACTCCAACGGACCGGACGCCATTCTCACCATCGCCCAGGTGGCTGCCGCCACGCGACACATCAAACTGATGCTGGCACACCGGCCCGGGTTCGTGGCGCCTACGCTGGCGGCCCGCCAGTTGGCCACGCTGGACCAGTTCAGCGGTGGGCGGCTGGGTGTGCACATCATCTCCGGCGGTTCCGACGTCGAGCAGCGACGTGACGGTGACTTCCTCGATCACGACCGGCGTTATGCCCGTACCGATGAATACCTGGAAGTCCTGCGCAAGGTGTGGACTGCCGGCGAGCCCTTCGATCATCACGGCGAGTTCTATCGCGTCGAGCAAGCCTTTTCCGAGGTCAAGCCGGTGCAGCCGCCGCATATCCCGATCTTCTTTGGTGGCGCCTCCGAGGCCGCCATTCCGGTCGCGGGTCGGCATGCCGACATCTATGCCTTGTGGGGCGAGTCACTGGACCAGGTGCGCGAGCTGACCGGGCGTGTGCGAACCGAAGCGGCTCGGCATGGGAGGGAGATCAGTTTCTCGGTTTCCTTCCGTCCCATCCTGGCGGCCACTGAAGACGCTGCCTGGGAGCGTGCCGAACGTATCCTCGCCGAGACACGCCGCCTGCGCTCCGGTAATGGCAGCCGTCATCCGGCCCAGACCGGGCCCCAGGAAAGCGTGGGTGCACGCCGCCTGCTGGCCGCCGCAGAAAAGGGTGACCGGGTGGATCGTCGCCTGTGGACCGCCATCGCCCGCGAAACCGGTGCCCGCTACAATTCCACGGCCCTGGTCGGTACGCCCGAGCAGGTGGCCGAGGCGCTGCTGGATTACTACGACCTGGGCGTGACGACCTTCCTGATCCGCGGTTTCGATCCGCTGGAAGATGCCCTCGACTACGGCCGCGAACTGATCCCGCGCACGCGCGAACTGGTGGCAGAACGCGTTCGCCAGAAACTGGAGAAACAGCAAAAGCAGCAAAAGCAGCAAAAGCAGGCCGCCTGATTTTCGCGTCGCAACGTGACAGTGGCTCCGCATTGCGGAGCCATTTTTTGGAGATGAATGCCCGGTGTCAGGCCGACTGCAAAGCCTGTTCCAGATCGGCCAGCAGGTCATCGATATGCTCGATACCGATGGACAGGCGCACCGTATCCACGGTTACGCCGGCCTTGTCCAGTTCCTCCGGCGACAGCTGGCGGTGCGTGGTGGACGCCGGATGCGTGGCCAGCGACTTGGCGTCGCCGATGTTGACCAGCCGCGTGAAGAGCTGCAGCGCATCCTGGAAGCGTGCGCCACCGTCACGACCGTTGGCCACGCCGAAGGTCAGCACACCCGAAGCGCGACCCTTGAAGTATTTCTGCGCCAGTTGATGATCGGGATGACCTTCCAGCCCGGCATAGTTGACCCAGCGCACCTTGGGGTGGCGTTTCAGGTATTGCGCCACGGCCAGGGTGTTGGCGGTGATGCGGTCCAGGCGCAGGGCCAGGGTCTCGATGCCTTGCAGGATCTGGAAGGCATTGAACGGCGACAGCGCCGCTCCGGTATTGCGCAGCGGCACCACGCGTGCGCGACCGATGTAGGCGGCCTCGCCCAGTGCTTCGGTATAGACCACGCCGTGATAGCTGACATCGGGCTCGTTGAGCCGTTTGAAGCGTTCCTTGTGCTGCGCCCAGGGGAACTTGCCGGAATCCACGATGGCACCGCCCAGCGTGGTGCCGTGGCCGCCGAGGTATTTGGTCAGGGAGTGCACCACGATGTCGGCGCCGTGTTCGAAGGGACGCAGCAGGTAGGGCGTGGCCACCGTGTTATCCACGATCAGCGGGACGCCATGCCGATGCGCGATGGCGGCCACGGCCGCGATGTCGGTGATGTTGCCCAGCGGATTGCCGATGGATTCGATGAAGATGGCCTTGGTGCGGTCATCGATCAGTGGTTCGAACGAGGCTGGCTGGCGTGGATCGGCAAAGCGCGTGGTGATGCCGAACTGCGGCAGGGTATGGGCGAACAGGTTGTAGGTGCCACCGTAGAGCGTGGAGGCCGAGACGATGTTGTCGCCCGCCTCGGCGATGGTCTGGATCGCATAGGTCACGGCCGCCTGACCGGAGGCCAGTGCCAGCGCGGCGATACCACCTTCCAGTGCCGCCAGGCGCTTTTCCAGCACGTCCTGGGTGGGGTTCATGATGCGCGAATAGATATTGCCCTGGACCTTGAGGTCGAACAGGTCGGCGCCATGCTGGGTATCATCGAAGGCGAAGGCCACCGTCTGGTAGATCGGCACGGCCACGGCACGCGTGGTCGGATCAGGGTCGTAGCCACCGTGTACCGATACGGTCTCGAATTTCCATTGCGGATTGTCTGCCATGTTGTCTCTCTCTTATCGTTGAACGGGGATGCAGGAAGGCGATACCACACCGAGACCGTAGCGCGACGGCGGGCAGGGCGCCAAGAAATGATTCGTCATATGCATATGCGGCGACGGATGATGCCGGTCGTAAAGGCGTGCGACCCTGGCCATCATGCCGTTTCGCATTCCCATCGCGCATGCGTAAGATCAAATTAGTCGTTTGAACAGCTTTTGCTGCACTGCTTCAATGGCTTTACCAACAGCCATTCTTGAATCAGGAGCCAGTATGGAAACGACGACTTCCCACTTGCCCGCCCACATGAGTCACGCTGATGCCAGGCGCGGCGTGCAGGCGCGCCTGAGCTATCTCGCCAGTCATGCCCGTGACCCGGTCAGCTATGCCTATACGCCACCCCCTGGTGTTCCCTGGGAGAGTGCCGACTACACCGTGCACGACACCTTCATCGCCGATGCCGGCGCCTGGCGCGACCTGGATATCGATACCAACGGGTTCGAATTGCGTGACGCCCCCACGGCCTTGCGCAATCCGGGCGATGCCGACGAGATCGAGGCGATCTGTTATGCCGAGGCGGTGGAGCTGGCATTGGAGGTGACCGGTGGCACCCATGCCTATGTCTTCGATCACCTGGTGCGCGAGCGCGATCCTGCACGCGCGACGCTGGATTTCGGGCGCGCCGCCCGTGGTGCCACGCCGGCAGCCAACGGTCGTATCCACAACGATTACACCGAGGTATCGGGGCGCAGGCGCCTGTCCATGGTCTTGCATGATTCGGACCTGATTCCCTTTGCCCGGCACTTTTCCATCATCAACATCTGGCGCAGCCTGCGCGGCGTGATCGAGGACACGCCGTTGGCCGTGGTCGACGCGCGCAGCGTGGCACGCGAGGACCTGGTGCGGGGCGAGGTGCGCTATCCACGTCGCACCGGTGAAATCTATCTGATGCGCCACAACCCCGCGCATCGCTGGTGTTATTTTCCGCAGATGGATCGTCATCATGCGCTAGGGCCTGTTCACATTTAATCTACGAGTGCGAGAGGTCGCCAAGCGTTGACTGCCTAGGCGCAGCGACGCGCCGTAGTGGTGCTACGGCAAGGAGCTGCAACAACGGCAGGCGACGCTTGGC
>PJUA01000444.1_pt1 | contig 23146 bp, 24 predicted proteins | sample 1512151 | NCBI WGS metagenome assembly PJUA01 (sample SAMN08177678, study PRJNA422409) | Soil metagenome, whole genome shotgun sequencing project. | isolation source: Soil enriched on filter paper: beechwood xylan treatment | place: USA: Madison | collected 2015-01-15
ATAAGTCCCTTTCGTATTGCAGCATACCTTCCCCCCGTCCGGCCTTGCTTACTTCTCCCTCAAAGGCATATCGTCGTAAGGAGCCTCCAGCGTTATGCGGCCCAGCTTGCCAGCGCGCAAATCGCGCAAAATAATACCGGATGCCTTCTCCAAATCGACGAGGCCTCCTCCCATGAGACAGCCTCTGCGCCGGCCGATTTCTTCCATAACGGCTACGATTTGCTCGTTATCCTCTATATCCGACGGCTGCGACTCCAAGCCGTATCTTTCACTCAACGTAGGCCAATAACGCTGCACTAATTCCTTTGTAGCAAAATAGGCGATATCGTCGACATTCAAAATCTGCTCCTTGATTGCGCCTGTTACGGCCAATCGGTAGCCCGCCTGCTGATCCTCGAATTTAGGCCACAAAATACCCGGGGTATCCAGAAGCTCCAGATCCGTTCCAGCTTTAATCCACTGCTGCCCTTTTGTAACGCCGGGTTTGTCTCCCGTAGCAGCAATATTCCGTCCCGCAAGACGATTAATCAAGGTGGATTTGCCTACGTTAGGAATACCGACGATCAGCCCCCTGACCGCGCGAGGATTCATCCCTTTAGCGATTTGTTTTGCAATTTTTTCATGGAGGATTTCCTTTGCTTTACCTGGAATTTCATTAACCCGGGTTCCGCTGGAGGAGTCTACCGAAATGACAGAAAACCCTTCATGCTGAAAATAATCCATCCATTGCTGAGTCGTTACGGGGTCAGCCAAATCCGCTTTATTTAAAATGATTAACCGTGGTTTCCCCTGTAAAATATCATCGACCATGGGATTCCGGCTCGAAATCGGAATACGCGCATCCAACAGTTCAATGGCAATGTCTATCAGCTTTAATTTATCCTGTATTTGCCTTTTGGCGCGGGTCATATGACCCGGGAACCACTGTATAGCCAAACACTCACCCCATCCTTTAATAGAGGTTGAACACGTACTAATACCTGTGTTTTATGAACTCAATTTTATTAAGCGGCCAGAAAATGACATCCGCTCTGCCCACGATTTCGTCTTGATCGACAAAACCGATGGAACGGCTATCCTGGCTGTCGCCTCGATTATCGCCAAGCGCAAAAATAGTGCCTTCCGGCACGGTTGTTTCCGCGAAGGAACCGTTCGGGAAATTATACCGCAATCCTTCGCCGTTATACAAACCGCCATTCGCTTTTGCAGCGGCAATGGCTTCCGCAATGTACGGCTCTTCGATTTTTTCTCCATTAATGTATAAATCGTCGCCTTCAAGCCTGACCGTGTCGCCAGGAACGCCGATTACTCGCTTGACGAATTTCCGTCCCTGCTGAGGCACATTGAATACTACGACATCTCCAAATTGCGGCTCTTTGAACGTGTATATGATTTTGTTTACTATAAGACGCTCGTCCGTCTCGAAGTTAGGTTTCATGGACGAACCATCGACAATATATGGAGAAAACAAAAATTGGCGAATGACAAAGACCAGAACAACCGCGATGACAAGCGCTTTGATCCACTCCACGGTTTCCTTATAAGCGCCTCCGCCCTTTTTGGAAGCTGCTCGTCCAGGCATGGCGGATTGCTGTGTCAAGGCATCCTGCTGCCCATTCTCTTCATTGCGCGCCGATTCTTCCTTGTCGTTTGCCAGCTGTTCAGCATTACGGTGCAAATCCATAAGTTCCGCCCTCTTTCCTGCGCTAAATTGATTCTTACCACTTTGGCAGAAAAACGAAAAGGAGCTTGATTGCGCAAGCCCCTCTTGTCGTCTTTTCTTAACGAATCTCTTTAATTCTTGCCGCTTTACCGCGCAGGTTACGCAGGTAGTACAGCTTAGCACGGCGGACTTTACCGCGACGCGCAACTTGAATTTTGTCGATTTTAGGCGAATGAAGCGGGAACGTTCTTTCCACGCCTACGCCGTACGAAATTTTACGAACCGTAAAGGTTTCGCTGATTCCGCCGCCGCGACGCTTGATTACAACGCCTTCAAACAGCTGGATACGCTCGCGCGAACCCTCGATAACCTTAACGTGTACCTTCAGCGTGTCGCCAGGGCGAAAGCTTGGAAGGTCTGTACGCAATTGCTGTTTCGTAATCTCTTGTACAATGCTCATTGAGTTCACTCCTTCCACCATAGACGTTCATGTAAGCTCCTGGTCTCTCACTAGAGCCGATCTCCACTTATAGCGGACCGTCCGAGTTATACAAACAACATTAGAAATTTTACCATAACCAGCCCGGTAAATCAACCTATTTTTTGTAGACTGGACTTGCTGTATACTGACTATGAGAAGGTTGCAAAAATAAGTAGATCCAGCCGAAATGAGGGCCAATATGCTGAAACGTGACGACAAGAGCAATAATATGCTGCCTCCACATTATCGCAAGCTGCATGTTGCGCTGGCAGCCTGTCTGCTCGCGACCGGGCTGGCTTTTACACCGCCGTCGGCGGTTGCCGAGGGGAAAATATCACTTATGGATACCTCCGGCCATTGGGCTTTGCCCTACATTGAATGGGCCATTGATCAAGGCTTGGCTAAAGGTTATGATGACGGCACCTTCAAACCTCAAAATCTTGTAACCGAATCTGAATTTCTAGCTATGCTGCTGCGCTCCTATCAATTAGTGTCCAGCAGGGATGAAGCCGGGGCAAGCTGGAGCGCCGCTTATTACCGTTACGGTCAGGACCTGGGATGGCCGCTATCCTATAACAATAAACGCGGCGGCTTTAAACGCGGCGATGCAGCCAGACTGCTGGCTTCCGCTCTTAATGGAAAGGCCTTCAGCGAATCCGAAGCTGTGCAATGGCTGCTGGACGAGAGCATATCCCAGGGAAGGACCGCCCCTACAGTAAACGGCTTTGAGCCTCGGGGAAACCTTACTCGCGCGGAGGCGCTGACCTTTTTGTACAAGGTCAAGGAGCATAGCTCCAGTCTTTCCCGTAAAGCCATTCCGCAAACCCGCGATTCCGAGCTGCTGGGCATTTCGATCGGGGATGGCGCTGGCAAGCCAGCCGTTTTGTTGGGACAGCCCCAGCGGGTGCTGGAGAGCGACTACAGCTTTAGCTGGCATGTTTACAATGCCGATGGGCGGTTTGCCATGTTTGGCATTTTGGACGATACGGTTGCCGCTTTATTCACCAATACGCCAGATGCCTGGGGCGATATCGTAAAGCTGGGACAATCGCTCGACGATCTGAAGCTGCCTTCAAATGCGGGAAAATCTAGACGCGAGGATACATATTACGAATTTCAGCGCAATAACAGGGTCACAACGGTTTTTCTGGATACCCAGGATCGTGACAAAATGATTGGTGTCTTTCAGATAGACGCATCCCTCGATCCCAAAAACGCAAAAGCTTTAGGCGTCAAGGAGCAATCCGCCATGGAGACGCTGCTGTTTGAGCTTACAAATGCAGAGCGCGCTAGTCGCGGACTTCCCGTGTTAGAATGGGACAAGCTTGCAGCAGCCGCTTCGCGCGCCCACAGCTCGGATATGGCAGATAGACAATATTTCAGCCATACCAATCCCGATGGAGCTTCGCCGTTTGACCGCATCAAAGCTATTGGAATAACCTACGGCTCCGCAGCCGAAAATATAGCCGCAGGTTATGGAAACAGCTTATTTGCCCACTATTCGCTGCTGAATTCAAAATCCGGGCACCGCGATAGCATATTGGATAAAAAACTGAAGAAGCTCGGCACGGGCGTTTCGTTTGGCGGCCCTTATCAGATTTATTATACGCAAGTTTTTTATACGCCACTATAAGTCAGCAAAAAAAGGAATGGCCCTTTGCTACAACAGCAAAGCAGGGGCTCATTCCTTTATTTGTCGACTCCGTCTTCTTCGGAATTACTTCTTTGCTCGGCCAGCCATATCCGCTCTTTGGCGGTCAACTCCACCTTATCCAGCAGCTCCGGCCGCCTTTGAAGTGTACGCAGCAAAGACTGTTCTCTCCGCCAAGCCTCGATCCTTCCGTGATGCCCGGAGATCAACACATCAGGCACGCTCCAGCCTCTGAATTCCGGAGGTCTCGTATAATGGGGATGCTCCAGCAGTCCTGTGCTGTAGGAGTCCGTCACGGCAGAGCTTTCATTGCCCAAAACGCCTGGCAGCAGCCGCACGACGCTGTCAATTACCGCCATCGCCGGTATTTCGCCGCCGGTTAATACATAGTCGCCAATCGACAATTCATCTGTAACCAGATGTTCTCTGATCCGTTCATCGTACCCCTCGTAATGTCCGCAAATAAAAACAAGGTGACTTTCGCGGGACAGCTCCTCCGCCTTAGCTTGGGTAAACGTTTCACCCTGCGGACACATCAGGATGACCCTTGGTTTCGTATCCGGGGCAACTTCCAAATCCTCGACAGCAGCAAATACAGGATCCGGCTTCAACACCATCCCGCCGCCGCCTCCATAGGGATAATCATCTACCGTGTTATGTTTGTTGGTTGCGTAGTTGCGAAAATTAATCGCCGACAGAGCCACCAGCTTTTTTTCACGCGCTTTACCCAAAATACTGGCGCCAAAAACGCCCTCCAGCATTTCCGGAAAAAGCGTCAAAACATCAATCCTCATGGTTCAGATCAATCCTTCCATCAGCGCAACCGTAACCAGGCGATCTTTAGGCTCAACCTTAAGCACCACTTCGTCGATGACCGGAAGCAAAATTTGCTTAGCTTTTCCTTTGCCGGTCCCTGCCGCTTCCACCACCCATACGTCGTTTGCGCCAGGACTCAAAATATCAACAATTTCACCCAACTCAGCGCCTTCGTCCGTTACAACCCGGCAACCGATAATTTGATGGTAATAATATTGCCCCTCTTCCAATTCCCCTTGCGCGGCCTCCGAAATTTTCAAGCTCCAGCCTTTGAAGCGTTCCACTTCATTAATATTGGAGTACCCTTGCAGCTTCATTACATAAACATTTTTGTGCAGACGCGCGGAAGCTACAGTTACCTCAAGGGATTCGCCGCTTTCCTCGTTTACCATCAGCAGCTTGCTGCCGGGGGCGAATCTTTCCTCCGGGAAATCCGTCTGCGGCAGAACCTTAATATCGCCTCGAATACCGTGCGAATTCACCACTTTCCCTACTCTATACCATTTGCCCTGCATGCCATCACTCCTTGTTTGGAGATTAAGTTCAAAATTTAAACCGCTAATAGCAGAAAAGGGCCGGGAATATGATCCCAACCCTCCGCGCTTGCATTCTATGAAACGATATCTACAATGACGCGTTTGCTTGATTTGACGGATGCCGAAGTGACAACCGTACGCATCGCTTTTGCGATGCGGCCTTGCTTGCCGATTACTTTACCGACATCGTCGGGGTGCACGGAAAGCTCGTAAACCGTGCTGCGTTCATCGTCCTTCACCTGAATGCGAACGTCATCCGGATGATCCACCAAAGCCTTCGCTATGACAAGAATTAATTCTTTCATCACAAAGCCCTCCGCTATTCAACAGTTATTTCTGTTGCTTCAGCTCATGGAACTTTTTCAGAACTCCAGCTTTGGAAAGCAAGTTGCGAACGGTGTCAGAAGCTTGAGCTCCTGTTTGCAGCCATTTCAACGCTTTCTCTTCGTCAATCGTTACTTGCGCCGGTACAGCTACCGGATTGTAAGTACCGATTTCTTCAATAAAACGTCCATCGCGCGGGGAACGGGAATCCGATACAACAACGCGGTAGAACGGTGCTTTATGAGCGCCCATACGTTTCAAACGAATGCGTACTGCCATGTAAATTCACCTCCTTCAAAAAATAACTATTCGCTTACCATTACAGAGCATGACTAGCGTCATGGCTGGCGGCGAATATGGCATTCAGCCGAAACTTGCGTTGCTCACTTAGCTTCCACTAAGCTGCGCTACTCACTTTCTAGCTTCATCCCATCTTCTTGGTACTGAAAACCGAACTTTCAAACCTTAAACATCCATCTGTATTGATTGTTTAAAAAGGAAACTTCATGTTTTTGCCCAACATGCCTTTAAGGCCTTTTTTGCCGCCTTTTAAGCCTTTGGGGCCTTTTGGTCCCATCATGGATGAAAATTGCTTCATCATTTTTTTCATATCGTCAAACTGCTTGATCAGACGGTTTACTTCAACAATGGTTGTTCCGCTGCCCGCAGCAACCCGTTTGCGCCTGCTATGGTTAAGCAGCTCGGGATTTTGCTTCTCGGCTTTGGTCATGGAGCGGACAATGGCTTCAACTCTGCCCAACTGGCGTTCGTCGACCTTCATATCCTTCATACCGCTCTTCATCTTGCCCATTCCCGGCAGCATGTCCATTAGCTGGTCCAAAGGACCAAGCTTCCGCACCTGCTCCATTTGCTCCAGAAAATCGTCGAAGGTAAATTCCGCCGTACGCATTTTACGTTCCATCTCCGCAGCTTTTTCCGCATCGATTCCGGCTTGCGCCTTTTCAATCAGCGAAAGCATATCGCCCATGCCGAGAATACGGGAAGCCATGCGCTCCGGATGGAACGGCTCCAGTGCGTCGATTTTTTCGCCCATCGCCGCAAACTTGATCGGCTGACCGGTTACAGCCTTGACGGACAAGGCGGCGCCGCCACGGGTATCGCCATCCAGCTTGGATAATACAACACCTGTCAGCTGCAGCTGCTCATGGAAGCTTTGAGCCACATTAACGGCGTCTTGCCCCGTCATGGCGTCTACCACCAGCAGGACTTCGTCCGGCTTGACGTTTGCATGGATTTGCTTCAGCTCTTCCATCAACGCTTCGTCAATGTGCAGACGTCCCGCCGTATCGATAATGACGTAGTCATGCCCGTTGTCCTTGGCATGCTGCAAGCCATTTTTGGCGATTTCAACGGGGGATACCTGATCGCCCATCGAAAATACCGGAATATCTATGCTGTCTCCAAGCACCTGCAGCTGCTTGATCGCAGCAGGACGGTAAATATCGCCCGCAACCAGAAGCGGCTTGTGGTTGCCCTTTTTGAGCAGCCGCGCCAGCTTGCCGGAAGTCGTTGTTTTACCAGCCCCCTGCAAACCAACCATCATAATGACGGTTGGCGGCTTGTTCGCCTTGGCAAGCTTGGCTTGCGTTCCGCCCATCAGCTCTGTCAATTCCTTATTGACGATATCAATGATGACCATGCCGGGCGTAAAGCTTTTGGATACCTCAAGGCCGATGGCCTGCTCCTTGACTTTAGCAATAAAGTCCTTAACCACTTTAAAGTTAACATCGGCTTCCAGAAGCGCCAGACGAACCTCACGCATTGCTTCCGTGACATCGGCTTCCGAAACCTTGCCTTTGCCTTTGAGCTTGCTGAACACATTTTGCAGCCTGCTGCTCAAGCTTTCAAATGCTGCCATGAACCTTCGCCTCCTTCTATCGCAATTTCATTCCACCGATTTTGGTCCGGCAACGCCTTCCGCGCGGCGAAAACCTCCGATTGTTTCCAATAGCATTTCCCTGTCGCTCTTCTCCATACTAATGGAGGCGATTCCGGCTTCCAGCCGCTCCGCAAAGCTTTGCAAACGCTCATGCCTTGCCAGCAGCCGAAGCTTGCTTTCATAATGTTCAAGCGCGCTTTCTGCGCGTTTCAAGTTATCGTATACCGCTTGGCGGCTTACCCCAAGCTCCGAGGCAATTTCCCCCAGCGAAAAATCATCGTGATAATAATAAATCAGCATGGAACGCTGTTTGTCGGTAAGCAGGCTTTCGTAAAAATCCAGCAGCAGGTTAATTCTCGTTGTACGGGTCAAGGCATCCATATCCTGACTGTTCAACGCCACCGCCTCCTTTACTGCTGCCGCAAATGCCCCGTCAAGGACATTCACTTGACACTTAAGCAACGAAATCTATCTTACATCATGACCTGCATCTCTGTCAAGCTTTTGGCCTTGTCACTTTTTAAGGACGATTATTGCGGTGTGTAGCCGGAAGAAGTGTCCATTCCAACTGTGTTGGAGCTTGAATCCCAAGTGACGGAAAAGTCTACTGCCGCGGCAATATCCCTCAGCTTTATATAGTGGCTTCCCCCGATTTTGTAGGAAGTAAACGATGCCTTCTCCCCATCCACAAAAATAGATGTTTGCGCCAGTTTGCCTTGGACCCCCGCGCTTTCCCCGGTTACCGCCAGCTCGCCACCGACCGGCGTGTACGCTTTGCCCCGCTGCAGGTCAACCCGTTCAAGCCCTTCATCCCATTTGACCTGAAATTGCTTATCGGAGCCGTTTAGCGCCTTGGCCAAGTCCCGCAGCTTGAAATAATGGCTTCCTTGAATCAAATAAGCTTGAAATCGGACATCGCTGCTGTCGACTGTCATTTGAGCCGTTGCCGGCTTGGCTGTAACAACGGACGCAGGCGGACGGTACTTCAACGCTTCGCTCCCGGAAAATACAGCCCGGATATCCGAAAAGTCATTGATGTAGCCTCCTTGCTTGTCCAGCACCATAAATGGGAACGTAAATATGTTGTCCTGGATCTCCTCCATAACTTTGTCGGTAACGGAATATGTCACCTTTCCGTCTTCAAAGCTCCGCGTAAAGGATGAAATTTGCCCTTCGCTGAATAATCCGGGATAAGCGTCCAGCGTATAGGCGTTTTTGTCGGAGGTCTGAACTTCAAACAAGGTATAGGTTCCATCGCTTTCCCGTTTTGGCTTGTCCATCACGATCGCTGTTGTGCGAAACGGTTTTCCGTTCCCGCCAATTCCTTCAACCACAGTCGTCTCGACATAGCCAAAAACCGTCAACTTGTACTCGGAAGCGCTGGAGCCAAGCTCAAACGACTTGTTAGTTCCCGCCTCGCTCCCGTATAAGGTCGCCGCCAATCCCATCCACATGATGGACACCGCAGTTGCAATGAACAAAAGCTTGCTTTTTCTCATTTGCGTTCCTCCACTTGTCTTGAATTGCTCACGCTGCCCTCTAATCATTATATCAGGATTTAACCCATATCCCCAATCTTCAATCGAACGTCAATAAAAAACCCGCAAGGTTCGCTACCGGCGCAGCGTCTTTGCGGGTTATTACTTCGTATTGCAGGTTAGCACTTTCGTTGTACAGGTTGGTTCATTCGTATTGCAGGTTTGTTCTTTTTTTCGCGGGGATCAGCCCTGGGCGGATTCCTGCTCCTCTTCTTCGCGCTTGATCAGGCCGGCAAACAAGGCATGCACGAATTGAACCGAATCAAAGGTCTGCAAATCGTTCATGCCTTCGCCCAGGCCAACCAGCTTGACGGGCAAATTCAACTCGTTGCGAATCGCAACAACGATGCCGCCTTTTGCCGTGCCGTCCAGCTTGGTCAAAACAAGCCCCGTTACGCCGCTTTTTTCGCCAAAAAGCCTGGCCTGGCTTAACGCGTTTTGTCCGGTTGTTGCATCCAGCACCATCAGCACCTCGTGAGGCGCATTCGGCATTTCTCGTTTGATTACGCGGAAAATTTTATTCAACTCTTCCATCAGGTTTGTTTTGTTCTGCAGCCGTCCCGCCGTATCGCACAGCAGCACGTCCACATTACGCTGCTTCGCCGCCTGAACGGCGTCGAACATAACGGCTGCAGGATCTGAGCCTGAGGCTTGTCTGATCACCTCGACGCCAACGCGCTGGCCCCAAACCTCCAATTGCTCGATCGCTCCTGCACGGAAGGTGTCGCCCGCAGCTAGCAATACGCTTTTCCCTTCGCTTTTGAACCGATGGGCCAGCTTGCCGATCGTTGTTGTTTTGCCAACACCGTTAACGCCAACAAACAAAATAACGGTTGTTTCTCCCTGCGGCGCCATGGTCAGCTCCGCATGATCGTCGCCCTTCAACAGCTCGACTAGCTTCTCCGAGAGCACTGGCTGAAGCTCCGCCGCGTCTTCGATCTTGCGTTTTTTCACTTCCGCGCGCAGTTCGTCGATCAGTGTCATGACCGTATTGACGCCAACATCGGCGCCAATCAGAATTTCCTCCAGCTCCTCGTAAAAATCCTCATCGATTTTTTTGCGGCGCGTAATAAGCTCCTCCACCGCTTCAACAAAGGCTGTCCGCGTTTTGGTCAAGCCTTCTTTAAATACATTCGTGACCGCCTCTGCCTTCGAGGCGATGCTTTCCTTCAGCTTTTTGAAAAAACTCATGTTTTCTTTCCTCCATCATGACTCATCTCTTATGCCGATACCGGCTCTTCTTCCTCCAGGCGAACGGATACCAGCTTGGATACGCCGCCTTCCTCCATCGTTACGCCATACAATACATCGGCCTCTTCCATCGTGCCTTTGCGATGCGTGACAACGATAAATTGAGTAAGCTCCGAAAATTCCCGCAAATATTGGGCAAACCGCGATACGTTGGCTTCGTCAAGCGCGGCTTCAACCTCATCCAGCACGCAAAACGGCACCGGTTTAACCTGAAGGATGGCAAACAGCAGCGCAATCGCGGTGAGCGCCCGTTCTCCGCCGGAGAGCAGCTGAAGATTTTGCAGCTTTTTACCGGGCGGTTGCGCTACAATGTCAATGCCAGTATCCAGCACGCGATCCGGCTCCACCAAAATAAGGTCGGCGCGACCGCCGCCGAACAGCTTCGCAAACACAACAACAAAGTGGCCTCTGATCGCTTCGAAGGTGGCACGGAAACGCTTCGACATCTCGTCGTCCATTTCTTTTATGACATGATAGAGGGTTGCTTTGGCCTCCATAAGATCATTTTTTTGCTCCGCCAAAAACTCGTACCGTTCCTTGACCCGCTCATATTCTTCAATAGCACCGAGATTGACTTCGCCAAGAGCCGTTATTTTGCGTTTCAGCTCCCTGACCTCATTCCCGGCAACCGTCACATCCTCAGGTAGCGGGTATTGCTCTTTCGCAAGCTCGTAGCTGAGCCCATATTCCTCGCTAAGCTTACGCAGCAGGTTGTCCAGCTCCACATCCTGACGGTTAAGCGCAATTTCCGTCTGGCGCATCTGATCCTCCACCTGGCGGAGCGCGGAGCGCTGCTCCTTCGTTTCGCTTTCGCCCTTGTCGAGCTCGGAGATCAAGTTGGCTCTCGCCGAGCGCTTCATATCCGTTTCTTCAGAGCATTGGCTCTTTTTGATGCGCAGCTGATTCAGCTGCTCAATCTGGCTAACGCTCTCTTCGCCGTGGCGAACCATTTCTTCCTCCTGCTGCGTCAGCAGGTTTCGTAAATGCGTAAGCTCGGTTTTGCCTCGCTGGATGTCGCTGCGTACCCGGAAGGCCTGGTCCTCGAAGCTTTGCTTCTCCTGGCTCCGCTTGGCCACCGCAATTTTCAAATCCGTAAGCTGGCCCTGCAGCTCCTCCTTGGCGGATTCACTCGCTTTGCGGCGTTCCTCCGCAAGAGCAATCGCCTCCTGAAGCCTTGCCTCATCTGCTGTAAGTTCCTCCAGCCGGACTTCAGCCGCTGCGGCGCTCTTCTGGTAACTCTCCATCTCTTGCGCAAGAGCCGTTAAGTCAGTGGAGCCCAGCTCACGCTGATCGGTCAAATGCTTTTCTTCCGACCTGAGACTTTGCAGCTCGGCGCGGAGTCCCTGCTCCTGAATGCGGCAGCGTTCGGCTTCGCCGCGAAGCTCCTCCACATTTTGCGAGGCAATGGATTGTTCCTTCCGCAGATCGCTCAGCTTGGAACGCAAATGGTCCAGCGTTGCCTGGACTTCTTTAATTTCGCCGTCCAGCGCTTCGATCTGCCGGCTGCGTCCAAGCAAGCTGGCTCCTTTTTTCTGCAAGCTGCCGCCCGTCATGGAGCCGCCGGCATTCACAACGTCTCCCTCCAGCGTCACAACGCGGTAACGATAGTTACAGCGTGAAGCGATCCGGTTGGCCTGCTCCAGCGTTTCGGCAAGGAGCACATTGCCAAGCAAATTATGGGCGATAGCGCTGTAGCGCTCGTCGCAATCCACAAGCTCGGCGGCGACGCCAACAAACCCCTCGATGCCCGCCGCAACTTTTTTATCGTTTTCCGGCACCATCCGGCCGCGAATAACATCCAGTGGAAGAAAGGTGGCTCGTCCCAACTGCCGCGACTTCAAAAAGCTGATCGCTGCGCGAGCCGTTGCTTCATTTTCCATAACGATATGCTGCAGCGCTCCGCCAAGAGCCGTTTCAACGGCTACCTCGATTCGTTGCGGCACGCGAAGCAGCTCCGCCACCGCGCCGTGAACGCCAGCAATGCCGCCGCTGCTTCTGCGCGAGGCTTTGAGCACTTCCTTGACGCCTTGCATAAAGCCGTCAAGCGCATCCTGCATTTCCTTCATCGTATCCCGTCTGGAAATATGGCTGTCCAGACGCTGCTCCCATTTGCGGATGGCCGAAGTCACTTCTTCTAATGAAGAAACTGTCGTTTTGCTTCTTTCGCCTTCCTCCAGCATCCGGTTTCTTGCATTCTCCAATGCCTTCAAGCAAATCGCCAGCTGTTCATCCAGCTCGTTTTTTTTCATCGTAAGCGTATTTTGCTGCTCCGTGCGTTTGGATTCATCGTCGTTGATTCGTTCCATTCGCCGCTGCAGCGCTTCCTGCTGCTGAATGCTGTAGCGGATTTCATTGCGTAGCTGAGCCATGCCGTTTAAAACGTCAAGCAGCTCGCCCTTCAACCGTTCTTCCGCATCGGCCACCGTGCCGCCCGCAATGCCCTGCAGCTCGGCTTCCTCTGCCGCGAGCTTACTCTTAAGCTCCGCCAGCTCCAGCTCGATGGCGGCTGCTTTGCTGCGAAACTCCGCTTCCTCTGCCGTAAGCGCCGCAATACGCTCGTCCTGCGCAGCAATGGATTCTTCTAGCTGGGCCTTGTTGGCTTCAAGGTTGCGCTTGCGTTCCTTGAGCACCTCGCCATAGCCCTCGCATTTTTCGGCTTCCTCGCTGATCCCCAGCATGGCAGCGTGAAGCTCGTCCAGACGCTGCTCCAGCTCGCGAAGCTGCTGACGCTCATGCTCCAGCAGCGCATCGTGCTTGCTGACAACGGTCGAAAGCTGCAGCTGCTCCTCCTGAAGCTTCTCCAGCTTGCCGGTCGCTTCCGACCAGGAGGCGTGGACGTTTTCGATATTATGTACGTAGAGCGATATTTCCTTGCTTTTCAGCTCTTCACGCAGCTCTTTAAAATAAATGGCTTTTTCCGACTGCTTCCGCAGCGGTTCCACCTGATCCTCAAGCTCCGTCACCAGATCGTGGATGCGCAGCAGGTTGCCTTCCGTTTCATCCAGCTTTTTCTGAGCCTCGCGCTTGCGGGATTTATATTTAACAATGCCGGAGGCTTCCTCGAAAATACCCCGCCGGTCCTCCGAGCGGGTACTTAATATTTCCTCGATTCGGCCTTGTCCAATGATGGAATAAGCCTCTTTGCCGATGCCGGTATCCATAAAAAGCTCTGTAATGTCCTTAAGCCGGCATGGCTGCTTGTTGATCATATATTCGCTGTCGCCGCTGCGATGAACACGTCTGGTCACCGTCACCTCGTTGTATTCCAGCGGCAGCGCATTGTCGGAATTGTCGAGCGTCAGCGAAACCTCGCCGTAGTTGACCGCTTTGCGGGCATCGCTGCCTGCAAAGATAATATCCTCCATTTTGCCGCCGCGCAGACTTTTGGCGCTTTGCTCGCCAAGTACCCAGCGAATGCCGTCGGAGATATTGCTTTTGCCGGAGCCGTTGGGTCCGACCACTGCGGTAATGCCGGTTACAAATTCAAGTTCGGTCCTGTCGGCGAACGATTTGAAACCTGATAATTCGATCCGTTTCAGAAACATGGTCTGGGTTTCACCTCACCCTCCATTGTAGCATAAATTCGAGGATAGATATAAGCGGGGAATATGTAAAAGCTGAGCACGATGCCGAGCAGGTTAATTGGCCAATATTAAAAAGGAACAGCCCGGCTTTTGCGGACTGCTCCCTGCTCTGCGTTTCAATCAACTTTGTTTATTTTTTTATCGGAATAACTATTTCATCCAGCACAACCGTTTGGCCATCTTCACCCGGCTTCACAATGGTTGGCGTCACAATTAATTCAGATGCGTCCGGTTGGAGCTGCTGGAACGTTTTGGTCATGCTCCATTTCATCCCGGAATTCTCCTTTATTCCACGACCGCCATTACCTTGCCCGTTATATACATTACCCAAATTGTCCACGATCCTCAGCTCGACATCAGGGTCATTCCATTCCTGCGCGACTTCTTTCGAAATGTCATACCCGTAATAAACGGTAAAGGACATTGGAGAATAGATGATTTTTTCTATAGCCAATGTTGTCTCCTCATGCCCCACGGATTCCCCGACCAGTTGGACCGTTTGTTCCGTTGATGCAAGCTCCAGAGCAAAATTCCATGTTCCTTTCATCTCTCGCGGAGAGTCGCCATCCATTTGAACGATGCTGTCAATATCCCAGTTCATTTTGATGGAGTCCTCGCCGTTGTGGTCAAAGCTAGTTGCCGTTATAATGCCGACGTAGCTCCCTTCATCCACCTTGATGATCTTCTGGGAACCGCTAGCGCCAGACGTTTTTTGGGCCGTTGGGTATCCTTTAAGCGTGAGATTTTCGCCCAAATCTGTTTCACTTTTGATTGAAAACGTGATTGTTGTTGTTTTGCCGTCAAAAATAGCATCGTTCAGCGTAATCGTGACATCTTGACTCGTTTTGCTTATGTTGATTTCAGTGGAATTTTCTTTATAGCTGTCATAAAGTCCGCTATCCGAGCTCCCTTTGTCAATAAGCTTGAAAATATCGCCCACAAAAGGGACGCTTGTTGCATATGCAGGGAATGTCAATCCTAACGCCACCGCGCCAACGCCAAGCAGCACAGCCGCTGCCGCCGCATTGCGCTGCCAGTGTCCTCCCTTCTTGCCTCGGCGGTTAAGCTTTGAGCGCAATGTCCTCTTTAAAGCAGCGCGTTCGATATCCGTTACCTCAGCTTCCACCATTTCGTTTTCATCTATTTTGATTCCGTTTAACATCCGATAATCATTATTCATGCCAAATTTCCTCCCAGCTTTATATGTGCGGCTTTTTCCTTCAGCTTTTTTTTTCCGCGAAAAATTCGGTTGTCTACAGCTGTTCGCGTCAGCCCTAATCGGTCTGCAATTTCATCGCTTCGCATACCCAGCATATACTTCATTATAAAAATTTCCCGATCCGTCACCTCGAGCTGATTGAGCAGCCCTTTGATTTCTGCCTGCTCCTCTGCCAGAAACAGCTCATCCTCCGCCGATTGCGTCAATTGGGTATTGTAGTCAGGCTCCTCCGCCGTTATCCGTTCGCGCTGACGCATCTCCTTGCGATAGCTGTCGATCGCTTTGGATCTGGCTATTGCATAAATCCACTTTCGAAAATCTTCGGGCTCGCCGCTGAATTGGTCCCCGTGATGCCAAACCGCCAGAAACGTATCGTTTATGCATTCCTCGATGAGCCCATTGTTTTGCAGCGGGATCAGCACCTTGGCGATTGTACCTTTAACCAGAGGCAAATACGCATCCACCACATAATCCAAAGCATCTTCTTTATGCTTTTGCAGACGTCTGACAAAATTGGTTTCGTTTGCTTTCATTGCTTCGTATTCCCTTCTTGTAGTGGTAAGAGCTCTTACACTATAAACAACGAAGTGATTTCCGATTATCTCTCATTACGATTTTGTATTGCATGACAAAAAACGCCGAAAAAGGCAAAAACACCGCTTGAATGCGGTGTTGCCGAAGAAAATTGCGAGATGGGTTATACATGAATTAAGCAAACAAGCTGATCCGGTTTCCGTCGGGGTCCTGCACAATCGCATAACGTTGTCCCCAAAAGGCATCCCATGGCTCGCGAAACCCGCCTTCGCCTGTTTCCGTTATTTTACGATACAGCTCGTCCACCGCTGCCCCACTGTCGCATAGAAAAGCCAGCTCGATCCGGTGTCCCGTCGGCTCCTCCCAGGTTCCGTATACATCCCTGATGACCTCCTGCTGGTCAAAGGCCAGGCGGAAGGCGCCTTGCTCTACCTCCACATGCTTTTCGCCATCCGCCTCCGCAGGAATGACAAGACCCAGCAGCCGATAAAAATCCAGCGCCTTTTTCATATCTTTCACCACAATTCCAATCATATCCAGCTTGATTCCCATTATATTCAACCCCTTTGCGTTGTTAGCAGTTCATCAATCGTTCTGTTATTAGTTTACCGTCCTTCAACCAGCTGTTATAGGAAAAAACGGACATGTTTCTGCTTGGCAGCGTTTTTTCAATGAATACCGGCTTTTTTTATAATCATACCCATCTGTCCCGGCGGCAAGCCGTAAAGCCCTTTGAAGCTTTTAATGAAATGTGACTGATCGTAATACCCGAACGTTTGGTCCAACTCCGCAAGCGGCATGGATGGAGAGCGTTCCAATAACCGAAGGATGCTTTGAAAACGGATAATTTCCGTAATGGATTTCGGGCTTGCGCCTAATACATCGCGGAACGCTCGCCGCACATGACGCTGACTAAAAGCAAACTCGGCCGCCATCTCCTCAACCGAAAAAACGCCGTTGCGCTCATAAATGGCCATTAAAGCGTTTTGCACCAAAAGGGACGCAGAGCCGGAGCCGCCTGCACAAAGCTCCTCCCTGGCCAAAATGCCAAGCATCCATTCCTCGGCAACGGCAATCATGGCGTTAACGGCGGCGTCGCCGGAGGCCAGCAGCTTTTCAGCTACAAGCAGCCCATCCGCGCCCCAAATGTCCTCTATATAAAGATGTGTGTCCTTTAGCTGTCCAGGGGGCTGCTTTAAAAAAGGCTGTGCATTCCCCGCAAACATACGTATTCCGAATGAAAATTCGGGTTCTTCAATAGCCATCACAGCATAATGGGTCATCAGACCTGTAAAAAATGCCGCTGAGCGGAAGTTCGACGCCTTGCCATTGAAAATAAGATCAACACAGCCGTCCGGCAATATCCGATGAAGCTGCTCCTCTCCCCCGCCATCCACCTCCAGCGTCCAAAAGCAAGCCACATGGGAGGCCAGCCTGGGATCTGGCTTATATTCCCTATAGCGGTAACCGCTTCTTTGGTTCTCAAGCAAAGGAGCCTGCAAGGGACGATGAGACGCAAAGCCTTGCGGCACGTTATTGTTCATGGCCTTGCAACTCCTCCTCATCTTTTGCCTCTTCTTATATTACCACATACGATAAAACCTTCCGTCAAATGCGGGTAAGAAATGCTACAATGAGAAAATGAAGGCGCTAAAATGACTTCAAAAAAGGAGAAATGACATGGTTTACGTTGCATTGCTCAGAGGCATTAATGTCGGAGGAAACAATAAGGTGGATATGAAAACGCTGAAAGCTTCCATGGAGGCTGCCGGTCTACATCATGTTGTCACTTACATTAATTCCGGCAATATTGTTTTTACAAGCTCTCAAGGCGACAAGCATGCCCTGGCAAAAAGGGTAGAAACGATTATAAGCGAAACGTTTGGACTGGATATCAAGGTGCTGATTCGCAGCTTGCCCGATTATGAAGCCATGATGAAGGCTCTGCCGGAGAACTGGCAAAATAACGATGAAATGAGAAGCGATGTTTTGTTTTTATGGGAAGCGTTTGATCGGGAAAGCGTGCTGGACGGGCTGATTTTCAAGCCGGAAATTGAAACCGTCCTTTATACGCCGGGAGCCGTTTTATGGTCGGTCAGCCGGGCATTGGCTGCCAAAAGCGGCTTGTCCAAAATGATCGGAACCAAGCTTTATAGCAACGTCACGATTCGCAACGTCAATACAACGCGAAAAATTTATGAGCTGATGAAGGAGGCCTCTGCCAAGGAGGGTCTTTAAAGCCTCCGGCAAGCAACAAAAAAAGCCTCCCCGGCCTGCAATAGGCTTAAAAGGCTTCCTTAATAGTTGCTTTTACTTGCTACCAAACGTTATTCCTGCGCCAGCTTGCTCCATGCTTCCGCAGCCGCGCGTTGCTCGGCTTCTTTTTTTGTTCGGCCTGCGCCCAAACCGGAATGATTTTCGCCCAGCAAAACCTCGACAACAAACTCCCGGTCATGCGCCGGACCACGCTCTTCCATGATGCGGTACTCCACCGGACCTAGTCCAAGATGCTGAACCCGCTCCTGAAGCTTCGACTTGGCATCCTTCATTAGGAGGCCAAAATCGTTGGATTCGATAAACGGAAACATATGCTCCTGAAGAAACCTGCGCGTTCGCTCGATTCCGGCATCCAGATAGATGGCGCCGACCAAGGATTCGAACAAATCGGCCAGCAGCGCTTGGCGGTGACGACCGCCAAGCTGCTCCTCGCCCCGTCCAAGTAAAACGTGTTTTCCAAGCTCCAGCCGTTCCGCAAAATAGGCCAACGAAGGTTCGCATACAACGGACGCGCGCATCCGGGTCAATTCACCTTCCGGCCTTTTGGGATATGTAGCAAACAAATATTCCGATACCAGCAGCTGAAGCACTGCATCGCCAAGAAATTCCAGCCGCTCGTTATCTTGAACTGAACCCCGCTTATGCTCATTTACATATGATGTATGCGTAAAAGCCTGCTTCAGCAGCTTGGTCCGTTTAAAATCGAGCTGCAGCTTCTGCTGCAGCTCGTTAAAGGTTTCATGACTCATACGCCTTCATCACGATCGTGGCGTTATGACCGCCAAAACCAAACGAATTGGACAGCGCCGTCGTCACCTTGGCTTCACGCGGCACATTTGGAACATAGTCCAGATCCAGCTCTGGGTCCTGATTGTCCAGGTTGATCGTTGGCGCAATCATGCCATTTTTCAGGGTAAGCCCCAGAATAACGGCCTCCACGCCGCCTGCGGCGCCAAGCAAATGACCCGTCATGGATTTAGTGGAGCTGACGGCCAGCTTGTAGGCATGGTCGCCAAACGCTTTTTTAATGGCCAGTGTTTCGGAACGATCGCCAACTGGCGTCGAAGTGCCATGTGCGTTAATATATTGAATTTCGGAAGGATCGATGCCGGCATCCTTGATTGCTTTGCTCATGCAGCGCGCCGCTCCATCAGGATCGGGCTCCGTCATATGATAAGCATCGCCGCTCATGCCGTAACCAATCACCTCGGCATAAATTTTTGCGCCGCGCGCCTTGGCATGCTCCAGCGATTCCAGTACCAGCACGCCCGAACCCTCGCCCATGACGAAGCCGTCGCGGTCGATATCGAACGGCCGGCTTGCTTTTTCAGGCTCGTCGTTGCGTACCGACATGGCGCGCATGGAACAGAAGCCTGCCATACCCGTCGGGCGAATCGTTGCTTCCGCTCCGCCTGCGATCATGACGTCGGCATCGCCGCGCTGAATCATTTTGAAGGAATCGCCAATGGAATGCGTTCCTGTAGCGCAAGCGGTTACCGCTGTGCTGTTAGGTCCCTTGGCGCCAGTCAGCATGGACACTTGACCCGAAGCCATATTAGCAATCATCATCGGGATAAAAAACGGGCTGACGCGTTTTGGCCCCTTCTCCAGAAGGATATTATGCTGATCCTCCCAAGTGCCAAGTCCGCCGATTCCCGAACCGATCATGACGCCAACCCGTTCAGGGTCCGCATTTTCGCCAATATTCAGCGCTGCGTCTTCAATGGCAAGCTTGCTTGCCACGGCCGCAAACTGCACAAACCGGTCCATCCGGCGCGCTTCCTTTTTATCCAGACCATAATCCTCGGGATTAAAGTTTTTGATTTCGGCAGCGATGCGCGTAGTGTATGTTGAAAAATCAAATGCCTCCACGACGGAGACTCCTGACTTTCCTTCAAGCAGGTTGTTCCAGAACTGCTCCAAATCGGAACCAAGCGAGGTCATGACCCCCATGCCCGTTACGACAACTCTTTGTTTCATTGCATTCACCTCTGACCCGCAATATAGATAACGAAACCGTTATCCTTCTATATGAGGATGTTCAAAAAGTCCGCTTCCCATTGCGGGACATGACTGGCGTCATGACCACCATCGAATATGGCTTTCAGCCGAAACCTCCGGTCCTCATGTAGCTTCCACTACACTCCGGTCCTCGATTTCTAGCTTCAAGCCATCTTCTCGACACTGATAACCAGACTTTTTGAACACGCACTATATAAATAGCAGCCTGCTATAAATTCGTTTATTCATGAATCCAAATTATCGGCAAACATGGCCTGTATGGAGAGAAGTCCCGTAATGGTTAACGGGACTTGTCCAATCCTTAGGTATGAGATTGTATGTAAGACACTACTTCTCCCACCGTCGTGATTTTCTCTGCATCTTCATCAGAGATTTCCATATCAAACTCGTCTTCCAGCTCCATGACCAATTCTACTACGTCAAGAGAGTCAGCGCCGAGGTCATCTTTGAAGGAAGCTTCGAGCGTTACCTCTGCTTCGTCTACGCCAAGGCGGTCGATGACAATACGTTTTACGCGATCCACTACTTCGGACATCCGGTTCACCTCCTCCATCGTATTATACGAGAATTGACGTCAAAATGCCATCTTTACCTTTTCAAAACCTACATGTACATACCACCGTCAACATGGATCGTTTGACCTGTCATATACGCTGCGGCATCGGAGGCCAAAAAACGTACAGCGGACGCGATATCCCCGGCCGAGCCAAGCTTTGCCAGCGGAATTTGAGTCATCAGCGCTTCCTTCATATCCTGCGGGAGCTTATCCGTCATATCCGTCGCAATAAAGCCGGGAGCGACGCAATTGACAGTAATGCCGCGCGATGCCAATTCCCGAGCGCTGGCCTTGGTCAGACCGATGACGCCGGCTTTGGCTGCGACATAGTTGGCCTGGCCCGGATTGCCCAGCACGCCAACAACGGAAGAAATATTAATAATTCGGCCGGAGCGCTGCTTCATCATATGGCGGGTTACGGCCTTGATGCCGTTGAATACGCCCTTCAGATTAGTCTCGATTACTTCGTCGAATTCTTCTTCCTTCATGCGCATAATTAAATTATCTCTTGTAATGCCCGCGTTATTCACCAGGATGTCCAGACCGCCGAGCTGGCCGATCGTTTCTTTCACCATCGCTTCAAACTCTTCGCTTTTGCCGACATTGCCTTTTAACACGATGGCGCGGCGGCCCAGCGCCCCAATCGCTTGGGCTGTTTCCGCAGCAGCGGCTTCGCTGCCGGCATAATTGACGGCAACATCCGCCCCGGCTTCCGCCAGCGCGATGGCAATGGCGCGGCCGATGCCCCGCGAAGCGCCGGTTACAAGCGCCGTTTTGCCTTCAAGACCTGCAAACATAAAGATCAGCCTCCTTGATTGCTTTGCTGCTAGTTTACTTGCAGCGCTTCCAGCGCCGTTACCGAATTGATCGAAATGATGCGAACATTTTTATCTATTTTTTTAATGAGGCCAGCAAGCACGGACCCTGAGCCGATTTCCACAAAAGTATCCACGCCTTGCTGGATCAAATAGCGGACGCTGTCTTCCCATAACACCGGGGAATACACCTGCTCCACCAGCAAACGCCGGATTTCCTCCCCTTGAACAGCCTCGCGCGCCGTTACGTTAGCAATAAGCGGCACCTTCGCATCGTTTAGCTCGATCTTCGCCAATGTTTCCCCAAGCCGCTCTGCGGCAGGCTTCATCAGCGATGAATGGAATGGGCCGCTAACCTCCAGCGGAATGACGCGTTTAGCGCCAATCTCCTTGCCGCGAGCAACGATGCTTTCTACACCAACCGCGCTTCCGGAAACGACAATTTGACCCGGCGAGTTCACGTTGGCAAGCTCTACGACGTTGCCTTCAGCCCAAACCGCCTGGCACAGCTCGCCAAGAGCTTCGCGCTCGGCTCCGAGCACGGCCGCCATCGCGCCTTGTCCGCCCGGCACGGCTTGCTCCATATATTCGCCGCGCGCACGCACCGTAGTCACCGCGTCGCGGAAGCTAATGACGCCTGCGGCTACAAGCGCGCTGTATTCGCCAAGGCTGTGGCCCGCGACATAATCCGGCTTGAGCCCGCTATCCGCCAGCAGCTCCAGCAATGCCGCGCTAACGGTCAGCAAGGCAGGCTGGGTGTTGGCCGTTTGCTTCAACGCTTCTTCCGGCCCGTTAAAAATGATATCGCTCAGTTGAAACCCCAATACGGCGTCCGCTTCATCGAATATGGCTTTAGCCTTTGGGCTTGACTCGTATGCGTCCCTGCCCATGCCAACCGCCTGAGCGCCTTGCCCAGGAAACACAAATGCCGTTTTGCTCATCTACGCTTTCTCCCCCCAAGCTTTACCTTTACCAAATCAGAACGGACGCACCCCATGTCAATCCGCCGCCGAAACCAACGAATACAAGGCAATCGCCTTCCTTCACGCGATCCTGCTCAACGGCTTCAGCCAGCGCTACCGGAATGGAAGCAGCCGACATGTTTCCGTATTTGTTCAGGTTGATCATTGCTTTTTCCTCCGGCAAATTCAAGCGATTCAGCGCCGACTGAATAATGCGGATATTGGCTTGATGCGGCACAAGAAGATCAACATCGCCTTTCTCCATGCCAGCTTTGGCCAACGCTTCCTCGGCAGCGCCTCCCATGATCCGTACGGCAAATTTAAAGACATCATTGCCTGCCATATGAATAAAATGCTTCTTTTCCTCAACACTTTGCTGGGAAGCGGGGATGCGCGAACCTCCGCCGCTAATCTTAAGCAACTCGCCGCCGCTTCCGTCAGCGCCAAGCTCGAAGGAACGGAAGCCCCGTCCTTCCGGCACTTTGCCAAGCACGACAGCGCCCGCTCCGTCGCCAAACAGGATGCAGGTATTGCGGTCGGTGTAATCCGTAATCCGGGACAATGTCTCTGCGCCGATAACAAGCGCGTTTTGGTACATGCCCGTAGCGATCATGTTGGTTGCCGTAGCTAAACCATAGATAAAGCCCGAGCATGCGGCGGAGAGATCAAAAGCCGCTGCTTTTGCAGCGCCCAGCTTGTTTTGCAGCAAGCAGGCCGTCGAAGGAAAAAACATATCCGGCGTAATTGTAGCGACGATAATAAGATCCAGATCAGCCGCCTTCAAATCGGCTGCCTCCAATGCCTTCAATGCCGCCTGGTAGGCCAAATCGGAGGTTGCTTCCGTTTCCGCAGCAATGCGGCGCTCTTTAATGCCGGTCCGCGTTACAATCCATTCATCGTTGGTTTCCACCATGCGTTCCAGCTCTTGATTAGTCAAGATGCGTTCAGGCGTATATTTGCCCGTTCCAATAATACCGACAGGATGCAAACTCATGCTACACACTCACTTCCCGTTAA
>PJUA01000445.1_pt1 | contig 23038 bp, 18 predicted proteins | sample 1512151 | NCBI WGS metagenome assembly PJUA01 (sample SAMN08177678, study PRJNA422409) | Soil metagenome, whole genome shotgun sequencing project. | isolation source: Soil enriched on filter paper: beechwood xylan treatment | place: USA: Madison | collected 2015-01-15
CCCATGGCTCTTAGAAAATAAAATGAAAGAAAGAGCCTTGCCGCAAGTCATGCAGTTTTTCTGGGAAACTGGAAAAAATGAAAAATTTGAAGGAAGAATTTTTTTCAATCAAAAAGAATTATTCGAACGTTTTAAAAACATATCGGGCGATAATGAAATGCAGATAAAAATTGCAGAAGACAATAGAAGCATTGAAGTGTTTCTAAACAATCAGATTCTTAAGGTTGACAATATACGCATATATCCTAACGATTATAAAGTATATAATGAGTCGTATAAATAATACATTCAGTATTGCTTAATTTTTAAAAAACTTTTCATGTTGGCGCTGGCTTACCGCTCGTGAATACAAAGTTTGTGAAGCTGAATATCAATTTTGATTTCTTTGCGCATCAAAATAATATATAAAATCCACCATCTTTACATTTATAAAGATGATGGATTTAGAAATGCGGCACTACTCTACTCCACCGCCCAAAGCGCGGTACAAATTAATAGAGGCATTTAATTTTTCTAATTTTATTGTTACGACATCAAGATCGTTTTGCAAGGCACTATTTTGAGCGGCAATAATTTCAAGATAATTGGCCATACCGCTTTTGTATAAAAGTGAAGCATCTGAAGTTGCTTTTTCTAAAGATATTGCTTTTTCTTCTGCCAGCTTAATACGTTCATCTGCATATTTTAATCTCGACATGGCATCAGAAACTTCACCAACAGCGGTAATAAACGATTGTTTGAACTGAACCACGGCTTTTTCTTGTTCTAAAACCGCTACTTCATAAGCAGTTCGCAAGGCTTTTTTCCTAAAAATAGGCTGTGCCAGATTTGCTGCTATATTTTTTGTAACCGAACCCGGAAAATTAAACCAGGTATCGAACTCAAATGAATTAATTCCAATTGACGGACTTAAACTCAGCGTTGGATACATTGTCGCTTTTGCTAATCCGGTTTTGGCTGTTGCCGACATCACAGCATATTCGCTTGCTTTTACATCCGGTCTTCGGCTTAAAAGTGAAGCTGGAACTCCTGACGGCATTTCAAACGCAAATTCATCTACATTTAAATTACCTGAACGTTCGATCGTATTAGGATATTCGCCGCATAAAATCTGCAGCGCATTTTCCTGAACCGCAATATTGGCTTTTGCCAAAGGAACGAGTAATTCTGCCGTTTTTTTCTGAGCTTCGGTCTGGTTTACTGCCAATGAACTAATCGAACCTGAGTTGTACTGCAGTTTCATCATCTGCAGGGTATTATCGCTCAATTCGATATTTTTTTCAGCAATTTTAAGCTGTTCGTCTAAACCTAAAAGATTGTAGTATGACTGCGCCACCTGAACAATAATTCGGGTTTTTAAAGCCGAAAGGTTTTCTTTTTGGGCAAAATACGCTGCTTTTGCATCTCTTTTCTGCATTGCCGCTTTTCCCCAAATATCTACTTCCCACGACATACGAAGATTGGCGCTGTAATCGTCCATATAATCTTTGCTTGTAAACTGCGCGCTCAAAGATCCGTTTAATGAATTTTTAGACAAATACGAACGGCTCGCTGCGGCATCAAAATCTAATGTTGGCAGTAAAGACAGTTTGGCTTGTTTATAATTTAAATCCAGCTGTTCCATGCTTTTGACCGCGATAAGCACCTCGTTGTTTTTAACGAGGGCTTTTTCGATCAAATTAACTAAAAGCGGGTCTTTGTAATACGTTTTCCAGGAATGCAAAATAGTATCTCCTGTTACGGTTAATTCTTCTCGGTATTTATCAGGAGCGTTTAACTCGGTGCGGGAATATTTTTTTCCAACAACGCACGATGTTAAAATCATACCCGAAAATACCGTTATTCCAATTTTATATAGTATTCTCATTATTATTCTTTTACGGTTTGAACCACATTCTTCTTACCTGATACTTTTTCCTGCAGATACTGAAATACAATGAAAAGCAGCGGAATCACAAAAACTCCTAAAATAACCCCGCTCAACATTCCAATTGAGGCACTTACACTTATCGATCTGTTTCCTACTGCGGTTCCTCCCGAAGCAAACATCAATGGAATCATCCCTACAATAAAGGCCAGCGAAGTCATGATAATAGGACGTAATCTTGATTTTGCACCTTCAAGAGCCGCTTCGGTAATAGTTAATCCTGCGTTTCGTCTCTGCAGCGCAAACTCTACAATAAGAATCGCGTTTTTAGCCAGAAGTCCCACAAGCATAATTAATCCCACCTGAACGTAAATGTTATTATCTAAACCAACGGCTTTAATTCCCGCAAAAGCTCCTAAAATTCCGGTTGGAATAGAAAGCAATACTGCCAATGGCAATAAATAACTTTCGTATTGTGCCGCCAATAAGAAGAACACAAAAAGCAGACACAGTCCAAAAATGGCAATGGTTTGGTTTCCTCCCGCTTTTTCTTCCAAACTTAAACCTGTCCATTCGTAACTGTAATCAGACGGAAGTTTATCCAGAACTTTTTCCAAATTCCCCATAATTTGTCGATTACTATATCCCGGCAAAGCCATCGCTGTAATATTTACCGAATTATAAAGGTTGTAGCGATTTACAGATTCCGGCCCGTAAACTTTATGGAATTTTACAATCGATTTTACCGGAACCATCTGCATATCAGCATTTCTTACGAAAATCTCATTAAACGCATCCTGATCCATTCTAAAAATTCCGTCGGCTTTTACATTGACTCTGTAAAACTTACCAAATCTGGTAAAATCTGACGATTGATCTCCTGCAAAATAAGTCTGTATATTTCCTAAAAGATCCTTTACATTCACGCCCATTTGACGCGCTTTATCTTCATCAACTTCTAATTCTAACTGCGGATAATCGGCTCTAAAAGTTGTATAAGCATATTGAACTCCCGGCTGCTGCATAATCTGCCCAATTACTTTATCTGACATTGCTTTTAAAGTTTCCGGATTTCTTGCCATTCTGTCCTGCAAAACGATTTCGGCACCACTTGTTACGCCAAATCCTTCAACCGGAGGCATTCTGAATACCATGATCGAACCTTCTTTAATAGTCGACAATTTAGCTGTAACGCTATTCAAAATTTCGTCAATATCTTTAACTGCGCCTCTTTCTTTTTTAGGTTTTAATTTGATAAACCCTAATCCGTAAGCTGTACTGGCACTGTTGCTCAAAATATTAAATCCGGTAATACTTGTATTAACATCGATTGCTTTTTCTGTTTCTAATATTTTTTCCATTCTCTGAACCACTTCAGTCGTACGATCAAGCGCAGTTCCCGGAGGCATTGACAAACTGTACACCATGAATCCGTCATCTTCCAGCGGAACGAAACTTTTTGGAGTCGACATCATCATCCATACAGCAATTGCACTAATTCCTGTTACTAATCCTGCAGCAAGCCATTTTCTGCCAATAAGGAAACGAACGGCCTTGATGTATCTTCCGGTTAAGTTGTTAAAACCCGTATTAAAACCGATGAAAAAACGTTCTTTAAAAGTCGTTTTATGTTCGTTTTCTCCGTGTTCGCCATTATGAACATTCTTTAAAAGCAGGGCACACAATGCCGGAGTAAGCGTAAGTGCATTTACTGCCGAAATAATAATCGCAATAGCCAGCGTATAAGCAAACTGCTTGTAGAAAATACCCGATGATCCAGTCATGAAACCAATTGGAATAAATACAGCTGACATTACTAAAGTGATCGAAATAACCGCTCCCGTAATTTCTACCATCGCACCGTGAGTGGCTTCTTTGGCTGTTAAACTGCTGTCTTCTTCCATTTTACTGTGTACGGCCTCGACGACCACAATGGCATCATCGACGACAATACCAATGGCTAATACGAGGGCAAAAAGCGTCAAAATATTAATGGTAAAACCAAAAACAAGCAGGAAGAAAAACGTACCTACAATGGCTACAGGAACGGCAATTGCCGGAATAATCGTCGAGCGAATGTCCTGCAGGAATATAAATACTACTATGAAAACCAGAATGAAAGCTTCTATTAAGGTTGATTTTACCTGTCCGGTAGCTTCGTCAAGTCTTTCTTTGGTACTCATTACATTGACGTATTTAATTCCCGGAGGAAAAGATTTTGATAATCTCTCTACCTCTTTGTTTACGCCAATTTCGATATCATTTGCATTAGAACCCGAAGTCTGTAAAATAGCCATTGTTACGGCATTTAATGAATTCGATTTGTTATCACCGCTGTATGAAATAGAACCAAACTCGACTCTGGCAACGTCTTTAAGTCGTAAAAGACTGCCGCCGTTATTTTTAACTACAATATTTTCATATTGTTCCGGTTTGTTTTTCTTCCCTTTATAACGAATTACATATTCTAATGCAGCTTTGGATTCTTCTCCCAGTTTTCCCGGCGCCGACTCTAAACTCTGTTCTGCAATGGCCTGCGTAACATCTGAAGGTACTAAACCTGCATTTGCCATTTTTCGCGGATCAAGCCATATACGCATCGAATAATCTTTCTGTCCGAAAATCTGAACCTGTCCTACTCCCGGAACACGTTTTAACTGCGGTACTAAATTGATGTTGGCATAATTCTGTAAAAACAACTCATCGTATTTATTGTTATCATCTGTATAAAGATTAAAAATAACAATCATACTGTTTTGCTGTTTCGAAGTGGTAAGTCCCATACGGACTACTTCCTGAGGCAGTTTTGGCGTTGCCTGCTGTACTCTGTTCTGTACGTTTACAGCAGCCTGATCAGGGTCGATTCCTTGTTTGAAAATCACGCTTATCGAAAACGATCCGTCGTTACTTGCAGTAGATTTAATATACTGCATATTCTCTACTCCGTTAATTTGTTCTTCGAGCGGCGTTACTACCGAGCGAATTACGGTTTCACTGTTACCCCCCGGATAAGAACCGCTCACCATTACAGTTGGAGGTGAAATATCTGGAAATCTTGTAACCGATAATCTGGTAAGACCAATGATACCCAATATCACCAAAACAATGGAGATAACGGTGGCCAGAACCGGCCTGTCTATTATATTTTTTAACATGGAAAATGTTATTTATATTAAAATCAAAAATTATTTGCTGCTTACCGCTTTTGCCGTTTTTGGCACTACTTCCATACTGTCGTAAAGAACATCAATTGAGTTTAAAGCAATTTTATCACCTTGTTTTAAACCCGATTTTACGAAATAATCTGTTCCGGAACTTCCGCCAATTTCAATAGGAACCATCGCAACTTTATTTCCCGGTTTTAAAACAAAAACAAAAAATTTGTCCTGAATGTCTTTTACGCTCGCCATTGGAACAGTAATAACAGATGATAAACTGTTGTTTAAAATTACTCTTGCAGAACCTCCGGCACGAAGCAGTTTTTTAGGATTTGGAAAAATGGCTTTTAAAGAAATTGTTCCCGTAGAACGGTCAATGTTTCCGCTGGCTACTTCCAGTTTTCCTTTCTGCTCGTATTCGCTGTCATCAGCCATAATAAGGCTTACGGTTTGGTTTGATTTAGGATCTTTTGAAAAAGCAAGATAATCGGCTTCTGTTAATGAGAAATACACAAAAACGGTATTAATGTCTGAAAGAACCGTTAACGGCACAGCATCTGCCGGCGTAACCAGATTACCAATACGGTTTGGAATTCGGCTGATATAACCGCTCACAGGCGCTTTGATCAGAGAGAAATCTGCATTTAATTGTGAAGATCCTAAAGCCGCTTTTGCCTGAGCAACCTGGGCAACGGCAGCTTCATAATTTGCCTGAGCTGTTTTTAACTGCATATCAGAAAAAACTTTTCCGTCAACAAGCGGTTTGATTTTTTCTACTTCAAGTTTAGCATTTGCCAGATTTGCCTGAGCACTTTTATAAGCTGCACGGCTGTTGTTTACCTGTTCTGCATAAACATCTCCTTTAATCTTAAATAGAGACTGGCCTTTGTTTACGTAATCTCCTTCTTTTACATAAATCGCTTCAAGATATCCTGAAACCTGCGCTTTTATGTCAACGTTTACTGTACCTTCAACAGTTCCCGGATATTTTTTTTCTACTTCACCTGTAATCGATTCTGCCTGAAAAAAGTCTACTTCAGGTTTTGGAGCAGCTAAAGCTCCGGCATCTGCCCCGCTTTTACCACAAGATGAAAAACTGATGATAACCAATAAAACGGCTGCCTTACTGAGTGTTTTATAATTTTGGAAAAATTGTTTTGTCATTTTACTTCACTTTAATGAATTCGTCTAATTTGACGGCAAAATAACATCTCAAAACACCTTTAAAATGGGATAAATTTACCCAAACGTAATTTTTCGATACTGAAACGAATGGGAATGATACTGCCACAAAGGCACAAGGACACAAAGTTAAATTTATTGAATAGCCTACAGTTTTAACTGGAGGTATTTATTGGCGACAATACAAAAGGCTTTAGCCAAACTTGTCTTTTGGCTAAAGCCCTTGATAATGACTTTATTTTTCCTCCAGTTAAAACTGGAGGAAATACAAAAAAGTATGGTTCAACTTAGAACCTTAGCAGCTTAGTATCTTAGAACCTTAGAACCTCAGAAGCTAAACTACCGATCCATCCACTGTTTAAAAAAAGGTGCTTTTTCCCTGCTGATGATTACTTCGCGTTCAGGATCTGCTTTCAGCTGAATTTTTAGTTTTGCATTAAAATAATTAGCGATCGATTTTATGCTTTCGGCACGAATAAAAAACTGCCTGTTGGCACGAAAGAAAACATCAGGATCTAATTCCTGCTCCAGTTCTTCCATTGTCTGCGGAATCGGAATTACTATACCCGATTTGAGAACCAAATTTGAAGTTTTAAACTCCGAGTATATAAAATCAATATCGTTTACATTTACGCTTTTATAACCGTCGCGGTAGGTAACCAGAAATCGAAGCCGGAAAGTGGGTTTATTGATAAATCCCTTTAAAATTCCGGCAATGTCATTGTAAGAGTCGGTTTTAGATAAAGTTTTGAATTTCTGCAAAGCAAATTCTAGTTCGCTTTTATCAATAGGTTTCATCAAATAATCGATGCTGTTGACTTTAAAAGCCCGCACGGCATATTCGTCGTATGCTGTAGTGAATATAACGGGACTGGAAATTTTTATTTCTTCGAAAATTGAAAAACTGATTCCGTCTGCCAGACGAATATCCATTGTAATTAAATCCGGTTTTTCGTTTGATTTAAGCCATTTTACAGCACCTTCGACTGTATCAATAATATCCAGAATCTCGCAATTGGGTTCTAATTCTTCTAACAGTCTTTTGAGCCGGCTGGCATTAATACTCTCATCTTCAATAATCAAAATTCTCATACTCTCTATATTAATGGTAAACGCACTGTAAAACTTTCTAACGATTGTGAAAAAACAGGTTTTTTGTTGAATAAAATTTTATATCTAAACTCAATATTCTTACGTCCTACGCCTGTAGACACTAAAGTTTTGCCGGATGTAGGCTGTAAATTATTCTTTACGATTATATTTTTTTCTTCAGAATAAATCGAAATAATTAACGGACTTGATAAAGTCGCCATGTTGTGTTTTACGGCATTTTCGACCAATAACTGCAGTGATAAAGGCGGTAAATGCATATCAAGGCAGTCACTGTCTATTTCTAACTGTAATTGGATTTTTTCGCCTAAACGTTTCTTCAACAAATAAAAATAAGCATTTAAAAACTCTATTTCTTCTCTTACTGTGATAATATCTTTATCTAAGTTCGAAATCATGTAGCGGTAAACGCGGGTAATATTTTCTAAAAATGAAGCTGCTGCCTGCTGGTCTTCGTGAATTAATTCTGTTAAGGTGCTGAAATTATTGAATATAAAATGCGGATCAAGCTGCAGTTTTAAGGATTCTAACTGTGAACGTGTTACGGCTTCCTGAAGCTCCGAGGCTTTTATTTTAAGTTCGGCCGCTTCGTTTGATGTTAAGCGCCAGCGGTTAAGCAAAAATATTCCGGTATGTACAGAGCTGATAAACAATGATAGTATTGCGGCCATGATATTGGACTGCCAAATAATAAGCAGTTCATTTTCTTCTAAACAGGTTTCGGGATATAAGTAATTCCACAAATGGGAGAAAATAAAGTTTAAAAGAATATTTCCGGCGATAAGGCAGATAAATTGAGCAATTGCCCTAAAAATGGGGTTGTGTTCCCAGCGTATTAATCTGTTTAAACTGCGTCCTACGAAAAGGCTTAATTCTGTCAAAACGCCGCAGTATACCAGAATAATAAAGATGTCAAATGACTTGTCGAATGATATTAAGGAATCCTGTTCGAAATTCTGGTTGGGATTTAAAAGATAGTATGATGACAAATACACCAAAAAAACCACTGGAATTACTATAATTCTATAGTATTTGTAGAAAAAATTCTTTCCTGTAATTTTATTTTGAATACTTGAACCCATTAACTTTTTTAAGAATTGATAATTTATTTTTTGTTATTTTAAACACATAGAAACATAGTTTCGAAATCTAAAAAAGGCTTTTCACCTGCATCAATAACATAGCTAAAAGCGTGCTTTCTTTTAAATTCTTTTTAACCAACAATAAAACTATGTTTCTATGTGTTTAATTTTTTATTACAACTATTTTATTTTTAAAAATTTACGATAGCTGCGGTTCTAAAACCTCCCATGTATTGCTGCTTTTTACCGCTTTTTGAGATTTTCTTTCTCTCATAACTCCCCATTTTAAGCAAGTTGCACCCCAAGAGAATCCGGCGCCAAAAGTAGTAATTAACAGGTTTTGACCTTCTTCGAAATCTGCTGCAAAATCCCATAAACATAACGGAATCGTAGCCGATGTTGTATTGCCGTATCGGTCAATATTTACTTTTACTTTCTCTGATCCAATATTTAAACTGTCGCTCACGGCATTGATAATTCTCAGGTTGGCCTGATGCGGAATTACCCAGTCAATTTTATCAGAATCTAAACCGTTGCTCAATAGAACATCTCTTGAAACGCTAGACATTGCTGCAACTGCTTTTTTAAACACAAACGATCCGTCTTGTTTAATAAAATGCTTTTTGTGAACAATGCTCTGCATACTGGCCGGAAATTTAGAACCTCCCGCCGGAACGACTAAAGAAGCTGTACCGCTTCCGTCAGTTCGCAAAATGCTTTTCATTAGTCCGTATTCAGTTTCAGTTTTTTCCAAAAGCACCGCGCCTGCTCCGTCTCCAAAAAGAATACAGGTATTGCGGTCTTCATAATCTACAATTGAGCTCATTTTATCAGCTCCCACTACAATAATCTTTTTATAGCGTCCGCTTTCGATCATTGTGGCACCCATTTCAAGTGCATACAAAAAACCGCTGCAGGCACCATTCATATCAAAGCCAAAAGCATTAGTAAGTCCGCTTAACTCGCAGATTTTACTTGCTGTTGGTGCCAAAAGATGATCTGGTGTTGCAGTTGCGAGTATAAGGGCATCGATTTCTGAAGGATCAACCTCGTAATTACTCATTAAATTTTCGATCGCTGCGCTGGCAAGGTCAGATGTGCCTTTGCCTACTGCAATTCGTCTTTCTTTTATTCCGGTTCTTTTTTCAATCCATTCTTCTGTAGTTTCAACAGTTTCTGAAATTGTTTTGTTATTAAGGATCGAAGTGGGTACAAAACCGCCGATAGCTGTAATCACTGCCTTCATTTTTGTTGTTTTTTTGTTATTTTATTTTTCTTTAAACAGAATAGAAAATTAGCTTTTTTCACCATATTGGAGGGTCGGATTTTCAATAATTAACAAACAATTAATATAAAAAAGCATAAATTTCCAAAAAATCTTACCGCACAATCTTAAAGGTGTTTTTATTTTTTCCCTTAATTCTTCGGAATAGATAGTAGCGGAATATCTAAACCTGCTGCCATGATTCTGGTTTTACTTTTATGAACTAATGAATCCCAAAAACCGTATTTTTGAGGAACCATTACCAAAATATCGGCTTCAAAATTTTTGATTTCTTTTCTTATCTCATTGATTACCGCATTTGAACGTACGTTTTTGTAAATATATTTTACGTCTTCAAACTCTTTTTCAATCGAAGAATTCAGTAAAACTTTTCCCTGCTCCTCTTTAATTTCGTCCAGTTTTTCATCAACGCTGAAAAATTCAATTTCAGAACCTAAATTTCCAATCACGCGTCTAATCCAGGTAAATCTTTTTATAGAAGATAAACTCAGCGTATCGCAGGCATACAAGATTTTTTTAGCATTTAGAAAACGTGCATTCTGCGGCACAGCCAAAACCGGAATATTCAGGTTTTTTATAACTGCTGTAGTCGAATTTCCCATTAAATCCTGTTCGAGAGAACGTTCTGCCATTCCCATAACCACTAGATTAGCATTCGTTTGTGTAATGATCGAAGGAAGTTCGTCTTCCAGAAAAGAATAACTGCAGATGCTTTCTACCGAAATTTTAAACAAATCAGCGATTTCTGCTCCAAAAGTCTGAAGTCTCAGTGCTGCTTTATCCATTTGTTTCTGCATTGATTCGGCAGTAATTAAAGAGTTAGCGCTGTGAACACTCAAAGAAAATGAATTAAACAAAATAAGTTTAGCACCTGTTGCTTTAGCAAGTCCAGCGGCATAAGTAACAGCGTTGTTGGCAATTGAAGAAAAATTTGTGGCGGCAATTATAGTAAGTGGAGGAATCATAAATATATCTATTAAACATTTTAATTGTAAAAATGTCCAATTAATCTTTTCAGTTTATTTTAAAGTTACCGAATAATCATTTTTTAGGTCTCAACCGTAAAATTTAGCAGCCGAAAAATGACTGAATAAATCAAAAATATCAGATATTATCTTTTTCTTAGTTCTAGTTTGCATTTATCAATTCTTAAATAGGAATTAGACGTAATTTCATTGTATGCTGCTTAAACTTTCAAAAAAGGTTCATTCACACATCAAACCTAACTAATTAAAAATATTTATGGCTTATCTGCTAAAACGGGTATTTTTACTTATATTAATTTCCTGTTTTTTACTTATTTAAGTTATTTCCTCTTATACAAATAACACCATCAAAACTGCCTGTAAACTATTTTAAAGAAATATAAAAGCACAAAAAACCTGATGATAAACAAAGTATCATCAGGTTAGAAATATTTTTAGGAAGGAAATGCGCTTGAAGTATTAAAAGCAGTGATACCTTTAATAGGATAAATTCTAAAAGAATAAATATTTGAATTTGTAACACAGTACAAACTCTAAACAAATGAAGCTGATATAATATAGCATTATCAGGAAAAGATATTATTTCTTTAAATCCTGATAACCAAGAGAGTCTATTTCACCAATACGCTTATAGTGTTAGTTAGGTTTTCTTTTATGATAAAGTCCTGAATGAATTCTTTAACCTCGTGACTGGCTTCAACTTTAGTTTCAAATGAATTAATATGAAACTCATCATCCTGATCGCTGATGTGGATAATTTCGGTATAACCTTTAGATATTAAAGTCCCTTTTAGTTTAATTATGTTTGACTGCTGCTTGCCGTCCAGCTCTTTGCGAACTTGTAGTTTTATAGCTCTTTCCATTTGTAAATATTTTTAAATAGTTAACTCTCATTCAATTATTAAATTTATAATAATTAGTAATTCGAAAAAATAATTTAACACACCCCACAACCTATTATTTATCAACACCTTATGAACATTTCTCAAAACTGCCCAAAATAAAGGATCGAACTATGTCTTTACTAATTAAAACATCATTATAATTAAATAAACAATCCCAAAAATGCTATAAGACTCCCTGCCAGATATATGATTATTTTTGAATTGAAACTTATATACGATAAATCAATTAAAACAGATTTTATATGACAGCAGATACTAACCGATTTTATAATCAGGACGATTATAATTTCACAGATGATAATCAGAGTTATGTTGACCAATATCAACAGGAACATATGGGCGACGAAAATTTGGAACAGGAAAAATTATTAAATCAGGATCAGAATTATCTGGATAACGAATTCTCGAATGCGCTTGACAGAGATGAAGATGATGAAATCGAACCGGAATATGACGAAGATGGTCTTGAAGAAGATGGTCTTGAAGAAGATGACTGGGACGAAGACGACGATTTAGATGAAAGCGATCTCGACGATGATCTGGTTGAAGATTATGATCAAAATGACCGCGAGATCGAAAGCTTTTCTGATGATGGATATAAAATCGATTAATGAAAGTCATTTACACTTCTCAAAAAAAAGCTCCAGCGGAGCAAAATATGTATAGCATAATTTATTCACACCTGGCTACATATTTTGCTCCGCTGGAGCTATTTTATACAATGTAAAATATTAAAATGGCAGTATTTAGTTATTTAAAGCTAGTTTGGTTTTATTAAATTTTCTGTCGTAAACAATTACGAATCCTATCCAGATTACCAAAAGAGCCAGAATTACCATTAATTCTTGTTCGTGAACTCCTTTTACAAAGAAATTGTTCAGCGAATGAACTCCCGCAACGGCAAGAAGTGAACCTGTTTTAGAATATATCTTACCAATTCCCCAGGTTCCGAAGAAAATAACCCCAAGAAAAATTAGGTTTGAAGTTGTCATATCAAGATTTAAATGCCATACGAACCAAAGAATAGCAATAATAGCAATTGAAGTAAACTTTGGAAGACCTTTTAATTGTTCCTGCAAAAATCCTCGCCAGCCAATTTCTTCTAAAAGTCCGTAAACTAAAACGGTAAAAGCAAATACAATTGGGAACTTTCCGTATATAAAATAATATAAGGTTGTAATAGAAAGCGCAGGAAGCAGCCAAAAGACAACAAAAGGCAGAATATAATTGCTGTATATTCCTTTTAAAGACATTGGATTTTGAAGTGAGAATAATTTTATTGCGGCAAAAGCTCCCAGAGCCGGCCCCAGACCTCGAATTAAAATAAATATATAATCATTATGTTCAACTCCCTTAAATAAATCTGTTTTAACAGCTATAAATCTGCATATAACAGCGATGATGTAAAAAACTGCAATTGCTCCGTAGTTAATTTTTGGTTTCATAAGTTATCTTTTGATTAGGTTGAGACAAACTTAGTAATAGGAAACAAAAATAAAATTGACTTTGGGTAAGAAATTACTTCTCAGTAATTCTTTTTCGAATGCGGCTTAAACTTTCTGCTGTTAATCCTAAATACGAGGCAATTATCTTTAAAGGGGTGCGCTGAAAAATTTCTGGTCTGGATTCTATCAGTTTTAAATAACGATCCTGTGGCGTAAGCGTTAAAAGATCTATTTGCTGCTGTTGTTTTTGTATGTACAGCATTTCTGAAACTGCTTTTCCTACCCTCAAACCAGCTTGAGACCGACTGTAAAGTTCTTTTAGGTCTTCATGATGAATTGACCATAAAGTAAGATCTTCCAAAGCTTCAACTTTAATAACAGAAGGTTTTTGATTTAAAAAAGAAAGATAATCACTTATAAAAGACCTTTCATAAAGCAGGTTAATGCAGATATCCCTGTTCCCGTCCCATACAAACAATCCGGCAGAACCTTTAATTATTATATTCAAAAACTTTTCGACCTGATTGTATTCCTTTATAATCTGAGATTTTTTAAATCTTCTGACTTCTATCTTATTAGAAAATCCGTCCCAGATATTGGTATCTGAGGCGTAATATGAATCAAAAATCTTTTTTACATCTTCTGGAGAAGGATTTTGGGGCATGGTTTAGAAATTTCGATTTACAAAAACCAAATTACAAAACAAATTTTAGTAAAATCTTTAAAAAGCCTTTTTTTCTTCATCTTTTTTTGAAAAAATTAAGAAATCCATACTTCACAAATGACTATCTTTGGCCATCAATTATGAGCCCTTTTTAACAAAACAAATTTATAATCTTCGAATTCAGTCGATGAAAAACACTAAGTTCACTTGTATAATTTTATTATTCCTGCTTCTCTTTATTAAGAGTACGGAATCTAATAAATATCATGCTGAACAAGACGTGTGCAAAAATCTCTGCGAACTTACTACGTCAGATATTCCGCAATTTTCATCTACGGATATGCACAACAAAGAAATCCAGATTCATTATGTTGTAAAAAAGAAGATGAAGTTTAGAGCAACGACTCTGGACAGCAGTACCTTAAGACCGCCTTATTACAGCAATCTGATTAAATTCAGAAACTACAAAAGAAGCTTATTTTATGGAATCGCTTCTATATACCAAATTCAGCGTCACACTTACCTGCACCTGTATCAATTATTCTAGTTTTTAGAACCCCGTTTTTATTTTTATAAAAATGCAGTTTTTCAGCTGCAGTAATTTTTTGTGTTCCTAACCAAACACAAAGAAGCGTGTTTTCTATTTGTAAAAATATTAACCCGCTCGAAACGGTCTGAAAAGACAGCATTCGCAGCATTTCCATTTTATTTTCTAAACCCAATTAAAAACTCCCTGTAGGCTGTCTATAAGGGAGAGAATCTATTTATTTATTATTATAACAAATTAATCATGAGCATTAAAAACAATTCATTTTTCATCTCTATTTTATCACTGTTCGTTCTGGTCTCGTGCGGTGATAAAGCCAAAAAAAATTCAGATAAAATAAAAACACTGCCCGTTTATAAGGTGACTTTGAGAGATACCGTGGTTTCTAACCGATTTGTTGCCGATGTGCACGCCAAAAACAATGTCGAAATTCACGCTCGTATTCCCGGATTACTCGATAAAGTATATGTAAGCGAAGGACAAAAAGTAAAAAAAGGACAAGTCCTGTTTAAAATAAGTGATGTAGAACTTCAAATACAACTTTTAAAAGCCGAAGCTGTTTATAAAAGCAGTATGGCCGATTTAAGAATCGCAACCGTTGAACTGGAACAAGCCCAGACCCTTTTTAATAAAAAAGTAATTGCCGATAAGGAATTAGAATTATCTAAAGCAAAACACGATGCAGCTTCTGCTAAAGTCGCTCACGCATCTGCAGAAAGAAAAGCGATCAATCAGCAGATTAGTTTTACCACAATCCGTGCTCCATTTGACGGAACGGTTGACCGAATCCCGTTTAAAGAAGGAAGTCTGGTAGAAAACGGTTCACTGTTAACCAACGTTTCACAGCTCGATTATATTTATGCTTATTTCTCAATTCCTGAAAATATTTATTTCCAGATGATGACAGATAAAAGCCTGAATACTCATGAAGATATTCAACTGGTTCTGCCAAACGGAATTGTCTATAACCAAAAAGGAGAACTTAGAACCGCCGACGGAGATATCGACCGACAAACCGGTTCTATTCAATATAAAGCAAAATTTGAAAATCCACAGGGATTTATCAAACACGGAACATCTGGAAAACTTATTATTTCAGAACCCAAAACCAATGCGATCATAATTCCGCAAAAAGCAGTTTTTTCTATTCAGGACAAACAATTCGTATTTCTGGTAAATAAGGAAGGCAAAGTAAAAATGACCAACGTTACTATTGGAAGTACTCTTGATGATGTATACATTCTAAACAAAGGTTTAAAAAACAACGATTTAATTGTTCAGGAAGGCATTCAGTCTTTACGCGACGGCGATAAAATCAATATTAAAGAAACCCAGAACGTAAGCCTGTAATTATACATTATTAAAAAGATTTCGAAATGATAGAAATGTTTATCAAAAGAAAAATATTATCATTAATCATCTCGGTTATGATAGTACTTTTAGGATTACTGGCTTTGTTCCAGCTTCCTATTACACAATTTCCGGATATTGTGCCTCCGTCTGTAACGGTTACGGCAAAATATACCGGAGCTAATGCAGAGGTTTCTGCCAATGCCGTAGCGCTTCCGTTAGAACGAGCCATAAACGGTGTTCCGGGAATGACGTATATGTCTACTGTAACTTCAAACGACGGTTTAACACTGATTCAGGTTTTCTTTGAAGTAGGAACCGATCCTGATTTGGCAGCTGTAAACGTTCAAAACCGTGTAACAACAATACTTGACGAACTTCCCGAAGAAGTTATTCGTGCCGGAGTTACCACAGAAAAGGAGGTAAACAGTATGCTGATGTACCTGAATATTACAAGTACAGATAAAACTCAGGATGAACAGTTTATCTTTAACTTTACGGATATTAATATTCTTCAGGAATTAAAACGTATTGATGGTGTCGGCCGTGCTGAAATTATGGGTCAGAAAGAATATTCGATGCGTGTCTGGCTGGATCCGCAAAAAATGCTTTCATATAATATATCGGCAAATGAAGTCATCAATTCCCTTCAAAAACAAAATATTTCTGCCGCTCCGGGTAAAGTAGGTGAAGGATCCGGACAGCTTGATAATCAGTTACAATATGTAATTAAGTACGGCGGAAAATTCTTTGAACCGAAACAGTATGAGGAAATTCCGCTGAGAGCCAATCCAGACGGAACTATTCTGCGTTTAAAAGATATTTCGAACATTGAATTTGGTTCGATGAGTTACGGAATGGTTTCTAAAACTGATGGAAAACCTTCGGCATCCATCATGTTGAAACAGCGTCCGGGTTCTAATGCATCAGAAGTTATTGCTAGTGTAAAAGAAAAAATGGCAGAACTAAAAGGAACTTCTTTTCCTCCGGGAATGGATTACAACATTGCGTATGATGTTTCGCGTTTTCTTGACGCTTCTATCGACGAGGTTTTAAGAACGCTGATCGAAGCTTTTATTCTGGTTGCATTTGTGGTTTTTATCTTCCTGCAAGACTGGCGTTCGACTTTAATTCCGGTTTTAGCCGTTCCTGTTGCCTTAATTGGTTCGTTTACATTTATGTCGATGATGGGATTCTCGATCAACCTGTTAACGCTTTTTGCTTTGGTTCTTTCTATCGGAATTGTGGTTGATAACGCAATTGTCGTCGTCGAGGCCGTTCACGTAAAAATTTCCGAAGAACACATGGAACCTCTGCCCGCCACAATCAGCGCGATGAAAGAAATTACCGGAGCTGTAATTGCCATTACCATTGTTATGGCGGCTGTATTTATTCCTGTAGCCTTTTTGAGCGGTCCGGTTGGGGTTTTCTACAGGCAGTTCTCTTTAACTATGGCAATTAGTATTGTGATTTCGGGAATCAACGCCCTTACGCTTACTCCTGCTTTATGTGCGATCATGCTGAAAGCACATGATCCGAGCAAAGAAAAAAAATCTTTACTGGATAAATTTTTCCACCGATTCAATAAATGGTTTGATAATGTAACATCAAAATACATTAAAGTATTAGTAAAATTTGCCGATCGTACTTCGATTACAGTTGGATTATTGGTTTTATTCTGCTTATTTACGTGGGGAACGAGCAAGTTTCTTCCTTCCGGATTTATTCCATCTGAAGATCAGGGAATGGTATATGTAAACGTAACTACGCCTCAGGGAGCAACGGTAGAACGTACTGAAAAGGCATTAGACAAAGTAACGCGTCTTGCTAAAGAAATTAATGGTGTTGACAACGTAACTACACTTGCGGGATACAGTATTGTAACTGAAATCGCCGGAGCTTCTTACGGAATGGGAATGATCAACTTGAAAGACTGGAAAGAACGTGATATTTCGGTAAACGAATTTATCGCCAAACTAACTGAGAAAACAAGAGGCATTACAGATGCACAAATTGAAATTTTTGCACCGCCAACAGTTCCCGGATTTGGTAATACGAGTGGTTTTGAACTTCGTTTACTCGATAAATCCGGCGGAACTATTAATAATACCGATGAAGTAACTAAAAACTTTATTAAAGAACTTAATGCTTCTCCCGAAATACAAAACTCTTTTACCAGTTTTGATGCAACTTTTCCGCAGTATTTAATTCATATTGATTATGATCTTGCGGCAAAAAAAGGAATTTCTGTAGACAATGCGATGGCAACTTTACAAACCATGTTAGGTTCGTTTTATGCAACCAACTTTATTCGTTTTTCTCAAATGTATAAAGTAATGGTTCAGGCAAGTCCGCAGTTTAGAAAAAATCCCGAAAGTATTCTGGATATGTATTTAAAAAATGATGCAGGCGAAATGGTACCGTTTTCAACTTTCATCAAATTAGAACGTGTTTATGGGCCAGAAGTTTTAACGCGATACAATATGTATATGTCGGCTATGATTAACGGAGAACCGGCAGAAGGTTACAGTTCAGGAGAAGCTATTGCTGCTGTTGAAAGAATTGCTGAAGAAAAACTCCCTAGCCGATTTGAACTGGAATGGTCAGGAATGACGCGTGAAGAAATTCTCTCCGGAAATCAGACTATTTACATTTTTGCTTTGTGTATTCTGTTTGTGTATTTACTGCTTGCGGCACAGTACGAAAGTTTACTGCTTCCGTTTCCGGTATTATTAAGTCTGCCTGTTGGAGTTTTTGGTTCTTACCTTGCTCTTTTAATGGTTGGTTTAGATAACAATATTTACGCACAGGTCGCATTAGTCATGCTGATTGGTCTGCTCGCCAAAAATGCCATTTTGATTGTAGAGTTTGCGATGGCACAAAACAAGTTAGGACGAGACATTACCGAAGCAGCGATTGAAGGTGCGAGACTTCGTTTCAGACCTATTCTTATGACATCTTTTGCTTTTATTTCAGGATTGATTCCGTTGTGTATTGCCACCGGAGCCGGAGCAGTTGGAAACCGTTCAATTGGTACTGCGGCAGCTGGAGGAATGCTTATAGGAACTGTTTTCGGACTTGTAATCATTCCGGGACTTTATATCCTGTTTGCCAAATTAGAAAAAGCAATGAATAAAAATTAAAACATGAAACAAGAAATAAATAGATATATAATCTTCGGAGGCGTTTTACTGCTTACAGCCTGCTCTGCTCCTAAAATCAACAATAATTTCGCAGCAAAACAACTGCCTGAAAATTTTGATTTGAAAAGAAAAAAAGCAGAAGACAGTCTGCAGGATTTTATTCCGCTAAAAACAGAAACGTATTTTAAAGATGCTAAACTGGAAAACCTTTTAAAGAAAGCCATTGCCCAAAATCCTGACTATTTAATTATGCAGGAAAGAATTTTAATTGCCAATTCGCATTTAAAAGCGGCAAAACTGGGGCTTCTTCCTTCTTTGGATTTTGTGGCTGATGCTTCCGGAACGCATTATGGAAAATACACTATGGACGGTGTAGGGAATTTTGATACCAATTTTTCGCAAAATATTAATGAAAAGCAAAGGATAAACGAAGATGTAACCCCTAACCTATTTTTAGGCGGGAAAGTTTCGTGGGAAGCTGATATTTGGGGAAAACTGAGCAATCGAAAAAAAGCGGCTCGTGAACGTTTCTTTGCTTCTCAGGAAGGAATGCGTTTACTGCAAACCCGATTGTTAAGCGATATAGCTGATTTGTATTATAAACTGATTGCTTTAGACAAACAGGCCGAGATTTACGATAAAAACCTTAAAACACAGCAAAAGGCGCTTGATATTATTTCGGCACAACGATCTGTGGGAAAAGCAACCGAATTGGCTGTACAGCAGTTTAATGCACAGAATAATAATATTTTAGCCGAAGCCGAACAGCTGAATTTAAGCATTGATCAAACTGAAAAAGCTTTATTAAATCTTTTAGGAGAATATGGCGGAAAAATAGACAGAAGTTCTGATTTTCTTTCTGGTCATCTTGAGGTGTTAAATCAAAAAATAAGCGTAGATTCGATTATTCATAAAAGACCCGATGTATCTGAAGCGTATCATGAACTCCGTGCCTCAAATGCCGATGCTAAGGCTGCACGTGCTGCCTTTTTCCCGACTTTAAACTTGGGAGGTTATGCCGGATTTAACTCGTTTTCTTTTTCAACTTTTTTTGATAACGGATCGTTTGCCTGGCAGTTGCTTGGCGGATTAACGGCTCCGGTTTTTAATAAGGGACAAATAAAACAGGAATTTTTTGTATCTAATAAAAGACAGCAGATTTCGTTTCTGCAATATCAAAATACAATTACAACAGCTTACAATGAGCTGAGTGCTTTACTGCACAGGACAGAATCTTTTGTTGATGTTTTGAAATATAAATCGAAGGAAATTGAACATCTGGAAATTGCTGTAAACGTTTCAAATGATTTGTATTTGAGCGGTTATGCCAATTATCTGGAAATTATTAATGCCCAAAAAAACAAACTGCAGGCCGAACTTGACTTTGTCGACATTCAATTAAAAAATGCAGAGTCACAGGTTTTATTGTACAAGGCTTTAGGAGGAGGAATTAACTAATCTTGAAGCAGCTACTGGTCGTAAACTTTTGAATTAGTACTTAAAAACTGCAGTTATAAATCCCACCCGTTTTAACGGATGGGATTTTTTTATTTTTAAGAGTTATTTTGAAGATAGCTCGTTTACATTCAATTTCAAAATACTGCCATACGCAACAGCCGCTTTGTGAACCTGAACAGTCCAGTCTTCAGCAGCATTATCATCGGCTCCGTCAGATATATATTTTAAACATAAAAACGGAATATTCTCTTTCATGGCAATCATAGCCAATGCATACGACTCCATATCTACAACATCATAAATTGTTTCAGAATGTTTCATTTCAAAACTATCTCCCGTACCGCAGATTCCTATTGGGAGCTCCTCCATTTCTAAACCGTATTCTAAAACAGGCGGTAAACCAGATAACGGCGTTTCATACAATTCAAAACCCAATCCGCGTACGTCCATATCTCTCTGAACAAATTTGGTACAGCAAACCACGTCGCCTTTTTTAAAGCGTGTACTTCCCGCCGAACCAAGATTGACAATTAATGAAGGTTTATGTACTTGTAGGGCTTTCGTTAATTCGTAAGCAGCATTGACTTTTCCAATTCCGGTTATAAGTGCTGTATGGTCTTTAAAAACTTCTGCAGCTTCAGAAGCTAATGCAAAAGTGAAAAGAACTTCTTTGAATTGGTATGTATGTTTTTCGTTAATTTTTATCATAAAAATTAGAAGTGTTTTTTTATGATGCAAATATCGGGGATTATCTACTTATAATTTTACCCTTTTACAACTCAAATCCAAAAGTAAATCTTTAAAACAGCCATAAAAATCACTAAACTTTTACTGAAGAAGATTGTACTGCAGTTGAGCCTTTTCAATATTCTTGCCGTACTTCTTATTCCTAGACCTTGTTTGATTAATTGAATAATCTTCTGATTTGTATCATTTCTATATGCTCGATAAACATAATTCCCAACTCTGGTTTTCCCGCATACTCTGCAAATATATCTTTGGCTGCCAGACTTTGTTTTTCCATATTTTATCATCTTTTGAATATCACCAACACATCTGTAACACATAGTCTGGTTTAAGCTCATTTTTTTCGATTTAAGGCATTATAAAATAAAAAAACAGCCCAAAGGCTGTTTTTAATTTTTATGCGATATTAATATAAATATATGATTTTCTGCAAATGTTAGATACAATAATTAACCACCAACACATCTGATACATTACCAGTTTATTAGAAGATAAAAAATGAAAGAGACGACCAGCAAGGTCGTCTCTTTTTCTATTTAATAATTACAAATTTATATTCTCTTTCAGGTAGTTAAATTGCTAATATATAAAACACCTAATCTGACAAAACACCTGAATATCAGTCATTTAAAAAATAGTCGAATTTTAATTAAACATCTAGTAAAGATAAATCTTCCCAAACATCAACATAATTGCCATTTTCAGCTATTAATACCCTACTCCCAGGTGCTAACCCTAAAAAAGGTAAAACTAATGGACAATATTCTTCTAAATGTATAGCATGCAAAGGTTTGAAAAAATCATCCTTCTCAGAATAATCTCCCGACCAAATATACCATCCAGTTGTATCTCCTACAAGAGGATGACGCAAAGCATGGATTGGCATAGTTAAACTTTTTTCTTTTATATCTAATGCTATTCCAACCTTAAGATTTAAATCACAATATTCAAAGTTAATTCCATATTTATTACAAATATCTTTTTGTACTTCAATTAAATTATTCATTTTCTGTTCTTGATTTTATTATTGCTTTCATTCTCTTAGAATATGCGCTCATTTCTGCTCCTTGTTTAGAAGAACAAGTTTGACATTGACCATTAACAGATTCTGGTGAGCGCATTTTTTCTAAATCAATTGTTCCTGTTTCATACCATTCTTGAACTAAAGGTTTTATATGGTTTGCAACCATAGGCTCTGAAGTACCTCCACAATCTACACACGTTTCTCCTTGAACTGACTTTCTTTGTGCTGCAGTTGTTGCATTATTAGGTCGACTATACAATTCATTAGTAACTGGTGCTTCAGCCACTTCTGTCGCTCCTTTTCCTCCCGCTCCCTTTACTGCTTGATGAGTTACTGCAATAGCTACAATATTTACAACCGCTGTGGCGACTGCCTCTGGTTCTCCTTTAGAAGCATTTACAGCAGTATTTACAGCCCCTTTAGCTCCACTTGTTTCATATACGGAATTAACATACTGTTTTGCTGCCCCACCAATTCCATCTTTCTGATAAGCAGTAGCAACTTTTTGTGATGCATTAATTCCATTTTTAATACCATGATAAGTACCTGTAACAGCACCTTTAAGTAAATTTCCTCCTGCAGTCCATGCTCCTTTCGCATAAGATTGTATCCATTGTCCAATCCAGGTCCAGGCCACATGCCATCAGAGTCAATAAAATACACTGGATTATCCATTGCATAATTGTATGGAGACCATCTACGACCTTTTTCTGCTAATGGGTCAATATTCATCCATCTTCCAAGAGCAGGGTCATAATTTCTCATACCATAGTCGTACATCCCAAGCCCCATCTCGTCTTGGAGCTCCTTACTATTGTACTTATACTTATAAGGGTTTACGACTATTTTTACAAGTTTTTACCTATTAAATACCACAATTTTAAGAACATGATTTTGTAGGATAAACTTACTGTTTTACTGCTTAAATCCAAAAATAAATCTTCAAAACAGCAGTAAAAACAACTAAACTTTTACTGAAGCAGATTGTACGTCTGTTAAGTCTTTTCAAATGGGTTCTGAGCGTCAGATTCTTCCTTTCAATATGATTAGTTCCAAAACGCTTTACAGAATGCATTTTCTCATTA
>PJUA01000448.1_pt1 | contig 22867 bp, 17 predicted proteins | sample 1512151 | NCBI WGS metagenome assembly PJUA01 (sample SAMN08177678, study PRJNA422409) | Soil metagenome, whole genome shotgun sequencing project. | isolation source: Soil enriched on filter paper: beechwood xylan treatment | place: USA: Madison | collected 2015-01-15
AGGTCCTGGCCTTCGACCAGTTCCACGCCCATCTGCTGGGCCAGGAAGGCATGCTCGAAGTAGGCCGAGTTGTACATGCCCGGGGTCATCACCACCACCGTCGGATCGGTCACGCCGGCAGGGGCCACCGAGCGCAGATTGTCCAGCAGCAGGTCGGGATAGTGATCGACCGGCGCGATCTTGTGGCGCTTGAAGAGATCGGGGAAGAGCCGCATCATCATCTTGCGGTTCTCCAGCATGTAGGACACGCCGGAAGGCACGCGCAGATTGTCTTCCAGCACGTAGAACTCGCCCTCGCCGGCCCGTACGATGTCGACCCCGGCGATGTGTGCGTAGATGTCGTTGACCACGTTCACATCCTGCATCTCGCGCCGGTACTGGGCGTTCTGGAAGATCTGCTCGGGCGGGATGATGCCGGCCTTGACGATCTTCTGCTCGTGGTAGATGTCGTGGATGAACATGTTGAGCGCCTTGACGCGCTGGACCAGCCCGGCTTCCAGCTTGGCCCATTCGGCCTTGTGGATGATGCGCGGGATGATGTCGAAGGGGATCAGGCGTTCGGTGCCGGCATCGTTTCCATAGACGGCGAAGGTAATACCGACGCGGCGGAAGATCAGGTCGGATTCGGCACGTTTGCGGGCGATGATTTCCGGCGATTGCGCGGAAAGCCAGCTGGCGAATTCTGCATAGTGCTGACGCACTTCACGATCTTCGCTGCCGGAGCCTCCTGAATACATCTCATCAAAAAAATGTGCCATAGGTTTGCTTCGCGTTCCCGTGGGGAGCGGGAATCTTTCTAAGTAGGTTGTAACGAAAACAGAGGCGGTAGGTACGGCAAAACACCAGCGGGATTGCAGCGTGAAGCAATGACCCTAGGGGACTGCAGCGGCACGCCAGAGGGGGCGTGCACGAAGAAAGACTAACAGAGCCCTGAAATTTTTGACAGTGGAAAATTGCACGCTTTTGCTCCTCTCATGCGCGGGCCTGCAGCCATGTCCTGCAGACCCGCATTGGCTTCAGTTGTTCCATGGAGTGGGTGCGGGCACCTCACAGGGCGCCGGCATGTCGATGGTCTTGAAGTCGGCCGGACTGACGATTTCCAGGTACTCCATGTCCGGTGAATAGTCGAACAGGAAGTGCACGATGCCCGGTCGCTGGTGCACGCAGTCGCCGGCCTTGACCAGCGTGACCTCGGTGTCGTACATGAAGCGCGCCCAGCCCTTGAGCATGATGACGATGTGGAAGTTGGCCTCGTGCCGATGCCATCCGGTGCCGGTCTCGGGTGCCATGTTGGCCTTGACCAGTTGCGCTACCACCTGACCGCCGGTGGCTGCGGCGATGCCCAGGTCGCGGTAGAGGAAGAAGTCGCGCAATCCGCCCGTTTCATAGGGCGTGTCGCCCTCGCTCACATGCGAGAAGGTGTTTTGCGCCAGTACGCTTGCATCAGCTACGGTATTCATCACATCCATCCTTTCTGCGGTCTCCCGCAATGGGCCTGCGACAAAAAACGGGCGCGATCCTCTTCAATGCGGCGCCCTAGAATTCCACGTCGAGCTCGTCGATATCCTCCGGCTCCTTCTTGGCGGCGGTGATCCATTCCTGCATCTCCGGCATGGCCATGATGCGCTTGGCATAGGCGGTGCAGACGGGATCGAGTTTGACGTCATAGGTCATGAAGCGCGTGACCACCGGGGCATACATGGCATCGGCCATGGTGCGTTGTTCGCCGAACAGGAAAGGCCCGCCGTACTTGGCCAGGCATTCCTTCCAGATGGTGGTGATGCGCACGATGTCGGCTTCCGCGCGCGACCACACCTTGAAGTTGGGGAAGTGTCCCTTCAGATTCATCGGCAGCGCTGCGCGCAGGGCCGAGAAGCCGGAATGCATTTCGCCGCAGACCGAGCGGCAATGGGCGCGGGCGGCCAGGTCGGAGGGCAGCAGCTTGGCGCCGGGGCGGATTTCGTTGAGATATTCGGCAATGGCCAGCGTATCCCATACCAGTACATCGCCATGGTGGAGGCTGGGTACCAGGATGGAGGAAGACAGGAGCAGGATCTCTGCCCGTGCCGACGGGTCGTCCGGCGGCACGATGTCTTCCTCGAAGGAGAGCCCTGCGAACCTGGCCATGAGCCAGCCGCGCAGGGACCACGAGGAGTAGTTCTTGCTGGTGATGCGCAAAGTCGTCTTAGGCATGTCAGTCCTTTTTCTGTTTTGTGCAGGTTGACTTTGGGCACGCTGCCGCGTGAGCGGCGGTGTCATCTTCATCATCTTGATCAGCCCTTCCTGTCTGCGCGTCAGGAAAGGCACAGGCCGGTCACCGGCATGCGAGGGGATTGCTTGCAAAGCTTGTGCCAGCTCGCGGGAAATGCCCGCCTGCCCGACCGCGGGGTTTCCGTGCGGCCATCAATGCCGGTGCAGGGCCTGGAAAAGCGGTGGGTGGCGGCGTTTGCAGCCCACCGATGGCACGACAATGGCACGACAATTGCATCCCGTGGTCAGCGAGCGGCAGTCAAGGAAACCAAGAAGAGACACTCCCGAGGGCGGCGTTTTCATGATCAATACCTATCAGCTCTACCAGAACTACGCCGACGCCACCGATCCACTGCGGGCCTGTGCCCGCATGATGGCGCCCATGCTGGGCATGACCTGGCCCGGCGTGCCGGCCCAGCCCTATCTGCGCAAGATGGCGTCGGCCTGCGAGGTCTTTGCGCGCACGCAGCTGACCCACGCCCGTCCACCCTTCGCCATCGGCGAGGTGGTCGACGGTGGACGCACAATTGCGGTGCACGAGGAAGAAGTCGCCGGTACGCCCTTCTGTGGACTGCTGCATTTCCGCAAGGAAACCTCAGCCCATCAACCCAAGGTGCTGGTAGTGGCGCCCATGTCGGGCCATTTCGCCACGCTGCTGCGCGGTACCGTCAAGACCTTGCTGCGTGACCACGACGTCTACATCACCGACTGGCGCAATGCACGCGACATCGCCCTGGAGCACGGCCCTTTCGGCCTGGATGAATACGTTTCCCATGTGATCCAGTTCCTCACCGTGCTGGGGCCGGGCGCCCACCTGCTGGCGGTGTGCCAGCCCACGGTGGCGGCATTGACTGCGGCAGCGGTCATGGCCGAGGAAAACCATCCGGCCCAGCCGCGCACCATGACCCTGATGGCGGGGCCGCTGGATACCCGGGTCAATCCGACCGCCGTCAATGCTCTGGCCAAGAGCAAGCCCATCGCCTGGTTCGAGAAGAACATGATCAGTACCGTGCCGGCACGCCATGCGGGTGCGGGGCGGCGCGTCTATCCGGGCTTCGTGCAGCTGGGGGCGTTCATGAACATGAACCTGAACCGCCACGTCGACGCCTTCCGCAAGCTCTACCATCATCTGGTCGAGGGCGAGGAGGCGCAGGCGGCGCAGATCAAGGATTTCTACGAAGAGTACTTCGCCATGTCCGACCTGCCGGCCGAGTTCTACCTGGAAACGGTGCGCACGGTCTTCCAGGAACATGCGCTGCCGCTGGGCAAGCTGACCTATCGCGAGCGTGTGGTGGAGCCACGTGCCATTCGCCGCACCGCGCTGTTCACCATCGAAGGCGAGAAGGACGACATCTGCGCCGTCGGCCAGACCGTGGCCGCACAGGAAATGTGCAGCAACATCCGGCCCTATATGCGCATGCACCATGTTCAGACGGCGGTCGGGCATTACGGCGTCTTCAATGGCCGGCGCTGGGAAAACGAAATCTATCCGCGTCTGCGGGATTTCATTAATATGCATCACAGGTGAGCCTTCGGCGCCTGTCCCGTCCTGCCGAAGGACCTGGTTTTCCGGATCAGAAATCCAGGTTGTCGCAGGCCGGGCACTTACAGTCTCACTTACACTCACAGCGAGGTCGCCCTCAGGATGTCTTCAGAAAAGTAATCAGGCGGTAAGAAAAACAAGGTATGCATGACAGAGCTCTGCGCCTGTCACTGCATGTCGCCAACAACCAAGCCCTGTGCTTGAACCATTGCTTGTCGTAAAGGAATTCCATGTCGATCCACGTGGCCCTGAACCATGTCACCTCTTACAAGTACGACCGTGCCATCAACCTGGGACCGCAAGTCGTCCGCTTGCGTCCCGCTCCGCATAGTCGTACGCGCATCCTGAGCTATTCGCTGCGGGTCTTGCCCGAGCCGCATTTCATCAACTGGCAGCAGGACCCGGAATCAAACTACCTGGCACGCCTGGTCTTCCCGGAGAAGACCACCGAATTCAAGATCGAAGTCGATCTGGTGGCCGAGATGTCGGTCATCAATCCCTTCGATTTCTTCCTTGAGCCCTATGCCGAGCAATTCCCCTTCGAGTACGCCAAGGACCTGCAGAACGAACTGATGCCGTACCGGCAGAAGCTGCCGCTGTCGCCGCTGTTCAAGAAATTCCTGGACAGCGTTCCGCGCGAGAAGGTGGGCAGTGCCAACTTCCTGGTGGCGCTGAACCAGAAGCTGGCCTCGCACATCGGCTACACCATCCGCATGGAACCGGGCGTGCAGACGCCGGAAGAAACGCTGGAACTGCAGTCCGGCTCCTGCCGCGATTCATCCTGGTTGCTGGTGCAGTTGCTGCGCCACCTGGGGCTGGCGGCGCGTTTCGTCTCCGGCTACCTGATCCAGCTGACGGCCGACCAGAAGTCGCTCGATGGTCCTTCCGGCCCCGAGGCCGATTTCACCGACCTGCACGCCTGGTGCGAGGTCTACCTGCCGGGTGCCGGCTGGGTGGGGCTGGACCCGACCTCGGGCCTGTTTGCCGGCGAAGGACACATCCCCTTGTCCTGCACGCCGGAGCCGGCGTCGGCCGCACCGGTGAGTGGCCTGGTCGATCCCTGCGAAGTGGAGTTCGAACACCTGATGTCGGTCAAGCGCATCTGGGAAGCGCCACGCGTGACCAAGCCCTATACCGAGGAACAGTGGGCCGCGATCGAACAGCTGGGGCATGCCATCGACGCCGACCTCCAGACCAATGACGTGCGCCTGACCATGGGCGGCGAGCCGACCTTCGTCTCGCTGGATCATCCGGACGAACCGGAATGGAATACCGCCGCCATGGGGCCGACCAAGAAGCCGCTGGCGGCCGAGCTGTACCACCGCATGCGCGACAAGTATGCGGCGCAGGGCCTGCCGCACTTCGGCCAGGGCAAGTGGTACCCCGGTGAGCAACTGCCGCGCTGGGCGCTCAATTGCTACTGGCGTCGCGATGGCGAGCCGATCTGGATGAACCCCGCCTTGATCGGTGACGAGACCAAGCCCATCGTGACCGACAAGATCGTGACCAGCCACTTCCTGCACCGCGTGGCGCAGCGACTGAAGGTGGATGGCAAGAACGTCTTCCCCGCTTACGAAGACGTGTTCTACTACATGTGGCGCGAGCGCCGCCTACCGGGCAATGTCGACCCCTTCGACTCGCGGGTGGATGACAAGCAGGAACGCGAGCGCCTGATGCGCGTCTTCACGCAGGGCCTGCAAAGCGCGGTGGGGCATGTGCTGCCGCTGGCGCGACGCGATGACGGACGCGGCTGGCAGAGCGGAGCGTGGTTCCTGCGCAGCGAGCGCTGCTATCTGTATCCGGGCGATTCGCCGCTGGGTTATCGCATGCCGCTGGATTCGCTGCCGTGGGTCAAGGAAGGGGAATACCCGGCGGTGTATCCGGCCGATCCCGCCCAGAGCTTCCGACCCTTGCCCAGCAATACTGAGATCCGTCGTCAGTTGGGTAGCCCCCAGGAGCCAGGTGGACGCGTTGACAGGGCAAGCAGCATGGGAGCGGCCATCGGCGGGGGCGCCGAGGCCAAGACCGGCACCGCCGGCACTGCCGGTACCATCGCTACTGAGGCGACTGCCCCCCAGCCGGCGCCGGCCAGCTTCGAGTCGGCCAACTGGGTCACCCGCACCGCACTTTGCGCCGAAGTGCGCAATGGCGTGTTCTACCTCTTCATGCCGCCACTGTCGCAACTGGAACATTATCTTGAACTGGTGGCCGCCATCGAGGCCGTGGCCGAGGAACTGAAGCAGCCGGTGCTGCTGGAAGGCTACGAGCCGCCCAATGATCCACGCCTGCGCAAGTTCAGCGTCACCCCCGACCCGGGCGTGATCGAGGTCAACATCCAGCCGGCCAACAACTGGAGCGAACTGGTCGAGCAGACCACGCACCTGTACGACGCTGCCCGCGCCTCGCGCCTGACCACCGAGAAATTCATGCTGGATGGCCATCACTCCGGTACCGGCGGCGGCAACCACATGGTGCTGGGCGGCATCACCACCAGCGATTCGCCCTTCCTGCGCCGGCCGGACCTGTTGCGCAGCCTGATTTCCTACTGGCACAACCATCCCTCGCTGTCCTACCTGTTCTCCGGCATGTTCATCGGCCCGACCTCGCAGGCGCCGCGCATCGACGAAGCGCGCAACGACTCGACGGTGGAAATCGAACTGGCTTTTGCCGAGATGGACAAGCAGGTCGCCAAGGGAGAATGCCCCCCCTGGCTGGTGGACCGGCTGTTGCGCAATCTCTTGATCGACGTGACCGGCAATACGCACCGCGCCGAGTTCTGCATCGACAAGATGTATTCCCCCGACAGTGCCACCGGCCGTCTGGGCCTGCTGGAATTGCGCGCCTTCGAGATGCCGCCGCATGCGCGCATGAGCCTGACCCAGCAACTGCTGCTGCGCGGCCTGGTGGCGCGTTTCTGGAAGGACCCGTACAAGCCGACGCGCCTGGTACGCTGGGGAACCGAGCTGCATGACCGCTTCCTGTTGCCGCATTTCATCGAACAGGACTTTGCCGATGTGATGGCCGACATGAACGAGGCCGGCTACTCCATGCGCGCCGAGTGGTTCGCGCCGCACATGGAATTCCGTTGCCCCAAGATCGGCGACTATGCCGTCAAGGGCATGCAGATCGAATTGCGCACGGCGCTGGAACCCTGGCACGTACTGGGCGAGGAGAACAGCGGCGGCGGTACTGCGCGCTATGTCGATTCCTCGCTGGAGCGCCTGCAGGTCAAGGTCAGCGGCATGGCCTCGGATCGCTACGTGCTGACCTGCAATGGTGTCTCGGTGCCGTTGCAGCCCACCGGCACGGTCGGACAGTTCGTCTCGGGCATACGTTACCGCGCCTGGCAGCCGCCGTCGGCGCTGCACCCGACCATCCCGGTGGATTCACCGCTGACCTTCGATCTGGTCGATACCTGGAACGGCCGCAGCCTGGGCGGTTGCCAGTACCACGTGGTGCATCCGGGCGGACGCAACTACGAGACCTTCCCGGTCAATGCCTTCGAGGCGGAAAGTCGCCGTCTGGCGCGCTACTTCCGCATGAACCATACCCCGGGAAAATTGCGAGTCACCCCGGCGCGGCCGTCTATCGAGTTTCCTTTTACGTTAGACTTACGCTACTTCTAAAACTGAGCCGGGCGCGGCGTCTTGCCGCCTCTGGCGCTGCGCGATGCAGGCCGTCGCGCAGCGCAGCCTGGCCGCCAATGACCTATGCACCAGCGTCTACTGGAGAGCTATTCGGTAGCCAGCGATCGTTTCGACGAGATGCTGGCGGCCGACGGCCGCCTGCGCCCGCACTGGCGAACGCTGATCGACCAGCTTGAAAACCTCTCGCCGGAGATGTTGCGCCGGCGTGCCAACGAGGTGCGTGACGCCATCGCCTCCGATGGCGTGACCTACAACGTCTATGCCGATCCCAAGGGCGCCAATCGCCCATGGGAGCTGGATCTGCTGCCACACCTGGTGTCCTCGGAGGAATGGGATTTCCTGGAGCGCGCCGTAGCGCAGCGGGCGCGGCTGATGAACGGCCTGCTGTCCGACATCTACGGGCCGCAGTCGTTGATCGCCGAGGGTCTGTTGCCGCCGGCGCTGGTATTCGGCCAGCACGGTTACCTGATGCCCTGCCACGGCTGGCAGCCGCCGGGCGGCGTGCATCTGCATGCCTATGCGATCGACCTGGCACGCTCGGCCGACGGTACCTGGTGGGTGGTCTCGGACCGTACCCAGGGACCGTCAGGCACCGGGTATGCGCTGCAGAACCGTCAGATCATGGCGCGTGCCATGCCGGAGGCGCTGCGCGACATGCATGTGGAGTCGCCGCATCGCTACTTCCATACGTTGCGCGCGATGCTGACGCGACTGGCGCCGGCCGAGGGCGAGGTGCCGCTGATCGTGCTGCTCACCCCCGGCCCTTACAACGAAACCTATTCCGAACATGCCTTCCTGGCGCATACGCTGGGCTTTCCGCTGGTGGAAGGGGTGGATCTGACGGTGCGTGGCGAGCAGGTGTTCCTGAAGACCCTGAATGGCCTGCGTCGCGTGCACGCCATCCTGCGCCGCATGGACGACGACTATTGCGATCCGCTGGAGCTGCGCGCCGATTCGGCGTTGGGGGTACCGGGGCTGACGCAGGCGGCGCGCCTGGGCAATGTGGTGATCGCCAATTCGCTGGGCAGCGGCGTGCTGGAGTCGACCGCGCTGCATGGCTTCCTGCCGGCGATCAATGAGCGGCTGTTTGGCGAGCCGCTGATGCTGCCTTCGGTGGCGTCGTGGTGGTGCGGTGAAAAACCTGCGCTGGATTACACACTGGCGCATCTCGATGATCTGGTGATCGTGCCGGCGTTTTCCTCGATGCGTATGCAGCCGGTGTTCGGCCATGCCCTTACCGGCACGGCGCGCCGGCGCCTGATCGAAAGCCTGCAACTGCAGCCGCACGCCTATGCGGCGCAGGAATGGGTGCGCCTGTCGCAGGCGCCGGTGATGTCGCGCAGCGGTGACTACCGCCTGATGAACCGCACCATCAGCCTGCGTGTGTTCGTGGTGGCCGATGGCGAAGGCGGTTACCAGGTGATGCCGGGTGGCCTGACCCGGGTGGCGCCGCGCCAGCGACGGGATGTGGTGTCGATGCAGCAGGGGGGTACCAGCAAGGATGTGTGGGTGTTGCGCGAGGCGGAGCAGTGGGCGCCGAGTGCCGTGGAGGTCGTTCAGGGTGTCAACAACGTCACCGTCATCAAGGGCACGGTCGATGTGTCGTCGCACTCTGGTGAGAACCTGTTCTGGATGGGGCGGTATTCCGAGCGCGTGAAGAATCTCGCGCGCCTGTTGCGGACCACGCTGGAATATACCCTCGATGGCCAGAGCGAAAGCCGGGGCATGCTGGGTAGCGTTTCATGGATCTGCAGTCAGCTCGGCGTGCAGATGCCCAAGTCGGACCCGCGACCGACCATCACCGGCCTGCAGCAGAGTCTGCAGGCGGCGGTGATCGATCCGTCGGTGCCGGTCAGCGTGGCCACGCAATTGCGACAGCTGGCCAATGCCGCCTATCAGGTGCGGGAACATCTTTCGCTGGACAACTGGCATGCGCTGACCAAGATGCCGGCCATGGTGCAGGAACGCATCCATACCCCGGCTGCAGCCCAGCATGTGCTGGGCAATGTGATCGATGCCTGTTCCGGGCTGGCCGGACATGCGCTGGACGACATGACGCGTGACGCCGGCTGGCAGTTCCTGATGGTGGGCCGTCACATCGAGCGCATGGCCAACATGGCCGCGCTGTTCGACAACTTCCGGCGGCTGCCGCCGCAGCGCCAGACGGCGGCGCTGTCGTGGCTGCTGGAGGCGGACAGCAGTATCGTGACCTATCGGGTGCGCTATCGCCGCACGCCGGAATGGCTGCCGGTGTTGCACCTGCTGGTGTTCGATGTCAGCAATCCGCATGGCATGGCCTACCAGTTCCGCATGCTGCAGCAATACATCAGCGATATCGCCCAGCAGCTCGGCCTGCTCAGCATGAGCATCCCGACGCACCTGTCCAGCCAGCTGGAGGCGATGAACCTGAACGAATTCGCCCACGATCATCCCAACATGGAGCAAGCCAATGCGCGCCTGGTGCAACTGATGCGCGATGCGGTCAGCGGCGGCTACATGCTCTCCGATGACCTGTCGCGTCATTACTTCACGCCGCTGACCGCACCGGTCAGTCAGGGGGTCTGAGATGAGTGCGGACAGCCAGCGCGTGGTCTATCGCATCCACCACCAGACCCATTACGGCTATGCGCTGCCGGTGCGCCTGTCGCATCAGGTGCTGCACCTGACACCACGCGAACTGCCCTGGCAGCAGTGCCTGTCGCACACCGTCAACGTGCTGCCGGCACCGCAGTTGGTGCGCAGCTATGCGGACAATTTCGGCAATATCATCAAGGCCTTTTCCCTCGATACCGACCACACCAGCCTGGATGTGCAGGCCGATTCCTGGGTCGCGCTGACGCCCCGTGGTCAACCGCAGGAGAGCATGGCCTGGGACGAGGCGGCGATGTCGATGGCCTATCACGGCGGGCGGATGATGGCGCCGGGGATGCTGGACGCATCCAATTTCCTGTTCGAATCCTCGCACGTGCGCATCAAGCGTGAATTCATCCGGTATGCGGCCGAGTGCTTCGTGCCGGGTGTGTCGGTGGTGGAGGGGGTGCGTGCGCTGATGATGCGCATCCACGAAGAGTTCGCGTTCGATCCGACGGCCACCACCGTGTCCACCCCGGTGACCGAGGTCTTCGTCAACCGGCGTGGGGTCTGCCAGGACTTTGCACACCTGATGCTGTCCTGTCTGCGCTCCATCGGTCTGGCGGCGCGCTATGTCAGCGGCTATCTGCTGACCGAGCCACCACCGGGGCAGCCACGCCTGATCGGCGCCGATGCCTCGCATGCCTGGGTGTCGGTGTATTGCCCCGACCCCGCAGGGGGCGAGGGCAGCTGGATCGATGCCGATCCGACCAATGGCGTCTTCCCCGATACCAGCCATATCACGCTGGGCTGGGGCCGCGATTTCCTGGATATCTCGCCCCTGCGCGGTGTCCTCATCGGTGGCGGCCAGCAGACCATGCAGGTGGCGGTGACCGTCATGCCTGGCGAAGAGGCGCGAGGGCTGCAGCTGTCGATCTGAGGTGGTGCTCTGCGCTCAGGGCGTGCGGATATGGTCGATCAGTGCAATAGTGGCCTCATCCGGTGGCGGCGTGAGCAGGCTGACGATGACCATGGCCGCCATGCCCACCGGCACGCCGAAGATGCCCGCCGAGATCGGCGCGATGTGGAACCACTGTCCGGCTGCACTGCCGCCGAATGACGGGTTGGTGTGCAGCATGTAGTACACGCACATCAGGAAGCCGCATACGATGCCGGCAATCGCGCCGGCCTGGTTGGCGCGTTTCCAGAACACCCCCAGTACCAGCGCCGGGAACAGCGTCGAGGCGGCCAGCGAAAACGCTGCGCCCACCATCGACAGGATATCGCCCGGCTTGAGCGAGGCCGCGTAGGCTGCCAGCAGCGCCACCACCAGTAACAGCAGCTTGGAAATGGTCACCCGCTTCTGGGTCGACGCACTGGGGTCGACCACCTTGTAATAGACATCGTGCGAGAGCGCATTGGAGATGGTCAGCAACAGGCCGTCGGCGGTCGACAGCGCCGCCGCCAGGCCACCCGCAGCCACCAGGCCGGACACGAAATAGGGCAGCCCGGCGATCTCGGGCATGGCCAGCACGATGATGTCGCCATCCATGGAAATCTCGCCCAGTTGCACCAGCCCGTCGCGGTTCAGGTCAGTGATGGAGAGCAGTGGATTGAGCTTGTCCATGTTGCCCCAGTAATAGACCCAGTCCGGCAGGTGGCTGTAGCTGCTGCCCACCAGTGAGGTGTAGATGTCGTACTTCACCAGCACCGTCAGGGCCGGCACGGTGAGGTAGATCAGCATGATGAAGAACAGGGTCCAGAAGACCGAACTGCGCGCACCGGCCACGGTGGGCGTGGTGTAGTAGCGCATGAGGATGTGCGGCAGTGCCGCCGTGCCGAGCATCAGGCAGAACACCAGCGCCAGGAAATTGTTGCGCTTGATGTCGGAGCTCTGCTTGTCGCGCCCGGGGAAGGGTTCGGTCTGCGAGACCGGCGGTTGTGCCCGGGCCAGGTTGGCGGCGCGGGCTTCGGTCCATTTGCGTTCGGCTTCCTCGGGGGACTTGGGGTAGGCCGACAGGGCGCGGCTGGCGGCCTTGATGTCGGCCAGGGACGCGTGCACATCGCGGCGGATCTGGTCGGCCTGGTTCTGCGCTTCCACCCGGCCATCGAGCCAGGATTGCGGCAGATTGCGAAGGCGACGTTCGTAGTCGTCGGCGCGGGCCTGGAAGATCTGGCGGACTTCCTTTTCCTTGGGATCGTCTTCCAGCTTGTGTTCCATGGCGCTGAGCTTGGGCAGCACCGTGCCGTAGGCCACCGGCGGCACCGGCACCGTGGCGTGCTTGGCGGAGAGCCAGATCACCGGGATCAGGTAGGCGAACAGGATGATGATGTATTGCGCCACCTGGGTCCAGGTGATGGCGCGCATGCCGCCCAGGAAGGAGCACACCAGGATGCTGGCCAGCCCGAGGAAGATGCCGATGGAAAAATCGATGCCGGTGAAGCGCGACGTGATCAGGCCCACGCCATAGATCTGCGCCACCACATAGGTAAAGGAGATGAGGATGGTGGCCGCCACCGCGAGGATGCGGATGAGGTTGACGCCATGGCTGCCGGCGCGGCCGGGATAGCGTGCAGCGAGGAAGTCGGCGATGGTGTATTGGCCGAACTTGCGCAGGTAGGGCGCAATCAGCAGCGCCACCAGGCAATAGCCGCCGGTCCAGCCGAGGATGTAGGCCAGGCCGTCGAAGCCTTGCAGGTAGAGGCCGCCGGCCAGGCTGATGAAGGTGGCGGCCGAGATCCAGTCGGCGGCGGTGGCCATGCCATTGAAGAGGGGCGGCACGCGCCGTCCGGCCACATAGTATTCGGGCACGTCGGAGGTGCGGCAGACCACGCCGATGCCGGCATACAGACCGATGGTGACGAACAGGAACAGGTAGCCGATCCAGGAACGTGGCATGCCTTCGCGTTCCAGGATGGCCAGCACGCACAGGAAGGCGATGAAGCCCAGCGTGTAGAAACCGTAGTAGCGGCACAGGCGCCGGAAGAAGTCCTTGTTACTCTCCATGCCAGGGCTCGCCTTGTTCACGTCTGACCAGTTGTTCGATGCGCCGCATGCGCCGTACGTAGATGACGACGATGGCCAGGTAGATCAGCATCATGCCCTGTGCCGCCATGTAGAAAGAGATCGGCCAGCCGAACAGGTGTACCTGGTCCAGTTCGCGGGCGAAGTAGATGAAGAAGAACGTGGCCAGGAACCACAGCGCCAGCAGCCATCCGGTCATGCGGCGCGTGCGGTGCCATTGGTTGCCGGGGTCGAGGGGAGGGGAGCCGTGGTCCATGTCAGGTGATGTCGTCGAGGAAAGGCGTATTGGGCATCATGCGAAAGCTCACGCGGAACAGGCTGCCCGGTTGTTTGGGATCGGTGCTGCGCGGGTTGTGGGTGATCTCGACGACGGCGTCATGCTGCTGGGCGATCTCGCGCACGATGGCCAGACCCAGGCCGCTGCCGGTGCTGGGTGTGCCGAGGATGCGATAGAAGCGCTCGAACACGTTGGCGCGCTCGGCGGCGGGGATGCCGGGGCCGTTGTCTTCCACTTCCAGGATGGCCAGGCCGCCCCCTTCGTCGGTGCGGGCGCGCACGGTGACGCGGCCGCTGCCGTCATGCGGCGTGTAATGCAGGGCATTGTCCAGCAGGTTGGACAAGAGCTCGCGCAGCATGATGGCGTTGCCGGTGATCATGATGGGGTGGTTGGGCTGCTCGAAGCCCAGGTCGATGCGCTGGGTGAAGGACATCGGCACCCACTCCTGCACCACGCTGCGGGCCAGCTCGTTCAGTTCCAGCGCGGCCATGCCGCCGGACTGCGATTGCTGGTTCTCGGCGCGGGCCAGCGACAGCAGCTGGTTGACCAGGCGGGTGGCGGTCTCCGAACTCTTGGCCAGTTGTTCCAGCGAGCGGCGCACATCCACCTGGTCATCCTGGCGCAGGGCCAGTTCGGATTGCATGCGCATGCCGGCCAGCGGGGTCTTCATCTGGTGGGCGGCGTCGGCGATGAAGCGCTTCTGGATGGCGATGGTCTGCGACAGGCGCGCCAGCATGTCGTTGAGCGACCGGACCAGGGGCGAGATTTCCTCGGGCACCTGGCCGGAGTCGATGGGTGAGAGGTCATCCGGCCGGCGCGCGCGGATGCGCTGCTGCAATTCGGACAGGGGCGACAGGCCACGCGAGAGTGCGAACCACACCAGGGCCAGTGCCACCGGCAGGATCACGAACTGCGGCAGGATCACGCCCTTGATGATTTCGTTGGCCAGCTGGGCACGCTTTTCCAGGGTCTCGCCGACCTGGACCGTGGCCAGTCGCGGTTCGCGCTGGGCGGCGCGCTGGGCAGGGCTGCGGCGCAGGTCTACCTGCAGCATGGCGATGCGTACGTCGCTGCCGTGCAGGATGTCGTTACGGAACTGCACGGTGCCGATGGTGCTGCGATCTTCTTCGGCCGGCGGCTGCGGCATGTCGACGTCGCCTTCCACATATTCGCCGTTGGGGCCGGTGACCTTGTAGTAGATGTTGTCGATATCGTCGGCGCGCAGCAGGTCGCGGGCCGAGACTGGCAGGCGCGCGACCACCTTGCCGTTGACTTCGGAGACCTGCTGGGCGAGTACGGTGACACTGTCTTCCAGGGCGCGGTCGAAGGGCTGGTTGGCGATCGATTGGGCGATCAGGTAAGTGATGGCGATGCTCATCGGCCACAGCAGCAGCAGCGGAGCCAGCATCCAGTCGAGGATTTCACCGAACAGCGAGCGCTGGATGCGCTCCACCGGTTGCGTGGCCAGGGCGGCGCGCCGCTTCTTGCGGGGTGTCTGGCCGGGCTGGGCTTCGGGGTGCGTCTGCGGCTCGGGCGTGGCGGACGCTGCGGCGGAGGGATCACGCGCTGTCATGACGGATCAGCGCGGGCGCGCGTGCGATGTGTGAGGGGTAGGGCGTCGGCTCAGGCCACGCTGTTGGATGCCACCAGCGGTGCGGTACCGGCTTCGGGGAGTTTTTCGAGGCAATAGCCGAGCCCGCGCACGGTAGCGATACGCACGCCGCCGACCTCGATTTTCTTGCGCAGACGATGGACATAGACCTCGATGGCATTGTTGCTGACTTCCTCTCCCCATTCGCACAGGTGGTCCACCAGTTGCTCCTTGGAGACCAGGCGACCCGTGCGTTGCAATAATACTTCCAGAAGTCCCAGTTCCCGCGCCGATAATTCCAGCATCTGCTCGCCGATATAGGCGATGCGACCGACCTGGTCGAACGACAACGGGCCGTGCTTGATCACGGTGGGGCCGCCACCGGCGCCGCGCCGGGTCAGGGCGCGCACCCGGGCTTCCAGCTCCGACAGGGCAAAGGGCTTGGCCATATAGTCGTCGGCGCCCAGATCCAGGCCCTGCACACGTTGCTCGACGGAATCGGCGGCTGTCAGGATCAGCACCGGCAGGCGCGAATTGCGCGCGCGCAGGCGGCGCAACACCTCCAGGCCCGACATCTTGGGCAGGCCCAGGTCCAGGATCAGCAGATCGAAGTCCTGGGTCGACAGGGCCGAATCGGCTTCCACGCCATTCTTGACACAATCGGCGGCATAGCCGGAATGGCGCAGGGACCGGGTCAGACCGTCGGCCAGTACGCTGTCGTCTTCAGCAAGGAGGATGCGCATAGGAATCGGTCAGCGAGTCGGACTCGGCTGATTTGTCTCGGATGGTTGAATTGTTATGGTAATTTTCCTTCATATTCCACTAATTCAATTGCCAATGCAAATCAGGGAAATCCTGATAAACCGGGCAGCTTGATGCACCGATCGCATGAAATGTAACAATTCCGGGATAGCGCATTGAACTACGACGCTTTGGCCTTATAGTATGGAGGCCGGCAACATTTACTTGCTGCCAGCGCAATTTTTGTTGATATAATTTCTCGCATCATTTGCTGGAAAATCTGATGAAACGTTTGTGGGTCCTTCTGCTGATCTGTCTGTTACCGGTGCAAGTCTTTGCAGCGGTGCTGACGTACGCCAGCTCGATGGCCGCAACCGATTTCTCCGTCCCGGTGCCGGCGCACGCCACCGTGGCGGTGCAGCATCTTGCCGCCAAGACCGTTTCCCTGGCTGACCATGCCGCTACCGACGACCAGTCGCACGCCGTGGTGGCCGACGCCGCCGTCAATGACGATGACGGTGCCGGTTATGCCGACAGCGGTGAAGATTTTTCCACGCACGCGGGCATCGGCGACGAACCCGTGCTGATCCAGTCCCTGGCCGTCGTGCCGCAAACTTCCCGTCTGGCGCCCGCTCTGCGTAGCGATGCCGCCATGCAACCTCCCTTCCTGCCCCGCGCAGGACGTCCTCCCCGGGCCTGATCCCGTCGCCTAGCGCGACTGTCCTGCCGCGCCCGCTGAATTGCCCTTGAACCCCTGAGGCCACGCGTGTTGCGAGTGCAGCGACATGCGCGTTCGCGACCTGCGCCCGCCTGCCTGCGCCGGCGCTGAACCAGCCAGGGTACCTCACCAGTTTTACGAATTACGGCCGATGTGACCGCATCACATCATCAGAATCCTCTAGGAGAAAGCATGAAAAAAGCATTTGTCGCGCTGATAGTGGCGGTGATGACGCTGTCTGTTGGCATTTCGACCGTCGAAGCCAAGCGTCTTGGCGGTGGCGGCTCGATCGGCAAACAGTCCTCCGGCGCCAGCCGTCAGGCGCAGAGTCCTGCCCCGATGCAACAGAACCAGGCCGCTGCCGCCAAGCCGGCCGCGCCTGCCGCCGCACCGGCTGCTGCCGCAGCCAAGCCGAGCATGTGGAAGGGCCTGCTGGGTGGCGCGCTGCTGGGCCTGGGCCTGGGCGCACTGCTGTCGCACCTCGGCCTGGGTGGCGCCCTGGCCAGCATGATCAGCACCATCCTGACCGTGGCCCTGATCGCCCTGGCGATCATGTTCGTGATCCGTCTGTTCCGTCGCAAGCAGGAAGCTTCGCAGCCGACGCCGGCCTGGGCTGGCGCGGCGCCGCAAGCCTCTGACAATGCCTCGGCCACGTCCCAGATCGGCTCCATGTTGAAGACCGGCGAAGCACCTGCAGCGGCACCGCAAGGTGGTTTCGGTGGCGGCTTCGGCAATGCCGAGGCGGTGCCGGCCTACGGTGTCCCGGCGGGCTTCGACACGGTGGGCTTCGTGCGCAATGCCAAGACCTATTTCATCCGCCTGCAAGCGGCATGGGACAAGGCCGACATCAACGACATCCGTGAATTCACCACGCCCGAAATGTTCGCCGAGCTGCGTCTGCAGATCCAGGAACGCGGCGCTGCTTCCAACCAGACCGATGTGGTCTCGCTGGATGCTGAAGTGCTGGGCGTGGAGACCGTGGGCAATGATTACCTGGCCAGCGTCAAGTTCTTCGGTTTCATCAAGGAAGATCCGACTGCTTCGCCTGCCCAGTTCGCCGAAATCTGGAACCTGTCCAAGCCGGCTGCCGGCCAGGGTGGCTGGGTGCTGGCAGGTATCCAGCAACTGGACCCGGTGTCGGCGTGATCGCAGCACGACAGTCCATGAAGTTCATGTAGCAAGTATCAGTTTGAAGTATCAGTTTGGCGCGGAAGGCGGCGGTTAGTGGATGAGCGTCGCCAGTCCGTTTTACCGCCGGCTTTTGCCGGCGGTTTTTTTATCTGCATTCCACGCCCGTCAGTGCTCCCGCACGCCGTTTGCCCTTCACCCGGGTAAAAAAAACACCGCATCGGCGGTGTACGGTCAATTCTCCCGTTTGTCTTGTCTCTGCCTTTCCCGATGCTTGGCGCGCCCTTCCGTCAGCGGAAACAACAGCGCCACGACCACCAGGACGACCAGCAGCACGAGGGTGATCCGGTCCAGACCGTCCATGTTCAGGCCTGCCCCGGTGCCCAGATTGCGACATCGCCGGTATTGACCTTTTTCGGCAGCAAGCCGGCGGCAAAGAAGGTATCGGCAATACGTTGCTGTTCTCCAAGGGCCTCCAGCTTGACCGCCCGTACCTCATAGCTGCGCCGGCTGTTGGCCAGCGCAATGGTGTCGGCATCCAGCCCCCATAGCGGCGCCAGGAAGGCGGCTGTTTCCCGCGGTTGCTGCTTGGCTTGCGTACCGGCCTTCTTCAATTCGTCGAACACCACCTGCAGCACTTCCGGATGTGCCTGGGCAAAACTGGCCGATGCCAGATAGTAGCGTTGATAGTCGGCGACCCCGCGGCCGTCGGCCAGAATGCGCACCTGCGACTGCCGCTGCACACCCGCCAGGAAAGGATCCCAGGTCACCCATGCGTCCACGCTGCCACGTTCGAATGCAGCGCGCCCATCGGCTGGCGACAGATAGGCGGCATCGACATCGCTGAATTTCAGGCCCGCCTTCTCCAGGCTGGCGATCAGCAGATAGTGCACGCCGGCGGCCTTGGTCACCGCAATCTTCTTGCCCTTGAGTTCGCTCACCTGGCGCAGCGGCGAATCGGCGCGCACGACGATGGCCTGGGCCGATGGCGAGGGTGATTCCTGCGCCACATAGGCCAGCTTGGCCCCGGCCGCCTGGGCGAATACCGGTACGGTATCGGCGACGTCGGCACTGAGGTCGACACCGCCGACATTGAGCGCCTCCAGCAGCGGCAGGCCACTGGTGAACTCGTGCCAGCTGATCTTCGCGCCTGAGGGGCCGAGCAGCTTTTCCAGCGTGCCGTTGGCCTTGATGATCGTCAGCAGTGTGGACGACTTCTGGTAACCGATGCGAATGGCCTTGCTGGTGCTCTGCGCCAGCACGCTGGCCGGGGCAAGGGTGCTCAGGCTGAGCGCGGCACCGGCCTGCAGCAGACGGCGGCGGTTCGGATCGATGGAATGCTTGGACATGGGATGTACTCGGAAAGTTGAAGTCAGGACGTTTGCTGGCCGGACGAGCGACGTGCATCGCGCCAGCCCAGGCTCTTGTATTCGATCCGGCGCAGCAGGCTGTCACTGAGCTTGCCCAGCAGCGCCAGGATCAGGATGGCCGCCAGCACCAGATCGGGGCGACTATTCTCCCGTCCGTCCGAGAGCAGATAGCCGACACCACGTGTGGCCGCGATCAGCTCTGCAGCCACCAGGAACATCCAGGCCAGACTGAGACCGCTGCGCAATCCGGCAAACAGATAAGGCAGGGTGGCCGGCAGCAGGATATGGCCGATCAGTTGACCGGTCTTCAGGCCGGAGCTGGTGCCGACCTCGATGAGATGGTGGTCGATGTCTCTGATGCCGGCGACCAGATTCAGATAGACCGGGAAAAAGGCACCGATCGCAATGAGGACGACCTTGGGCGTCTCGTCGATGCCCAGCCATAACAGCAGCAAGGGAATCCACGCCAGGCTAGGAATGGCGCGCAAGGCCTGGAAAGTCGGTTCCAGCAGGGCCTCGGCACGCCGGCTGATGCCCACCAGCAGGCCCGCTGCCACGGCCAGGCTGCTGCCGATGACAAAGCCCGCGGCTACGCGTGCCAGGCTGGCGCTGATGTGCGGCACCAACTCGCCACGTACCGCCAGCGACCACAGGGTTTGCGCCAGTTCGCTGGGCGGCGGCAGCAGACGCGCCGGAATCCAGCCCAGTCTCGCTCCCGTCTCCAGCAGCAAGAGAAAGGCCAGCGGCACGATCCAGCCGGTGAAGCGACCAGGACGATAGCTGCTGTCGTAAGGCCAGCTGTTGCGGCCGGTCCGCACCGGTGTGGAGCGTGAGGGCGACGTCACCCTGCCGGGGATGGCGGCCGGTGCGGCGCGACGCAGCGAGCTTGGGTCACTCACGGCCTCAAGCCTTCACCACGCCTTGCGCATAAGAAGGATCGATCAGCGCATTGATGGTACGCGGCAGGTCGGTGCCGGCCTTGACCAGATCTTCGTCCAGCAGGATGGGGGCGGCTGCGCGCAGCGCTTCGATGTGTTCGCGCCCGATCTGCGGGTGCGAGAAATCATTGCGCTTCAGTTGCAGGCGAGCCACCTGGGCCGACAGCTTCGACTCTTCCGACAGCAACGCCACCGTTTCGTCGGGGTGCGCGATGATCCATGTCCTTGCCCGTTCGTAGGCGGCAATCACCCGTTTGACCTGGTCCGGATAGCGCGCCGCGAAGCTGTCGCTGACATTGAGGAAACCGTAGGTGTTGAAATTGACGTTGCGATAGATCAGGCGCGAGCCGGCTTCCAGCTCGCTGGCCGCGAGGTGCGGATCCAGGCCGGCCCAGGCCGCCACGCGTCCCTGTTCCAGTGCGGTGCGGCCATCGGCATGTTGCAGGTGGACGATCTCGACGTCGTTCTTTCTGAGGCCGTGCTCGTGCAGGGCACGCAGCAGGAACAGATAGGGGTCGCTGCCCTTGGTGGCAGCAATCTTCTTGCCCTTCAACTCGGTGAGCGACTTGACCGACGATTCCTTGCCGACCGCCAGCGCGGTCCATTCCGGGCGCGAATAGACGTAGATCGCCTTGACCGGATTGCCGTTGGCGCGCGCCAGCAAGGCCGCAAGTCCCGCGGTGCTGCCGAAGTCGATGCTATCGCTGTTCAGATATTCGAGCGCGCGATTGCTCCCCTGGCTCAATACCCACTTGACCTCCGTACCCTGTGCCTTGAGGTCTTCCTCGAGCCAGCCGAACTTGCGCAGCACCAGACTGGGGGGCGAGTAATAGGCGTAGTCAAGACGAATGATCTTGGGGGGCGGGGCTGCATGGGCCAGCAGGGGAGCGGCACCCAGCCAGCTGGCGCCGAGCGCGGCAGGCGCCAGGCTGAGGAAATGTCTGCGTTGCATGGATTCGTTCTCGCGGTGTTGGAAAGTCCGACGTCGCGTACCCGTGCAACATCTGACGCATCGCGCAGGCAGGACAAGGCCACACTCTAAGGACGAAGCCGCAGTGACAGAACGACTATTTTCACACTTGGATATGCGCTTTGCGTATGTGACGCTGGCGCCATGGGTCGATCAGTCGATCGCGCCCTTGCCGACCCGTTTCAGGGCAGGCACAGCTCGAACAGCGCGCCGCCGTCCGGATGATTGGACAGACGCGCCTCCCCGTGGCGCGTTTCCTTGTTGTGGGCGGTGGCAATGGCATTGCACAGGTCCATGCCCAGGCCGGTCGAGGGCTTCTTTTCCTGGGTGCCGATGCCGGGGCCGTCGTCGCGTACCGTGAAGATCACCCCGCCTTCCGGATGCTTGCGACAGCCGAGCACGATGCGGGTGCGGGCAAAACGCCCGGCATTCTGCAGGGCTGCTTCCAGCGCCAGGGCCACCAGGTGTTCGTCGAAGAAGCCGATGACCGGCATATCGCTCTCGTCCACGGTCAGTGCGATCTCGCTGCTGCGGCTGACCGCCTGCTCGCGCGCCAGGGCTTCCAGGAAATCCAGTGGCGAGACCGCCTCGACCTGCGCGCGCAGGCCTTGCGAATCGGCCTTGTACAGCGTCAGGAAGGCGATCAGCTTTTCCTGCAAGGCCAGGCAGGTGACATGGGCTTGCTGGGCGCGTGGCACGTCGTCGGACAGGCGGCGCAATTCCCCCTCCAGCACGCCCAGGGAGTTTTTGATGTCGTGAATGATGATCGCGGCAAGCTTGGGGTCCATGGTCAGCTCTTCGGGGCTACTTTGCTCAGGGTATCGCGCAGGAACTTGTGCATCTTCGCGACTCTATCGTTGCCCGGGATAAGGCGATCCAGCGTGGCCAGGTAACGGCGCACGCGCTTGACGTATTCTTCGTTCCAGCCGCGCTGGCTCATCCACAGCAGATGCAGCTGCGCCGAGGCCAGCAGCACGCCGGTGTTCTCGGGCATGCTGGCCAGCGCCTCTTCCAGCTTGGCCAGCGATTCGTCCGGCTTGGCGCTGCGCATGAGGGCGTTGGCTTCGGCGATGATGCTCATGCAATGCTTGACGGCACCGTCGATCAGCTCTTCGGCCAGACCGGCCCGGCCAGTATCGGCAAGCACCTTGCGTGCCAGCATCTGCAGGGTTGTGTTTTCGTGATCGGACTTGATGGCCTCGGCGATCAGCTTGGCGCCTTCCTCGTCCTTGCCCATCGAGAAGGCGGCCTTGGCCAGCGCCAGCGTGGTGGTGTCGGAGGACTCCTTGGCGGCAGCCTGGCGTGCGGTCTCGAACGCCTGCTGGGCCGAGATCGCGTCGCCCAGCTGCACGTAGGCCTGCGCCTGGACAGCGGCCTGCGCCGAGACGAAGATGTTGGATTCCTCGTAGCGGCGCGGTGCGGCCTCCAGCAGGCGCAGCGCGGCGTCGGGGTCGCCACTGTCGACGTGCACCTGCGCCAGCGACAGCAGGTCGGTGGGCTGTGCCGTCAGCGAACCCTTGGTGTGCTTGAGTACCCTGTCATAGGCTTCGCGTGCCTGGTCCAGGTGGCCGCTGCGGTAGGCCACATCACCCACCAGTCGGCTGCGGCGCGCCGAAGGGATGATTTCGGACGACTTGGTGAGCGCCTCCAGTGCACCTTCCTGATTGCCCTGTGCCTCGTCGATCTGCGCCAGCAGGTCGTAGGCGGCGATGAACTGCTTGTTCTGCGCCAGCACTTCTTCCACGATGATGCGGGCGTCGTCCATCTGGCCAGCCACGATGTTGCAGCGGGCCAGGCCGATCTTGGCCCACACCAGGTCGTCGCGCATGGCCAGCGCCTGCTTGTAGACTTCGCGGGCTTCGTCGATGCGGCGCTGCTCGATGAGCAGCGTGCCCTTGGTCTTCATGATTTCCACGATCCACTTCGGCGCTGCCTTGAGGACGTTGTCGCATTCCAGGATGGCACCGGAGATGTCCTTGCGCTTCATCTTTTCGGTCACCGGCAGCATGGCATGCTGCTTTTCCAGCAGGCGGTCCACCCGCTCGGCGATGCGGCTGGCCGTCAGCGGCTTGAGCATGTAGGCGTCCGGCTGGAACTC
>PJUA01000449.1_pt1 | contig 22848 bp, 19 predicted proteins | sample 1512151 | NCBI WGS metagenome assembly PJUA01 (sample SAMN08177678, study PRJNA422409) | Soil metagenome, whole genome shotgun sequencing project. | isolation source: Soil enriched on filter paper: beechwood xylan treatment | place: USA: Madison | collected 2015-01-15
AGATCAGGTTGATACGGGCATCGCGCACGTATTGCTCCATGCCCCACTCGGCGATGTAGCAATGGCCGCCATAGACCTGCAGGCACTCGGAGGTGGCCGTCCAGGCATTGTCGGTCAGGAAGGCCTTCACCACCGGCGTCAGCAGGGCCACGATGTCGGCAGAATCCTTGCGCACCTGTTCGTCGGGGTGGCTCAGTTCCTTGTCCAACTCCAGAGCGACATAGGAGGTGAAGGCGCGGCCACCCTCGGCGAAGGCCTTGGCGGTCAGCAGCATGCGGCGCACGTCGGGGTGCACGATGATCGGGTCGGCCGGCTTGTCGGCGGCCTTGATGCCGGACAGGCTGCGCATCTGCAGGCGGTCCTTGGCATAGACCAGGGCGTTCTGGTAGGCCACTTCGGTCAGGCCCAGGCCCTGCATGCCCACACCCAGGCGGGCCGCGTTCATGAACACGAACATGGCCTGCAGACCCTTGTGCGGCTGGCCGATCAACCAGCCGGTGGCGCCGTCCAGGTTCATCTGGCAGGTGGCGTTGCCGTGGATGCCCATCTTTTCTTCGATGGCACCACAGAAGATGGGATTACGCGCACCCAGCGAACCATCGGCGTTGGGCAGGAACTTCGGTACCAGGAACAGGGAAATGCCCTTGGAGCCTTCCGGTGCATCCGGCAGGCGTGCCAGCACCAGGTGGATGATGTTGGCGGAGACGTCGTTTTCGCCGGCCGAGATGAAGATCTTGTTGCCGGTGATCTTGTAGGCGCCGTCGGCCTGCGGTTCTGCCTTGCTGCGCAGCAGGCCCAGGTCGGTACCGCAATGCGCTTCGGTCAGGCACATGGTGCCGGTCCACTCGCCCGAGACCAGCTTGGGGAGGTAGAGCTGCTTCTGTTCTTCCGAACCGTGCGCGTGCAGGCACTCGTAGGCACCGTGCGACAGGCCGGGGTACATGGTCCAGGCCTGGTTGGACGAGTTCAGCATCTCGTAGAAGGAATTGTTGATCGTCAGCGGCAGGCCCTGGCCACCGAATTCGGGATCACAGGACAACGCCGCCCAGCCGGCTTCCACGTACTGCTGGTAGGCCTGCTTGAAACCCTTGGGGGTGGTGACGGCCTTGGTCTCGCGATCGAAATGGCACCCCTCGCGGTCGCCCGAATGGTTCAGCGGGAACAATACTTGCGAAGCGAACTTGCCGCCCTCTTCCAGCACCTGGTCCACCAGCTCGCGGTTGGTGTCGGCATGCGGTGGCAGTTCTTTGAACACTTCCTCCACATTGAGCAGCTCGTGCAGCACGAATTGCATGTCGCGCAAGGGGGCGTTGTATTGGGGCATGAATGTCTCCGGACGGGTTTAGGCTGCCTTCCTGGCAGCCGATTTTGAATTCTTGGCGGGGGTGGCAGCGTTGCCGGTGCTGCTGGCACTGTCGCTGCCTTGCGGGCGGTAGCTGTCGATCAGGCGACGGAAGCTGGCCTCGGCGCGCTCCACGCTGCCGGGGATGTGCAGGAAACGCGCATCGTGGTGCAGGGCGAGGATCAGGCCATACATTTCATAGACCATCTGGCTGACCTCGATGTCGGGTCGCAGGTGGCCGGCTTCCATGGCCTGCTTGATGCAGCGCTCCAGCGCATCGCGCCAGGCCTGGACCATGGCCACCAGGTGATCGCGGATGGCACCGGGACGGTCGTCGTATTCGACCGCGCCGCTGATGTAGATGCAACCCAGCGCGATTTCCACCGTGACCTGCTTGATCCAGCGCGCGAACATCCCTTCCAGGCGCGGCAGGCCGCGTGGTTCCTTGATGGAGGGATAGAACACATCCTGCTCGAAGCGGTTGTGATACAGCCGCACGACTTCGATCTGCAAGTCCTCGCGGGAGCCGAAATGGGCGAAGACGCCGGACTTGCTCATCTTCATCTTTTCGGCCAGCAAGCCGATGGTCAGCCCTTCCAGGCCGTCACGGCTGGCCAGTTCCAGCGCCACATCCAGGATGGCGGCACGGGTCTGTTCACCCTTGCGCAGATACTTGGGCCGGGTGGGCGCGGTGGTCACCTTGCTTGTCTCAGTCATCGTTATCTCTTTGATATCCGTCGTCAGGTCGCGACGGGAAGGAACCGGTTCGGCGGGTGCGGCTCGGCGGCCGCTGTCTTGTACCCTGTCTGCGCGACGTGAATAAACCTTCACGCAGAATTTATCCGAACGATCGTACTATTATTCATCGCGCTGCAAAAGTCAAACAAAAATTCAGCGCGGCCTGCAAGGGCGATTTTGCTGCCCGGCAAGCCCTCAGGAAGCCCCGGGCGGGGCGCTGGTGGCACCCAGCAGGTCGTGGGCGTCCAGCAGGGCATAGACGATGGTGGGGTTGTTTTCCAGGCACTTGCGGATGGCCGCCGGGATGGTGTCGCGGGTCTTGCGGCACAGGCCCGGCTGTTCGGCCAGGTGGATCTGCAGGCCGCGCACGGTGCGCACTTCGTTGGCACCGGGACTGATATGCAGATGGATGCCGAGATTCTTGCGCATGAGACTGCCCACGTGCAGCAGTTCGTCATAGGTCGTCACGCGGGTGATACGTTCGATCAGGCGTTTTTCTTCCTCGCGGGTCAGCCACAACACGCGCGCTTCGGGTGCATGCAGGCATTCGAGCAGCGCTTCGCGCTGGCAATCGCAGGCACCGGGCGGGCATTCCTTGCGGAGCGGCCGCGCCACCGGCATCGCCTGGGCGGATTCGGAGGGGACTACCTGGGACATCTGCACCTTCACACCTACGTTGGAGAAAAGACAGGCCATGGACAGCGGCCCTTATCTTACAACGAGCTTGTGGCACGGTGGCGGCCGCCCTGCCGGGTCAGGACGAGGAACGATCCAGCAGCCGACGGTCGCGCTTGGTGGGACGGCCCTTGATTTCAGCGGAGGGTTCGCGGAACAGGCGATGGCGTTCGGCCTGGGTGGCGCGACGCTGGACGCTCTCGTCGGTCTCCTGGTAAAGCGTGGCCGCGACCGCCGCCGAACCGCGCTTGTCGGCGATGCCGATGACCAGCACTTCCCACTCGGTGGCGCCGTTGTCGATATCCAGGCGGTCGCCAGGCTTGACGCTGTGGGCCGGCTTGGTGCGCTCGCCGTTGAGCCTGATGCGGCCGCGGTCCACGGCTTCGGTGGCCAGCGAACGCGTCTTGAAGAAGCGTGCGGCCCAGCACCATTTGTCGATGCGGGTGGTGTCCATGTAGCAGATAAGGAGAAAGTGCGAGCGGTAATTATCGATATTTTTTGGGAAAAGAACACAAGAAAATCGGGAAATCCTGTCTTTCTTCCATGGGCGCCTTCCCGACCAGGCGCGTCTACTTATGCTGTGCGGTTTGCTCAACCTGCCGCCATCGAGTCCGACTCAGCCATGATAGACCCACGATCCGCCCTCTCCGCAGCCTTTGCCAAGACCATCCTCTCCCGGGAAAACCGGCCGATACGATTGCGCTGGAGCCAGCGCGAAACCCATTTCGAAGAGTTGCTGCTGGTACAGTGCGTCGAAATCCGCGAAGCCATGTTCGAAGGCATGCAAGGGCATCTGACCTGCATCTCCATCGCCCCCGATCTTCCCCTGCATGAATTGCTCGGCCAGCCGCTCGGTATCGGGATGGTCAACGATCGTGGCGGCCTGCATCACATCAACGGGATCATCACCGAAGCCCGCGCAGGACAGGCAGACGGTGCGCTGCGCGTCTACCATCTGACACTACGCGATGCGATGTCGATCATGGATGGGCGGATCAACAGCCGCATCTTCCGTCGCAAGAGCGTCCCCGACATCCTCCATATCCTGCTGCGCGAATGGCGTCTACGCAGCCCTGCGCTGGCTCACGCCTTCTCATTCGATCTCCATCGGCTCGACCAGCGACGTTATCCGCCCCGCGAGATCAGTCACCAATTCAATGAGTCCGACGCCCATTTCATCGGACGCCTGTGCCGGCGCGAAGGCATTGCCTGGTACATCGCCACGCCACAGGACGCGGACGATCCGGCGACGGCCTACAGCCCGGTTCACACACTGGTGTTCTGCGACCACGTGGCACGGTTGCCGCAGGCCAGCGCCGGCAGCGTCCGCTATCACCGCGACGGTGCCACCGAAGTACGGGACACTATCAGCGCATGGAGCCGCGAGCGGGTGTTGACCCCGGGTAACGTACAGCGCACCAGTTGGGACTACAAGCTGGTACGTGCCAATCAGACTGTGAGCCGCAACATCGTGGACCAGGGACGGAGCGGCAGCGAAATGGGGCTAGCCTTGACCGAGTGCTTCATCGATGCGCCACACATCGGCAATGACATCTCGGACCAGGCACGACTGACCGATGCGCGCATGATGGCCCACGAAGCGCGCAGCGAGACCTTCCAGGCCAGCGGCAGCGTACGCGACCTGGCCGTGGGGCACTGGTTCGAACTGGAGGAGCACCCCGACATGTGGCGTCAGGACGTCACCCAGCGCGAATTCATCGTCACCGTCCTGCAACAGCGTGCCGAGAACAACTTCCCCAAGGACCTGCAGGTACACATCCAGCGACTGCTGCCCGATCTCCCCTGGGATGCGGCAGTCCCCCAGGGCGCGAGTGACCTGCGCTATCACAACCGATTTACCTGCGTACGCCGGACTGCCTCGATCACGCCGCATTACGATCCGCGCATACATCTGCCGGTGGTACACCCCATCACCGCATTGGTGATAGGACCAGGGAAGGAAGAGGTCTATTGCGACGAATATGGACGCATCAAGGTGCAGCTGCAGGGCGTGCAAGGACAGGGGCAGGATCACGCCCAGGGCGCCGACCCCGCTGGCCACGAGCGGGATAGCGCGTTTGTCAGGGTCTCCAGCACCTGGGCCGGCGCCGGCTACGGACACGACGCCATACCCCGGGTAGGCATGGAAGTGCTGCTGGACTTCCTCGGTGGCGACCCCGACAAGATGTTCGTGTCCGGCGTGCTTCACAATGGCACCAACCGGCCAGCGCGTTTCAGCCACACCAGCGGACTGCCGGCCAACCGCTTCATTTCCGGCATCAAGACGCGTGAAATAGCTGGTGAACGCTACAACCAGTTGCGCATGGATGACACGCGTGGGCAGATCAGCGCGCAACTTGCCAGCGAACACCAGCACAGCCAGCTCAACCTCGGCCACCTCACCGAGCCCCGCCTCGACGGACATGGCGACGACCGTGGCCAGGGACTGGAAGCACGTACCGATGGCCATGGCGTCATGCGCGGAGCCAAGGGCATCCTGATCACGGCCCAGTCCCAGGATCGCGGTCGCGGTCGCATGCTGGAACGGGACGCGCTGCTGGAGACCCTGCAAGCCCTGCAGCAAATCGCCCGGCACCTTGGACAGCACGCGGCGGACCACCATGCGGAAGCAACCGACCTGGCACGCCTGGACAAGCTCCGCCAGCAATTGCAAGCCTGGGACCACACCGACGAAACACCACGCCCCGACGCGCCCATGGTGGCTATCGATGCACCGTCGGGCGTGAGCATGACCAGCCAGGGGGGGATGGTACTGGGAGCGCAAGACCACATCGATGTGGTCAGCCAGACCAATACCCAACTGAGCGCCGGCCGCCGGCTGCTGATGCGGGCCGGCGACATGCTCAGCGCCTTTGCCGCACGGCACATGAAACTCATCGCCGGCCAGGGCAGCATCAAGATGCAGGCGCACGAAGAACATATCGAAATTGCCGCCGCCAAGCGCATCACCCTCAGTGCCAGTGAAGAGATCATTCTGGCCGCCCCCAAGATCAGCATCCGCTCGCGTGAATCGACGGAGATCAATGGCGGCGGCAGCTTCAGCCGCTGGCAGGGCAGCCTGATCGAGCACGGGACTTCCGGAGAGTGGCGGCAGCAGGCCGGCGACCACAATATCCTTGGCCCGGCCAACTGCCCACCCCCGGAACTGCCACCCCTGCCCACCTACGAAGAACTTCAGCACAGCAGCAGTCTGCTGGTTCGCCTGCGCACCCATGCCCGTGCCGGCCGCGTACTGGCCCTCCAGCCGTACACGCTCTTCAAGCAAGGCAAGCAGGTCGCCCAAGGGGTAACCGATGCCTCCGGACAGTTGCGCATCGCGAACCATCTACCGGAAGACAGCGATTACGCCATCGAACTCCCCAACGGCTACCGCTTCGACCTGCCGGTGCACGAGACGCTCGACGACATCGACAGCCAGCTAGCCGCCTCCGGCTACCGCAGCGCGCAGGAGCGCACTGAAGACCGCCTGCAACATGCCGGCGCCTGAACACCGCACTTATCGGAGATTTCACCATGACCACCACTCACCACCCTGGCAGCGTCCCCATCGACCTGCGCAAACGCAGCGCGACGGCAACTTCCCAATGGCTGCTGGAACGCCCGGAAGACAGCAACTCCCCCATCTATCACGCCAACCAGCTTGAGGTACTGATCTGCGGCGAGGAAGGCTTTGCCCGCATCCTGGAAGACATCCGCAATGCGCGACACAGCGTGGAGATCATCTGCTGGGGCTTCGATCCCGCCATGGAGCTGGAGCGCAAGGGCCATACCTGGCCACGCGGCAAGACCTGGGGAGATCTGCTGAGGGATGTCGCGGCTGGCAAATACAACAACGGTAAGCAGGTGCAGGTGAGGGTGCTGTGTTGGTACGACTATGCACCATCAGCGCTTGCAAAGAATGTTCCTGGCTATGGCGTACTCAGCGCCAAGGAGGTCAAACGCTTTCAGGATCAGGAACGTAATTCAGGCAAGTCATATACCGCAGATATGAAGCCAGAACAGCGCCGCAAGCACTTCAATGCCATGTGGTTCTTCGACGCATCCTGCGGCAATAATCGCGCCCTCACGTTTCTGGTCCGCAGCTGCAGCGCCGACGATGTCGTGCGTAGCCTGGCCGGCGAGAAGGACACACCACTTTCTGTCGCAGAAGAATTCTCGCTGAAAAAATTTGCCACCGCGCATCAGAAGACCATTCTGGTCGATTACGACCATCAAGCTGGAGAACATGCAGTCGGCTATGTGATGGGTCTGAATAGCGTCACAGACTACTGGGATACGAAAAAGCACTTTTTCCACGATCCGCGTCGTGGTCAGTCCTGGGAAGGTGGCGGCGACGAACTTCCAGGACTCAAGCCTTTCCAGGATTACGCCTGCCGCATTTGCGGCGAAGTGCTGATCAACGTCAGCAAGAACTTTGTCGACGCGTGGAACCGGGTCGCTGCCGGACTGCAGAAGATAACTAGGGAACACGATCTGCGTTCACCACCAGCGGGCCTCAAGACACGCGCCGGCAAATCCAGACACCGCGCCCAGGTCGTACGGACCCAAATTGAAGAAGGTGACAAGACCATCAAGCGGCTGTACCGGCAAGCGACCAGCTTCGCTTCAAATTACATCTACATTGAGAACCAGTATTTTCAATACACCGAGTGGGCAAGATATCTCAAGCAGCTTCGCCGTAATTACATCGCTGCTTGGAAAGCCGCCGGCGAGTCCTTGAAGAAACTACCCGATCTGCATGTCTTCGTCGTCATCCCGACTCCCGAACGAACCCAGATGGTTCCGGCTACGCATGACACAGTCAAAGTGCTGGGGCATGGTGCGTCGATGCCTAATCAGGATAAGAAGGCCGAAGAAGCAGAACTGATTTATCAGGAAAAACGGAGGGAATGGGAAAGGTATGTGGAAAAGAAGAAGAAAAATGGGGAAGCCCCTGATATGACGCGTGAGCCCAAGGCTGCTTCCACCTCTATCGGACTCGGCACCAATGCCGACATTGCCAAGGAGTTGGATTCACTGGGTATCAAGACGCTTGTAGCTAGCCTTTGGACTTACGATCATGCCGGGGTTAGCAAGGGCGAAAAATATCGGGAGATCTACATACACAGCAAAATGATGATCATCGACGATGCATTCTTTACGCTGGGTAGCGCCAATCTGAACCTACGCAGCATGGCAGTAGATGCTGAGATCAATATCGGATGCGATGATCCTGGCGTGAGTGAAAAATTGCGGCGGGAGGTGTTTGCTATGCATTCGAACAATGCCGAAGGGTGTAACGGCGGAAATGGCAACACAACCGAAATACGAAAGGCATTTAATAAGTGGCAAGATCTGCTAAGTGAAAACGGTCTGAAGAAAAGCGCCCAGACGCCTGCCCAAGGCTTTCTCATGCCATTTCGCGATGAGCGGACTTCTCTCCTACGGATCGCTTAAAAGATGAACCCTCCATGCGATTGAATAAGCTCAAAAGCACTTCTTTCCTTATCGTAGTTATCGTCCTTATTTTATCGACACCTGCATGCGTCATGAAAAACCTCCCGCGCAACATGAACTTAACGGCCTTCGACCCCCACCAAAAGGAATTCAACTGTCAGTATGAAATGAACCAGGAATCACGAGGCGAAGACGATGCCGAGCTGTGGTTCAGAGAAGGTCTGGCAGTTACCAGTTACGATCTTTGGCCTGATGATCGGGACCACAAAAAGGCCGCTATTCTCTGGACGAAAGCCTCGGAAAAGGATCACTGGGGTGCCATGCTGAATCTAGCCACACTTTATCTCCGAGGGGCCGGCGTGGAGCGCGACACCGAACTGGCTGTACAAATGGTTGAGAAGGCGATGCTACTAGGTGTGCCGAGGGCATTTGACCTGATGGGTACGTATCACATGAATGGAACCGGTGTTCAGCAAGACGCAACTCGCGCATATGCTTTTTGGGCGTACGCCGCCAATATGGGGAATTCCGACGCCTTAGCTCATCTTGGTGGAAAACTCAAAGCCTCTTATGACGATCCAAAAGGGCAGTTTTGGCGAAATAAGGACCTAGCCATGAAGATGCTTGAGTGTAGTTACGCACAAGAAAATGGAAAAGCTGCATATCTGCTAGGTCAGCAACTCAATTTGGATGGGAAGTATGAGCGCGCGTTACATATTCTCCATGACGGAGTCAGGTTTGGCAGCGAAGAAAGTGCTGTCAAACTATTTGTCAACTTTGACCACGGAAAAGAATTGGTCAGCAGATTTCTAGACCACGACCGCGCAGAGCGATACTTGGCCATTGCTGATTTAATCCACCTCAACCCCGACCTCCGCCTCCCCAACCTCGACAAGGTCCTCCCTCTCCCTCCTGCCGTCCTCCCTTATTGGGACGGCGAAAAAGAATCCCTGATCGACGGTACCAAGCCCGTCAAGACGATCTCGCTGGATGACATCAAACCTTCGCCCGCATCACTACGAGAGGGTCGCGCGCATATCCCCGACGGCTTTGTCCTTCCTGATGAGCCGCAGGGTGGCCATCTGGTCCAGCATCTACACACCGATGCCGTCATGGGTGGTTATTGGCTTGCCCAACTGCGCAAGCCCGTCACACCCAGACAAGTTGCATGGAATGCTGCGCAGGTACCCATGCGCTACGAGATCGGCGAAGCCTTCGACAAGACCCCTGAAGGACTCACCAAGGATGATGGCGTTTTCCGCTTCCACTATCTCGGCACCCCGGTTCCTCAAGCACCAGAGGCCAAGTACGCTCCCGACTGGCGTGTCCCCCAAGGCGTGATGCGCGAAGTTCCGATGCCTGCTCGCGAGTTGCACTCCACCGGCCTGCTCCCCGCTCCCGCCACCGGCATCTGGCAGGGTAGCGTCGATCCGGGTCACCCCCTGGCCAAGGTCTTCAACCAGTGGTACCGCCAGAGCTATGTCGAGGAAGGACAGGCTTTTCCCGACCCGCGTGATCGTGGACTGGATATCTCTCCGAAAGATATCCAATGGCGGTGGCTCGATCAGGCCAATCGACCACAACCATCGGGACGCAAAGAAATTACGATCCGCAATTTTTCTTATCTCGAAGCAATTAAGAAAGGCTCCTGAGGGATCAGGATTTGACAGGCACGCGCCGAGGGAGTGACGGAAATCTTTCGCCAATTGTTGGGTGAGCGGACTGCCAGCCCACGATCAACTTAGAACTCCAAACAACAATGCTTTTGAATACGCCGAAAATCTCTTCTTGGCTTACGCTGTCTGCCTTCGCCTTTTCGGCGGCGCTCATACCTGCATGCAGTCTGAGTGATCTTCCTCGCAACATGACCTTGAAGGCCTTTGATCCTCATCGCAAAGAGTTCACCTGCAATTACGAAAAAATCGCTGAACCGCCGCTAGACCAGGAAACAGAAGCTTTGTTTAGAGAAGGCCTTTCGGCAACTAGCTTCGATCTCTGGCCGAATGAGAGGGATTTTGGGAAGGCTGCGCTATGGACTAAAGCCGCAGAAAAGAAGCACTGGCAAGCGATGCTTAACCTGGCAAGCCTATATCTCGAAGGGAAAGGAGTACAAAGAGATAACGAACGAGGGATTCAATTAGTGGAAGAACTGATGGTGATGGGCCTGCCACGTGCTTACGATTTTATGGGCACGTTGCACATGAATGGCACCGGGGTGAATCAAGATACGACACGCGCATACGCTTTCTGGTCTCTTGCGGCAGAGATGGGGAGTTCCGACGCACAAGCATATCTAGGAGACCGCCTCAATGCTGTCTATGACGATCCAGCAAGAGCTATCTGGGGAAATAGAGAAATTGCCTACAAGCTATTAAGATGTGGATATTCTCAAGAAAATGGGAAAGCGGCAGCGACTCTTGGCTTAAGTATTGATATAGCTGGTGATCATATTCAAGCGCTGCAGATTCTGCACGACGGTGTGAAATTCGGCAGCGAAATGAGTGCAATTTTCCTGGCCGTGGATTTCGATACTGGAGGTACTGAGACAAAATACTTGAAGGACAAAGATAGAGGAGAACGCTACGGGACCATCGCCCATATGCTTCACCTCAACCCCGACCTCCGCCTCCCCAACCTCGACAAGGTCCTCCCCCTCCCTCCTGCCGTCCTGCCCTACTGGGATGGCGACAAGCAATCCCTGATCGACGGTGCCAAACCCGTCAAAGCGGTCTCACCTGATGACGTTGCGTCCCGTTTCCATAAACTCGACACCCCGGTCCCTCAAACACCACAGGCCAAGTACATGCCCGACTGGCGTGTCCCCCAAGGCGTGATGCGCGAAGTTCCGATGCCTGCTCGCGAGTTACGCTCCACCGGCCTGCTCCCCGCTCCCGCCACCGGCATCTGGCACGGCAGCGTCGATCCGGGTCACCCCCTGGCCAAGGTGTTCAACCAGTGGTACCGCCAAAGCTATGTCGGGGAAGGGCAAGCTTTTCCCGACCCGCGTGATCGTGGGCTGGATATCTCTCCTGCCGATATCCAGTGGCGTTGGATGGATCAGGCCAATCAGTCACATCCCCCGGGTCGCAAAAAGATTACTCTTCTTGACTTCTCCCCTTCGCTCCCCGCTCATTAGGAGTCGCGCCGCGACATGGTGCGCTTGAGCGACATCTTCAGATGCCGCTGCATCGCCGCTTGCGCCTGAATAGCATCGCGCGCCTCGATGGCCTCAAGGATTTCCCGGTGCTCGTGCAAGGCCGAGAACCAGCTGTCGGCCGGTTCGTAATGGTCCAGCAACTTGGCCGAAATCGGATCCTGGCGCTCGTCGTAGAGCCGCGCCACGGTCTGCACCAGTACCTCGTTGCCAGCCATCTGGGCGATGCGGATGTGGAAGTCGCGGTCAGCCGCAGCAGGACTCTGGCCGGCCTGACATTCGCGCTCCATGGTGTCATAGATGGCGCGCAGCGCCTTGATATCCCTGGGCTTGGCCAGCGGTGCGACCAGCGCCGTGATTGCTCCCTCGAAGAGGGCGCGGGCCCCCATGATGTCGCTCAGGCTGTTACCCATCTCCTTGTCCGCGGCCGACTCCTCCAGCAGGTCTGGCGGTGGCACCTGGGTCAGATAGACGCCGGAACCCATGCGGATCTCCACCCGCCCCTCCAGTTCCAGCGCAACCAGCGCCTCCCGTATCGATGGCCGTGACACCCCCAGTTGTTCTGCCAGTGCGCGCTCAGGCGGCAGCCGGCCCTGGCTGGTGAAGCCAGGCTGGTACATCACGGTGCGCAGGCGGTCCGCGATCTGCAGGTACAAGCGGCGGGAATCGGTGGATTTCTGGCTGGCCATCGTTTGAACAAGGATCTGGTAAGGCGCGTCAACAACCTGACCTTGGGTACAGGTTGTTGGAATGAGGGGCGATTGTCTCACAAGCTGCGCATCTCAATTGGCTTTACCAATTTGTAAATAATAAAAACTATTTGCTTTTGGCCTTACCAATTAATACACTGCCGAGCAGGCCATGCCGCCAGACAACAGGATGTCCACGCAGTCCCATCGGGAGAGTCGAATTGAAACGTCGTCTATACACCGGGCCGGAGGTCCAGCGCGCCCAGAGCATCGAAGAACTGCGTGCCATTGCCCGCAAGCGGGTTCCCAATTTTTGCTTCGAGTATGTCGAGGGCGGGGCCGAGGAAGAGATCAGCCTGCGCCACAATCGCGAGGTCTTTTCGCGGATCGCCTTCGTGCCGCGCACGCTGGTCGATGTCTCGGTGCGCAGCCAGCAGCGCCGACTGTTCGGGAAGGATGTCGCCTCCCCCTTCCTGATCGGCCCTACCGGTTTCAGCGGCCTGCTGGCGCGCGAGGGGGATGTGGCGATGGCGCGGGCTGCAGGCCAAGCCGGCGTGCCTTTCGTGTTGACCAATGTTTCCACCACTTCGCTGGAAGACGTGGTGCGCCGCTCCGGCGCGCAAGTGTGGCAACAGGTCTATCTGTATCGCGATCGCGACTTCGTCGCCGATGTCGCCCGTCGCGCGCAGGCGGCCGGCATCGATACGCTGGTGCTGACCACCGACAGCGCCGTCTATGGCAAGCGCGAATGGGATTTGCGCAACTTCAGCAGCCCGCGCCAACTGGACTGGCGCAACAAGATCGATGTGCTTTGCCATCCGCGCTGGCTGATCGACATCCTCTATCCGCATGGCTTTCCGCGCTTCGCCAATCTGGGCGACCTGCTGCCGGCCGGCCAGACCAGCGTGCGCGGGGCCGCTGCTGCCATCCTTGGCCAATCGCTGTCGCCAGCCCTGGACTGGCGCGACGTCGAATGGCTGCGCGGCATCTGGCCCGGCAATCTCATCCTGAAGGGCGTGATGCAGGTGCAGGATGCACAACGTGCTGTCGCCCTGGGCGTGGACGGCATCGTGCTGTCCAACCATGGCGGACGCCAGCTCGACGGCGCACTATCGACGATGGATGTGTTGCCCGAGGTGGTGGCAGCAGTGAAAGGCCAGCTGACGGTGATGCTGGACGGTGGTTTCAGGCGTGGCGCCGACATCGTCAAGGCCATCGCACTGGGCGCCGATGCGGTACTGCTGGGGCGCGCCACCACCTATGGTCTGGCCGCTGGCGGGGAAGCAGGCGCCGCGCGCGCCCTGGAAATCCTGCGCAGCGAAGTCGATCGGGTACTGGCCCTGCTGGCCTGCCCGGATATCGCGCAGCTCGACGCCAGCTACCTGCGTCGCATCTGATCCATCCCATCGAGAACGAGGAGCAGACATGCACTATCAGTTCGATTTCTCCAGCGTCGCCGCCCACTGGCCGCTGCTCTTGCAGGGCGCTTGGACCACGATACAACTGTCCTTCGTTGCCACCTTGCTGGGCTTCATGCTGGGCGCGTCCTGCGCCGTGGCCAGCGGCAGCCGCCATCGCTGGCTGCGCGCACTGGTGGCCGGCTACATCGAGGTGATCCGCAATACGCCGCTGCTGATCCAGTGCTACTTCCTGATCTTCGGCCTGTCTTCGGTGGGAGCGACGCTGCCCATCATGACCGGCGCGGTACTGGCACTGGTGATCAACATCGGTGCCTACACCTGTGAGATCGTGCGTGCCGGCATCGAGTCCATCCACCACGGCCAGATCGAAGCGGGGCAATGCCTGGGCCTGTCACCGCTGCAGGTGTTGTGGCATGTGGTGCTGCAGCCGGCGGTGGAACGCGTCTGGCCGGCGCTGACCGGCCAGTTCGTGCTGATGATGCTGGCCTCCAGCATCCTGTCCTCGGTGGGTGCGGAGGAATTGCTGGGCGTGGCCAATCGCGTGCAGTCCGATACCTTCCGCAACTTCGAGGTATTCCTGGTGCTGTGGGTCGTGTATCTGGTGCTGTCCTGGCTGATGCGTGCCGGCTTCTGGTTGCTCGGCCAACTGGTCTTCACGCGCCGGCGCAAGCTGGGCACGCCGCTCTGAAGGAGCAGGACGATGTCGCACGAACAATTTCTCTCCTTGCTGCAGGGCGCCTGGGGCACGTTGCTGCTATCGACGCTGACGCTGACATTGGGTGCGGTGCTGGGCCTGTCCCTGGCGCTGGCGCGCGTCTCGCCACGGCGGGCGGTGCGTCGCCTGGCATCGGGATGGATGCAGCTGATCCAGGGCACGCCCTTGCTGGTGCTGATGGGAGTGTGTTTCTATGGACCGGCGCTGCTCGGCGTAGGGACAGTGGAAGCCTTGCCGGCTGCGACCAGCGCCATGGTGATCTATGCCTCGGCCTTCCTGGGGGATATCTGGCGAGGCTGTATCCAGGCGGTACACAAGAGCCAGTGGGAAGCCGCCGAATGCATCGGCCTGACCCGCTGGCAGCGCATGCGCATGATCGTGTTGCCGCAGGCGCTGCGCATGGCCACGCCACCGACGGTGGGCTTTGCGGTGCAGGTGATCAAGAACACCTCCGTGGCGTCGCTGGTGATCGGCTTTGCCGAACTCTCCTACAACGCCAAGGTGCTCAACAACTCTACCTTCCAGCCCTTCCTCTACTTCGGCGGTGCCGCTTTGCTGTACTTCGCCATGTGCTATCCCCTCTCACGCTGGAGCCGCGTGCTCGAAAGGAAACTCCATGTCCACCGTGGTTGAACTGCAAGCGGTCCACAAGCGTTTCGGCAACAATCACGTCCTGCGCGGCGTCTCGTTTGCGGTGCGCCGTGGCGAGGTCGTGGCCATCATCGGCAAGAGCGGTTCCGGCAAGAGCACGGCCCTGCGCTGCATCAACCGGCTGGAGCAGATCGATGAAGGGCAGATCAGCGTATGCAGTCACGCAGTGCATGCCGACGGCCTCGATCTGCGCGCCCTGCGCCGCGATGTGGGCATCGTCTTCCAGAGCTACAACCTGTTCCCGCACCTGACGGTGCTGCAGAACATCGCCCTCGGCCCCACCGCAGTCAAGCGCATGCCGGCCGCGCAGGCCAACACCCTGGCGCAGGATGTGCTGACCCGCGTAGGACTCTCGGACAAGGCCCAGGCCTATCCCGAGCAACTGTCGGGTGGCCAGCAGCAGCGCGTGGCCATTGCGCGCTCGCTGGCGATGCAACCGCAGCTGATGCTGTTCGACGAGGTGACCTCGGCACTTGATCCGGAGCTGACCGGCGAGGTACTCAAGGTGATGGAGCAGATGGCGGCCGAGGGCATGACCATGATCCTGGTGACCCACGAGATGGGCTTCGCGCGACGCGTGGCGGACCAGGTGATCTTCATGCACCAGGGCCAGGTCTGGGAGCAAGGCGGCCCCGACATCCTGGACCAGCCCGCCACTGCCGAACTGCGCCAGTTCGTCGGCACCGGGCTGTAACGTATTCTTCCCCGAGCACGTCAATCCCAAATTCCTACTCACACAAGGAGCGAGACATGCATTCCCCTTCATCCCCCATCCGCCACCTGAGCCATGCGTTGCTGGGCCTGTTGCTGCTCACCGGCAGCAGCGCGCACGCAGACCAGCTCGATGCCATCCTGGCCGCGAAGAAGCTGCGCGTAGCCATCGACCTGGCCGTGCCGCCCTACAGCATGAAGGACGACAAGCTCAAGCTGATCGGCTCGGACGTCGAAACCGCACAGCTGATGGCCCGGGACTTCGGCCTGGAACTGGAAGTGATCCCGACCACTCTGACCAATCGTGTGCCTTACCTGCAGACCAACAAGGCCGACGTGGTCGTCTCGGCCTTCTCGATCACGCCGGAACGCGCCAAGGTCATCGATTTCTCGGTTCCGTATGCACCCATCCTGGTAGTGGTCGGCGCCCCCAAGAGCATGAAGATCGATAGCCCGGCCGACCTCGCCGGCAAGAAGGTCATCGCCACACGCGGCACCACCAATGACCAGGAACTGACCAAGGTGGCACCACCCTCGGCCACCATCACCCGCTTCGATGATGACGCCACCTCGATGACTGCCATGGTCAGCGGGCAGGCAGAGGTCTGGGTAACATCACCCATGCTGTTGCAGGTGGTGAACGAAAAGAATCCGGCACGCAATATCGAGAGCAAGTTCACGCTCAAGGCCAACCTGCTGGCGGTCGGATTGCGCAAGGGCGAGGCCCGGCTCAAGGACAAGATCGATCAATGGGTCCGCGAGAACCTGCGCAATGGCCAGCTCAATGCGATCTACCGGAAATACCACCACGCCGAACTGCCGCCGGACATCCTGGCGGCGGGTCGCTGAGTCCCTGATCCGCTGATTCGTAGCGGAGAAAAAAAAGCGCCGACTCGCAAGCCGGCGCTTCTTCACATTTCCTCGAGACAACAGTCATCGCGTCAAGACTATCCTCGGATTCAACGCTCCACCGCCAGCGCCACACCCATACCGCCGCCGATACAGAGGCTGGCCAGGCCCTTCTTGGCATCCCGGCGCACCATCTCGTGCAGCAGGGTCACCAGCACGCGGCAGCCGGAGGCGCCGATGGGGTGGCCCAGGGCGATCGCGCCGCCGTTGACGTTGATCTTGCTGGTGTCCCAGCCCATCTGCTTGTTCACGGCGATGGCCTGGGCGGCAAAGGCTTCGTTGATTTCCATCAGGTCCAGGTCCTGCGCAGTCCAGCCGGCCTTCTTCAGGGTCAGCTGCGACGCCGGGACCGGGCCCATGCCCATGATGCTGGGGTCCAGGCCGGCCGAGGAGTAGGCCTTGATCCTGGCCAGCACCGGCAGACCCAGCTCGGCCGCCAGCTTGGCAGAGGTGACCACCACCGCGGCCGCGCCGTCGTTGATGCCGGAGGCATTGCCGGCAGTCACGGTGCCGGCCTTGTCGAAGGCCGGGCGCAGGCTGGCCAGGGCTTCGGCGGTGACGCCGTGCTTGACGAATTCGTCCGTGTCGAAGACCACGGTTTCCTTCTTGCCCTTGATCTCGATGGGGACGATCTCATCCTTGAACTTGCCAGCCTTCTGCGCGGCTTCAGCCTTGTTTTGCGAGGCGGCGGCGAAGGCGTCCTGCTCTTCGCGGCTGATTTCGAACTTCTTGGCGACGTTCTCGGCCGTGATGCCCATGTGGTACTGGTTGTAGACGTCCCACAGACCGTCGACGATCATGGTGTCGGTCAGCTTGGCATCGCCCATGCGGAAGCCGTCACGCGAGTTGTTCAACACGTGGGGCGAGGCGCTCATGTTTTCCTGGCCACCGGCGATGACGATCTGGGCGTCGCCGCAACGGATGGCCTGGGCCGCCAGCTGCACCGCCTTCAAGCCGCTGCCGCAGACCTTGCCCACCACGAAGGCGGGGACCATGTCGGGCAGGCCGGACTTGATGACCGACTGGCGCGCCGGGTTCTGTCCCAGACCGGCCGTCAGCACCTGGCCGAGGATGACTTCGCTGATCGCTTCGGGCTTGATGCCGGTCTTGGCCGGCAGGGCCTTGATGACTTGCGCACCCAGATCGGCTGCCGCGATCTTCGACAAGGCTCCGCCGAATTTGCCGATCGCCGTTCTCTGTGCTGCGACAATGACCACATCATCCATAACTCGCTCCTTTTATTGAAATGGCAGGAAGCCGCGCGCGGCTGCCTGTCGAAAACCGGGATGGTCATCCTATCCCATTTCAGCTGCGAATGCGATACGGTGAATCTTCGGTAAATCAAGCCAGGGCGAGATAGAGGCAGGGCCTCCCTCAGGCATCTTTCCCGAGGGTGATGATGTGGATGACCGTCCGATAGAGGAGGAAGGCCGCGCCATAGGCGGCGCGCTTGTACCAGGGCACATGCAGAAAGTCCGACAGGTGCACCACCCGGCCCAGGGCGGCGCCGGCTTCGATTTCCTGGCGCAGGTAGCCGGCGAAGGCCGGGTCCTGGACCACCACGTTGGCTTCCTGGTTCACGAACAGGGACAGGCCATCATAGTTGCTGGAGCCGACCGTGGCCCACTTGTCGTCCACCACGGCCACCTTGGCGTGCAGCTCGGTATGGGTGTATTCCACGATGCGCACGCCAGCACGCAAGAGCTTGGGATAGAAGGAATGCGCCACCGCATCCTGCATCAGGAACTGCCCCACGCCCAGCAGCAAGGTCACCTTGACGCCGCGCATGGCCGCCTCTTCCAGGGCGCGCCGCATCTTGCGGCCGGGTGCGAAATAGGGATTGGCGAGGAATGCGCTCTCGCGGGCGCGCCCCAGGGCCTGCAGATAGGCGCGCTGGATGGTGCGGCGGTTGCGGAAGTTGTCGCGCACCACCAGGGCGGCCTGGGTCTGGTCGTGTACCGGGCCGCTATGGCCGTGGCGCAGGCGCCTGAAATTGCGCCAGCGCGCCTTCAGTTTCATGCGGCCCACGCGCAGCCACTGGGCCTGCACTTCCCGGTAGATATCCTGCACCAGCGGTCCGACGATGCTGACGGCAAAATCCCAGCGCGGCGCCGGCAGCGGCGTGACGTGGTCACGGTCGGACACCATGTCGTCATTGATGTTGAGTCCGCCGACGAAGGCCACCTGGCGGTCCACCACGCACAGCTTGCGGTGACTGCGCGCCACGCCGCGCCGGAACCAGGGATTGAAGGACCGATGCTGCACGCCGACGGCACTCAGGGCGAGGCGCAATTTGTTAGTGTTTTCGCGACCGGTGCCGAGCCAGTCGTTGATGACATACACCACCACGCCGCGTCCGGCGGCGCGTTGCAGCGCCTCGCAGACCAGCACGCCGGTATCGTCGAGCGAAAAAATATAAGTTTCGAGGTAGATCTCGACCCGGGCCGCATCGATGGCGGTGATCAGGGCCGGATAGAAACCCGCGCCACTGTGCAGCAGGGCAATCTGGTTGCCGTCGGAAAAGGCGAGGTGGCGCAAGATCAGGCCAGGTGCAGTTCGGTGACGATGGGCGCGTGGTCGGAAAGGCGCGCCCACGGACCATCCTTGAGCACCTGCGCCGTTTCCACCCGGAAACCACGGACATAGATGCGGTCCAGTCGCAGCCACGGCATCATGGCCGGGAAGGTGCGGGCCGGGCGGATCGGTGCCGACAGTCCGCCCAGCCGGCGCAGGCCCTGCATCACGCCGCGTGCGTTGGGTTGCGGCTGGTCGAACACCTCGACCACGCCCAGGTTCTGGTACAGCGTGCGGCTCAGCTGGTTGGTCCAGTCATTGAAGTCACCGGCGATCACCAGTGGCGCGTCCGGTGGCGAGGACGTACTGACTGCCTGCATCAGCGCATCGGTCTGGCGGCGGCGGCCACCGGCGAACAGGCCGAGGTGGATCACGTAGCAATGCACGTCCACGCCTTCCACCGGCACCACGCAGTGCAGGATGCCGCGCGATTCATAGGCATGGTCGGAGACGTCCTGGTTGCGGATGGAGGCGATCTCGAAGCGGGAGATCAGGGCGTTGCCATGGTGTCCATGGTCGTACACGGCATTCATGCCGTAGGCCGCGTGGTGGGTGTCGCCGGCCAGATATTCGTGCTGGCCCTGCTGCGGCCAGTTGGCGGCGTGGCGCAGGGCGTTGAGATCATGCCGGCCCTGCACTTCCTGCAGGAACAGGATGTCCGGGTCCAGTTGCGCCAGCGCCTGCTTGAGCGCCAGGATGCGCGGCCGTCCGGCAAAGGAGGTCACGCCCTTGTGGATGTTGTATGTGGCAATGCGCAGCTTCATCGATGCAACCTTTCTCTTGTTCTTGTCCGGTTCCGTCCTGGCGCTGCTGTCGGGCTAGCCGGCCAGGTAGCTGGGCAATTGCAGGATTGCCTCCGCATTGGACGGCGAGAAACAGCGGTCGGCTGCTTCGCGGTAGGGCAGCCAGGCGTAGCGCGTGTGCTCGCGCGGGGCAAGCGTCACCGGGATGTCACGCGGCACCAGCAGGCCGAAGACATGCTCGGTGTTCCTGGTCACGCCGGGCGCATAGCGGTGCCGCCAGACCGGATAGATGTCATAGATGTTGGAAAGTTGCCAGTCGCGCAGATGCGCACGCGGCACGCGGTTTCCGCCATCATCGCCTGATTCTACGCCGGGGTCGGCGACGATGATGCCGGTTTCTTCCTGCACTTCGCGTCGGGCAGTCTCCGACAGCTCTTCATCGGGATGGTCCTTGGAACCGGTCACCGATTGCCAGAAACCGGGCTGGTCGGCGCGTTCGATCAGCAGTACGTGGTGGTCGGCGCTGTGGATCACCACCAGCACCGATTCGGGAATCTTGTAGGGCTTGGCTTGCGTCATGGGGCTGTACGGGCTGCAGCAAAGCCTCCATTGTATCGGGACCGCGCCGACTCAGAGCAGGGACGCTTCGCTCTCGGCCACCAGCCAGCTGCGAAAGGCACGCGCGGCAGCGTGCTCGATGCGGTCGCGCGGCCAGACGGCGTAATAGCCGCCCCCCAGGCTGGCACTGGCCTCGCAGGCGCGCACCAGCAGCCCCTGTTCCATACAGGCATCGATCATGTGGCGCCAGGCCAGCACGATGCCCTGCCCCTCCATGGCCAGCTGCAACAGCACGGGGTATTGGTTGGACAGGATCTGGTGCTCGATGCGGACCTCGGGCATGCCGTTGTGGGTCATCCAGTTTTGCCAGGACATCCATTGCCGCTGGCCGTCTTCCAGCATCAGCAGAGTCTCGTGGCGCAGCTCGGCCGGGCTCAGGGTGCGGCCATCCAGATAGGCGGGGGAACAGACCGGAAACACTTCCTCGTCATACAGCCGACGCGCCGCCATCCCTGAGGGTGGGCCGTCGCGCAGGAAGTAGATACCCATGTCGAAGTCGGTCTCGGAGAGTTGCGCCAGGCTGTCGTTGACGATCAGGCGCAGGTGGCAATCCGGGTGCAGCGCCCGAAAGCGCGCCAGCCGGGGCGTGAGCCACAGCACGGCCACGCCCTGCGAACAGGCCACCGTCAACTCCTGGTGGCCCTTGCGTTTCATGATGTCTTCGGTGGCCTCGGCACAATCGACCAGCAGGCGCTGCACCAGGGCAGCGTAGCGCTGGCCGCTGACCGTCAGGCGCAATGCACGGGGTTCGCGCAGGAACAGCTTCTTGCCCAGGAAGCGCTCCAGCTGGGCGATCTGACGGCTGATGGCGCTTTGTGTGAGGTGCAGTTCAGCGGCGGCACGCGTAAAGCTGCCGTGCCGCATGGCGGCTTCGAAGGCGATCAGTGACGGCAGGGGAGGAAGGGGTGATATACGCATGGTCGGCGCTCCGGCTCGGTTCTTTCAACAGACCATGATGGTAGAGCGAAAAGCATGCCCGCCGCTGCTTTCCTGATGGCGATCGGGAAAGCAGCGGCGCAGGCAGGGCAGCAGCCGTGATGGCCGCCGTGGCGATCGAACGATCAGCGACTGCGGTGGATGTGGCCGGACTGCATGACCAGCGACAGGTGCTCGCCCTGCCCGGTCAGGAGCGTGATGTCCTGCAGCGGATTGCCGTCGACCACGATCAGGTCGGCCAGCGCGCCGGCGCGCACGGTCCCCAGTTCACCTTCGCGCTGCAGGATGGCGGCGGCAATCGAGGTCGCCGAGCGGATGGTTTCCAGGTTGCCCAGGATCTCGGCGCGGATCAGGAATTCGGTCGACTGGTCCTGATGCATCTCGCCCAGCAGGTCGGACCCGAAGCCCATCTGCACGCCATGCTCGGCATAGATGCGCAGCGAGTCACGACCGGCCTGACGCACCGATTCGATCTTGGCCACCGAATCCGGCGGCAAGCCCAGGCGGGCGCCGTCGCGGGCCAGCGAATCGTAGGTGACCAGTGTCGGCACGACAAAGGCACCATGCTCGCGCATCACGCGGGCGGCATCGGCATCGACCAGGTTGCCGTGCTCGATGGTACGCACGCCGCACCGCACGGCGCGCGAGATGGCGCGGCCGGTGTAGGCATGTGCCATCACATAGGTCTGGGCGGCTTCGGCCTCGGCCACGATGGCGCGGATTTCATCCTCGCTGTATTGCGTGTTGCCGATAGGATCGGTGGGCGATGCCACGCCACCGGAGGCCATGATCTTGATCTGGGTCGCGCCCTTCTGCAGTTCTTCGCGGGCGGCCAGACGCACTGCGTCCACGCCATCCGCCACACGGGCGATGGCACCGGCGCGGAAGGCGCAGGAGCAAGGCTCCAGCACATCGGAACGTGGACGGAAGTCACCGTGGCCACCGGTCTGCGACAGCGCCTTGCCTGAGGGGAAGATGCGCGGACCCGGCACCAGGCCGATGGCAATGGCTTGCGCCAGGCCCCAGTCGGCGCCACCGGCATCACGCACGCTGGTGAACCCGCGATTCAACATCGCCTCGACGATGGGCAACGCGCGGATGGAGGTCAGCGAACCCGGCTGCAGGGCATTCAAGCCCAGGTTGGCCAGCGAGGCCAGCACGTGCACGTGGCAGTCGATCAGGCCCGGCATCACGGTCTTGCCGGCCACATCGATCACGCGTGCGCCCGGGACATCCAGGGGCGTGGCGGAGACATCGATGATGCGGTCTTTTTCGATCAGGACATCATGGCGCGGGAACAGGCTGCCCAGTGCGGGATCGAGGACGTTACCGCCCTTCAGGAGAATCTTGGTCATGGCGAAAATCAATGTTGTTGCAGATACTGCGGCTCACGCACGAAGCGGGTGCCGACGAAGCTGATGGCGGCAGCGATCATCACGTAGAAGGCCGGTGCCATGGTGCTGCCGGTGGCGGCGATCAGCCAGGTGATGAAGAAGGAGGCAAAGCCGCCGAAGA
>PJUA01000450.1_pt1 | contig 22751 bp, 19 predicted proteins | sample 1512151 | NCBI WGS metagenome assembly PJUA01 (sample SAMN08177678, study PRJNA422409) | Soil metagenome, whole genome shotgun sequencing project. | isolation source: Soil enriched on filter paper: beechwood xylan treatment | place: USA: Madison | collected 2015-01-15
CGACGCGTTCACCCGCATCTACAGCGTGTCCGGCGAACAGCGCAACCGCGGCATCGAGCTGATGCTGTATGGCGAACCGGTGCAGGGCGTCCGGCTGCTGGGCGGCGCCACCTTCATCGATCCGGAGCTCACCGACACCGGCAGCGCCGCGACCGAGGGCAAGGACGCCGTCGGCGTTCCGCGCCACCAGTTCAATGCCAACGTCGAATGGGACCTGCCCTTCCTTCCCGCCTCCTTTCCCACCGTGACGCTGACCGGCCGCGTGATCCACACCGGGTCGCAGTATCTCAACACCGCCAACACGCTGAAGATCCCCAGTTGGACCCGCTTCGACGTCGGCGCGCGGATGATCGCCGACGTTCAGAACCGTCCGGTCACCATCCGCGCGGCGGTGGAGAACGTCACCGACAAGGCCTATTGGGCATCCGCTTATGGCGGCTACCTGAGCCAGGGCGCTCCCCTGACCGCCAAGCTGTCGCTGTCGGTCGATTTCTGAACGGTGCATTCATGACGGCGGCATGAGGAGTGCCCGATGACCAACCGAACCATCCGGATTTGGACGCTGATCCACAAATGGACCAGCCTGATCTGCACGGTCTTCATGCTGCTGCTGTGCCTGACTGGCCTGCCGCTGATCTTCCATGACGAGATCGAGGCGCTGACGGCGGAGGACACCCTTCCGCTCCTGCCGGCCGAGACGCCGTTGAAATCCTTGGACGAGGCGGTTGCCTCGGCGCTGGCCACATATCCCGGCGAACGTCCGCTGTTCCTCAGCTTCGACGAGGATCGGCCGGTGGTGAACGTCACGACCGGCCCGACCGCCCGCCCGCCGGTGTCGCAGATGCACATCTCCGCCATCGACCTGCGCACCACGCGGATCCTGGCCGACCTGAATGACGACGAGGGCTTCATGCATGTGATGCTGCGCCTGCATGTGGACTTGTTCGCCGGGCTGCCCGGCGAGCTTTTCCTCGGCTTCATGGGCTTCCTGCTGTTCCTCGCCACCCTGTCCGGCGTGGTGATCTATGCTCCTTTCATGCGCAAGCTGCCCTTCGGCACCGTGCGGGCCGGGCGCAGCAGGCGGCTGAAATGGCTTGATCTGCACAACATGCTGGGGATCGTCACGCTGATGTGGGTGATGGTGGTCGGGCTGACCGGCGTCATCAACACCCTGTCGGTGCCGCTGGTCGCCTATTGGCGATCCAACGAGCTGGCGGCGATGATCGCCCCCTATGAAGGCAAGCCGGTGCCGGAACGCTTCGCCTCCGTCGACGCGGCCGTCCGCACAGCGATGGAGGCCGCCCCCGGCATGCGCCCGCAGTTCGTCGCCTTCCCCGGCGTGCGATTTTCCAGCAACCATCATTACGCGGTGTGGCTGAAGGGAGCCACGCCGGCCACCAACCGGATCCTGACCCCCGCCCTGATCGACGCGGAAACCGGGGCCTTCACCGATATGCGCTCCATGCCCTGGTACATGCTGGCGCTGCGGCTGTCGCAGCCACTGCATTTCGGCGATTACGGCGGGCTGCCGATGAAGGTCCTATGGGCGGTGCTGGACGTGCTGACCATCGTCATCCTCGGCAGCGGCCTGTATCTGTGGATCGCCCGCCGCCGCGGCGCACAGGAACAGGCCGGCGCAAGCCCCGGCCTGCGCGCCGTCGCCGGGGAGGCCGCGGAATGAAGCCGCGCGCTCCCCTCCCCCTGCCGGCGATCTTCGGCATTCCAATCGCAATCGCGCTCGTCACCACCGCCGGGCTGGTCACCGCCCTGCTGGACGACGGCCTGGTGGACGCGTTGTCCTGGGCGGCGCTGTCCGTCCCCGTGCTGGCCGCGGTCCGGGCTTGGCGGAGGCGCGAGCGCTGACGGCTCCCCCGACACCACGGTGGGGACCGGATGATAACATCCGGCACGGTTATCGATCCGAAATAATGCATTGACGGAACTGGTGGATCCGGGAAACCTCAGTCTCTTGACAATAGGGACACCAAGGTTCCGCGCCCGATGCAGTCGCCCACCCGGAACGCCTCTCCAACCCCCGCACAGCAGGTCACGCCACCTTTGCTCAGCGTCGAGGACCTGTCCGTCGCCTTCGGCGGACAACGCGTCATCGAGGATCTGAGCTTCCGTGTTGATCCGGGACGGACGCTGGCGATCGTCGGCGAGTCGGGGTCGGGCAAGTCGGTGACGTCGCTGTCGGTGATGCGGCTCGCCGACATGGTGGGGGCGCAATACCCCACCGGCCGCATCCTGTTCCAGGGCAGTCAGGGGCCGCGCGACCTGCTGACAGCCACGCAGAAGGAGATGCGGGCGATCCGCGGCAAGGAGATCGCCATGATCTTCCAGGAGCCGATGACCTCGCTGAACCCCGTCTTCACCATCGGCGACCAGATCGGCGAAACGCTGATCCTGCACGAAGGCATGGGCAAGGCCGCAGCAGCGGAGGAGGGCCGGCGACTGCTCGACATGGTCCGCCTGCCGGATGCCGCCCAGATCCTGAAGCGCTACCCGCACCAGCTCTCGGGCGGCATGCGCCAGCGGGTGATGATCGCCATGGCGCTGGCCTGCCGGCCCAGGCTGCTGATCGCGGACGAACCGACGACCGCGCTCGACGTGACGATCCAGGCGCAGATCCTGACCATCATGCGCGACCTGCAGGCCGAACTCGGCATGGCGATGATGTTCATCACCCACGATATGGGTGTGGTGGCCGAGATGGCGGACGACGTCGTCGTCATGTGGAAGGGCCGCAAGGTCGAGGAGGGTCGCGCCGCCAACCTCTTCGCCACCCCGCGCCAGCCCTATACACGCGCGCTGCTGGCCGCAGTGCCGCGGCTTGGCGCCATGGCGGGACAGGATCACCCCCGCCGCCTGCCGCTGACCGTTCTCGACGGCGACCACGTCACCACCGTGGGCGAGGCCCGGGTGCAGGACACGGCCGACTACGGCGCAGCCCCCCTTCTGTCGGTCCGCGATCTGTCCGTCCGGTTCAAGTCCAGGACCAACTGGCTCGGCCGCGCCACGCATCAGGTCCATGCGGTGACGCAGGTCTCCTTCGACATCCATCCGGGCGAAACGCTGGCGCTGGTCGGCGAGTCCGGCTCCGGCAAATCGACGATCGGGCGCACCATCCAACAGTTGCAGGAGGCGACCTCGGGCCGCATTTCGTTCCGCGGCCGGCCGCTGTCGGAGATGGGGGCGGCGGACCGCAACCGGCTGCGGCGCGACGTCCAGTACATCTTCCAGGATCCCTTCGCGTCGCTCGACCCACGCAAGACGGTCGGCTTCTCGATCGCGGAGCCGATCCGCACCCATGGCCTGCTTGACGGCGAGCGGGAGATCCGCAAACGGGTGGACGGCCTGCTGGAGCGGGTCGGACTCGCCCCCGCCCACGCCGCCCGCTACCCGCACGAATTTTCCGGTGGCCAGCGCCAGCGCGTTTGCATCGCCCGCGCGCTCGCCTCCGACCCCAAACTGATCATTGCCGACGAGGCGCTGTCGGCGCTCGACGTGTCGATCCAGGCGCAGGTCATCAACCTGTTCATGGACCTTCAGGCCGAACGCGGCCTCGCCTATCTTTTCATCAGCCACGACATGGCGGTGGTGGAGAAGATGAGCCACCGTGTGGCCGTCCTCTTCCTCGGCCAGATCATGGAGATGGGAAGCCGGCGGCAGATTTTCGAAAGCCCGGCGCACGACTACACGCGCCGCCTGCTGTCCGCTGTCCCGGTCGCCGACCCCTCGCGGCGGAGCCGCCGGGCCCTGCTGGACGGGGAAATCCCGAGCCCGGTCCGCGCCGTCGGCGACGATCCCGCGGTCCTGCCGCTGGAAGAGGTGCAGCCGGGGCATTTCGTCCGCCGGAGCGCATGACCCGGCGCCCTCGTCAACCAACAACAACCATCGATCAAGGAACAGGTGTCATGGCATTGGGAGTGAAAGGGATCAAGGCCGCGTTTGTGGCGGCGCTGCTGAGCGGGGCGGCCTTCATGGCGACGCCCGCGGATGCCGCCGGGAAACTGACGATCTCGTCGCCGCAGGATCCCGGAAGCTGGGACCCGATCGACACCTTCCTGGTCAACTGGGCCTCGGTCGGCACCAACATCTTCGACGGGCTGACCTACCGCGGCCCGGACCGCAAGCTGGTGCCCGGGCTGGCGGAATCCTGGACCGAGATGGACGGCGGCAAGCGCATCCGCTTCAAGCTGCGCGGCGGCGTGACCTTCCACAACGGCGAGCCATTTAACTCCGCCGCCGTGAAGTTCACCTTCGACCGGCTGCTGGGCGAGGAAGGGGCGAAGGGTCCGCAGCGCTCCAACTACATCGCCATCGACAGCGTCGAGGTCATCGACGACACCACCGTCGATCTCAAGCTGAAGGCTCCCGATCCGGTCCTGCTGACCAAGCTGGCCGGCTATGGCGCGATGATCGTCCCGCCGAACTACATCAAGGAGAAGGGCGACGCCTTCTTCAACGTCAACCCGGTCGGCACCGGGCCGTTCAAGTTCATCTCCTACGCCCCAAAGACCGGCATCAAGCTGGAGGCCAACCCCAACTACTGGGGCGGCGCGCCGAAGCTGTCGGAGGTCGACTACCGCTTCATCACCGAACCGGCCACGGCGGTCGCCGAGCTTCAGGCCGGCCGCGTCGACGTCGTCCTGCCGCCGACCATTCCCATCGGCATGGTCCCGGTGATCCAGGCCGATCCGAAGCTGACGCTGCTCAGCGTGCCGGGGCCGACGGTCGACGCGCTGCGTTTCAACACCAAGAGCGGCATCACCGCCGACCCGCGGGTGCGCAAGGCGCTGATCATGGCGGTGGACCGCGCCGCCATCGTCAAGTCGATCCTGGCCGGCCAGGCGTCGGAAATCGCCAGCTTCCAGGGCGAGCTGTCCTTCGGCTACGACCCGGCGCTGAAGCCGCTGCCCTTCGATCCGAAGGGGGCGCAGGCCCTGATGGCCCAGGCTGGCGTGAAGCCGGGCGCCACGGTGCAGATCGACATCCGCGGCAACGACGCCACGATGAACGAGGTGGCCCAGGCCGTCGCCGCCTATCTGGGCGCCGTCGGCGTCGTCGCGACGATCAAGCCGTATGAGACCAACGTGCTGCTGAACGACATCATCCCGCAGGGCAAGACCGGCGCAATGTTCCAGCAGAAATGGGGCGGCTGGACCTTCGACTACGACAACACCGCCTACGCCATGTACCATTCCGGCGAGAAGTGGAACCCGTACGAGCAGGATGCCGATCTCGACAAGCTGCTGGAATCGCAACGCGCCATCACCGACGTGGCGGAGCGCGAGCGCATCCTGAAGCAGATCGCGCACACCGTCGCCGACAAGGCGCTGGAGATGCCGCTCTACAACTCCAACGCCATCTACGGCGTCGCCAAGCGGGTCAAGAACTTCCCGCCGGCCTCGGACAACCGTCCGAAGCTGACCGAGGTGACGGTGGACTGACCGCCCGTCCGGCACCGCCCTTCCCCCTCGGGGAGCGGCGGCGCCGGTTGTGGTTTTGCTCCATTTTATCAGGCCCGTTTTTTCCAGGGTGGCACGTTTTGGCCGGTTTCCTTCTCAAGCGCCTGATCCAGGCGATCTTCGTCATGGTGGTGGTGACGCTGGTCGTCTCCTTCGCGATCCGCCTGACGGGCGACCCGGCCCTGATGCTGACGCAAGGGGCGGGCAGCATCACCGAACAGGACCTGGAGCGCATCCGTGAGGCGCTGGGGGTCAACCGGCCCTTCCTCGTCCAGTATGGCGGCTTCCTGACCGGACTGCTGCGGTTCGACTTCGGGAACAGCTTCCTTGGCGGCACCCCGGTGTCGCGGCTGATCGCCGACGCGCTGCCGGCCACGCTGCTGCTGGCGCTGATATCGATGGCCGTTTCCATCGCCCTGTCCATTCCGCTCGGCATCCGGGCGGCGACGGCGCGGGGCGGGGTTGCCGATCAGGCGATCCGCATCCTGTCGCTGGTCGGCCTGTCGGTGCCCAACTTCTGGCTGGCGACGATGCTGGTGCTGCTGTTCGCCATCACGTTGGGCTGGCTGCCGCCCAGCGGGATGGAAAGCCCCTCCAACTTCATTCTGCCGGCGGTCACCATGGGCGTCATCCTGACCGCGACCAACGTGCGGCTGGTGCGCAGCGCCATGCTGGAAACCCTGCAGTCGCAGTATGTCATTGTGGCGCGCGCCAAGGGGCTGAGCGAAGGCAAGGTCCTCTACAAGCACGCGCTGCGCAACTGCGCCATCCCGCTGATCACCTATTTCGGCTTGCAGTTCGGCGGCCTGCTGGGCGGCATCGTCGTGGTGGAGCGCGTCTTCAACTGGCCGGGGCTCGGCACGCTGGCCTTCGACGCGGTGGCCGCGCGCGACTACCCGGTGCTTCAGGGCGTCATCACCGTCCTGTCGCTGCTGATCGTCGGCGTCAACCTGCTGGTCGACATCGCCTATGGGCTGGTCGATCCGCGCATCCGGACCTCGTGACCGCCATGGCCGCTGCGCTCTCCTTCCTGCGCTCCCCGCGCTTCCGCAACCTGGAATTCCTGCTCGGCGCGTCGCTGACCCTGGTCATCTGCCTGGCCGTGCTCTTTTCCGACCAGCTGTTCCCCGGGGGTGCGGACAAGATGGACCTGCTTGCCCGTTTGTCCCCGCCCTTCCGGACTGCGGCGCACCCGCTGGGCACCGACCCCCTGGGGCGGGACGTGCTGGCCCGCGTGGTGGCGGGCGGCAAGATCTCGCTGCTGGTCGGTTTCGTCTCGGTCGCTGGGGCGGCAGTGATCGGCGTGCTGATGGGCCTGATCTCCGGCTATTACCGCGGCATCTGCGACATCGTGGTGATGCGCTTCGCCGACGTGCAGCTGGCACTGCCCTTTATCCTGCTGGCGATCACCTTCATCGCCATCGTCGGCGGCAGCCTGACCAACACCATCATCCTGCTGATCGTGTCGCAGTGGGTGCAGTACGCACGCCTCGTCCGCGGCTCCGTCCTGGCATTGCGCGAGCGGGAGTTCATCCAGTCCGCCCGCGCCATCGGGGTGAAGGATTGGCGGATCATCGTCCAGCACCTGCTGCCGAACCTGATCGGCCCGGTGATCGTGCTGCTGACGCTGAACGTCGCCAACAACATCCTGCTGGAAAGCAGCCTGACCTTCCTCGGGCTCGGCATTGATCCGACCATCCCCAGTTGGGGCGGCATGCTGGCCTCGGGGCGCACCTATCTCCAGGTCGCTTGGTGGGTCAGCGTCTTCCCCGGCCTTGCCATTCTTCTGACCGTGCTGGGCCTGAACCTGCTCGGCGACTGGCTGCGCGACAGCCTCGATCCCACCGGGAGAACGTCTCGATGACCGTCCTGTTCGAAGCCTCGTTCGAGCGGACGCTCGACCGGCTGTGCGCCCAGCTGAACGGCGGCGCCCAGAGCGGCAATCTGGTGGAGGCCTGGACCTTCGACGACGCGCGGAGCCGCCGCGCCGCCGAACGGCGCCTCGTGGAGCGCGGCGTGTCCGCCCGCCTTCGCAGCGCCTACAAGCCCCTGCTGCATTTCTTCCTGGAGGAAGTGCAGCGGCGCGATCTGGCCGCCGTGACCGTCGCCTATCCGGTCCACCAGCAGGCGCCGGCGAACCGCTTCCTGCTGGAGGCCTATCCACTGGCCGCCCTGCTGGACGGGGTGGAGGTGGCGTTCCGCCCGCGGGCGGACGGCGCGTTCCATTACGACGTGACGCTGACCTTCAAGGACGGCCGGCGGGAGGAGCAGCGGGTGGCCGCGCCCAACCGCGTCCACACCGACATGGCGGGGGAGACCAGCGTATCGCCGACCGGTTGGCTGCGCCTGGGCAACAATGAGGACGGGGAAAGGCTGGAGACCGATTACGAGCGGCTGTTCGAAGCCGCCATGACGGCCATCATTGCCCACCCCTGGGCCGGCGGGGAGCCCTATTTCGAGGAGCTGAGCATCCGCGCCGACTATCCGGCAGAGGACGAACCGCTGGACTTCGCCGACGAGGTTGTGAGCCTGCGCGAGGCCTTGCACGAGGACTTCTATTTCTCCCTGCTGGAGGTGTTCCAGCGCAAATCCGGCCGGCCGCTCGGCGACCGCGGGCTGAAGCCGGGCCAGATCGCACCGGATATCGGGCTGAGCGACGGCGCGGTGCGGGTGCGGGTGGAGTTGCGTCCCCTGTCATGCGACGCCGCCACGGCCGCCGACGAGCCACTCGACGCCCCGTTGCTGGACCGCGCCGCCGCTCCGATCGGGGACGCGGCAATCCGTGCCGGGCTGGAGCGGATCGGCGGCGAGCCGTTCGAGGCGGGGACGCGCAGCGGGCGCCGGGTGCTCGCCCGCTATGTGCGGGGCAGCGACGCGCCGGTGATGATCAGCGGCGGCCAGCACGCGAACGAGACGACCGGCGTGGCGGGCGCCCTGCGCGCGGCAAGCCGGCTGGCGCAGCGTCCGGGGGCGCACTTCACCGTTTCGCCCCTGGAGAACCCAGACGGCTACGCCCTGCATCAGCGGCTGCGGACCGACAATCCACGCCACATGCACCATGCGGCGCGCTACACCGCGCTCGGCGACGACCTGGAATACCGCAACCCTGTGGAGGCCGGCCCCCATCTCAATGAAAAGGCCATCCGGCTGGAGGCGGAACGGTTGAGCGGTGCCCGTCTCCACCTGAACCTGCACGGCTACCCCTCGCATGAATGGACCCGGCCGCTGTCGGGCTATGTACCGCGCAACTTCGCCATGTGGACCCTGCCCAAGGGCTTCTTCCTGGTGATGCGCCACCATGCGGGTTGGGAGACAGCGGCGGAGCGCCTGCTCGACCGGGTGACGGCGCATCTGGCCACAATTCCGGAGTTGGCGGCCCGCAACGCCGAACAGATCGCGCTCTACGAAATCCATGCCGGCGAAACCGGATTCCGCCTCATCAACGGCTTCCCCTGCCTGTCATCACTGGATGAACGCAGCACGGTGCCGGTGACGTTGATCACCGAATATCCGGACGAGACCATCTACGGCGATGCCTTCATCCAGGGCCACACCGCGCAGATGGCGACGGTGCTTGCCGCCTACGAGGCCTGGCAGGAGCTTATCGTGAGCTGACAGGCTCCATCATGGCATGCCCAGGCCCACGAGAGTGGGCCTGGGGCTGTCGGTTAAGCCGGGCCGGTGACCCGCTTACTTCTCCACCAGCGGGCAGCCACCTTCAGACAGCGGGCGGAACGCTTCGGGGCCGGGGATGGTCTTGACCAGCTTGTAGAAGTCCCAAGGTCCCTTCGACTCTTCGGGTTTCTTGACCTCGAAGAACAGCATGTCGTGGACCGCCCGGCCGTCAACGCGAACGCTGCCCTTGCCGAACAGGGGATCGTCGGTCGGCAGGTCCCGCATCTTGGCGGCGACGATGGTGGCGTCGGTGCTGTTCGCCGCCTTGACCGCCTTCAGGTAATGGAGGGCGCCGGCATAGACGCCGGCCTGGTTGCCGGTGGGACGGCGCCCGTCCATCCGGGCGGCGAAGCGGTCGGCGAAGGCGCGGGTGCCGGGATTCAAATCCCAATAGAAGGCCTCGGTCAGATACAATCCTTGCGCATCCTTCAATCCGACGGCGGCGACGTCGCTCAACTGCATCAGCAGGGCGGCCAGCCGCTGGCCACCCGCGGTGATGCCGAACTCGGTCGCCTGCTTGACCGACCCGATGGTGTCGCCCACCGCGTTGGCGAGCCCGATGACCTGCGCGCCGCTGCCCTGCGCCTGCAGCAGGTAGGAGGAGAAATCGGACGCGTTTGGCGGATGGCGAACGCTGCCGACGATGGTGCCGCCCATGCTCTTGACCACCGCCGAGGCGTCGCGCTCCAGCGCATGACCGAAGGCGTAGTCGGCGGTCATGAAGAACCAGCGCTTGCCCCCGCTCTCCGTCACCGCCCGCGCCGTGCCATTGGCCAGCGCCCAGGTATCGTATGTCCACTGGATGGTATTGGGGGAGCATTTCGGGCCGGTCAGCTCGGTCGTGCCGGGACCGGATGCGATGAAGACCGCCTTGGAGTTGCGCGTCACCTCGTTCACCGCCAGCGCCACCGACGAGAAGGGCACGTCCAGAATCGCGTCGACATGCTCCTGGTCCAGCCAACGGCGCGCGGTGGCGGCGCCGATGTCGGGCTTGTTCTGGTGGTCCGCGTGGATGACCTCGATGGTGACGCCGGGCAACTCCTTGGCGAAATCCTCCGCCGCCAGCTCCGCAGCCACCACCGAGCCCCGGCCGGTGCTGTCGGACGCGAAGCCGCTCATATCGGTCAGCACCCCCAGCTTTACCCGTTGGGACGCGATCTCGGCCGATGCCGGGACGGTGCCGATCGACAATGCGACGAGGCTGGCCGCGGCCATGCCGGCCAGCGTGTATCCGGTCTTCATCAAGGTCCTCCCCTTATTCATTTTGATGCTCTACGGTTTTGCCCACTGCCGTCAGGCGCCGGAAACTCCACCACGCAGGTCCCGCAGGATCTCCTGGGCGATGTCCTGGCGCACGCTGCCGCGCTGCACCAGCGCAGCGGCGACGCGATCGATCTCGTCGCCGACCGCGCCGGCCATCATCGCGATGTTCTGGGCGTGCAGAGCCATGTGGCCTTTCTGGATGCCGGTGGTCGCCAGCGCCTTCAGCGCCGAGAAGTTCTGTGCCAGCCCAACCGCGGCGATGATGCGGGCGAGACGTTCGGCGCTGGTCACGCCGAGGATCGCCAGACAGGCCTGCGCCGTCGGATGCGCCTTGGTGGCGCCACCGATCAGCCCGACCGCCATCGGCAGTTCGATGGAGCCGCTGAGCTGTCCGTCGGCGGTTACCTCGAAGCGGGTCAGGCTGCCATACTGGCCGCTGCGGGCGGCAAAGGCATGGGCGCCGGCCTCCACCGCACGGGTGTCGTTGCCGGTCGCCAGCACGACGGCGCTGACGCCGTTCATGATCCCCTTGTTGTGGGTGGCGGCGCGATACGGGTCGGCGGCTGCGAAGTGATAGGCGCTGATGATGCCGTCGCGCACCGACTCGCCGCCGATCTGGTCGAGCGGCCACACCGCATGCGCCCGCGCCAGCCGGCGGTCGGCCAGATTGGACAGGATGCGCAGATACACCCGGCCGCCGCTCCAGGCGGCGATGTGGGGGGCCAGCTTCTCCGCCATGCTGTTGACGGCGTTGGCGCCCATCGCGTCGCGGGTATCGACGATCAGATGGGTCACCAGCATCGGGCCGCCCTGGCTGTCGAGCACACGCACCTCGACGTCGCGGAAGCCGCCGCCGAAGGACAGCAGTACCGGGTCGCAGCCGTCGCAGATCGCCTTGATCTCCTCGCGCCGCCCGAGGATGCGCAGGCGGGCCGCGTGGGGGTCGGCCACATCGACCGCCTGGATCTGGGCGATCATCAACGTGCCGGACATCGAGGTGGTGAAGCCGCCGGCGTCATAGCATTGCCGGGCCGCGTTGCAGACCGCGGCGACGACCGACGACTCCTCCGTTGCCATCGGGATCAGCACATCCTCGCCGTCGACCCTCATATTGGTCGCGACTCCCAGCGGGATGTTCATCGACCCGATCACGTTCTCGACCAGACGGTCGGCAAGGCCCAGATCCAGGTTCCCGGTGTCCGACAGCCGCGCGGCGGCCGCCGCATCGAGGCCGGCGAAGTCCGAGACGATGCCCAAGCGCTCCGCCGGCGATTTCTTGTGGAATCCGGAGATGCGGGAACTGCGGGTGGTGTCGATCATTCCTGAACCCTGTCGTACACTTTGTGGATGCATCCCCCTCCGGCGCCGCACGGCGGCGCGCACCGGATGGAGCAATGAGGGCGGGACAATGCTGGTGCTGGTTGAACGGGCGCCGCGGGCTTCCCCACCATCACCATTCGTTCCATTGATGATCAGTGATACAAAGGGACGGCACAAGGGACAGTTTCCCGAAATCTCCGGGACACTGTACCAGCGCATTCATTGGGACACTGAAGCGGTGACGCGATGACACGGGTGGGCAGCATCGTCGACAGGATCGCCGGCCTGATCGGCGAGGGCCTGTTGAAACCGGGGGAGCGCCTCCTGTCGGTGCGGGCCGGCGCCGTCGAGCACGGCGTCTCGAAGAACACGATGGCGGAGGCCTACGACCGTCTGGTGGCGCTGGGCCATGTCGAGGCGAAGCAGGGGGCCGGCTATTATGTCGCCCGCGTCCGCCACGCGGCGGTCGGACAGCAGTCCGCCCATGTCGCAGAGGCGGTGGACTTCGTGTCGCTGCTGCGCGAACAGCTGGTGCAGAGCTATGCCGTGCGGATCGGCGACGGCCGCCCGCCGCCGTCCTGGATGGAGCGGTTCGAGGTCGGCGGCAATCCGAGATTCACGGCCGCAAGCCGCGGCCTGACGCCGGACCACGGCTACGGCTCCCCCTGGGGCTTCCTGCCGTTGCGGGAGCGGCTGGCGCTGACGCTCGGCGAACGGTCGATCACGGCGTCGCCGGACCAGATCCTGCTGACCCAGGGCGCCAACCACGCACTCGACCTCGTGGCCCGCCAGATGCTGGAACCGGGGGACACGGTGCTGGTCGACAGCCCCGGCTATTATCCACTGTTCGGCAAGCTCCGGCTGTCGCGCATCAACATCGTTGGCGTCCAGCGGCGTCACGACGGCCCCGACCTCGACGATCTCGCCGCCAAGGCCGCCGCCCACAAGCCGAAGCTGTTCTTCACCCAGTCGCTGGCGCACAACCCGACCGGCGGCTCGATCACGCCCGCCGTCGCGCACCGCCTGCTGCGGATTGCCGAACAGCACCGCCTGTACGTCGTCGAGGACGACCCCTTCGCCGATGTCCTGCCCGCCGCCAGCCCGCGCCTCGCCGCGCTCGACCAGCTGGAGCGGGTCATCTATGTCGGCACCTTCTCGAAGACCCTGTCGGCCAGCCTGCGTGTCGGCTATGTCGCAGCGAAACGCCCGCTGATCGACCGGCTGTGCGACGTCAAGATGCTGACCGTCGTCAGCACCTCCGACTATGTCGAGCGGATCGTCTACGCCTTCATCGCCTCCGGCCAATATCTCCGGCACCTGCGCCGGCTGAAGACGCTGATCGGGGAGCATACGGAAAAGGCGACGCTCGCCCTGACCCGCATCGGCGTCCGACTGCCGCCGGCTGCTTCCGGCGGATATTATCTGTGGGGTGAACTTCCCGACCGCATCGACGAGGCGGAACTGGTACGCCAAGCTGCGGAACAGGGGATTTTCCTGGCGCCCGGCACGCTGTTCCTGCCGACGCGGACGGCCACTGCGCCGGCGATGCGGATCAACATCGCCTACGCCGACGACCCCCGCTTCATCGCATTTCTCGGCGACCGTCTGCACGCACAGGGCGCGCGGTAACCGCCGCCGCGGCGACCCGCCGCTTCGCCACAACGGGCACTATCTGCGGTCGCCATCCCGGCGGCTTTCCTCGACGACCCAGCGGCGGAAGCGGTCGCGACGCTCATCCGGCTTGCGCCGGCTGGAGACGACCAGGAAATAGCCCCGTTTCGTCTGGATCGGCCGGTCGATCAGGGCAACCAGATGCCCGTCCCGCATCAGCTCGGCGATCAGCGGGCTCCATCCCAGCGCCACCCCCTGGCCCATCAGGGCAGCCTGCAGAACCAGCGGGTAATTGTTGAAGGTCAGATCATGGCCGCCGGCCGGCACGGGCAGCCCGTGCAGGGTGAACCAGTCACTCCAGGACAGCCAGGCGGCCGGCCCGACGCTTTCCAGATGCAGGAGCGGCAGGGACGACAGATCGGCCGGGGAAGCGGCGCCCCCGGCGGCGAACGGGGCGCGGCTCGCCCGGAAGGCAGGGCTGCAGACCGGCAGGACCCGCTCGGGGAACAGGAGTTCCGCCTCGCAGGCGGGCCAATGGCCGTGACCGAAGGTGATGGCGATGTCCGCCGCCTCGCGGCGCAGGTCGATCGCGTTCTGCGTCGTCACGATCCGCACGTCCAGTTCGGGCAAAAGCTGGCGCAGGGCGCCGAGACGGGGCAGCAGCCAGCCGGAGGCGAAACCGAAGTCGGTGGCGACGTTCAGAACGCCCGGCCGCTGCCGGTCGCGGATGCGGGTCACCGCATCGCCGATGCCGTCCAGAGCCTCACGCGTCGCCTCGTAGAGCCGCACGCCGTCCGGCGTCAGCGCAACTCCGCGGTGCAGGCGACGGAACAGCGCCGTCCCCAGATCGGCCTCCAGCCAGCCGATCTGGTGGCTGACGGCCGACTGGGTGCAGGCAAGCTCGCGGGCGGCAGCGCTGAAGCTGAGCAGCCGGCCGGCCGCCTCGAAGAAAAGCAGGGTGCGCAGCGGCGGCAGGCGGTCCTTTCCCATGAGCGGCCTTCATACCGGCATGATGAGACAGGGGCTTCACGCCCGCTGTTGGGTGCGTCAATTCTATCGTTCTCGAACGATCTGTCCATAAACGGTATGAAGTAGGCGGATATGGCACGGCGCCCCAACATCCTCATCCTTATGGCCGACCAGATGATCCCGCAGGCGCTCGGCGCCTACGGCAACTCGACGGTACGGACGCCGCACATCGACCGCTTGGCGGAGGGCGGCGTGGTGTTCGACAGCGCCTACTGCAACAGTCCGCTCTGCGCCCCCTCGCGCTATGTCTTCCTGTCCGGGCGGTTGCCCTCGGCCATCGGCGGCTACGACAACGCCGCCGAATTTCCCTCCGCGGTCCCCACTTTTGCCCATTACCTGCGACTGGCCGGCTACCAGACCATTCTGTCCGGCAAGATGCATTTCTGCGGGGCCGACCAGCTTCACGGCTTCGAGGAACGGCTGACCACCGACATCTATCCGGCCGATTTCGGCTGGACGCCGGACTGGACCCGGCCCCAGGATCGGCCGAGCTGGTATCACAACATGAGTTCGGTGCGCGACGCCGGCCCCTGCCTGCGCACCAACCAGCTCGACTTCGACGAGGAGGTGGTCTTCACCGCCGAACGCAAGCTGTACGACATCGCCCGCGGCCGGCGGGAACGGCCCTTTTGCTTCGTGGTGTCGCTGACCCATCCGCACGATCCCTACGCCATCACCGAGCGCTACTGGAACCGCCACACCGACGCGGAGGTCCCGCTGCCGCGCGTCACTCTGGCGCCGGACGCAATGGACCCGCATTCACGGCGGTTGCGCCATGTCTGCGCAATGGACGAGATGCCGCTCAGCGAACGGCAGATCCGCAACGCCCGCCGCGCATACTATGGTGCCGTCGCCTATGTGGACGACCAGATCGGTCGGCTGATGGGCGCACTGGAGGAAACCGGACTGGCCGAGGATACCGTCATCGTCCTGCTGTCCGATCATGGCGACATGCTTGGCGAACGCGGGCTGTGGTACAAAATGAGCTTCTTCGAGTCCGCCTGCCGCATCCCGCTGATCATCCGGGCGCCAGGCTGGTTTCAGGCCGGGCGGATCGCCGCCTCGGTCTCGTCGATGGACCTGCTGCCGACCCTGGTCGAGTTCGCCCATGACGGGGCGGCGCCAGGCTGGCGGACGCCGATCGACGGGCGCAGCCTGCTGCCGCACCTTCAGCGCAGCGGCGGCCATGACGAGGTGATCGGCGAATATCTCGCCGAAGGTGCCCTGGCCCCCATCGTGATGATCCGGCGCGGTCGCGACAAATTCATCCATTCACCGGCCGATCCCGACCAGCTCTACGACCTGTCCGACGATCCGGACGAGTTGGTGAACCGGGCGGAGCAGCCCGCCGCCGGCTCGGCGGCGGCCGATGCCCTGCAACGCTACCGCGCCGAGGTGGAACAGCGCTGGGATCTGGCGCGCCTGCATGAGGAGGTTGTCGCCAGCCAGCAGCGGCGCCTCCTGGTGGCCGATGCGCTGCGCCAGGGGCCGCACCGCTCCTGGGATTTCCAGCCCTTCACCGACGCAGGCACCAGCTATATGCGCAACCATCTGGATCTCGACGATCTGGAAGCCATGGCCCGCTTCCCGCGCCCTGGCACCCCGGCGCATTAAGACGGCGCCCTGGCGCGCCGGACGTCGACCATCACCCGACAGGAGGGAGAGCACATGCGTGCACCGGAGCTTGCAATGGGCGGTTTGACAGCGGGGCGTTCGGCACTGGCCGGTCTGGTGGTCGTGATCGGGATGACGGCCGGCGCGCTGGCGATTTCGGCGGCTGCATCGGCATCGGCGGCGGAGCCCGCGAGCTGCCAGACGGTGAGGATGGCTGATCCTGGTTGGACGGACATCACCGCGACCAATGCGGTGGCGGGAGCGCTGCTGGGAGCCATGGGCTATCAACAGAAGATCGAGACGGTCGCCGTGCCGATCATTTTCCAGGGGCTGAAGACCGGTCAGATCGATATCTTCCTCGGCAACTGGATGCCGGCCCAATCCACCTTCCTCGACAAGCTGATTGCCGAGAAATCGGTCGAGATCGTGCGCCCGAACCTGGAGAACGCCAAATTCACCCTGGCGGTGCCGAAGGCGGTGGCCGATGCCGGCGTGCACAGTTTCGCCGACCTCGCCCGGTTCGGCGACCGGTTCGAAAAGAAGATCTACGGGATCGAGCCGGGAGCGCCGGCGAACCAGAACATCCAGCGCATGCTCGACAAGAAGGATTTCGGGCTGGAGGGCTGGACCCTGGTCGAATCGAGCGAGCAGGCCATGCTGGCACAGGCGATGCGACGGACGCGCAGCAAGGATTGGGTGGTCTTTCTCGGCTGGCAACCGCACCCGATGAACACCCGGATCGACATGACGTATCTCAGCGGCGGCGACGCCTATTTCGGTCCGAACTATGGCAGCACCACGGTCAACACCCTGTCCCGGCGCGGCTACGGCACCGAATGCACGAATGTCCACCGCCTGTTCAGCCAACTCGCCTTCACCGTCGAAATGGAGAACGAGATCATGGCCGCCATCACCGAAGACAAGAAAGCCCCCAAGGACGCAGCGGCCAGCTACCTGAAGGCGCATCCCGACCTGCTCGGCCCCTGGCTGGCCGGCGTGTCGACCCGCGACGGCAAGGACGCCGCCACGGCCGTGCACATGGCATTGAGCCTGAAGTGACGCAACCAAACGAGAAGGAGACGTACAACCATGCTGGCCGCGTTGCGCGCATGGGTCCGGGCCCGCTTCCCCTCCTGGTTCAGGCCGGCCTACCGGCCTGAACGCCATTACATGCGGGGTCCCTCCGGTTTGCGATGAGGCCGGAGGGGGAAGGGCCGCCGGATCATACGGCAACCATCTCCATCAGCCGGGCACGATCGGCCGGGGAGGCCGCTTCACCATGGAGCGTGATGCGTCCCCGCTCCACCGCGTAGAAGCGGTCGGCAACATCCAGGGCGCGGTGGATGTTCTGCTCCACCAGCAGGATGGTCAATCCCGCCCGCTTCAGTTCCGTGATGATCGCGAAGATCTCGTCGACGATCATCGGCGCCAGACCTTCCGTCGGCTCGTCGATCAGCAACAGCCTGGCGGTACCCACCATCACGCGGGCCATCGCCAGCATCTGCTGCTCGCCGCCGGACAAGGTGGTGCCGAGTTGCCGGCGCCGTTCGGCCAGCCGGGGGAAGCGGGCGAAGGCCTGTCCGATCGCCTGCTCATTCTCGCGGCGCGCCCGGCCGGGACATTGGCGCAGCCCCAGCCGCAGGTTCTCCTCGACGCTGAGTCCCGGGAAGATGCGGCGATCCTCCGGCACCAGCCCGAGCCCAAGGCGGGCGATCGCGTCGGGCGTCTGCCCGGCCAGATCGACGCCGCCGAAGCGGATCGTGCCGGAACTGGCCGGCACCCAGCCGGCGACGGATTTCAGGATGGTGGTCTTGCCGACGCCGTTGCGGCCGAACAGCCCGACCACCTCGCCCGGACCGGCCTGCAGGGACACCCCTTGCAGAACATGGCTCAGGCCGTAATGCGCGTGCAGGTTCTCGATGGAAAGCATGGGTGTCACCCGTGTCCGAAATAGGCGGCCTGTACGGCGGGATCGGCACGCACCACGGCGGGCGGCCCTTCGGCAATCTTCCGGCCCTGGGCCATCACGACGACATGGTCCGACAGGCTCATCACCAACCCGATGTCGTGTTCGATCAGCAGCACCGTCAGGTCGCCGGCCAGCGAGCGGATCAGCGCACCGGTGTCCGCCGTGTCACCGTGGCTCATGCCCTGGGTCGGCTCGTCCAGCAGCAGCACCCGCGGCTCGGCGGCCAGCGCCACCGCGATCTCCAGCCGCCGCTGTTCCCCGTGCGACAGGTTGCCGGCAAGCTCGCGCGCCTTGGCCGACAGGCCGAAGCGCTCCAGAAGCGCGTCGGCCTTGGCGAGCGCACGACGGCTGTGGCCGACCGGACGCAGCGCGTGCCAGGGCCTCTCCAGCACCTGCGCGGCGATCCGCAGGTTCTCCAGCACCGGCAGCTCGAAGAACAGGTTGGTGATCTGGAAGGACCGCGCCAGTCCGGCGGTGAGCAGGCGGTCGGGGGACCGCCCGGTGACATCGGCGCCGTCCAGGGTGACCCGACCGCCGGTCGGGCGGATGGCGCCGCTGATCAGGTTGAACAGCGTGCTCTTGCCCGCCCCGTTCGGACCGATGACCGAGGTGATCCGTCCGGCCGCAGCCTCGAAGCCGACGCCCGCCACCGCCTGGAGTCCGCCGAAGTTCACCGACAGGTCGCGCACGCCCAATGCACAGGCGCCGCCTGCGCTGGCCGCCGCCTTGAGGGAGGATGCCGTCATGGCGTCGTCCTCCCGGTTTCAGCACTTGAGTCGCCGCGGCGACTCAACCGGGCCAGCAGCGCGCCGACCAGCCCCTTGCGCAAGAAGATGACGGACAGCATGAAGATGACCCCCACGACGATCAGGTGATGTTCGGTCCAGGATCCGACGACCGAGCGCAGAGCGGTCAGCAGCAGGCTGCCCACCACCGGCCCGACCAGCGTACCGACGCCGCCGACGATGACGGTGATCACCGCGTTGCCGGAGGTTTCGAAGAACATCAGTTCGGGCGAGACGAAGCCGCGCAGCATCGGGTACAGCGCTCCCGCCAGCGCGGCGACGCAGGCCGCCAGCACATAGACCGCCAGCTTGTAGCGCCAGGCGTTGAAGCCCAGGAACGGCACGCGCTTCTCGTTGGCGCGGATGGCGGCCAGCGTCCGGCCGAACGGCGCGTCCATCAGATAGGACAGCCCGGCATAGGCCGCGACGGTCAGCCCCAGCACCAGCAGGAAGAAGGACAGCGGGTCGGCGGTGTCGAGACTGAACGGCCCAAATCCGACTTGGACCTGCGGGATGCCGATCAGCCCGTCCGACGCGCCCAGCGCGCGGGTGTTGTAGACTGTCTTGGCGGCGACCTGGGCCAGCCCGAAGGTGATGAGGGCGAAATAGACGCCCTTCACCCGGTTGGCGATGACGCCGCCGATCAGGCCCGCCACGCCGCCGGCCAGCAGGGCCGCTCCCATCGCCAGCCAGAAGCTGGGCGCGACATCGCGCAGGACGAGCGCCGAGACATAGGCGCCCAGCCCGAAATACAGCGCCTGCCCCAGCGACAGCAGGCCGGTGTAGCCCAGCAGCAGGTCGACGCTCATCGCCAACCCGGCGAAGATCAGCGCCTCGGTCGCCAGACGCAGGTAGAAGCCGTTGTCGGTCGCCCAGGCGACGGCGGCCAAGCCCAGCGCCGCCGCCAGGAAGGCCAGCGCCAGCCAATGGACCGGGGCCAGACGGGACAATCCGGACGCCGGCCGGGTGCTGCCGGGATCGGAGAGGGTGTGCAATGTGGCCTCAGGCATGTCCCAGCCTCCCGAACAGGCCCTGCGGCCGGACCATCAGCACCAGCACCATGATCCCGAACACCAGCGGATCCGACCAGACCGGCGAGATGTAGAGGCTGGACAGCGCCTGGACCTGGGTCAGCAGCAGGCCGGCGATCACCGCCCCCTGGATCGACCCCATGCCGCCGACGATCACCACGGTGAAGGCCATCAGGATGAAATCGCGCCCCATGGTTGGGAACACCGAATAGATCGGCGCCAGCAGCACGCCGGCCAACCCGGCCAGCGCCACGCCGAAGGCGAAGGTGCCGGCATAGACCCGGCGCACCGGCACGCCCAGCGACGAGGCCATGTCCTTGTCGAAGGCGGCCGCCCGCACCATGGCGCCAAGCCCCGTGCGGAAGACCACCAGCCAGACCGCGGCGATCAGCGCAAGGCCGAAGCCGATCAGGAACAGCCGGTAGTTCGGCAGGAACATGCCGAGGATCTCGGTGCCGCCCTCGATGGGATTTTCGGGTCGCAGGGTGTTTGGGCCATAGACCAGCTTCAGCAGGTCCTCCAGGATCATCCCCAGCCCGAAGGTCAGCAGCAGGGTCAGGATGTGGCGGTCGCGGCTGTGGAAAACCCGCGCGATCAGCCAGCGCTCGGCCAGCCAGCCGATGGGGAGCATCAGCAGCGGCACCAGAACCAGCAGCGCCCAGAACCCGACGCCCAGCCCGGCCAGGGTCAGCGCCAGGAAGGCGCCCATGGCGTAGAATTCGCCATGGGCCATGTTGATGACGTCCAGCAGCCCGAAGATGATGGTCAGGCCCAGCGCCATCAGAACGACGGCAACCCCGAGCGACAGACCGTTCAGCGCCTGCGGCGCCAGGACGAATTGCAGATAGTCGATGAGATCGGCCATGGCCATCGGCTCCTTGACTGCGTCCTCAGAAGCGGGTGCAGAGGTCCGGCCCGATGGCGGCCTCGCCCGGAACGGTGCCGACCACGTCGAAGCGGTTGTTGGTGCCGTCGGACGAGATGCGCACGGCGTACATGTCCTGAACCGCCTGATGGTCGCCGGCCCGCATGGTCTTGGTGCCCTGCGGCGTGTTCCAGCTCAGCCCCTCCATCGCCTTGCGCAGCGCCTCGGTGTCGGTGCCGCCGGCCTTCTCGACCGCCGCCTTGAAGAAGCCGATCAGGCCGTAGCTGTCGGCGCCGTAGAGGTCGGGGGCGGTGTCGTAGGCCTTGCGGAAGGCGGCGACGAAGGCCTTGTTCTCGGGCGTCGCCAGTTCGGCGGAATAGCCGACGCCGGTGACGAAGCCGTCGGCCGCCTTGCCGATGGCGCCGATGTTCTGAGCAGTGACGGTGCCCGACGCGCCGACAATGGTCAGGTTACGCAGCAGTCCGTACTCGCCCATCTGCGTCAGCAGCCGCACGGTATCGTTGCCGGCGGTGGAGGTGTAGAGCACGCTGGGCCGCGCGGCGCGGAGCTGGCCGAAATACTGCGAGTAATCCTTGCTGCCGAGGGGCGCGAAGACCTCGCCGGTCGATTGCGCGCCGGTCTTCTCCGCCGCCTCCTTGAAGGCCGCGACGGTGGAGCGGCCCATCTCGTAATCGGGGCCGAGATAATAAACCTTGGCCTTCGGCTTGTCCTTCGCCAGCCATTCCGCCAGCGCCGCCGACTGCTGACCCGCCCGCGCGTTCACCCGGAAGACGTTGGGCGAGCATTTGTCGGTGGTGATGGCGTCGGAGAAGGAGACGGTGGTGGCGATCAGCCGCCCGTTGCGCTCGGCAAGCTGGCCGACCGCCAGGGTGGAGCCGGAATTGACGGTGCCGGTCAGGAAATCGACCTTGTTGACCTGGAACAGCTTCTCCGCCTTCTGGGTGGCGACGGCGGGATTGGCCTCCTCGTCCTCGAACAGCAGCTCGACCTGACGGCCGAGAATGCCGCCGGCGGCGTTGACCTCCTTCGTCGCCAGTTCCAGGCCCCAGCGGACCTGCTGGCCGATCGGCGCGTAGGTGCCCGACAGCGGGGTCACCACCCCGATGCGGATCGGCTCGGCGGCCAGCGCCACTCCCGGCGCCACCAATGGGGCCGCCAGAAGGGCCAGCAGCGGCGGCAGGGCGTAGACTGACCTGAAAAGAGCGTTCTTGGACATGGATGGTCTCCCTCACTGGCGCGATGCCGCGCCCTGTTGTTGGAAAGGCGGCGCCCGCTCGTTCGATGGCGGGCGCTCGACGTCGGCGCCGAAACCGGAACCGGGGATCAGTTGCCCTTGAAGACCGGCTTGCGCTTCTCGTGGAAGGAGGCGACGCCTTCCTTGAAGTCCTCCGAGCCGCGCAGGCGGCCGTAGGCCTGCCCCTCGATCTCGATAGCGCCGTTGACCGACACGTTGTTGCCGCTGTTCAGCACGCCCTTGATGGTGCGCTGGGCCAGCGGCGAGAAGCCGCGCAGTTCATCGACCAGGGCGGCAACCGTCGCTTCCAATTCGGCGTCGGCGACGCAGTCGGTGACGAAGCCCCAGTCGGCGGCCTGACGGCCGGGGATGCGCTTGGCCCGCATCACCATGTCCTTGGTCCGGCAGATGCCGATCATGTGCAGCAGGCGGGCCGACCCGCCGGAACCGGGGATCATGCCGATGCGCATCTCCGGCAGGGCGAACTGCGCGGTCTCCGACACGATGCGGAAGTCACAGGCGAGCGACAGCTCGAAGCCGACGCCGAAGCAATAGCCACGGACCTGGGCGATCACCGGCTTGCGGCAGCGCTCCGGGGCGGCGATGTTGACCGCCAACTCCGACACATGCTCCGCCGACTTCTCCATGAAGCCGGCGATGTTGCCGCCGGACGAGAAGTTCTCGCCCTCGGCGCGCAGGACGATCACCCGCACCTTGGGATCGCGGTCCAGCACCGCGAACACGGCGGCGAACTGGTCGCGCTGGAGCATGCTGACGATGTTGAAGGGCGGACGGTGCAACACGATGTCGGCGCGCTCCAGGGATTCGTCGATCTCCACGCGGAAACCGTCGAGATCGGCGAG
>PJUA01000451.1_pt1 | contig 22613 bp, 21 predicted proteins | sample 1512151 | NCBI WGS metagenome assembly PJUA01 (sample SAMN08177678, study PRJNA422409) | Soil metagenome, whole genome shotgun sequencing project. | isolation source: Soil enriched on filter paper: beechwood xylan treatment | place: USA: Madison | collected 2015-01-15
AGTGCATGGAATGCGCGATAGAGGTAACTGGAACCATCAACTAACAACAAGGTTTTTTGCATATGGAACAGAGAGGAAAGAATGTCCCGCGCCTGCGGGAAGTGGGAGACATCGAACGCGCGACGGCCAAGAAGGCGCGCGAATCGTGGCATGTACTCACGATTATGGCAGAATTCATTGAATCGACCGAACGTCTCTCCGTGCTGCGTCCTGCCGTTTCCATCTTCGGTTCTGCCCGTATCCGCCCCGACAATCCCCATTATCAACTGTGCGTGGAGATCGCCCGCCTGATCTCGGATGCCGGCTATGCCGTCATTTCCGGCGGTGGTCCCGGCATCATGGAGGCCGCCAACAAGGGCGCCTACGAAGGCGCCTCGCCCTCGGTGGGACTGAACATCGAACTGCCGCACGAACAGCACGGCAATGCCTGGCAGGACATTTCGCTGTCCTTCCGTCATTTCTTCGCGCGCAAGGTCGCCTTCGTCAAATATGCCGACGCCTACGTGGTCCTGCCCGGCGGCTTCGGCACGCTCGACGAACTGACCGAAGCACTGACCCTGATGCAGACCGGCAAGTCGCGCATGATGCCGGTGATCCTGGTGGGCAGCGAGTTCTGGGCCGGGCTGGTGGACTGGATCAAGACCCGCCTGGTGGACGATGGCATGATCTCGCCCAAGGACGTCAACCTGCTGCAGGTGATCGACGAGCCGGCCGAGGTCCTGGCGGCGATCCAGAAATTCCACGCCGAGAAATCCAAGCCGGCCGAAACGCAGCAGGAGGCGGAGCGGCAGAGCGGGATGTATCTCTGACCGATTGCAGCACCGGCGGCGCTTGTCGCCCTCATCCGCTCTACCCGGGCCGGGCCGCAGCAATGCCGCCCGGCCTCTTCATTTCTCCCTCTCCGCCCGCCATCTTTACACCGATAAGTGTAGAAACGTTCACTTTCCATCACCTTCGTACGATTTGAAAAACAAGTCGACAACTTCATGATGCACGGCACGCAAATGAACTGATTGCACGCCATCGTCGTCATGCCGGTCACCAAAGCCTACGTTATCCAACTCTTCATCGGGACGCTCTACACGCTGGCGCTGGCAGGCATGCTCATCGCCGCGCTGGTCAGCATGCCGGTGATCATTTCACCGGCGATGGGACAGCAGCTGGGCGTGCTGCCGTGGGACCAGAATGCGCCCTCCGACACCACGCCGCTCTACTGGACCCTGGGCGTGGTGCTGGTCTGTGCGCTGGGTCTGTTCTATCGCGCGCTGATGCGCGTGGTCGCTCCGGCCAAAGCCGCGCTCAAACCCGGCTATCACGCCGTGACCCTGCTCTATCTGCTGGCCATGGCCTACGGGCTGGCAGCCACGGTGACCACCGCATTCACGCCGCACTATCGCGACTGCGGCATCTACAGCCAGAAGCTCAACGGTGGCTGGCGCCAGTATCGCGGCCAGCAGCTGCGGGTCGAACTGTGTGGCGCCGGTCCGGCCGAGCAGACCCGGCAGGACCGCATCCGGCTGCGTATCTACGGGGAACGGGGCGAACTGCGGGCGCTGCGGCACTTCACCGTGCAATGGGGGCGTGACTTCCCGACCCTGCTGGAATATTCCTCCGACCACCTCAGCTACTTCGATGCCAGCGACGAAGACGATTTCACCCGGCTGGTCGCCATGCCGCCCACCGTGGGCGACTGGATCCATAGCAGGTTGCCATTGCTGGACTAGGTCGCCCGCAAGTCGCCGCCAGATGGCAGAAAGGCGGCCGGATGTTGTCTTCCCGAGCATTCCCGTGAAGAAACGCAGGGGCCGCACCACGATGGTTTGCTACAATGAAGAAAACAACACCATCTTTTTCCTGCATTTTTCCTGTCGATATCATGAAACCATCCAACGTCTGGTTCCAACAGTCCCTGGCCGCCGCCCTGCTGTGCGCATCAGCCAGCCTGGCTGCGCCGCTGGCTTTCGCCCAACCGGCCCCTGCCGGCCTGGCCGCCCAGCCGGCGCCGCCGCCACCCGAACTGGAAAAGCTGGAAGAAGGCGAACCACCCGCCGTCACCATCCGCAAGCCCGGCGAAGACAGCCGCACCCAGGGCAACAGCATCAAGGAACGCCGCGACCACGGCCAGACCAAGGAAATCGAAGTCAAATCCGGCCCCAGCACCTATTACGTGCGCCCCAACCCGCAACTGGGCGGTTCCACCCCGGGCGATGCCCAGAGCCCGCCGCCGAGCTCGGCACAATGGAAGGTCGGCGAGTTCGACTGGGGCGTCAAGAAGCCGCAGGAAGGCGATACCGACAGCACCACCAAGAAGTAATCGCTTCGCCACGATGGACGGCTGACCCTGCCGGGTTGGCCAACATCACCCCGGTCGCCCGCCGCGACCGGCCCAGGGACAGCCGATGCGGCCCTATGCCGCCGCTGTCACGCCAGTCCCGGCGGTGCCGGCAGGCGTAGCTCGGGATCCCGGTATTTCAGCAAGCTTCACATTCTCAATTTCGCCATGGCAGTCTTTACACCGGTCAGTCTGGAACAGCTCTCGGACTGGATCCAACAATTTCCGCTCGGTCGCGCACGCTCGATCAAGGGTATTTCCTCGGGCATCGAGAACAGCAACTTTTTCATCGGCACCGACAGCGGCGAATACGTCCTGACCCTGTTCGAAAAGCTGCATATCGAACAATTGCCCTTCTACCTGGAACTGATGCGCCACCTGGCGCAGCGCGGCATTCCCGTGCCGGCGCCGGTGGCCAATGACAAGGGCGCCATCGTCACCCTGCTCAACGACAAGCCGGCGGCCATCGTTAGCAAACTGGAAGGCGAGTCCCAGCTCGATCCGCAACCGGTGCACTGCGCCGCGCTGGGCGACATGCTGGCGCGCATGCACCTGGCCGGCAAGGACTTCAAGATCCTCCAGCCCAACCTGCGCGGCCTGGCCTGGTGGCTGGAAACCACGCCCTCGGTGCTGCCTTTCCTGCCGCCTGAGCTGGCCAGCCTGCTGGCCGATGAAGTGCAGTACCAGAAGGACTTCGCCGCCACCGCCGATTACCGCGCCCTGCCACGGGGCCCGGTGCATGCCGACCTGTTCCGCAACAATGCGATGTTCGTGGGTGAGCGCCTGTCGGGCATCTTCGATTTCTATTTCGCCGGTTGCGACACTTGGCTGTTCGACCTGGCCGTGACCGTCAACGACTGGTGCGTGGACCTCGATACGGGTGCGCTGGACCTGGCCCGTGCCGAAGCCATGCTGACCGCCTACCGCGCCGTGCGTCCGTTCTCGCCGGCCGAAGGCGTGGCCTGGCAACCGATGCTGCGCGCGGCCGCCCTGCGCTTCTGGCTGTCGCGCCTGTATGACTTCTACCTGCCGCGAGAAGCAGAGATGCTCACGCCGCATGATCCCACCCATTTTGAACGCATCCTGCGCCTGCGCATCAAGGAAACGCCGCCGGCGCTGTAACCACTGGAGCTATGGAAAAGATTCCCGCACATACCGGCTGGTCCTGGGTCAAGCAAGGCTTCGCGCTGTTCCGCAAGCAGCCGGCCGAGATCTCCACGCTGTTCCTGGCCTACATGTTCCTGATGCTGGCACTGGGCATCATCCCGGTGCTGGGTCAGATGCTGCCGCTGATCCTGATCCCGCTGTTTTCGATGTCGTTCATGCAAGCCTGTGCGCAGATCGAAAAAGGCGAACGGGTCTACCCCAACCTGCTGCTGATCGCTTTCCGCAGCCCGGCCCGCAACACGCTCTTCAAGCTCGGCCTGCTCTACCTGCTGGTGGCCACGCTGGTGGTCGCGGCCTCGGCACTGGCCGACGGCGGCACCTTCTGGAAGGCCATGATGGGAGGCGGCCTCTCGACCGAGGAACTGCAGAGCGCCGCCGGCAGCATGCGCATCGCCATGCTGGTCGCGGCTGCGCTGTACGTGCCGGCCGCCATGGCCTTCTGGTATGCGGCACCACTGATCATGTGGCAGCAGATGCCGCTCGGCAAGGCACTGTTCTACAGCTTCTTCGCCGTGCGCCGCGCTGGTCGCGCCTTCCTGGTCTACGGCCTGGCCTGGATCGTCATCGCCATCGTCGTCCCCACCGTGATCAGCATGATCATCGCGCTGGTGAGCGGCAGCTTCACGGTGGTGTTCTTCATCCTGTTGCCGATCTCGATAATGTTGACGGTAGTCATGTACTGTTCGTTCTATCCGACCTACACTAGCGTCTTCGGAAAGCCCCGCAGAGGGCCCGACAGCCCGCATCCCGGAGACAATCCCGCCGCCTGAATCTCATCAGGCAAGACATGCGCCAGGCTGTCGCTGCCTGGCGCAGACGGTTCCACGCGTTCGTCAGGGAGAGACGAACGCTGCCCGCCGCGCAGCTTGCGCCCGCCAGCCGGACTTTCCACACACAAGGCTTCTTACACGGGGGTAAAAGATGCGCATGAACATGCCGGTCACCGGAGAAGAGCGTCCGCTCGTCGACGGCAAGGCAATCGTTTCCAAGACCGATCTCAAGGGCAACATCACCTACGTCAATCCCTACTTCATCGAAATCAGCGGTTTCGAGGAAGAGGAATTGCTGGGTGCGCCGCAGAACCTGATCCGCCATCCCGACATGCCGGCCGAAGCCTTTGCCGACATGTGGGCTACCATCAAGGGTGGTCTGCCCTGGACCGGGCTGGTCAAGAACCGCAGCAAGAACGGCGACCACTACTGGGTGCGCGCCAACGTCACGCCCATCCGCGAGAGCGGCCAGGTGATCGGCTACATGTCAGTGCGCACCAAGCCCGAACGCGATGCCGTGGCCGCTGCCGAAAAGCTGTATGCCAGCATCCGCCGTGGCCAGGCCAAGGGCATCGCCCTGCACCGTGGCGAAGTGGTGCGCACCGGTCCGGCCGGCTGGCTGGGCAAGCTGGCGCGCATGCAGTTGAACACCCGTCTGAACCTGTCCATGGGCCTGATGCTGACCATCCAGATCGCCGTGGTAATCGCCGGCATGGCGGCCCTGCATCAATGGTGGATCAGCGCCCTGGCCGCGGCCTCCGCCGTGATCTCCATCGTGCAGTGGATTGCCCTGCGCAACGCCCTCATCAAGCCCCTGCAGCAGGCGCTGGAGATCACCCACGCCATCACCGGCGGCGACCTGTCGGTGCGCATCGAAAGCCGTCGCCACGATGAACTGGGGCGCCTGCTGGCCTCGCTGCGGCAGATGAACGTGAACCTGACCGCCATCATCGGCGACGTACGCTCCAACGTGGAAACCATCACCCTGGCCACGCGCGAGATCGCCACCGGTAACATGGACCTGTCACGCCGCACCGAAGTACAGGCCTCCAACCTGGAAGAGACCGCTTCCAGCATGCATCAGCTGGCCGCCACCGTGCGCCAGAATGCCGACCATGCCGTGCAGGCCAACGACCTGGCCGGGACCGCGTCCTCCATTGCCATGCGCGGTGGTGATGCCGTGGCCAGCACCGGCACCACGATGAACGAGATCAGCGAGTCCTCGCGCAAGATCGTGGACATCATCGGTCTGATCGACAGCATCGCCTTCCAGACCAACATCCTGGCGCTCAACGCTGCAGTGGAAGCGGCACGCGCCGGCGAACAGGGTCGCGGCTTTGCCGTGGTGGCCTCCGAAGTGCGCTCGCTGGCGCAACGATCGGCAGCGGCAGCCAAGGAAATCAAGCAGCTCATCGACGCCTCGGTGGAAAAGGTCGATGTCGGCAACCGTCAGGTGGAACAGGCCACCAGCACCATGCGCGACATCGTGGCATCGGTGCAGCGCGTTTCCGGCATCATGGGGGAAATCAAGGAAGCCACCCAGCAGCAGAGCGCCGGCATCAACCAGGTGCATGAAGCCATCACCCAGATGGATGCCAGCACCCAGCAGAACGCCTCGCTGGTGGAAGAAGCCGCCGCTGCCGCGGGCAGTCTGCAAGAGCAGACGGTGCGGCTGTTGCAGGCGATTTCGGTGTTCAAGTTCAATCGTCGCTGAATCAGCGAATCACTGCATCACCGTATCAAGCAACAGGCCGTTCCTGCCAGGTGGGCAAGAACGGCCTGCTGATTTTCAACGGTCGTTTTCTTCAGCCTGCGTCCCCATGCAAGGGCGCAAACGGCGCATAGATGGCGCGATAACGCTGCAAGCGCGCCTGCAAGGCGGCACGCCTGCCCGGGTCCGGCTGGTACTGCGCCTGGCGGGCCGGCTTGCGGCAGACCTCGGCCTCGTCGCCGCCATCGGCCAGCCAGGCCAGGCGCGCCGCACCGAGTGCGCCACCGGCTTCGCTGCCGACATGGGTGACGATGCGCACCTCCAGTGCGTCGGCCAGCAACTGTGCCCAATAAGGGCTGCGGGCGCCACCCCCTACCAGCGACAATTCAGCCACGTCGGTGCCGGCGGCACGCAGCGCATCCAGGCCATCGACCATGCCGAAGGCCACCCCTTCCAGCACCGCGTAGCCCAATGCGGCGCGCTGGTGTTCCGGCGTCAGGCCATGGAAGACACCGGTGGCGTAGGGATCGTTGTGGGGCGTGCGCTCGCCGGACAGATAGGGCAGGAACAGTGGCGCATTGTCACGCGCTTCCTGGTCCAACTGTTCGATCTCGGCCAGCAGGCTCTTCTCGTCCACCGAGCAGAGCCGACAGAACCAGCGCAGGCAACTGGCGGCCGAGAGCATCACGCTCATCTGGTGCCAGCGTTGCGGTAGGGTATGGCAGAAGGCATGGATGGCACGTCCCGGATTGGGACGGAAGCGGTCGTTGACCACGAATAGCACGCCAGAGGTCCCCAGCGAGAGGAATCCGTCGCCCGGCTTGACCGCACCGATCCCGACCGCGCTGGCCGCACCGTCACCGGCACCGCCAGCCACGATCACGTCCGCCGCCAGTCCCCAGCGTTGCGCCACCTCCGGCAGCAAGGTGCCGGAGACCGCGCTGCCATCGACCAGCGCCGGCATCTGATCGCGTCGCATGCCGGAGGCCGCCAGCAGTTCATCGGACCAGTTGCGGCCCTCCACGTCCAGCCACAGCGTACCGGCGGCGTCGGACGGGTCGGAGACTTTGCCTCCGGTCATCTTCAGGCGCAGCCAGTCCTTGGGCAGCAGCACGGTGGCGATGCGCGCAAACAGTTGCGGTTCATGACGCGCCACCCACAACAACTTGGGCGCGGTGAAGCCGGGCATGGCCAGGTTGCCGGCGATGCCGTGCAGGCGCGGTGCGTGGCGCGTAAGTTCGGCGCATTCGGGGGCGCTGCGCGAATCGCTCCAGAGGATGGCCGGACGCAATACCTGATCTTCTTCGTCCAGCAGCACGGCGCCATGCATCTGCCCGGACAGGCCGATGGCGCGGATGCGGCCGAAGCTCTCCTCGCCCAGTTGCGTGCGCAGCTTGTCCACGGTATCGCAGGTGGCCTGCCACCAGTCGGCCGGCGCCTGCTCCGACCAGCGCGGATGCGGGCGCGAGACGTTCAGGGTACTGCCGGCCAGCGCCAGCAGGGCGCCCTGGTCGTCGATGACCACTGCCTTGACCTCCGACGTACCCAGGTCTATCCCAAGATACATGGTGCTCCTCGTTATCGTTATGAATGTGCGGTGTGCTTGCTGCGATGGCTGCGATGGCTGCAATCGCTAAGACGGTGAGCGGCAATTCTATGCCGCCTTGGGCCGGATGGTCTGCTTTTAGTTTGCCTGCCCCAGCCAGTCCTGCACGCGCTGCACACCCGCGCGTACCAGCGCCTCCAGCCTTGCATCGCCGGCCAGTTCGCCCCACAGCACCGCATCGGCGCAGAAGGCCCGTACCGGATCGGCGGCGGCCAGCATGCTGCGCACCGCAGCCGGATCGAAGATGCCGTCCTGGTATTCATAGGGCAGCTGTCCGGCATTCCAGCGCTGCAGGAACACCAGGAACAGCGCCGGTAACATGGCGGTCGCCTGGGGATCGCGGCCGGCGTTCAGGCTCTCCTGCAGGGTCGGGCGGATGAACCCGGGAATCTTGGAATAACCATCCGCGGCCACGCGCTGGTTGGTGTCCTGGATGGCCGGGTTGGAAAAGCGCGCCAGGGTGGTATCGCGATAGGCCGCCAGATCGATGGGGCTGGGCGTGAGACAGGGGATCACGTCCTGCGTCACGTAGTCATAGGCCATCTGGCGGATGTCGTCGCGCAGCGTCCCTTCGTGGATGTACTGCAGGCCCGCCAGGGTGCCGGCCCAGGCAATGCAGCTATGGCTGGCGTTGAGGATGCGGATCTTGGCCTCTTCATAGGGCAGCACCGATCGCACCATCTCCACGCCCGCCTCTTCCAGGCGTGGACGACCGGCCTTGAAATCATCCTCGATCACCCATTGGATGAAGGACTCGCCCATCAGCGCGCAGGGGTCATCGATGCCGGTGACCTCCTTCACGCGTTGCGCCACGGCCGGCGTGGGACGCGGCGTGATGCGATCGACCATGGCGTTGGGGCAGGTGGTATGTGCCTCCATCCACTGCGCCAGCGCGGTCTCGCCACGCAGGGTCAGGAACTGGCGCAGGCCATCGCGGAAGCGCTCGCCGTTGTGGCGCAGGTTGTCGCAGTTCAGCAGCGTCAGCGCCGCGTGCGGATGCGCCTGGCTGCGCGCCTGCAGGATGGCGGCGATGGCGCCATAGATGGTGCGCGGCGTACCGCTGCCATCGAGGGCGCAACGCAGGTCATCGGCCAGGTCGGCATTGGCGGTGTCGAGCCGGTGCTGGTGGTCCAGGTAGTAACCGCCTTCGGTGACGGTGAAGGAGATGATGCGGGTACGCTCTTCGGCGCCGGCTGCGATCAGCTGGGTGAGCCTGTCGTCCCAGGGCAGGATGCGGCCGATGGAAGCGATGCGCTGGTAGCTGCGCTCGCCCTGGGGGGTGACGGTTTCCAGCGTGTACTGACCTTGCTGGCGTGCCAGCGCCTCCAGCAGCGGCCCCATGTCGGCACGGATATTGGCCAACGCCAGTTGCCAGCGGCGGTCAGCGCCGCTCTCACGCAAGGCGTTCAGGTAAACCGCCTGGTGGGCGCGATGGAAGGAGCCGGCGCCGATATGCAGCCAGGTCAGGCTGTCGGCGGCGTCCTGCTCGGTGGAGGTGGCGGTGCGGGTCATGCCGTGTCCTTGTCGATGAGGTGAAGAAGGCGAAGGGTTCAATGGGCGCGCGGGGCGCTCACGCTCGAGGCCGCACTGGAAGCCAGACGCGGCAGGGCCTGGCCGTCGGCGCCGAACAGGTGGCAGCGGGCCGGATCGGCCGCCAGCTGGAGCACGCTGCCGTGCGGTGGATCGAGGCTGTCCGGCACGCGCAGGATGAGCGCATCGTCGCTGCCCTCGTAGGCCGCGTAGAGGTAGGAAAAATCACCCAGCAGTTCCAGCGCCGTGCAGCGTGCCTGCAGCGCCGCCTGTCCCTGTGCAATATTGAGATGCTCGGGCCGCACGCCCAGCGTGACCTTCTGCCCGACCTGCAGGCTGCTGCCATCCACCGACGCCCACTGCAGGCCGCCTGCGGGAAGTTGCACCTGCACGCCGTCGCCCTGGATGGCCGCGACCGTGCCGTCGATGAAATTCATCTTGGGCGAACCGATGAAGCCGGCCACGAAACGGTTGGCCGGATGGTGATACAGCTGCTGGGGCGAGCCGACCTGTTCGATGCGGCCCTCGGAGAGCACGACGATCTTGTCGGCCAGGGTCATGGCCTCGATCTGGTCGTGGGTCACGTAGATCATGGTGGTCTTGAGGTCGTCATGCAGCTTGGCGAACTCCAGGCGCATCTTCACCCGTAGCGCCGCGTCCAGGTTCGACAGCGGCTCGTCGAACAGAAACACGCTGGGCTGGCGGGTGATGGCGCGGCCGATGGCCACGCGCTGGCGCTGGCCGCCGGAAAGCGCACGGGGCTTGCGGTCCAGCAGGTGGTCGATGTGCAGGATCTTGGCGGCGTGCTGGACGGCGGCATCGATCTCGGCCTTGGACTTGCCGGCGATCTTCAGGCCGAAGGCCATGTTGTCGTACAGGCTCATGTGCGGATACAGCGCATAGGACTGGAACACCATCGCCACCCCGCGCTTGGAGGCCGGCACGTCGTTCATGCGGCGGGTGCCGATGTCGAGGTCGCCGTCGCTGATCTCTTCCAGCCCCGCGATCATGCGCAGCAAGGTCGACTTGCCGCAGCCGGAAGGGCCGACGAAGACGACGAATTCGCCATCCTCGATTTCCAGGTTGATGTCGCGCATGACTTCGTTGTCTTCATAGCGCTTAGCCAAGTTCCTGATGCTCACTGCTGCCATGTCTCTCTCCTCGGGGTCTCTTGTTGTGGGTATGTGGGTCTGCGGATCTGTAGGCCGTGCTTCAGCGCAGCCAGATCAATTCACAGATCAGTTGCGGGAACTGCTTCATGTCCTCGAATACCTGATGCGCGCCGGCCTCGCGCAGGCGCCGTGCCATCGCCTTGCGGTCGTGCGCCACGCCGGTGAAGCCCAGCACATGCATGCCGGCCGCCACGGCGGCGCGCACGCCGGTGACACTGTCGTCGATGGCCACGCAGCGCGCCGGATCGACGCCGAAGCCGGCGGCAGCGGCCAGGTACACATCCGGCGCCGGCTTGGGATGGGCCACATCGTGGCCGCTGTAGATACGGCCGGCAAACTGCGGATACAGGCCACAGCGCTTCAGGCCGGCTTCGATGCGCGGTGCATCGCTGTTGCTGGCCACCGCGCGCGGCAGCCGGATCGCCTGCAGGGCCTCGACGATGCCCGGCACCGGCTGCGCCTGTTCGCTGCAGGCCAGCGCCACGGTGGCGTGGATGCGCTCCATCTGCGCCGCCTCCAGGCCCAGTTCGAACTCCAGGTCCACTTCCGAGAGCAGCACATCGGTGTACATGCCCAGCCGGTTGGCGATGGCATCGTGCAGCACCTGGCTGCGCTGTTCCTGCAGAGAGGGCGCTTCGTCGGCGTCGGGCCAGGCCGGCAGCAGCGGCAGCAGTTCCCGATGCAGCACACCCAGGGCGATGCTCTCGCTGTCCAGCAACACGCCGTCGCAGTCGCAGATGAGATGGGTCACTGCCTGACGCGTCATCATCACTTGACCGCTCCGAAGGTCAGGCCCCGCACCAGTTGCTTCTGCGCCAGCCAGCCCAGCGCCATGATGGGCGCAATCGCCAGCAGCGAGGCGGCTGACAGCTTGGCCCAGAACAAGCCCTCGGGGTTGGAATAGGAGGCGATGAACACCGTCAGCGGCGCCGCATTGACGCTGGTCAGGTTGAGGCTCCAGAAGGCCTCGTTCCAGGACAGGATGATCAGCAGCAGGGCTGTCGAGGCCAGCCCCGGCATGGCGGTAGGCAAAAGCAGGTAGATCATTTCCTGCCAGGCATTGGCGCCATCGATGCGGGCCGCTTCCAGGATTTCCTTGGGTACGTCATTGAAGTAGGTGAAGGCCATCCACACCGCGATGGGCAGGTTGATCAGGGTATAGATGATCGTCAGGCCGCTGACCGTGTCGAGCATGCCGGTGTTCTTGGCCAGCAGGTAGATCGGGATCAGCACGCCCACGGCCGGCATCATCTTGGTCGAGAGCATCCACAGCAGCAGCTTCTGGGTGCGCCCGGTCGGGAAGAAGGCCATCGAGTACGCCGCCGGCACCGCCAGCAGCAGCGACAGCACGGTCGAACCGAGCGAGACGATCAGCGAGTTCTGCACATAGGCCAGGTAGTTGCTGCGGCTGAAGACTTCACGGAAGGTATCCAGCGTGGGCAGGAACACCAGCGAAGGCGTATAGGCCTGGGCCTCGGTCTTGAAGGCCGTCACCGCCACCCAGAAGATGGGGAAGAACAGCACGATGGCGCAGCTCCAGCCCAGCACGGCCAACCACAGGGGGCTTTTCTTTTGATCGCTCATTTTTCGTTGACTCCCTTGAGGTTCCTGGCCAGCATGCGCACCAGGAAGAACGAGACGATATTGGCCAGCACCACGGCGAAGATGCCGCCGGCCGAGGCAATGCCGATATCGAACTGCTGCAGGCCGATGGCATAGACCAGGAAGGTCAGGTTGGTGGTCGCCGTACCGGGACCGCCTGCCGTGGTGGTGAAGATTTCGGCAAACACCGAGAGCAGGAAGATGGTCTCGATCATGATCACCACCGTGATGGCGCGCTTCAGGTGCGGCAGCACGATGTAGAAGAAGATGCGCACCGGACCGGCACCGTCGAGCTGGGCGGCTTCCTTCTGGTCGCTGTCCAGCGACTGCAGCGCGGTCAGCAGGATCAGGAAGGCGAAGGGAATCCACTGCCAGGCCACGATGATGATGACCGACAGCATCGGGTACTCGGCCAGCCAGTCGATGGGCTCCAGTCCCAGGTGCCGCATGACGTAGGCCAGGATGCCGTAGACCGGGTGCATGATCATGTTCTTCCAGATCAGCGCGGCCACGGTGGGCATGACGAAGAAGGGGCCGATCACCAGCAGGCGCGCGATTCCGCGTCCACGGAAAGGCTGGTCGAACAGCACCGCCAGCAGGGTGCCGCCGATGACGCTGATGGCCAGCACCGAGCCGATCAGGAGCGCCGTATTGCCGATGGAGGGCCAGAAGGCCGGATCCTCCAGCAGGAAGACATAGTTTTCCAGTCCGACGAAACCGGTCTGGTCGGGGGCCATCAGGTTATAGCGATTGACGGAAAAATAGATCGTCATCACCAGCGGCACGATCATCCACGCCAGCAGGATCAGCACCGACGGGGCCTGCATCAGGCGGATGGGATTGAAGCGTTCCTTGCGCGGAGGACTTTTCTGCCGCGGGCGCGGAAGTGACTTGGATGGACTCTGCATCATGGTGCTCGTGGGCGGCGCGCCGGCGGGGGGCGACGCAGGGGTGGAGTGGATCGTGGGCATGACGGCCTCGGCTTCGGTCCGACCGTCATCCACGCTGGGTGGAGACGGCCGGGAGGACCAGGCGGCAGGCATGTCCCGGTGCTTTACCGGACATGCCGCCGCAACGACAGGAACCACGGCAGGGGCGATGGCGTGCTGCCTGCCCGCTTGCCGGGGGGCTTGCTCTTTACTTGATGTAACGACCCTGGCGCATCATCCGCACCGCCTGTGCCTGGGCGGCATCAAGCGCAGCGTCCGAGCTGGTCTTGCCCGCCAGTGCACCGGCGATGGCCTGACCGGTCACGGTACCGATGGACTGGAACTCGGGAATGGTCGCGAACTGCACACCGGTATAAGGCACCGGCTTCAAGGTCGGCTTGTTGGCGTCCGCGGTCTGGATGGCATCCAGCACGAAGTCCGAGAAGGGCGAGACCTTCTTGTACTCGGCCGAGGCATAGGTGGAGGTGCGGGTACCCGGCGGCACCAGCGCCCAGCCGGAATCCTTGGCGACCAGGTTGATGTATTCCTTGGAGGTCGCCCAGGCGGCGAACTTCTTGGCCGCTTCCGGCGACTTGGAGGACTTCGGCACGGCCAGCGACCAGATCCACAACCAGTGCGAACCCTTGTCGGTGGCCTGTACCGGCGAGGGTGCGAAGGCGGTCTTGTCGGACACCTTGGAATCCTTGCCGTGGTAGAGCATGCCGGCAGCGACCGTGGCATCGACCCACATGCCGCACTTGCCGCTGGAGAACAGCACCAGGTTTTCATTGAAGCCGTTGGAGCTGGCGCCCGGCGGACCGTACTTGCGCAACAGGTCGACGTAGAAGGCGACCGACTTCTTCCATTCCGGCGAGGACAGTTGCGGCTGCCACTGCTCGTCGAACCAGCGGCCACCCCAGGCATTGGCCATGGTGGTGATGATGGCCATGTTCTCGCCCCAGCCTGCGCGGCCGCGCAGGCAGATGCCATAGACGCCCTTGGCCGGGTCGTGCAGTTGTGCAGCCAGCTTGCCGATCTCGTCCCAGGTCGGACGCTCGGGCATGGTCAGCTTCTTCTGCTCGAACAGGTCCTTGCGATAGTAGGTCATCGAGCTTTCGGCGTAGAACGGCAAGGCATACAACTTGCCGTCCACCGACAGGCCTTCGCGCACCGGCTTGATCAGGTCGGCTTCATCGTAGTCGGCCGGCAGGCCGCTCATCGGCGCCAGCCAGCCCTTCTTGGCCCAGATCGGCGCTTCATAGGCACCGATGGTCATCAGATCGAACTGGCCGCTGTTGGTGGCGATGTCGGTGGTCAGGCGCTGGCGCAGCACGCTCTCTTCCATCGTGACCCAGCGCAGCTTGATGTCGGGATTGGCCTTCTCGAACTGCGGCGCCAGCTTCTGCAATTCGATCATGTCGGGGTTGTTGATCGAGGCGATGTTCAGCGTCACCGGCTCGGCCTGGACCAGACCGGTGGCGAACAGTGCGGAAATCGCCGCAGCGGCCAGGTTGAAGCGAACACGGGTGATGCCGGACGCACGGGTGCGCGCGAGTTTGGACATGCTTGTCTCCGAATGTTATGTGCCGCCGTGCACGTTTCTTCCTGGGTGGCAGCGGCGGTGAGGCCGGTGCTGACGTGCAGGTCGGGCGGTTGTTGTGAACGACGTTGAGCAAATATTATTTTTATGGGCAAATATTCATCGATTCTCGAATTCGTGTCAAGCATTTGCTTTTCGATTGAGCAATTGCCCATACTAGATGCTCATGACGGGAGCAAAGGCCGTAAAATGGCAGCCCATCGGGAAGACCCCGCACCACCCCACAACCAGATAAGACAGCACAAGCCGGGCGCCGCATGCGCCGGTGGCTGGCGAGGAGAACATGTCTAGCAGCGCATCCAAACTGGATCTGGCGGCGCGTGCCGCGTGGATGTACTACGTGGCCGGCAACACCCAGAACGAAATCGCCGAACGGCTCGGCATCTCGCGCCAGATGGCGCAGCGCATGGTGGCCTATGCGGCCGATGCCAATCTGGTGAAGGTGCAGATCACGCATCCCGTCTCTTCCTGCCTGGAACTGGCACAGGGGCTGCAGCAACGCTACGGGCTGGAGGTCTGCCGTGTGGTGCCGGGCGCCGGCGGCGCCGACAATCCCAACGAATCGCAGGAAGTGCAGCAGATGCTGGCCGTGGCCGGCGCCGAGCTGATGGAGCAGATGCTCAGTTCGGAGGCCCCGCTGGTGGTCAACGTGGGCTCCGGACGGACGCTCAAGGCGGCCATCGAACGCCTGTCCGAACTGGAAAGACCGCAGCACCAGATCGTGTCCATGATCGGCGCGTTTGCCTCGGACGGCTCGGCCAATCGCTACGATGTGGCGCTGCAGGCCGCCGAAAAGCTGGGCGCGCGCTTCTACCTGCTGCCCGCACCCCGCGTGGCCGAGAGCGAGCGTGACCGCCAGCAATGGTGCAACCACCGGGCCTACAAGATCGTGACCGGCCTGGCTGAACGCGCCGACGTGACCTTCCTGGGCATCGGTACGATTGCCCTGCAGGGGGCCATGCACGAGGACGGTTTCATCGACGATGAAGAAGTCGCCGAGCTGCAGCGCCAGGGTGCGGTGGGCGAAATGATCTGCCACGCCTTCGACGTCGACGGCCGGATGCTGTCGTCTTCGCTGTCCTCGCGAGTGACCACGCCCCTGCTGACGGCCAGGCCACAGCGCCCGGTGATTGCCCTCTCCGGCGGCAGCAAGAAGGCCGAGGCGGTGCGCGCCGCCCTGCGCGGCGGCTGGCTCACCGGGCTGGTGACCGATGAGGTCTGCGCACGCCACGCCTTGCAGGACTGAATGGTTTCACCCTGGTGGCTATGGCCTGGCCCTGACCCTGCTAGGCCATCATTACCATCGATAGCATCAATAACAACGATCCGAACGGAGACCCAGCATGACCCGACCTGCCGCATTCGTCGTCTTCGGCGAAGCCCTGACCGATTTCATCCGCCAGCCTGATGGCCAGTGGCGCGCCATTCCCGGCGGGGCCTGCTGGAACGTGGCGCGTGCCGCCGCGCGGCTGGGCGTGGCCACCGGCTACGCCGGCAGCGTCAGTACGGATGTGTTCGGCGCCGAGCTGTACGCGCTGACGCAGCAGGCCGGTCTGGACATGCGTTTCACCCAGCAGCACGCCAAGGCCCCCCTGCTGGCGATGGTGACCTCCACCACGCCCCCGGATTATTTCTTCATCGGCGATGACAGCGCTGACCTGCATTTCGACCCTGCCCAATTGCCGGCCGGCTGGCTGGAGGAGGCGCAGATACTGCACTTCGGCTGCATCAGCCTGGCCCGCGCACCGCTGGCCTCGCGGCTGCTGCAGATCGCCCGGGAAGCGGCCGGGCGCGGGAAAAAGATCGCCTTCGACCCGAACTGGCGCAAGCTGATGGACCAGCCCGCCTATCACGCGCTGTTGCGGGAGCTGCTATCGCTGGCGCATTACGTCAAGGTCTCCGATGAAGACCTGGAACGTCTTTTCCCGGGTGACGGCAATGCTCTGGCGACCCTGCAGGCGCTGGCGCCACAGGCAGAAGTGCTGCTGACGCTGGGCGCACAGGGAATGCGATGGATCAAGGGGGAACAGATCATCGACCAGCCCGCCTATCGTGTCGAGGTGGTCGACACCGTGGGCTGTGGCGATGCCTCCATGGGGGGCTGGATTGCCAGCCAGCTGCGCCAGCCGGGCGCACCGGCGCAGATGCACTTGCAATGTGCGGCAGCTGGCGCGGCCATTGCCGCCTCCAAGGCGGGCGCCTATGCCGCGACCTGGGAAGAAGTGCAGGCCATGATCGCCCGCGGCTGAAGACGCCTCTCAGCGCTTGCGGACTGCGCTGTCGCGCAGGTTCTGTGCGAACTCATCGTCGCCCGCCACCTGCGCCATCCGCTCTCGCCGCCGGCGCTCCCCTGCCTGGAACTCGGAATGGATGCGCCAGAGTTCCAGGTGGCGGAAATAGGTCACGCCGCTATCGACCCGTCTTACCGGGCCGACCGGGTCCACAGGCAGCACTGCTGTCACGGGATTTCGGGCCATATCCTCTGCTCCAATGTCATGCCGGCATCGTGGCCGGCGCGGTGTCGATCACGATACCATCCCTGCGCGGGACCGCGCCTGGCGGCGCAGCGCGATCACCTGTGCAGTGACACCCACCAGCAGCACCAGCAGCAGCACGCCCTGCGCACCCAGGAGCAGCGGCGACTTCAGGTCGGTGACGAAAGGATGTCCGTCCGGGACCCGGCGCAGGGTTTCCGACACCGCCGGCACCAGCAGCAGGAATACCGTCACGGACAAGGCGATGGTCTCGACATACCGCGCCAGACGCCCCAGCCATGATGCAGCAAAGCTCATCCCGAAACCCAGCAGCAGGAACACCAGCGTCAGCACCGCGATGAAGTTGCTTTCCGGTCGCTTCGCCACCAGGAATACCGTCAGGGCACCCACCAGCATGGAGATGAAATAGATCGCCCCCGGCACCGAACGGGCGCGGATGCGCCCGTAGCGGGCGAGCATGTAGATGGCCAGTGGAATGGCCGGCAGGCTGCCGATCGTGTGGACCCAGCCCAGGGAAGAGATACCGAACATTGCATTTCCTTTTCGTTGGTGTTGATCAAGTGTTGCCAGTTGCCTGGCTCAGCGAACATGGACTCTACCTACTAATCGGTAGGACCCATGTTCAAAAAAGGGGACGCGACGGTGAAATCCCTCGCGTCCCGCGCGCCCGGTGCTTTCTGGTGGGTTCAGGCCGCCAGGCGCTCCAGCATGGGATGCACGATGACCCCGAACATCTTGGGATCGTCGTAGGCCCGGGCCGACAGCATGGCGCCATGGATGGTCGCCAGGAAGCGTTCGGCCTCCACCCGGGGCGCATCGGTCAAGCGCAGGCTGCCCTGGCGCTGGCCGCGCTCCAGCACCGACTCCAGCCAGAGGGCAAAGAACCTGAAGTGCGCCTTGACCTCCATGGCGATCTCCTGCGGCAGCATGGGCATCTCGGCGGCCAGCATGGCGCACACGCAGAAGGCAGACTCAGGCTGGGTCATGCAGCTTTCCCAGTAACCGGCATAGGCGCGCAACTGGGCAAGCGGGTCGGTGATGTTGCGCTCCATGGCGGCCACGCCATCCTGCGCTGCCTCGCGGTATTGCCGCACCAGCGTCTGCACCAGTACCGCCTTGCTGGCAAAGTGATGATGGATGCTGGCATTGCGGATACCGATGACCTTGCCGATGTCGGCATAGCTGAAACCGTTGTAGCCCCCGGCTACCAGCAAGGCCTGGGCACATTGAAGAATCTTTTCGGAAGTGGTGGGAGCGCTATTCATGGACGCAGTCTACCTTCTAGTAGGTAGCCGTGCAAGCAGATAAGCGCATCCTGTTGCGAACCAGATGAAGATTCCCTGTGGACAAGATGAACTGCAGCCGGGAGCAGCACCCTGCCCCCTTCAACTTGCTTTTCGACAATGGCCGCATCAATCCGGGGACATGGGCAAGGTGCGGCCTAGCGCAGGAAATCCACCACCGTCTTGCCCATTTGCGGCAAGGTGCGGCTGCTTTCGATGGCGGCCGGCAAGTCCTCGAAGGGGACCACCGCTGCGACCTGGGACTGCAGGCGACCCGCCGCCACCTGTCGGGCGATATCGGCCAGGCGGGCAGCGTCTGGCTGGTTCATGAACCACAGGCCGCGACGGCCCGCCGGGGTGCTGGCCAGGATGGCGGGGGAAGCGGTACTGACGATGACACCGTCCTCGGCCAGTACACTCCAGGAACGCGCCGGGGTATCGCCACCGACGTAGTCCAGTACCAGATCGACATTCTTGACCAGGCTCTCGAACTGCGAGGTCTGGTAATCGATGACGTGGTCGGCCCCCAGACCATGCACATAATCCGCGTGACTGCCCAGGGCGGTGGCGCTGACATGGGCGCCGGCCTGGTGGGCAAACTGCACCGCAAAGCCACCCACGGCACCGGCCGCACCGTGGATCAGGATGCGCTGGCCAGCCTTGAGCGGACCGGCCAGATGCAGGCTCTGCCAGGCCGACACGGCCGCCACCGGCAAGGCCGCGGCCTGCACCATGCTCAAACCCTCGGGCAGCACGGCCAGCTTGTCGGCATCGACCGCAACCAGATCGGCATAGGCACCCAGGCCGCCCAGCGGCCCCATGACGCGGTCGCCCACCTTGAACAGGCTGACGTCACTCCCGACCTGCTCCACCACGCCGGCCAGCTCGATGCCGAGCACGGCGGGCAGTGGCAGCGGGAAGGCGTCCTTGACGTAGCCTTCGCGCAGCTTCCAGTCCAGGGCATTGACGCCGGCGGCATGCACGCGCACCAGGACTTGTGCGGGACCGGCGACGGGTGCCGGGAGATCGGCGATGCGGACCGTATCCAGGCCGCCGTATTGCATCAGTTGCAGGGAACGAATGGTGTTCATGGTGTGGCTCCTTGTGGGTAAGTGACTGCGGTAGGTTGATGGAACACACGATAAGTCGTTTCATGATCGGAACACAGACGATAGAATCGAGACCCACCGGATCATTTTTGAGACACCATGGACATCAACGCCCTCGTCGATCTGCAGCTGGTCGCCACCCACGGCAGCTTCGGCCGCGCCAGCCGGGAAAGTGGCCGCGCCAAGGCCACCTTGTCACGCCGGGTGGCCGATCTTGAACAGGAGCTGGGCGTGCGCCTGGTCGAACGCGGCACGCAACGGCTCACGTTGACGACTGCCGGCCAGCTGCTGCTCCAGCGCAGTGAGGGTCCGCTACGCGAAATCGAAGAGGCCATGACCCAGGCCAGCGAAGGCAGCACCGCGCCACGCGGCCGCCTGCGCATTGCTGCGCCCTTGGTGTTCTCGCAGCTGGCGCTGGGGCGGTTGTTGGCCCTGTTCCGGGCGCAGTATCCGCAAGTGGAGCTGGAGGTAGTCGCAGAAGACCGCATGGTGGACCTGGTGCAGGAGCATTTCGACCTCTGCATCCGCATCAATCCTGATGAAGACAGTAATCTGGTCGGACGTTGCTTCGCCCGTGACAGCCTGGTGCTGGTGGCCGCGCCCACGCTCCCCATGCCGCGTACGCGGGCGGGCCAGACGCAGGCCGTCCCGGCCGTGGTGATGCCGAACTACCGCGATGGGGATGTGTGGTCGCTGCGCCAAGGCAAGTTGCTGATCGCACCACAACCGGTGCTGCGCCTGTCGTCACTGATGATGGTCAAGGACGCCGTCTGCGCTGGCGCAGGCGTGGCGCTGCTGCCGTGGTCGGTAGCCGGAACGCTGGTGCAGAGCGGCCAATTGAAGCGATGGGGTGAGATGGGCAACGAAGTCGAACTCTGGGTGCTGCATACATCGCGCCGCCTGCAGAGTCCCAAGGTACGGGCCTTCGTGGAATTCCTGTGCGCCCAGTATCCGGATGGTCGCTTCATCGCCTGACGCAGGCGGGACGGGCTCCAAACTGGCCCTATAATCCGGCACCGTTCACCATCGCATTCCCATGAAGAAGCCAGCACCACATACCGTCAGCATCGTCGACGGCCAAACCGCCACCCGGCTGTCGCCCGCGCAGCAGAGTTTCAACACGCTCATCGACGAAATCGGCAAGCGCCGCGCCCGCCTGCAGGAGTGGGAAACTGCAAGAGACGAATTCCACAAGAAATATTGCGCCCACTACCTGCCACTGGAGCAGGAACTGCTAGGTCTGAAGCGGCAGGCTGTCTACCGCCTGCACGACGCCTGGTCGCACAAGGCACTGGGCAAGGGTGAGCGCATCACCCTGTCCGCCCTCATCGCCGACATGGCGCAGGCGCTGCTGCAGCGGGGCGACGATACCGAGCTGGCGCTGATCTACCAGCAGCACGGCATGCAGGATGTGGTAAATGAGGTGGATGAGGCGAAGGACATCGCGCCGTCCCCGAAAGCACCAGGGTCAGCGGCAGAACCGCAAGAGCGGGAAGACATGGCTGCGGCCGACGACGACTTCACCAGCGGTACGCCCGAGGAAATCATGCTGCGCATGGAAGCCATGCTGGAGCGCCAGGAGCGGGAGCGCATGGCGGCCGCGCAGCAGCGCGATGCGCAACGTGCCAGCCGCAAGAAGCCGCCCAAGCAGCGCGCCGCCGAACAACAGCAGCAAGCACAGCGCATCGAACTGAGCCAGTCCATCCGCGCCGTCTATCGCCGATTGGCCAGCGCCCTGCACCCCGACCGCGAACCCGACGAGGCCGAGCGCGCCCGCAAGACCACGCTGATGCAGCAGGTCAACCAGGCCTATGAAAAGAATGACTTGCTCAAGCTCCTGGAGCTGCAGCTGGAACTGGAACACATCGGCCAACACACCCTCGACACGGTGAGCGAAGCGCGGCTGGCCCATTACAACCAGATCCTGCAGGAGCAGCTCACCGAACTGGATCAGGAAATCGCCCACGTCGAGCGCCAGTTCAGGCGCGCCTATGGCCTGGCCTCCCAGGCAAGGCTGACGCCGGACAAGATGATGCGCTACCTGAACCGGGGCATCACGGCGCTACGCCAGGAAGGCCAGGACCTGCGCGCCGCGCTGGCGGCGTTCGGGGAGATCGAACAGGTCCGGGCCTGGCTGAAACACGCGCGACATCAGCGCGCGCAGGGCTGGGAAGACCAGTGAGCCTGAGGCGGTCACGCCGGTGCAATCAGATCTTGTCCAGCTTGGCCACCGACAGGTCCAGCAGCTTCATGCCGAACTTGCCGAAGTTGATCTGCGCCCGTGCCGCACCGCCACCGCCTTCGATGTTGACGATGACGCCTTCGCCGAACTTGGCGTGCGCGACATTCTGGCCGATGCGCCAGCCGGAGTCGGTCTGGCGCGAGAAGCTCTGGGCGATCTTGTTGTTGCCGGCTTCCGGCACCTCATCCCAAGCCGACTTGGGATTGGCGAACCAGTGGTGCTGGGCGATCTTGGGCGACAGCCACTTGATGGATTGCTCGGGCAGTTCGTCGAAGAAGCGTGAGCGCATGTTGTAGCGGGTCTGACCGTGCAGCATGCGGGTCTGCGAGAAGGTCATGAACAGGCGCTTGCGGGCGCGGGTGATGGCCACGTACATCAGGCGGCGCTCTTCTTCCACTCCGCCCTCTTCCTTGGCGCTGTTCTCGTGCGGGAACAGGCCCTCTTCCATGCCGGTGATGAAGACAGCGTCGAACTCCAGGCCCTTGGCCGAGTGCACCGTCATCAGCTGCAGTGCATCCTGGCCGGCCTGCGCCTGGTTGTCGCCGGCTTCCAGCGAGGCATGGGAGAGGAAGGCCGACAGCGGCGACATGATGGTTACCAGCGGCGCATCGGCATCGATCACTTCCACGCCGTCGGCGGTGGTGATGGCGGTGCCGGCCGTAGCCTGCGCCTGCGGACCGAGGAAGGCCGGCGCATCCAGGCCATAGCCTTCTTCCGAGACGAAGAGCGTGGCCGCACTGACCAGCTGCTCCAGGTTCTCGATGCGGTCGGCGCCTTCCTTCTCGTTGCGATAGTGCGTGATCAGGCCGGACAGGTCCAGCACCACCTTCACCGTCTCCGGCAAGGGCAGATGCTGGGTCTCGAAGCGCGCGCCTTCGATCAGCTTGACGAAGGCATTCAGCGAAGAACCGGCCTTGCCGGCCACGTAAGGCACGGCGGCATAGAGCGAGCAGCCATACTGGCGCGCCGCATCCTGCAGGGACTCCATGGCCTTGGCACCGATGCCGCGGGTGGGGAAATTGACCACCCGCAGGAAGGCCGAGTCATTGTGCAGGTTGTCCATCA